>JAABUX010003651.1_pt1 | contig 20201 bp, 22 predicted proteins | sample 5561851 | NCBI WGS metagenome assembly JAABUX01 (sample SAMN10711883, study PRJNA513361) | rock metagenome | isolation source: Antarctica rocks | place: Antarctica: Victoria Land, Richard Nunatak red sandstone | collected 2016-01-03 | reverse complement strand
TCGCTCCAACGCCTGTGTCGTGTCCCCCTGGCAGTAGGGGCAGCCCATCGTCCCCTCCTCAACGCACTCTATAAAAGGAGAAGGATACCCGACCGGTTGGCTCCCCACCACCACTGATTCTGAGTTCTGACGCAACCAGCACGATGGTAGCTCCCCCTCTCCGATGGTAGCGGGTCTGGCTTTTTGCCTTCTTGTCGGAGCATCTCTACCGATACCAGCATGGAGCGATTGTGGGGATATGCGTGCAGGTGACGCGGGTTGCGTCAGGACTCAGAATCATAGGTGACGGGGACCCAACGGGTCGGGTATCCTACTCCTTTTATAGAGGTGCGTTGAGGAGGGGACGATGGGCTGCCCCTACTGTCAGGGGGACGCGACACAGGAGATGGAGCGGACGACCGCGTTGGGGTATCGGCTGTTCCGTTGTCGCCCCTGCCGGCGCACCTTCAATGAGCGCACGGGCACGCCGTTCAATCATCTGCAGGCGCCCACCGACATCGCCCTGCTCGTCGTCCTCTGCATCCGTCAACACATGAACGACATGATAGTCCTTAGCTGTTCAGCGCCGTCTATTCCAGGACCACTGGGACGAGGCATGAGCAGTGCTGCAAGGTTGCGTAGGCGAGATTAGACAGGCCACACCTGAAGCGCCTGGCAGGACGCCTACCACCGAATCGGCGGCTGCAGGCTGGTAGGAGAGATCAGATAGGGCGCACCACAGCCTGACGCGCGCCTCCCCTGATTGCATTCCACATCCTGCGCATCCCTATGGAGAGGACGACAGGCGCGAGGGGCACGTTCCGTATCCCCGCCATCGCCTGTCCTGCGGCATCAGTGCCCGTACCCCTACTGGATCTTGGGCGCGACGGCTTGGAAGACGAACGTGCGGTTGACGACCTTGTAGACGCCGATGGTGTGGTTGCGTGAGTCGCCGTTCGTGTCGAACGAGACCGGGCCACTGACGCCCTGGAAGTCGCTCAACTGCACCTGGCGGGCTATGGCAAGGCGGCGGGCCGTCGTCATCGGCTGGCCGGCCACGATGCTGTGATTCTTGATGGCGCGAGCGAAGGCGTCGATGATGGCGGTCGCCGCGTCGTACGCATAGGTGTCGTAGGCCGCGACCGAGGCGTGGGGAAACTGCGCTTTCTCGGCTTTCAGGAACGCCTGGGCGTTGGGGTCCTTGGCCGGGTCGCCACCGACTGTCGTGGCCAGCGCGCCGTTCGCGCCGCCCGCCGAACTGCCGTTGATGAAGGCCTGCGCGAGGATGCCGTCACCGCCCATGAAGGTGACGTTCTTCAGACCAGCCCGGCGCAGATCGTCCGCGAAGAGCTCGGCTCCACCCTGAGAGCCATACTCGCCGCCAAAGTAGACCAGGCCCGGCTTCTTGGTGGCAATGGTCGCCGCGAGTTGCTGCGCGCTGGTAGCGAGATTGTTGGGGTCGAGCTCACCGGAGCCAAGCACGTTGAGGCCGATCTTGAGCGCCTCGGCCTTGAAGGCGCCGGCCAGACCGATGCCGTAGGTGCCCTTGTTGTCGGTCACGTAGACCATCTTGAAGCCGTGCTCGCGGGCGTAGATGGCCCCCGCCGGTCCCTGGTAGCCGTCGGTGGTGCAGGTACGAAAATAGGTAATGGGTGCGTTCGTGTTGGCCGTGGTGGGCTCGTAGAGGGCGCGCTTGGAGGACGCGGTCAGGTCGGGGTTGGTGTTCGACGGGCTGATCTGCACCAGGCCGGCGGCGTTGTATACCGGCTCGGAGACCTTGTCCGCGCCGCTGTTTTGTGGACCTACCGCGCCGATGACGAGCTTGTTGGTGATGAACTGGCGCGCGTTGGTCGCGTCCTTCTCGCCGCTATATTTGCCGTTGAGCGTGTCATCGAGGAGGATGGGGTGGAGCGTGACGCCCGGGACGATGTGCGTGCTGTTGGCCTGGGCGATCGCCACGTCGACGCCGTGGCTGATGCCGTAGGCGAGCTCGGGCAACTGTAGCAACGGGACCGAGATGCCGATATCGTAGGTGACTATGGCCCGCGGACTTGCGGTGACGCGCGCGGCGTGGGCGATGCTGGAGATGCTGGTGAGCACTATGCCGGCGGAAAGGATACTGCCTAAACGTGCGGTGCAAGGTGTCATGTGATCCTCCCGATAAATAGAGGCGGTGTCGTACTGGTCGATAGCAACAGAAAACGGTCGTGACGAGCGCACATGCGACAATCGTAGCCTGGGCTATCCCCACGAAAGCGCATGCTCTCTCCAGTTCCTTAGAATAACCGCATATCGCGCCTGCGATACCGCCATAACTGAATAGTCAGTGACACCACTATATAGGATATGATCGTCACCAGTCAAATTGTATTGTAGGTAACGCAATCGAACGGGAACTGGTGTGAGGTGTAAGCCATGACATCGCAAACTCGATGTCATGGATGGTGTCGTTGGACCATGTAAAGTCACGGGAACGCATAGCAACTCGAGGGCGTAGGCGTCGGCAGATGCGAGAGATAGCGATGCCGTGGCCAGGATGCAGGGTGGGTTATCTGACGCACGGGCAACGACGAGGGCGCGCGATACGTACAGGTCATCCATCGAGGCCCGACAGTGGGCGGTCAATCAGGGCGCGCCCGTCGAAAGCCACGCGTCTGTTCGACGGTGGATAACGGGATGCAGCTCGTCGCGCGCTACGCGCCAACACGGTGCGGTGATGGAACGCCGCGGGCAGCCTGTCATCCGGTCCGTGTCCCGGCTAGGAGAAGACGGTCGCCGCCGACGAGGGATCCCTAGCGCTGATGCTCTCGTGCCGCCTGTCCGATTCAGGCATGAAGACAGGGGTCGAGGCAACCGCGCGGGTTCGCTGCGTGTAAGCCGGCCGCCATAGACGCATAAACAGCTCACGCCAAATAACGCGCGCCTATGTGGCACAAGACGACGCTCACTCTTGCCGCCGCCGCCGATAGGCGCGCGCCTTACTGCGGCTCCCACAGATGGCCATGGAGCACCAGGTTGCCGAGCGGTTCTTCGACGCGTCGTAGAAGATCCACTGGCACCCGGCGTTTCGACAGGCTTTGAGCCGCGCCCACGTCCCATCCGCTATCGCCGCGCAGACGGCTGCCAGGATGCGACCGAGCGCGCCATCCACGCCTCCCGTCAGCGGCTCTAGGCGCAGGCGTTCGTCGGCGTGGATCAACGGTGTGAGTCGCGCGTGCGCGAGCGCGTCGTTGAGCACAGCCCAGGCGTCGTCGCGTACGTCCATCCCGTTATGCCCACGCAGGACGGCGCGCAGGGCTTCACGCGTGGCGCGCACGCGCCGCGCGTCGGCCTCGTCGAGCACAGCGTTGACCTCGAGGAGGGCGTGGGCGCGGAGCCAGGCGCCCATGCCCTCCGTGTCGCCCATCTCGTCATACCCTGCTTCAATGTTTGTGCTATTGACAAACAACCGCACGAATTCGAGTTCGCCGGGCGCGCGCTGGATGACCTCGGGTTCCATCGTCGTATCCGTTTATCCAATCCGGGACTGTGTCGCGCTACATAGAGCGACGAGCGCTTCTAGACGCCGTTAAACATGGCGCAAGCGACCGTCCCACCGGCAGCATCGCGCCGACCAGTTTACCGGTGTCTTGTGTTGACTGGCGCCGTGCTCAACCCATATAGTGATGGTATCAGCAAACGACTGTCAGCGGTGTCGGCGTCACGCGGCGTCGCCGATCAACGGGTAAGGAGGGGGCATGTTTCCACACACCGCGCCCCTGCGTCGTCGTGGCGTCGTCCTCGTAGCCGTGCTTATCGCGGGCGGGGTGGCCGCGGCGGGCCAGGTGGGGGCGCGAGCGCGGCCGGCTATACGGATCGTGCCGCTGCCCGGTCTGGCGCCCCAAGCCCTGCTGCTCGACGCGTACGCGGACCGGGCCGTGGTCCTGTCGCTGCGCGGGGCAGGAGGGGGCGTGACGATCGTTGATACCACGGCGGGACGTGTGGTCCGAGACCTGGCCGTGCCGGAGCCCGTCGATGCCGTGGCGCTGAGCCGGGGGCGTCTGCTCGTCGCGTATGCCATGCCAGCGGGAAGTGAGCGCGTGCTCGTGCTCGATACACGGCGCGGAGCCGTCGTCCGCGCCCTGAGCGTGGGGCCGGCCTTTCCGCAGGCTGCTGGCGCGAACGCGCTGGCCATCGACGACGCGGGGCGGCAGGCCGCCGTGCTCAACCCGACCGATGGCACGCTGCGCCTGCTCGACCTGGAGACGGCGCGGGTCTCGCGCGCGCTCCGCGTCGGACGCGGAGCCGGCGCGGTCGCGGTCGATGGACGCGCCGGACGCGTCTTCGTGCTCGATCGGGACCGCGGCCGCGTCGTGATCTTCGACGTCGTGACGGGCGCGCGTGAGCGCGCGATCGCGGTGGGGCGGGGACCAGGGCGGATCGTCGTCGACGAGGCGGCGGGGCGGGCGCTGGTAAGCAACCTCGATGCGGGGACCGTGAGCGTGCTGGACACGCGGGCGGGGTCCGTGGTGGGGACGGTCCCGGCCGGGGGCGGGCCGGTCACGATCGACGCGCGGAGCGGGCGCGCGTTCGTGTCGGACACGAGCGTCCCCGGCAGCGTGACGATGCTCGACGTGCGACGCGGCGTCGCGCTCCGGGTGATCGCGGCCGGCAACCTGCCCGGACAGAGCGTCGTCGACGCACGAACCGGGCGCGTCTTCATCCCGGTGACGTTCGGCAACAACAGCGACACGGTCGTGACCGCATTCGATCTGCACGACGGGCGGCCCGTCGGGGCGGCGTATCTTGGCCTTACCGACGGCGCGGCAGGCTTGATGCCGGGCACGGCAGGGACGCTCGCCGTGGACGTGGCCCGTGGGCGTCTCGATGGCGTCGCCGTCGGCCCCACGGGCGCGAACGGCCAGGCGGTGGGCGCCGGCGCACTGCGGCGCATCGACACCCGCACGGGCGCCGTCATGAGGAGTACGCCCGTCGGCGCGAACCCGCTGGCGGTGGCGGTCGATGGGCGCGACGGGCAGGTCGTCGTCGTCGACGCGGGGGGTAGCGCGCCACGGAGTGACCCATGGGCTCCGCTGCGCCGGGCGCTCGCGCCCTGGCTCCCGGCGCCGGTGTCGCAAGGCGCACAACTCGTGCCGGGCGATGTGCGCATCGTTGACGACCCATGAGGGTAACGCAGAGCCAACATCTTCCTTGCGTACTCATTCTCGCGTGGGGCCGTGGGCGCTTGCCTGTCACCTCGCCCGGCCGCGCGGGCGTGTCTTATCGATACATTGTGGGGGTGACGCCGAGGAGGCGCTTGACGTGCAGCGTTAGGTGACTGCCGCCGGCGAAGCCCACCTCCCTGGCGATGTAGGAGAGAGGCCATGTGGTCGTGGCGAGGAGCACGCGCGCCCGCTCGACCCGGCGGTGGATGATGTACCGATGCGGGGAAACGCCCGTGGACATCTTGAAGAGACGGCTGAAGTGGTATGGGCTCAGGTGCGCCGCGCCGGCCACAGCGGCTAACGCGAGGTCGCCGGCGAGATTGTCCTCAATGTAGTCGGTAGCGCGCTTGAGGGCGGTTGGGTCGAGGCCGAACGGGCGACGGGGCGTTACGCGCCCGCTTGAGGAATGGCGCCGCAGGAGATGCACCGCGAGTTCGGTGGCCAACGCCTCGGCGTAGATGCGTCCACCCAGACCGCCCCTGCGAAGTTCCCCCAGGAGCGCCGCTCCGGCGTCCACAAGGCGCGAGTCGCGGACCCCGAAAGCCTCCACAATCTCCACCGTGTCGGGGTAGAGCCCGGCCTCGACGGCCACGCCGTCGACGAGCGCGGGGTCGAGGTAGAGGTGTAAATGGCGCACCTCCCCGTCGCGATCGAGATGCCACTCCCGCGACCTATGCGCGGGCAAGATCATCACGCCGCCCTCAGCAAGGCGACCGACGTGGCCCGTGCGCCGCTCCGTCGCTGTCATCGGCGTCCCAAGGTTGAAGACAAGCATATGGCGCGGGAGGGCGGGGGTCGCGAAATCGTCGAGGGGATGGACGACCTCGACCGCGTCGACACCCTGCCAGCGGCGGCCACCGCTGGAGAGGACGACATGCGCGAGTGGCACGTCCCCTATCCCCGCCGTCGCCTCGTCCTGTGGCATCAGCCTCTCCCGTCCCCGTGTGCGGCCGCCGATCGACCCGCGGCCGGCCGCGTCCCCCTCGACTTCCTCATCTTCCCGTACTCTTATATTTTGCGGGATCGTGCTTGCGCACAAGGGCGCCGCGGTTGCAGCGGACCGTCACGCGTTCCTCTTATCTCCAGCAGGAGGCATGCCACCGCGTCGTAGCAGAGTAACCGTTTCCGCGGCGATGTCCGTGACGAGGGTTCCGGCCGGCGTCGTGCGGACGAGGGACACCGCTTGCCCTGCCCATAAGGCCAGAAACTCGGACCGGCCCTGCGCGGCGGCGGCCTGACGGATGCCCCGGGTCAGGGTGTGCTGGATCGGGAAGGGTGGAATGGCGTCGTCGGGCTCGGCCACCTCCACGCCCAATCTATTAGCGATACCGCGTGCGGCTCGCCCCGAGATGGCGCGCGTGAGCTGCGTGCTCTCGTCGGTGGCGCGCCGGAGTGCTTCCTTATGCGCGGAGGGCGCGCCACTCTCTGGACATGCCAGGAACGCCGTGCCCAGTTGCGCCCCCGCGGCCCCCAGGGCGAGGGCCGCGGCGACCCCGCGCCCGTCCATGATGCCCCCCGCCGCGATGACCGGCAGGGGAACGCGGTCGACGATCTGCGGGACCAGGGCCATCGTCCCAATGAGCGCATCGTCGATAGGGCCGAGGAACGTGCCACGATGGCCGCCCGCCTCGCTGCCCTGCGCGACGATCAGGTCGACGCCGGCGTCCGTGAGCGCCCGCGCCTCGCGCACCGTCGTCGCCGTGCCACAGGTCGGCACGCCACGTTCCTTAAATCGGCGCAACACATCCGGCTCCGGGATGCCGAAGGTGAAGCTGAAGACCGGCGCCCGCTCGTCGAGTACGGCCGTCACCTGCTCGTCGAATGATTCCGCGTAGCGCTCCATCGTGGGCGGCGCGGGTAGCCCCATGGCGTCGCGGTAGGGGGCCAGTCGGGCCGCCATGCGCTCGATCTGGTGTGGGTCGATGGCAAACGGCGTCGGCACGAACAAGTTGACAGCGAACGGGCGGTCGGTCAGCCGGCGCGTCGCGCGCACGGCCTTCCGGAGCGCATCAGGCGACAGGTAGGCCGCGCCGAGGGTGCCGAGACCGCCGGAGTTTGACACCGCGGCGACGAGCGCTGGTGTCGTCGTCCCCCCGGCCATGCCGGCCTGGATGAGGGGATAGGTGATGCCCAAGAGGGCGGTGACGCGGGTATGGGGCCAGGTCCAGTGGTCCATGTTTTACTACTCCTTTCGACTATCGACATCGCATACTATAGCGATGATCGACCGCCTGTCGCCCACGTTCTTGCGCGGTTGCGGCAAGATCTTGCTTCGTGTTGCCGTGGGTGTGGGGTTCGCCGCCCCATCGGTCGGACGGCGCACTGCGGCACGCATGGGCTGCGCGTAGAGGACGAAACGTGTGGTGTCATCGCATCATCGCATGTCGCTCCTCAGTTCGTAGCGATATTCGTCGCTCGTGGTACCTTTGAAGGAGTCTGCGTCCGGTACTATTGCGACGCGCACAAAGCCGAGGGCCTCGACGAGGCGAATCGACGGGCCATTGCGTGTGTCAATCTCGGCCGCCACGACGCTCACCTGATAGTCGTCGAACAAGTGTGTTAGCACGCGGACGGCGCTCTCCACGGCATACCCCTGACGCTGGGACACCACAAAAACCATGTACGCGAGCATGGCGGTGTGGTCGGCGTGGACGGTCGCCTGCATGAGACCGACGTAGGCGTCCGTATCACGCCTGCGCAGCGCCCAGTTCAGCCAGATGTCGTGACCATCCGGCGAGCGTCGCGTGGAGAGGGCCATGTAGCGCCTTTCGAGGCTTTCCCGTGAGGCTGGCGGTTCTTGCGGGATGAAGGTGTAGAGGTGAGCCACGCGTAGGGGCTCGTATAGGATGGCGGCATGGGACGGAACGAGGGGCTCCAGGAGCAATCGCGGGGTCTCAAGAGTCCTGTCGCGGTCAACGATGGTCACCACATCTGATTCCTTGTCGAACACGCCGTGGTCACCTCTCGTCTGCTGGACAGATGAGCGCTTGCTCACCGGCTAGCGGGTAGAACGCGACGAACGTGGCCCCCACGATGTCGGACGCATTATCAAATCGGTTGATCGTGGCGCCCGGTGGTTCGTAGAAGACGCTCCCTCGCTGCAATGTCGTCGCGGGCTGTCCGTCGATCTCGAAGGCGATCTCGCCGTCCACGACGTAGCCCATGACGCCACCCGGATGGGCGTGGCGGAACGCCTTCTGCCCCGGCCGCAGGTCGATACGATGGGCTTCGATGCGGTCGATCAAGGCGGCGAACGCCCCGGTTAGCAGATGCTGGCGGGCCACGGCGCGCGCGTTGTTGTGGCTCTCTATGGTCATAAACCATGCCGTCCGTCGTTGCCGCATGCCAATGATCCGACCGCTTCTTGACCGGCGGCGACAAGGATAGCATCCGCGGGTCTTCCCTGTGATACGTCGATGACCCTATCCTCCATCTCATCCCCCTTCCCCACCCAGGCCGGCGATTGCCGAACACACCCTGCGCCTCGACCACAAGGAACCCCTACTCCAGGAGCTTGGTCAGGTGGGCGGTGGCCGTGGATAGCGCGACCTAGCCGCATCGCGCCAACTTCCCCGCTGGTAGCACACGCCCGTTGCTCAAGGCCACGACGAAGTCCGCGCGTCGGGTCAGCCAGCAGGGCGCCGCCGCGGCAATGGTCGCGTCCGTTACTGTCGTTGTCATATGCTCCGCCCCCTCTCGCGCAACCGTGAGCGCGTCCTTGCCGTCGTGCCACTTTCTGTAGCATACCCGTGACACGTTTCGCCGTCCATTGAGCCCTGGCCGGGTTTATCCTCCGATGTCGCGCTAACGCGTCATGCACCGCCTTGATCGACATACCTACCCCAGTGAGCTCACAGAGGTGATAGCTATGTGTGGGGCCTGTGTCCACGACCCCATGACACAGCACTGCCGGTCGAGAGGCGACAGGGGCCAGGGCTAGACGAGGCCGGACCGATACGTGGGATAGGCGAGCTGCCAGCCGAGGTCGGCTTTGATGCGGGCGTTGCTGCAGCCTAACGACGGTAACAGGACGGAGCCGCCGGGTGTGGGAGGAGCGCCCCGTTCCTGCATCGCGATGTAGCCGTATACCTCCCGCCACGTCACCGGCTCGTCGTCCATGACGTTGTAGAGACTGCGGGACGGGGCTGCCTCGAGCGCCAGAACAACCGCGCACGCCATGTCGACGACGTGGATCAGGGAGATGAGGCCGTTTCCGTCCCCCGGTGTCCGCAACGTCCCCGCCTGCGCCGCCACGCGCCAATTCTTATCCCGCCCCGTTCCCGGTCCGTAGAACAGGCCCCCGCGCAGGATGCGCCAGTCGAGGGCGCTCAACCGAACGAGCCCTTCCATATCCATGGCGGACTGCGCGACGGGGCCGGGCGAGAGCGGAGTCGCCTCATCGACGATGCGTGCGCCCTGCTCGCCATAGACCAGCGCGATGCTCTGTTGGACGTAGCGACGCACCCAGCCCCGCGTCGCGGCAGCGAGCAGGTGACGTGTGCCGTCGCGGCGGATATGGTCATTCATGTCCCAGTGCGGGTTTGTTCCCGGTCGCGGGACCGCTGTGGCCAGGTGGAGCGCCGCGTCGCACCCCGCCACCGCACGGTCGAGGCTGGCCGGGTCCAGGATGTCCCCCAGCATCGCCTCCACACCCAGGCGCTCCAGGAGATCGACCTGCTCCGGCCGCCGCACCACCGCCCGCACAGCATACCCGCGCTCTATCAGGCGTGGGAGCACGTTCCGCCCCAGCACGCCCGTCGCCCCGACCACAACCACGCGCATCGTCCCCCTCCCTCTCGCAGCACTGTTAACCCTCAACTCAACGCGCCATTTAGCGTGGCGACAACCTCCGTCTGTGTGCCTCGCATGGGACGCGCCTACGTCGCGCCTACCTGCTGTCGCAATCGCTCGATCTCGGCGCGAACGTCGCCGCCGACGGCGGCCGGGCAGCCCCAGTAGTCGAAAATGCCGCCGCGCGCGCTATTCTGCCCGCAGACCACGAACACGCCCGTCCCCAGCCGCGTCTTGAGGTGCGACGCCAACCACCCGACGAAGCCGCTGTTATCGAGCCCGTCCGGGAAGTGAAATCGAAAGATCGTGTATAAGTCGCGCTCCTGGTCGGCGCACGGGACAAGCTGGCTCCAGACCTTGTCGTCGCGCACGAACGCCAACGCGTCGGGCGCCACCAGGCGCGGGACGTCCGCCGACGCGAGTTCCTCGAAAGTGTATGTCCCGTCGAGGATGTGCCAGTCCGCGCGAGCGATGACGATCTGTAGTCGTTGGTGTGTCTGCTCCGGAGTCTCATGGCTCACGTCCATTGCTTCTTTGTCATCCTTTCAGGCCAGGAGCGGCGCGAACTGGTGGTCGTGGTCGACGATGTCTTCGACCGGCAGGGCGCCCTCAATCGCGCCCGTCCGGCGGAGCGCGGCCACCGTCGCCTCGATCGCCCGGCACGACAGCGCCCCGTCGTCCGCATACCGCACGCGCGCGAGCCAGCCCGCCGACGCGCGTGGGGACAGGGCGTAGTGTCGCGCGACGAGCGCGACCATCTCATCGGATGCGGCGACGATGTCGGCGCTCGCGCGTCGCAGCGCCCGCAGCGCGCCGTGGACGCCATCCGGATCGTGCGCCATGGCATCCGTGCGCGCGGCGATGGAGAAGGCCGGCCAGGGCGGGACGACCGTGCCGACCGCCCGCACCACGCCAGCAGCGAGCCATCGTTCGACGGTCAGGGCCTCCCAGAGGAAGGCATCGATCATGTCCTCCTTGAGGGCTCGCAGGAGCGCGTCGAGGCTCCCGATGGGCGCGACGGCGTAGTCGACGTCCGCGCGCCAGCCCGCGTCGGCGGCAAGCAGGAGCAGCATCGTGTGCGCGCCACCGCCCGCACGGGTGATCCCGAAGGTCCCGCCGCGCAGACCCTCGACCTCGCGCGCCCGCGCCGCGGAGCGGACGAGGACGCGCCAGGTGAGGGGGCTGGTCACGAAGGTGGCGACGAGCCGGTACGGCGCTCCCCGCGCCCGCTCGAGGATGAGGCTATCGGTCAGGCCCACCCCGATGTCGGCGCGACCCTCAGCGAGCGCCCGCGCCACGTCGCCGCTGCCGCCCGCGTATTCGTCCCACCCCATGCCCGGCGCATATATGGACAGGAGATCCCGTTCGCGTGCGACATGCAGGGCCGCGTAATGCACATCGGCGGCGAGGTCGGGCGTGGCCAGCGTGAGCTGTCCGTGGCCCGTATGGTTCGGGTTGTCGTGTCTTCCCATCCTCATCTCCCCTATCCCATCAATCCCATCAATCCCATCGTCGCCGCGACCGGCAACGCGCCTGATCGTGCCCCTCGGCTGGCTAGAGCACGTCCTCCAGGGTTGTGGCGAGGCGGTCGACGCCCGCCCTGATCCGGGGCTCGTCGAGGTGCGCGTAGCCGAGCACGAGCCCCGGCGCATGGCATGGTTCGAGGCCGAAGGTCGAGAGCGCGGTCGCCTCGACGCCATGCCGGGCCGCCACCAGTGACACCCGGCGATCGTCCGTGCCCGCGGGGAGCCAACCCATGACACTCATCCCGCACTCTTGGGCCGGCACGTCGATCGCCCCCGCCAGGCGCTCCCGCGCCGCGTGCGTCAGCGCCCCCTGCCGCTCACTGTATAGCGCGCGCATGCGCCGGATGTGTCGCCCGACGTGCCCCTCCGCGAGGAAGTCGGCCACCACCGCCTGCCCAAGCACGGGCGAGCCGCGGTCGGTCAGCGCCTTGGCCCGCGCGAAGGCGTCCGCGAGGTCCGGCGGCGCCACCAGATAGCCGAGGCGCAGGGCGGGGAAGAGCACTTTGCTGAAGGCGCCCATGTAGATGACTCGCCCGGCGGTATCCAGCCCTTGCAGCGCCGCCAGTGGACGCCCGGCGTAGCGGTACTCGCTGTCGTAGTCGTCCTCCAGCACCCACGCGCCCACGTCGCTCGCCCAGGATGGCCGCGCGGAGCGCGTCGTAGAGTTGCCGGTGGAGCGGTAGGGACCCGCGGGGGTCGAAGCCGCGCGGGGTGAAGGGGACCGCGGTCGCCTGGGTCGAGCGCATCACCGCCTCATAATTGGCCTTACTCATGTGTGCGAAATGGCTCTTGTCAGCATACCATCGCGCCGTTATCGTAGAAGAGGGCGAGACAGTGAAAACCGAAAGGACAGAGCGATGAGCACACCGACGACGCCCGCGCGGGTCGCGGTCCGGCGCCACCCTGAGCGCGGCGCGTACGACGCCGCCACGATCCACGCCATCCTGAACGAAGGCTTCCTCTGCCACGTCGGCTTCGTGGACGACGCGCAGCCGTTCGTCATCCCCACCCTGTATGCGCGCATCGGCGACACCCTGTATCTGCACGGCTCGCCCCTGAATCGCATGCTGCGCCACCTCGCCGATGGCTTTCCCCTGTGCGTCACGGTGACGCTCGTCGACGGCCTGGTGCTCGCGCGCTCGGCCTTCCACCATTCCATCAACTACCGCTCGGTGGTGGTGCTGGGCCGTGGGCGGGTGGTGACGGAACCGGACGAGAAGGAGGCGGCGTTGTGCGCCCTGGTCGACCACGTTGTGCCCGGCCGGTCGGACGACGCCCGCGGCCCCAATGCGGGGGAGGTGAAGGCCACGCTGGTCGTCGCCGTACCGCTCGCCGAGGCGTCGGCGAAGGCGCGCACGGGCCCGCCAAAGGACGCGCCCGACGACTACGCGCTGGGTGTCTGGGCGGGCGAGATACCCCTGCGCCTGCAAGCGATGGAGCCTATCCCCGACGCGCGGCTGGAGCCGGACATCGCCACGCCCGGCTACGCGCGGCGCTATCGACGGGGGTGACGGACGGGTGGGCCACTCTCGCTCGCGCGTGATGTGGCGATACCCTTGTGCGGCACGGCTAAGGAGAAAGACGATGACGATCCGCGAGTTGATGGCGGGCGAGACAGCTTTGGCATACCTGGCCATGGCCGAGTTGCGTCCTGCCACATCCTACCTCGCGACGCGCGAGGCCTTCGTCGCGTGGGTCGACGGGCGGCAGCGGCCGGAGGGCTATCGCCTCGTGGCCTCCTTTGCCCCCGGTCTCGCCGAGGCGGCGGCCGTTGCCGGCTTCCGTCGCCTGCACGCGCTGGCGTGGGGTGACTATCTGTACGTCGACGACCTCATTACACTGCCCGCGTTCCGCGGACAGGGGCATGCCGACGCCCTGTTCGCGTGGCTCGCGGATGAGGCGCGCCGTCTCGGATGCGCGCAGATCCACCTGGACTCCGGCATGCAACGGCACATGGCCCACCGCTTCTACCTTAGCCATGGCTTCGACATCACCTCCCTGCATTTCGCGCGCGCCGTCGAAGACACGTGACGCGGGTCGCCTCGCGTCCACGGCCATCCGCCAGGTCCGCGCGTCGCGCTCGCCCTGGAGGACGATCAGCATGTCACTGTCGCACGGGATGCGCAAGCGCTCATCGGCGATGCGCGCTATACCACGCTACCAATCGGCGTCCTCGATTCCTCACTCGGGGTGTCGATACATGCGGGTTCGATGCCCGCGAAGGCACACCGGAGGTCAGCGACCAGGTCGGCTTCGTCCTCGATGCCCACCGACAGGCGGATCAAACCGTCCCCCACGCCGATAGCGGCGCGGCGCTCGGCCGGGATCGACGCGTGCGTCATGCTCGCGGGGTGCTCGATCAGCGACTCGACACCCCCCAGGCTCTCGGCCAGGGTGAAGAGGCGTGTCCGGCCCAGCACGCGGTAGGCCGCCTCCTTGCCGCCCGCGACCTCGGCGGAGATCATACCGCCGAAACCACGCATCTGGCGGGACGCCAGCGCATGGTCCGGGTGGTCATCCAGACCAGGATAGATCACGCGCATGACCCCTGGCTGGTCCCGCAGGAAGCGCGCGATAGCCTGCGCGTTCGCCTGGTGTTGCCGCATACGTACGGAGAGGGTTTTGAGGCCGCGTAGGATCAGCCACGCGTCCAGCGGGCCGGGCACGGCGCCGGCCGCCTTCTGGATAAAGCGAAGCTGCTGGGCCAGATCCGCGTCGCGCACGATAAGGGCGCCGAGGATAGCGTCACTGTGGCCGCCCAGGTATTTCGTCGCGGAATGGAGGACGATGTCGGCGCCGAGGTCGAGCGGCCGCACGAGGTAGGGGCTCGTGAAGGTGCTGTCCGCCACCACGAGGGCGCCGACGGTATGAGCGCGTTCAGCGACGGCGCTGATGTCGATGACGCGGAGCAGCGGGTTCGTCATCGTCTCGAACCACACCAGCCGCGTGTCGGGGCGCAATGCGCGGCGGACGTTATCGGAGTTCGTCGCATCAACATAGTCGATGCGCACGTCGAACTTTGCGATCAGGTGGTTGAATAAGCGCGGCGTACCGCCGTAGCAGTCGTCGTGGACGATGATGTGATCGCCGCTCCGCAGGAGATAGGCAATCGCCGATTCGGCGCCCATGCCGGACGAGAAGGCAATGCTGTCAGTCCCGCCCTCCAACGAGGCGAGGCATTCCTCGAGGGCCGTGCGCGTGGGGTTCCCCGGCCGCGCATAGTCGTAGCCTTTATGGATGCCCACACCTTCCTGGGCGTAGGTCGAGGTCTGGTAGATGGGCGTCGTCACGGCGCCGTAAGCGGGATCGGGTTGCTGTCCCGCGTGGATTGAGCGCGTGGCGAAGCCCCATGTATCATCTAAACCAATACGCGCCATGTGTTCCTCCTGCTTCCTCTGAACATGCCGGGGTTGGTGGTTGCGTCAGGTCGAGCGGCATGCCGCTCCGCGCGTTGACGAAGCCGAGCCATGTGTAGAAACCGTGCCGCGCGCGCTCATCATACGCGACGAAACATGCCACCTTATGTGGCATGTTTTGCGAGAAGCTGCTACCTGTTCTCCTCGCTGTACGATAGAGCATCCTTAAAGAACGGCCGTTGTGCCCGGCTCGACGAGCACAAGCCGGTCGACGATGCCGGCGTCCTCAAACGCCTGGCGTAGCGCGTCGACGCCCTCGGAGAAGTGGGTCCAGCTATCGACATGCACGGGCAACACCCGCCGCGCGCCGAGCATCTGAGCCGCGTCGGCTGCCCGCTGGCCAGTGAGCGTCAAGGGCGCGTCGCCCAGCAAGGGGGTTCGCGCCGCGCCTGCGAATAAAACAGCGATCTCCATGCGGCCCAGCCTATCCACAATGGCGTGCACGACATCGAGCGAGGCGTTGTCACCACTGACATACACCGTTGGCAGCCCCTCCCCTGAGAGCACGAACCCCGTGACCTCACCGGTCAGATGGTCCGTGCCGTCGGGGCCGTGCTGGGCCGGAACGCCAGTGACGCGCAGCACGCCGCCGTCCGGACGCGGGACCTCGATGTGCGACCAACGCGGCAGTGGCGTGGCACGTTCTCCAATCCGCGCGGCCCCGCTCACGGTGGTCACTATCCGTGGGACGCGCGCCAGGAAGGCGCGCCCGCGTGTGTCGAGGTTGTCGGGGTGATGATCGTGCGAGAGCAGGACGACATCGATTGGGCCGATGTCGTCGGGCTCGAGGGCTGGTCCCGCCGTCTTGGTGAGACCGTAGCCGCGGCCGAGGTCGTAGGCGCCAGGGCCGTCGAAGGTTGGATCGGTGAGCAACCGCAGCCCCGCTATGTCGAGGATCGCGGTCGGTCCTCCCAAGGGGCAGGCCTGCAGTCGGGTCGGATCGGATACGGCGCTACGCACGATGGTCCTCCTATTCATCTCACGGTTAGTGTTTGTTGTAACCATGATGAGTGTACGATACTCTCACGGTTGGACACAAGTGATAAAATGAGACCATGGATGCAGGTGTCGTTGTCCCAGGGGAGGAGCGGTCCCCCGCGCTCGCGCTGGTGAACTCCCGCCACAATAGCCCTGGCGGCCTGGTCGACCGTATCGAACGGCCGGAGGATGCGATGGCCTGGCTGGTAGAGCGCGGCCTCTTACCTGTAGGAACGGCCCTTCCCGCCGCCCACCTGGCTGCCCTCCATGAGTTACGCGACGCGGTGCGCACGGTGTTCGTCGCGCGCATCGAGGGGTCTGTGCCGCCGGAAGGGGCGGTGGCGACCGTCAACCGGGTGGCCGCGACGGCGCCGATCGCCCCGGTGCTGTCGTGGACTGTCTCCGCTCAGCCCATGGCGCATCGACGCCCGGTCGGCGGTGATGCGCTGGCCCGCGCGCTGGCCGGGGTGGCGAGGGATGCAATCGAGGTGGTCTGTGGCGAGCGCGGCGGGACGTTGCGGGCCTGCACGGCGCCGGGCTGCATGCGCCTGTTCGCGAAGGACCACGGCCGGCGGCGCTGGTGTTCGACCGCGTGCGGAGACCGCGTCCGCGCCGCGCGCTACTACGCGCGCCATCGCCAGAACCAGGCGCGCTGATAGTGCCGCGTCCTGGCGATGGCGCGCCGCCGGGACCCTCGCTCCTGTCCGGTGAGTGATCGTGGAGTCACGACGCTCACGGAGACAGCAGTCCGACGCGCGCCGCTTCGTCCCGCAGGATAGCCAGGAAGTGCGCGGCGACTGGCGAGAGCGTCGCGTGCCGCGTGAGCCGGACGAGCGCGCTGTCGCGGTAGAGCGGCGAGAGGTCCGCGACGGGGACCTCGACCACCCGGCCGCTCTCCAGGTCTGGCGCGATCACCATGCGCGGGAAAAAGCCCACCCCGACGCCGTGCGCCAGCAAGAAGCGCCCCGTGTCCATCGGCACATCCGCCACCGACCGCGCGCCCGCCGCCAGGCGCGTGACGTCCATCGGCGTGGCCTGCCACCAGCGCAGCAGCAGGAAAGGGTCGCTCTCCGCGCTGGCGTCGTCCCGTGTCACCACCATCCGGCCGGCCAGTGGGTGTCCACGCGGCGCGACCAGCACGACAGGCTCGTGTAGATGGAGAAGCGGCGTCATGTCCGCGAGCAAGGGGTCAAGACAGGGCCAACAGATGAGGCCCAGTTCAATCACGCCGTCGCACAGTTGCTCAACGACCTCCCCATGCAATCCCTCGCGCACTAGGCACTCCACGTCTGGGAAGCGGGTGTAGAAGTGGGTCAGCGCGGGGGCGAGGAAGTAGCCTGTGAGCGAGCGCAGGGCGCCGACGGCGAGGCGACCGCGCTGGCCGCCGTGGGCGAGGCGGGCCGCCTCCACCCCGTCCGTCAGCGCCGCCAGCGCCCGGCGCGCATACGGGAGGAAGCCTACGCCGCGTTCAGTCAGCGCGACCTGCCGGCCGCGCGTGAAGAGCGGGCCGCCGACCTCTCGTTCCAACGCCTGCATACGCGCGCTGATGGTGGGCTGGGCGATGCCGAGCGCCCAGGCCGCACGGCTGAAACTGCCCTCGCGCACGATGCGCTCGAAGGCGACGAGTTGATCCATGTCCACGCCCCCAGTGTATCGAAAAGTTCGATCCGACGCATCGGCCGGCGCCCCTTGAGCCGGGAGGGAGAGCCGTGTAGGATGCAGCTAAGGATAGAACACATCCGCATTCCTGATAGGAGGGCGCCACGTATGGGCGTGACAATCAGAGCCGCGACACGCACGGACGTGCCCAGCATCCTCGACATCTACAACGACGCCGTGCTGCATACGACCGCGTCGTATGACGATGACCCGAGCACGCTGGAGGCGCGCCTGGACTGGTTCGACGCCAAAGCGCGGCACGGGTTCCCCGTTTTCGTGGCCGAGGACGACACGGGTGTCGTCGGCTGGAGTTCGTTCGGACCCTTTCGTCCCTGGCCAGGATATCGCCACACCGTCGAGCACTCGGTGTACGTCGCCGCGCCGCGCCGTGGCCAGGGTATCGGCGCGGCGCTCCTGCCGCCCCTGATCGCGCGGGCGCGGGAGATGGGCATGCATGCCATGATCGCGGGCATCGACGCGGATAACAGGCCGAGCCTGCGCCTGCATGCGCGTTTCGGCTTCGCGCGGGTGGCGCACTTCAAGGAGGTTGGCTTCAAGTTCGACCGCTGGCTCGACCTCGTTTTCATGGAGTTGCTGCTTGACGATGACGGTGCGCGGTCAGCGCCGGACCGGTGACGGAGGTGACGCGCGGAGACCGTGCGGCCCTTGGCGCGTTCGCGGCACTGTGCCTGTGCTGGGGATCCACCTTCGCGCCGCTCAAGGTCGTCGCGTCAGCCGTCCCCCCCTTGCTCGCCGCAGGCGTGCGATTCGTCATCGCGGGCGCGATCCTGCTCGTGTGGACGCTGGCGCGCCATGGACGCGTGCGGCTGCCCGCGGGCGATGCCGTTCGCATGGTCGCCCCGGCGGCGCTCGCCATCGCGGCTAACTATGGTCTCATGGCTTGGGGTCTCCGGCAAACGCCCTCGGGCGTGGGCGCCGTCGTCAACCTCGCCGTCGTACCGTTGAGCGTCTGGACGTGCGGCGTGGCGCTGCGACAGGAGGCGTTCACTGTAGGCACGCTGGGGGGGCTCGCGCTGGGCCTGTCAGGTCTGGCGCTGCTGGTCGCACGTCCGGTCTCAAGCGGCGAGGCGGGAGGGATGCTGGCAATCGCGCTCGGCTCCGTCTGCTACGGGGTGGGCACGGTCCTCTCCGCGCCGATCGCGCGCCGCCGTCCCGCCATCGACGTCTCCGCCGTCCAGATGGTGGTCGGCGGGCTCATCCTCCTGGCAATTGCCCGCCTCATTGAGCACGTCAACGCCGCGGCGCTCGGGACCCTAGTCCAGCCCGATATCGCCGCCGCCATGGGCTACCTTGTCGCGGTCGGCTCGCTCTCGGGCTTCACCCTGTACCAGTACCTGCTCCGCCGCTGGCCGGCGAGCCGGGTGGCGGCCTACACGTTCGTGAGCCCGACGGTCGCCTTGGCGATCGGTGTCGCCTTCGCCGGGGAGCGTATCACGGCGCGCGCGTTGGTGGCGTCGGCGCTGCTCCTGGTGGGGATGCTCCTGACCACGCGACACGACGATAGTCCCAACGCCAACCGAGGAATACAATGAATTCCTTCACGCCGTTACGTCTTGACCGGTCTGCCCCGCAAAATATGACGCACAAGCTGGCATGTATCATCCGCTACGGTGAGGGCGCTGTGGGGACTGGTTGGACATCAGGCGCGGATCGAGCGGGCCACACTGTACCCCGCGCTCCCGCGGTCCGCGGATACGTGAGTATCGTCGAAGCCACACGGCGTCGTGGTAAGGTGAGGGGAGAGCGCACCATGATGGATCTCGACGCGATGATCAACGCCCTGGGTGCGTCTGGTCCGCATGCGGACCTCGCCGACCGCCTGACGCTCGTCGGCCCGTTCGTCGGCGCCTGGGGTAGCAATGAGGGAGGGAACTGATGAGACCACCGCCGACGATGCCGCGTATCCCCGCGTTGGCGCCCGTGCTAGAGGGCGCGGACCACATCGACGTAAAGGTTGTGATCGGCGCCGTGAGCCTACGCGCCTTCCTCGCCGCCTCGTTAGGCTATCAGCCCGGCTGGATGATCGGTCTCTATCGCGTCCGCGCCGTCTTTGTGCGCACGCTTGGCATGCGGCAGGAGAGGATACCGCGTGGCCCACGGATGACACCGGACACTGTGCCGATGCGCCTGGGCGAGCGGTTCCGGTCGTTCACCGTACTTCTGGCGGCGGAGGACCGCTATTGGGTCGCCGAGGCCAGCGCGAGCCACCTGACGGCCACGCTCGGCGTCATCGTGGAACCATTGGGCGGCGCACGGAAGCGCTTCTATGTGCTAACAGTCGTCCATTATCACGCCTGGACAGGCCCTGTGTATTTCAACGTGATCCGTCCTTTCCACCATCTCGTCGTCGGACGTATGGCCGCGGCAGGCGTTCGTGCGCCGACGTAGGCCAGAGGGAAGCTATGTATGACACATCCCATTGACTGGTAGTTATCCAGGGTGATGTAGCTTTCCGTCAGAACGATGGCTGATCCGAGGATTAATCGTAAGCTGCGTATGGTACTGGTGTTTAGACTAAACGGGGCCACGGGAGCAGCGCTCCGTGGCCCCATCGGGTATCCTCTGGTTGCACACCATAAAGGAGAACCCGATGGATATTACCACGTCTACGCCGCCGCCCGCCCTGA
>JAABUX010003650.1_pt1 | contig 20206 bp, 25 predicted proteins | sample 5561851 | NCBI WGS metagenome assembly JAABUX01 (sample SAMN10711883, study PRJNA513361) | rock metagenome | isolation source: Antarctica rocks | place: Antarctica: Victoria Land, Richard Nunatak red sandstone | collected 2016-01-03 | reverse complement strand
CAGTTTTCCTTGCGAGGGTTGACCAAAGCAGCGGGCGAGTGGTGTCTCGTCTGTCTAGCCTTCAACTTGAGGCGCTTAAATGTCCTCATGGCGACAGCTTAAACTTTTCTCCGACAGGCTGCTAGGTGTTTCAATTCTGGCTTCCTGGGGCGGGAGGCAATCGTGGAGGTACTCGATATCGATGATAGGGTGCGGGAGATTATCTACGAAGGCACTATCACCCAGCTGAATCACTATCTCAGGGAAATCAACTTTGCCTCGTTTCGGGTAGCGGCGATTGAAAAGGTAACAAACGGGGTGACTACAGTAGAGGAAATTTTGCGAGTGATACCCCGCAGTGCATTATGTAACAATTCCTTATCTAAAGACTTGACAAGTCAAATCAAGTCGGCAAGAGCCAAGTGAGGAGCTAAAGCCCTATGTCTAAAAATAAAGAGAACCCCAGGAATTCGACAAATAACACAGCTACTCCTGCCAACGACATAGCTGAAGCGGAAGCCCCCAAGACTGAACAAGCCGCCGCAAAGGCGACAGCACAAGTTGCCGATGTCATGGCACCGGAAACTATCGTGGTAGACGAGCCACCACCAAACCCCGATTATCCCCACTATCGGGTGCGACCTGGAGAGCGTATAGTCTTAGCTGACCTTGATCCGGACGCCTCCGAACACTACAAAAAAAAGAAAGACGTCGAAAAGGAACTCGAAAAGCAGCGCGATCTCCTGGGGGATTTACAACAACGCCTATATGCGGAAAACAAGCATAGCCTGCTGATTGTATTGCAAGCGATGGACACTGGCGGCAAGGATGGTACAATCAAACACGTCTTTGAGGGCGTCAACCCCCAAGGCTGCCGAGTTTGGTCATTCAAACAGCCTAGTGTTGAGGAATTGAGTCACGACTTTCTGTGGCGCTACCACGAGCGGACACCGCAGCGCGGGATGATTACGATTTTTAACCGTTCGCACTACGAAGACGTGCTGATCGTGCGGGTGAAGCAGTTGGTGCCGGAGGAGGTTTGGCGGCAGCGTTATCACCTGATCAATGAGTTCGAGCATATGCTCACCCTCAACAACATCACAGTGCTCAAGTTCTTTCTACACATTTCCAAAGACGAACAAAAACGGCGGTTAGAGAGTCGGCTGGAGGACCCCGATAAGCGCTGGAAGTTTTCTAGCAATGACCTCAAAGAGCGCCTTTTGTGGGACAACTACCAAACAGCTTATCAGGACGCGATTAATAATTGCTCCACTGCCTACGCCCCCTGGTACGTCGTGCCTGCTAACAACAAGTGGTATCGCAACTTGGTAATTGCCAGGACGATCACTGACACGCTCTTAGCGCTGAACCCGCAATACGCAGCGGCAGAGTCGGGATTAGAAAAAATTGTGGTTCCAGATTGAGGTGGCGATTGAGGTTAAAACTCCCGGCGCGAGAAAATGAGGATAGCGATCGCCAATAGCAGCACTGTGTAAAGCAATCCATAACCAGCGTTAGCGATGAGTGTAAGTGGGTTTGGCAATAGACCGGAGCCATAAACTGCCTGGTTTTTCAAATCTAACCGGGATAAGTCTGGCAAGATGAGATACAAGCCTTGAGTGAAGCGTTCCAGTTCTCGGTTGTGGCTCAAGCGGCCTATTTCAACTAAATGTTGGCTGAAGTGTCCCATTAAGTAAACCCCAAAAGTCAGCAGCGTCGCTAGCACTGAACTGGTAAACACACCAAGCACCATAGCGACAGCTGTGATTAAGGACAGCTCGAAGAACAGGTACAGTGCAGCCAGGAGAATGCTACCTAAGGGGTAAGGAATGTTCCAAAAGTGGAGAATTGCCAAATAAATAGCCGTCATCACGACAACGAGTAGGGCTAGCACTGCTGATAACCCCAGGTGTTTGCCGATGATAAACTCGCTGCGGCTGATCGGCTTGGCAATTAAAACCAGGACAGTCCGCTGCTCAATTTCTTTGTTAACTAGCCCCGTCCCGACAAAGACGGCAACAATTAAACTCAGTACACTCATCGCTGCAAGGCCAAAGTCCAAGAAAATTTTGTTTTGTGTCGTAGCTGCAACTTCAGGCAGTAGCCGGATTGCGGCGGCGAGCATCAGGGTATAAAAGCCGATGATGTACAAGATGCGATCTCGCACCACTTCCCGAAACACATTCGTTGCCATGACGAAAATTCTGCCCAAACTCACTCTCTGCCTCCAGCAGGAAAATTAGAAAAGGGTTTGCCCGCACCCTACACCCTACACCCTACCCCCAAGTAACGAAACCTCGGCTAAGATCAGACTCTCTAAGCAATAGCATTTGACAGATGACAAGGAACGGCATCGGCATTCGCACGGCGCAACTGCTTCCCTACCGTGTGGCAGGCCAAATTCACGTCTACGACGGTGCGGGGAAAGGCAAGTCTCAGGCAGCTCTGGGCGTGGTATTGCGCTCAATTGGGTTGGGGATAAATACGCAGAGCAACTCGGACCGCGTATTGCTGCTGCGGTTTCTTAAAGGACCGGGACGAGCGTATGACGAAGACGGGGCGATCTGGGCCCTGCAACAGGGCTTCCCCCATTTAATTGACCAGGTTCGCACGGGTCGGGCGGAGTTTTTTGGCCCGGATGAGATTACGCGCTTTGACCGCCTAGAAGCCCAACGTGGTTGGGATGTGGCTAAGGGTGCGATCGCATCTGGTCTATATTCGGTTGTTGTCTTGGATGAACTTAACCCCGTGCTGGATTTGGGCTTGCTGCCGGTGGATGAGGTAATTCAAACAATAAAATCAAAACCGGAACAGTTGGAAATCATTGCCACTGGTAGGGCTGCCCCGCAACAGCTGTTAGATATTGCGGATTTGCACTCGGAAATGAAGCCCCATTACCACCCCAATGCAGCCATTCAGGGGATTCAGGGAATTGAAATCTATACGGGTGCTGGTAAAGGAAAGTCTACCAGTGCTCTGGGTAAGGCATTGCAAGCGATTGGCAGGGGGATTAGTTTAGATCAGTCTCACCGCGTCTTGATTATCCAGTGGCTTAAGGGTGGGACTGGGTACACAGAAGATGCAGCGATCGCGGCTTTACAGCAGAGCTACCCCAACCTAGTGGATCATCAGCGCTGTGGTCGGGATGCGATTGTGTGGCGCACTCAACAACAAGAGCTAGACTATGTGGAAGCGGAACGGGGTTGGGAGATTGCCTCAAGTGCGATCGCGTCTGGGCTGTACAAAACAATTATCCTGGACGAGCTCAATCCCACTGTTGATTTAGAACTGCTCGAGCAAGCCCCAATTGTGCAAGCACTGCTACGCAAACCCCGCGATACCGAAATTATTATCACTGGTCGCTGCCATAATCCACCAGCCTATTTCGACCTCGCTAGCGTTCATTCTGAGGTATTTTGCCATAAGCACTATGCCAATCACGGTGTTGAACCGAAGCGAGGAGTAGACTTTTAATGGAAAACACTAATTTACTGGATCTAGCAATGGGCGGAATCGGGTTTACTATTTTAATTGGTGCCTTGCTAATGATGTTCACTGATTTTTGGACGAGAAAAAATAAATAAATTAAGCTCTGCGTCCTCGGGGTAAGCGGCTTAGCGATGACCATCCAACAGTCTGAGTCAAATTCTCCTGACGCCGCTTGTCTGCGCGTGCTGATTTCAGGGCGGGTTCAGGGTGTGGGCTATCGCTATAGTACGAGAGAGAGGGCGATCGCGCTCGGGATAGTCGGTTGGCTGCGCAATTTGCCAGACGGACGGGTAGAAGCGCTGATTGCAGGAGAAACTGCGCAGATAGCTAATATGGTGGAATGGTTTCACAATGGCCTGCCTACCGCAAAGGTCACTGCCGTTGAAACTGAGGAGCAAACCCTTCAGCAATTTGAGACCTTTGAGATTCGGCGGTAGGCCCACGACTTTCAGCCTCGACACCTATATCGTTTCGACCACCACAGAATTGGGATAGCGCACCTTCGCCAAGCCCGCGTATTTATCCTCAGCCGAGCGATAGCCAGCCGCACAGGCAACTATCGTAGCGAAACCTTTCCCGGCCTGGTTTAGCAGTTTGTCATAACCAGAAGGCTCGATTCCTTCTAGCGGACAAGTATCTACTCCCAGAATTGCTGCGCTCGTCATAAAGTTGCCGAGTGCGATATAGGCTTGCCGCGCGACCCATTCGTTTACATTGAAGCTACGCGGCCCTTGAATCACATCGCTGACCATCATGTTGCGATAGGTAGACAGCGATTCCACAGAGACATCACGAGTCTTGGCCATACTTTCTATGAAGCGATCCACATCTTCAGCCGAGAGATTCTTCTTGATGGCGAAAACCACCAGATGAGAACAATCTGTTATTTGGCTTTGATTCCAAGAAAGCGGCTTGAGCTGTTCTTTAATCGCCAGATCGGTAACGACAATAAACTTCCAGGGCTGCAAGCCATAGGAAGACGGCGTGAGCACCAGGCTATCTTCTAATGCTTTCCATACCTCGCCAGGAATGGGTTTATTGGGATCAAACTGTTTGGTCGCGTAGCGCCACTGCTGCTGTTCTAGTAAATCTGAGGGTGAAAGGGTAGCCATAGAAATCTCTAGTTGCAATACCTACTATTAGTTACTATAGGTGACTTGTCTATAATGTAAAGTAGGTACTTAAAAGTAACTGAAACACTTTCAAGAAACTACTTATGCCCCTTTTCAAAGAACCTACCCACTGCCCGATGTCGGCCCTCTTAAACCTGCTAACAGGATCGTGGACGTTCTACATTCTTTGGGTCTTGCGCAGCAACGGACCCACTCGCTTTGGGGCTTTAAAACGCCAGATTCAAGGTATCTCGTCAAAGGTTCTCACTGAGAGGCTAAGGATGCTTGAGGATGCAGAGGTGATCTACCGCATTTACAAGCCAATGATCCCGCCCCAAGTGACCTACGGTCTGACAGAACGCGCGCAGTGCCTCATCGTGGTACTTGATCAGCTAAATGCGATTGCCCAAAGTTGGTATGAGCAGGAGCACAGGGAGATAGATCCATCAGCACCCAGAAAATGTGAACTGCTATCTCCCGACATCAGCTGGCAATAGGCGAAGTTAACCTTGGTCAGCCATCGTTGCCATACCTATGAACATCACTGGCGTTATAGAGAAGTCAAAACCCCAAATCAACCGCAACCCGATGGGCGCAGGCAAAACCCGAAAACGCCACCGCATTTAAACCCTGACCGGGAAACGTACTATCTCCCACACAGTAAAGCCCCGGAACAGCTGTGCGGTTAAACGGCATTCCCAACAACCCCAGCAACTTGCGGCGAGGTATTGGTCCATAGGTGCCATCCTCACGACCTAAAAAGCGCCGGTGCGTCCGAGGTGTCCCCACCTCCAAATAATCCAGTCCTGCATCTAAGCCCGGAAAAATTTTCTCTAGCCGCTCAATGATGCGTCCAGCTGCTTCCTCCTTCTTCTGTTCGTACTCACTTGCAGAAAAACCCTGCCAATCTTCAATCCAGCTGGGCGTGAACGTGTGAATGATGTGATATCCATCTGGTGCGTTTGAGGGGTCAAGCAGCGTCGGAATCGACACAAAAATCGTACCCTCCGGGGCTTCCATTTTGTCCCAGTTTTCCAGTAAGATATGGTGACACTCAGTATCGGTGGGCAACACTTCTGCCTTTACCCCCAAGTGCAAACTGAGGAAGCTGGGCGACTTCTGATAGCGTTGCTGCCATTTCCTCTCAGCAGCTGGCATCTCCTCAGCGGGGAGTAACTTCTCAAAAGTATCCCAGCGTGTGGAATTGGAGACGATGCGTTTAGCCCGATAAACTTTCCCATTAGCCAGCTGGACACCCACCGCTCGTCCGTTTTCTTTGAGGATTTTCGTCACCCTGGCTTGGTACTGAATCTGCCCCCCAGTTTTTTTGAGCCCCTCCACCAATTTTTGCGCGATTTGACCCACGCCACCTTTGGGGTAGTTAATCCCACCATAATGACGGTCAGAAAAAACCATACCGGCATTGATCATCGGTGTCAACTCAGCTGGAACAACCGACCAGCAGTAGCACTCCATATCTATAAATTTCAACACCTGCGGATCGCTGATGTAGCGCCGAGCCACGTCCCCCGCATTCTGGGGCAGGTACTTGACTAAACCGAGACAAGCCAACGGATGCTGGAAAAATACACGCGCCAGATATCGGGGTTCTTCCAGCGACAGCAATTCCATCCGGTTCAGGCAGTTGAAGACTTTCCAGCACTCATTATAAAACCGGCGGATGCCCTGGCGTTCGTGGGGAAAGTGAACGGTCAACTGTTGCAAAAATTTCTCATAATCCTGGGTTACCTTGAGGTCTAACCCATTAGGGAGGTGATAGTGAATTTGCACGGGGTCGGGAATCGTTTCCAGGCTCATATTTACGGCGTCGAGAGCACGGGTGAGAAGATTGGTAGTGCCTTGAGTGCCAAACCCAAAAATCATCGACGCCCCAACATCAAATCTGTACCCAACTCGTTCGAAGTACCCAGCACTTCCCCCTGGAATCAGATAGCGTTCCAGCACCAGCACCTTAGCCCCCTTCGCCGCCAATTGAGTCGCCGTTACCAGTCCCCCAATACCAGAGCCGATGACTATGACATCAAACGCTGGTGCAGAAGAAATGGCAGACTGTGGTTGGATGGAAGCAACAGACATGGAGTCAGCAATCTCAAATAAGTTAACGTCAATAATAAGAATTATCATGACTGATTTTAAACTGCGTGTATATGTCCCACCCCACCCGTTGATTAAGCACTGGCTGGGCGTCGCCCGTGATGCTGCCACGCCTTCAGTCCTGTTCAAAAGCGCGATGACGGAGCTGGGACGCTGGCTGACCTATGAGGCGGTGCGAGAATGGTTGGCAACTGAAGAAATAATGGTGCAAACCCCCTTGGCTCCCTGTCCAGCCACTATGATTAATCTAGAGGTGCCGGTGGCGGTAGTGCCGATTTTGCGGGCAGGGCTGGCCTTGCTAGACGGAGCACAGACGGTGCTGCCTTTGGCATCGATTTACCATCTTGGCCTGGTGCGAGATGAAAAAACGCTGGAAGCGAGTTGCTACCTTAACAAATTGCCAGAGCGATTTGCCCCCGAAACACGGGTTTTAATTACGGAGCCGATGCTGGCAACGGGAGGGTCGATAATGACCGCAATGGCACAACTACGAGAGCGCGGTGTTGATCCAGCCTTGACGCGGATTGTTTCTGTGGTGGCAGCTCCCCCAGCTTTACAAAAACTGGGTGAAGCCTATCCTGGATTAGTGATTTACACCGCAACCATCGACGAAGGCTTAAACAGCCAGGGGTTTATTGTACCTGGGTTAGGGGATGCAGGCGATCGCTCATTTGGCACTTAGGTAAGATAGTATGCATTTGTAACATCTAGCAGTAAAGTTGAAAAAAGTTTCAGCGTTTCCTTAAGGCGGTAACGATATGAATCAACGCGATGGTTTTGCCAGTGGCTTTCTATTTGGATCACTTGTGGGCGGCATCGTCGGTGGCGTCATAGGAGCGCTTGTTGCTTCTCAACGTGCGAGCGAAACGCCCACAGACGAAATAAATTCACGCCTGAATGCCAGCAAGTCAGACGTCAAGAATAGCAAGGGTAAACGGCGTCAGCTCCAAGCATCTGACTCTGATGCGAGTATCGAAGCGGCGCGTCGCAGCCTCGAAGATAAAATTGCTCAGCTCAATCAGACCATTGACGAAGTACGCATGACTCTGGGCGACGTGAATGGGAATCCGCCGGAGGGGGGAACACCTAGCGCTCGCTCACTATAGACCCTTGCTCCGAAAAGCACTGATATCGGTTAAATTCAATTCAATTCCCTCTTTCCGTTTGAATTAAGCAGGACTCAAATTCCATGAGTAACTCAGTCGCGCTACTGACCAATACACTGGTTACTTTTGTAACTATCTATTTTTATTTGCTCACTGCTCGGGTGCTCCTGACCTGGTTCCCGAACATTGATTGGCAAGCGCAACCATTTACGATTTTGAGTCAGTTGACAGACCCCTATCTCAACCTGTTCCGCTCAATCATTCCACCGCTGGGTGGTATGGACTTTTCCCCAATATTAGCGATCCTGCTGCTCCAGTTCGTGAGTGGGCTTCTTAGTAGCATCCCTGGGTCTATGGGGTTGGGGTTTTAAGGGGTGAGGGTGTAACCTTACCTACGAACTGTGCCGCTAAAGCCAGCTGCCTTGAATTGCTTCAGCTGGAGTGGTGTGGGCTGGTTGGCAGGCACAGAGATTCTAAGGGCAAAATCACTGATACCTGGTGGTATTTCTTCAATTGAGCCCAGACGGGTGCGATTTTGCATTACAGAGTCGTTGTTGGCATCGTAAATGCGTCCAAAAATATCAGCGTTGTAAACTGGTTTGCCGGAGTTATTTTCGGCTTTGCCGGTAACAATGAAGCAGTTGGCGCTCATAGTGGTACCACTTGTAACAGCTCCTTGGGAAAGTTCCGCTGGACACTCCTGATAAGAAAGATTGGACAGCTTAATCTGTGTCAGTGCTAAAGCAGGGGGAGTAAACACCCAAGTGATTATACCCATGAGGCAGGTGACCACGACTATAGCTAAGGCTCGAAACCGCATAAACTGCACCACGAAAAATCATTAACGGCAACCCCAGCTTACCTCGGTTCTTGGATAAGTAGACTTGTTTTCGGTCATAATTAGGGAACCGAGCCTTGAAGCGCTATTCGCTATGACCCCAGCCGAGATCGAAGCAGCCCTGCAAGTAGCCTTCAACCGCTGTGATGCAGCCAGTTGCGCTCTCAGTAATAGGCAAAAACAGATACTGCTGCAAGTGGTCGAAGAACTGACGCACCTGCCGGTGGGGTTGCCAGATATGAAAGCGGCTAGCTCAGAATCAGATACTGCCAATCCCCTAGATGACCTCACCCCCGACGAACGTCAGATCTTTTTGCAGTTCGTCCTCGCACACGAGCAACAAAATCGCCCCTGGAAAATTCAATTACTGAATGATTGGCTGCAGGATTGCGACTCCGGATCAGTGCAATTCATCCGCGATCGCTATGGACTTCAATGGCTTGATCGGATCAAGCCGGTTCATTTCGCTAAGTATGCAGAAATTGACGAAGAGGAAGCGCTAAAGCTTAAAGTGGGCGATCAGATTGAAGTTTCGAATGCTCTATGGGAGTGGGTGCAAGAAACCGGCCCTTGCAGCCGCGAATGGTTTCTTTGCACCGTGATTCAGGTTGATGAAACTGGCAATGGGGCCGGTAGTTCCACTTGCATCATCCGCTTCAATAACGGCGCTGAATACGAGATTCAAGGCATTTATGAATGGAATCGCTACAACTGGCGCTGGTCCGAGGAGTGAAGAATTTGGCGCATGACGTTTACCGGCGCTGGCTGTTGCAACCAGATTTGAAAGGCGGCTGCTCCTTGCTGCACTAGCATTTCCAGTCCATCAATGGTAAGGGCTCCCTGATTCTGAGCCTGTCGCAGAAACTGGGTAGGCTTGGGATTATAGATCAGGTCGTAGACAATAGCCACAGGCGGTAGATTTGCCATCTGGGCTGCACTCAAGGGCGATGCCTCAACGTGGGGATGCATCCCGATTGGGGTGGTGTTCACCAGTAGGGTCGCTTGGGGAATTAGCTGCGGCAGTTCCTCCCAAATGTGGACTTGCAGGTTAACGTTGAGAGGTGAATTGACCCAGCTGTTGAAGAATTCCTCTAAGTTAAGCTGGTTTCGACCAGCAACATGAATCTCAGCACAGCCCATCTGAGCCAAGCCTGCTACAACTGCCCTCGCTGCCCCGCCGTTACCTAAAATCACCGCCACCTCTTGGCTCCAATCTCGGTTATGGGTTTGGAGGGGGGCGAGAAATCCTTGGATATCGGTGTTTGTACCAGCCCAGCCGTTGTCGGTACGCCAAACGGTGTTAACGGCTCCCACGGCTTGAGCAATTGGTGAAACTGCCGATAACAAAGGCAATATTGCCTGTTTGTGGGGAATTGTGACGTTAAAGCCAAAAAGCCCAATAGCGGCAAATCCGGCGATCGCTACCTCTAAATCTTCCGGTCTTACAGGGAGGGGTAGATAGACGTAATCCATTCCCAGAGTTGCGATCGCGGCATTGTGCATCTTAGGAGAGAGCGAATGTTCAACCGGATGTCCAATCACGCCCAGTATTTTAGTTTTGCCTGTAATCATGAGTTAGAATTATTACGTTTACTTAACATTTTTCAGACTTCTGACCATGCAGGCAACCCCAGCCGCTTCTACGGCTCCGATTCCCGGCACTTACTGGCAGTGGCGAGGGCAGTCCATTTACTATGTACGAGCGGGAGAGCGCTCGTCCCAACGCCCACCCTTGCTTTTGGTACATGGGTTTGGTGCTTCCACAGACCACTGGCGCAAAAATATTACTGGACTTTGTGATGAGTTTGAAGTTTGGGCAATTGACCTGTTGGGGTTTGGACGTTCAGCTAAACCTGGTTGGCAGTATAGCGGCAACCTCTGGCGAGACCAGCTCTACGAATTTATCACTGAAGTCATCGGTCAGCCAGCTGTGTTAGTGGGCAACTCGCTGGGGGGATATGCGTGCTTGTGTGTTGCTGCTCAACACCCCGATGCAGCAGCAGGTTTGGTGTTGCTCAACAGTGCTGGTCCCTTGAGCGAAAACCAGTCTGATGCCGCTGAGGCGTTGCAAACTGAAGTCCAACCTCCCCGGCAACCTGATCCGTTGCAAAAACTATTGGGTGACGTTGTGCGGTCGATTCTTCAGCAACCGTGGGCACGTTTTCTCTTATTCCAGTACGTGCGGCAACGCTGGGTGATTCGGCAAACGCTGGAAAAAGTCTATCTTGACAAGAGTGCTGTTACAGACCAGCTGGTGGAAGAAATTTATCGCCCCTCTTGTGATCCGGGGGCGGCGGAAGTGTTTGCCTCGGTATTTAGCACTCCCCAGGGCGAAAAAGTTGATGTCCTGCTGAAACAGTTAAATTGTCCTTTGTTGCTGCTTTGGGGCGAAGCTGACCCCTGGATGAACGCCAGATCTCGGTCGCCGAAGTTTCATCAATACTATCCGCAGCTACAAGAACACTTCCTCCGGGCAGGTCATTGCCCCCATGACGAAGTACCAGAGCAAGTCAACTCCCTGCTACACTCGTGGGTGTTGTCTCTTCCAGCCTCAAATCATTAACTCCAAGCCCACATCACCTATTTCACTACGGTTACCGGGGTTCCGATCTGAACCTGATGGAATAGTTGCTCAACATCCTTGTTGTACATCCGAATACAACCGTGAGAGGCTGATTTGCCTACTGACTCAGTATTAGGAGTGCCGTGAAAGCCAATCCAATTCTTACCGTCTGTCCAAAATCCAATCCAGTAGTGACCAAGAGGATTTTCGGGAGTGCCCCCCTCGATCGCCTCGCCTGTGAAAGGGTTTATCCAAGTAGGATTCCGCAGCATCTGAGCTACTTGGAAAGTGCCAGTTGGGGTTTTCCAGCCACGGCGACCTACTGCAACCGGATAAGTGTTAATTGGGGTTGTTCCTTGATAGACGGTTACGTGATGGCGGCTAAGACTGATTTCTAGGCTCGTGGGTTGACTAACTGAATTGTAGGAATACTGAGTTTTTTTAGCAACTGAATTGGAGGAAGTATCAGTAACAACAATTGGCTCAGACACTAACGGCAGTTGGGAGATAAAAGTTAACCCACATACCCAGACCAAACTAACTAGCCTGACTGATTGCTTTAGCATCTTAATCTTTAACTTGTATGCCAGAAATCATCTCAGATAAAAAATGCTGCTGCCTTAGATATCGGGTCGAGGGAAGGCGCAATCACCTTTGCCTCGACCACCTTGAAGGCAGCAGTCACTATTTTAAATCAACTATTGACCAGTAGCAAAGCCAACTACGTTGCCAGTCTCTGTAGACTTATAATTTCCCTAGAAAATTACCACAGACCTCTTACAGCACCTGGTGGTGTTGCGGCACGTCTTGGTCTGCGCCGCATATGTCTTGTAGTTGTCTTAGTTGTTGTAGTTGTTGTGCTTGTACTGCTGCTAGAGCCTCCTGTAGTTGAACTCGAGCCACCTGTAGATGAGCCGCCTGAGGAGCTACCGGCACCTGTGCTCGGGCTAGTCGCAGGTGATGTTGTGTCTGTGCTCGGGCTAGCGGCAGGTGATGTTGTGTCTGTGCTCGGGCTAGCGGCAGGTGATGTTGTGTCTGTGCTCGGGCTCTGAGCTAATAATTGCCTATTTGCTGGGTTAGACTGAGCAACGCCAGGCTGAAGGTTCGGATTGAACTCCGCCAATGCCGGGAGGCTCAGTAAAGCACTGGCACCAGCAACTCCTATTAGGCTAGCAATGTTTTTGAGAAAATTTTTACTCTTGTGTCCGCTCATTGTATCTCCTCACTTTGTATACTTCAAGCTCTGCGAGCTTCTGTGCCATCTTTTCAAGTTTGAACAACATGCTGACGGCCAACACATATTTTAATTGGTATTAGCCATGTCATTCATACTTTTAAAGACATATTTTTTGAAGCTCGTCTTCTACAAGCTACCCCTGTCGACTTTCGTGCTCGTCTGTCTAAGGGATGATCTAATGTTACCTTAAGTTGAAGTCATTATAAATACGAAACTCTCTAGCAGAGGGTTTTATTTTTTTTATGAATGAAAACTTATCAATTCAATTTTTTTCATGGTTTCAGCAGGAAAAAATTGTCTATTTCTCCATCCTTAACTAGCGATCGCATAAGATCATCGTCAGATTTTGTCGCCCAAGCTGCCTGAGCTGGATATGATCCAGTGAGTGCCTTTACCATAGTCAGGCGTGCCAGTTGGCCTGCTATGGTAGCTGTTATGCTCTGGAAATAGGATATAGGTAAATCCGCATGAAGTCAACCACCACTCACGTATTTAAGGAATGGGCTGTTGGCGTCGATGCCTTGGAACAGGGCAAAACGATTATGCTGCTACGCAAAGGTGGCATCCGCGAGGAAGGTGGGCGTTTCCAAGTTGCCCATGACCAGATTTTGCTCTACCCCACATATGAGCATCAACAGCCACAACAGCTAAAACCTAACTATGCAAGTCTTGTAACCCCAGTGCCATCGGGCTGGCATCCAGAAACAATCCGGATTGGCGCGTATGCTCAAATTACTGATATTTTTCGAGTGAGTGATGAGCAAGTTGTCTTGGCGTTGCTACCCTTCCATATTTGGAACGAGCAATTTGTGAGCGATCGCCTCAAATGGAAACCGCGTCAGCCGCTATATGTACTCCTGCTGCGTACCTACAGGCTAGCCTCAGCGCCAGTCATTCCCTATCGCCAAGAATACGGGGGCTGCAAGTCCTGGATTGACTTGGCTGAACCGATTTCAATCGAGGAGGCAACGCCCGTTATAGATGACGCAGCTTACAACAAACAGGTGGCTGAGCTTTCCCTAATTGTTGAGGAAAAATCCTATGCCATCATGGATTAATAACCACTAGGGGAACCTTCCCCGCGTGGATCAGCTGCTCCTTCTAACGAACCGTCCGGTCTGACGATGATCGCGTTAGAATTGCCCCAGGGATACTGCTCCTTAATCTGGTGTCCACGACGGCGCAAATCTTCAAGCGTAGCGATGTCAAGGCCAAAAGGTTCTATCTTCAGCTCGTCAGGCAGCCATTGATGATGGACTCGGGGGGCAGAAACAGCTGCACCGGCGTTCATGCCGTATGCCAGGACGTTAAGAACCACTTGCAACACAGTGGTGATGATTGTGCTGCCGCCGGGAGAGCCAGTTGCCAGGCGTAGACGATTGTTTTCGGTTACAATCGTTGGTGTCATGCTAGATAATGGGGTTTTGCGTGGTGCGATCGCATTGGCGTCTCCACCTACCAGACCATAGACGTTGGACACATCCGCAGCAGCAGCAAAGTCATCCATCTCGTCGTTGAGCAGAATGCCAGTGCCAGGCACCACCACACCGGAACCAAAGCCGTAGTTAACAGTAAAAGTGAGGCTGACTGCATTGTGCTGTTCATCCACAACTGTGAGATGGCTGGTGTCAGAAGATTCACCTTTGCTAAAACGCTGTAGCGTTTCCCTGTCCACAGGTTTCACCTCACTCGATGGTCTAGCCCTGTCCAGCCGGATTTCCTGACGTCGCCTCAAGGCATAGGCGCGGTTGGTGAGTGCCGCAACTGGGACTTTGACAAAATCTGGATCGCCCAGATACTCAGAGCGATCAGCGTAGGCAATCTTCATCGCTTCTACCACTAGTTGCAAAGCATCAGGGTTGTGCCATCCCAAAGATTTGAAGTCGGTGTCACCAATAATGTTTAAAATTTCTAATAGGTGTACACCCCCCGATGAGGGTGGTGGCATCGAGCAGATCCGGGCTTGGCGAAAAGTGCCACATAGGGGAGTTCGCCAGATCGGTTTGTAGGATTTGAGGTCGTCCAGGGTAATCAGACCACCATTTGAAGCCATGTCAGCTGCGATCGCACGGGCAATATTGCCGGTGTAAAAACTTTGAGGATCTTTAGCGATCGCCTGTAAAGTCTGTGCCAAATCCCGCTGCACCAGAGTGTCTCCTGGCTGATAAATTGCCCCGTTGTGAGTAAAGACTTGACGTGTACCTGGGTTATTTAAAAGTAGTTCCTTTCGTAGCTCGGCTATCTTCACAAAGCTTTCTGTGACAACAAAGCCATCTTGAGCCAGACGGATCGCTGGTGCGACTACAGTTTTCCAGGGCAACCGCCCATACTGGCGCTGGACTTGATAAAGCCCAGCCACTGTACCAGGCACCCCCACTGCTAGATAGCCATTAATACTGGCTTTTGGGCGTACCTTTCCTTGTGCATCTAAATACATATTCCGAGTGGCGCGTAGGGGAGCGCGTTCACGGAAGTCGAGCGCCTTCATCTCATGCGTTTGCGATTGGTACAGGAGCAAAAAGCCACCACCACCAATCCCAGCTGCATACGGCTCTACAACTGAAATGGCAAAAGTCGTTGCCACCGCTGCATCGACAGCATTACCGCCCTGACGCAAAACTGAAAGCCCCGCCTCACTCGCCAACGGCTCGGCTGAGACAACCATAGCGTGTTTGCTATGCAGTGGTTGGACAAAGGCAGCTAGTGCTGGTTTGTGGCACCACAACAGGGCAAAAGAAACAAAAACAGCAAAGTCTGCTACTGCAAAACGCCTGCGTCTCCCCATTTACTGACCTCGACTCACAAACACAAACCCTCTTGTCTTACCTGAAGTTGTATCCATTGTTGCCATCGCCTGCCAAAGGTCTGCTGCCTTCACCCAGACTGGCGGGTATTTGTAGCGTGAAACGTCCAAGATTAAAAAGCGATCCGTCTGCTCATTGTAAGCGGCTAAGGGAGAGATATGACCTCCTTTCTCCTCACCAATGATTTTACGTAAGTAGTTAACCAAGATGAAATTACCCGGTTTTTTCAAATTCTCTACTGCCAGCTTACGAAACTCTTCTAAAGGGGTATTTGCACTGTGGTAAACCTTCACCTTCACGGGATAGGTTGTTAATAGTTGACCTAACTGATCTAGAGTCATCCCCTGACGAGCGACAACTTCAGAGGGTAGGACTTTTCGGGTTTGTTCGTTGTTAAAGAAGTTTTTCTGCGTAAAAACATGGTAAGGAGAATATTCAGGGGCTACAGGTGCGGGAACCGACAACGCATTCAGCACCATGACCATGCTGGCAACTCCACAATAGGCTTGGTTGTTTTGGGTGACGAACTGCACACTCAGAGGCCAATATGCTTCTCGGGCTTTGCTGTTAAGCAATAACTGCTCTCCTTGTGCTGAGCTGAAGGCAATCAGGTTAGGGGGGAGAGTCAGTGTCTGGGCGAGTACACTGCCACTGCCAACATAGAGGCTCAGAATCAAAGCCCTTATAGGCATGCTGATAGTTTTGAGTTTACCAGTCTTCATAAAGACTTTTCATTAACAAATAAACTAATATTCACCTAAATTGAGGAAAAAAGATAGCTAAATGAGTATTATTACTCAAGCATATAACTATGCTGCCAGTAATCCAGACCAACTCCTCTCTGCTCTGGAAGGTCATCTGCTGCTAGTGGTAGTTCCCCTGAGCATTGGGTTGGGGGTGGGTTTGCCGTTAGGGCTCCTGAGCGCGCGATCGCGGGTGGCGTCTACCTTATTGATTAATAGCTTTAATGCCCTGCGGGTGATACCTAGTTTGGCAATTTTGTTTCTTGCCATCCCCTATTTTGGACTGAGCTTTCAATCAGCAGCGATCGCACTCACTCTTCTGGTGATGCCCCCAATTCTGATCAGCACAGATGTTGCCTTTCGGGGCATTGATCCGGCGATTCGAGAGGCGGCATTTGGGATGGGCATGTCACCAAGTCAAGTCCTGCGGCAAGTAGAAATTCCCTTGGCACTCCCCGTAATCATTGCAGGCATTAAAACGGCGACAGTTGAGGTGATTGCCAGCGCTACTCTGGCTGCTTTTATTGGTGCAGGCGGTTTAGGCACCTTTATAGTCCTTGGTTTTTCGCTCTACGACAATGCCATTCTTCTAGTCGGTGCGATTCCTGTCGCCCTGCTGGCAATAATTGCTGAATTCAGTCTGAGTACTCTGCAAAGGTCTTTAGAGCCGCCAGTAAGATGAGTTGAACTGACTAAGCTGAGCGGGATTTCTGAGCGATAGTACTGAACCCATGCCCTACAGCAATTGGTTTGTTACCTGCTATCGGCGTCGGTTGGTGTTCGATGGTTCGGTCTCAAGCGTGTCCGAGCATAGGATCGCGGCCAAGCGGTATGATCTCCTGCCAACAGCGGTCGTCCCTCGGTTTTTATGAAGGTATTGGATTTGTTGAAGACGAAGATTCTGGCGAAATGATTTTGTCTAGTCAGGATGCTAGGGCGTTTCTGGAAGATATGAAAGCTAGAGGTTTGTCTTAATCCATAATTTTTGCTATAATTGGTAGCTATTCATTATTTGCAATCAATGATGAAACCGCACATTGACATGACTTCCGAAGAAAAAAAGCCTATTTGGAATATAGGAGAAACAATAAACTGGAAGTATGTTTGTCGAACCTGAGCATTTTTTGCAGGCTGTTGTTGACTTAGGGGAGGGTTTGGCGCTTAAACTTCTCGAGAATCTTAAGGTTGATGTATCCCAACTTCGGGATGTAATTATGCCACAAATTCGAGGACTTCCGCCACAACTAGCCCCTCAGCAAGATAGAGCTTTTGGAGCTGAATCTAGTTTTTTGCCTGCGATTCCTCCTGTAAATATGGCGGCACCGAAGCATTTAAGCATTAATGTTTTACCGCAGGAAAATGGGCGCTGGGTTGCCCAAGTACGCGCTCATAGCCTATTAAATGGACCTAGTTTTTCTAGCATTGGCTATGGAGATAGTGAATTCAAGGCGATCGCTTCGGCACTCGATAGCTTGTCGCGAATTTATCGGGATTATCAAGTTTGAGGTCGTCAGTGCGATCGCATTGAAAGCCCCAGCCGCCCCCACTCCCCCCTTGGCTATCAGTTTGTTAAATTGGGGCTGCTGGAGCTACATTTCTTGCTGTATCTAGGTTTGGGCGATTAAACCCTGAGCTAGGTGCCAAGGGGTGTTGAACTGCTGTTGAATTGGAGGTTGAATTGCTGTAATCCACTCACAGCAATAGTTTCGGCAATTCAACCTCCTAGTTTTGATCGACGGAGGGGGGGAGTGTCCCCTGGGGCTGGTTGGCTGTGAGTCTGTGATTGTGCGATTGGCAAACGGGGGCTGGCTAACTTCTAATGGCGAACACGTTAGCCGCGATCATTTGAGAACCGGCAAATATACTCTTGTTACAGTATCAACTTATGTGGTATTAGAGCAATCAGAGGTTCTAGTGGACGAGTGGAATACCCGCTACTGAAGTTGGAGTAATCCTGCCCTTGCTCAAGTCGTTTCGTTAAACCAAGAATCTCAGTGTCTTTAGATCTGAGAGTGTCAAAACCAATGGCTTACAGTGATTTTACTCTGGCAAAAGTTCGATCAAGCTTTAACTTAACTATCAAAGAAACTACAGAGTTGTTTGATAATTTAACATCAGTTGAGCCTTCTAATAGATTAATAGAGACTTTGACAGAGGGAGTTCCTTTAGCAACAGCTATTGCAACAGAAAAAGGTAAATCTGAGTTTATTATTGCACCAATACTTTTAGAAGTTAAACGTAGAGCAACTTCTCCAGTAAGTATATTTTCAGGGACAAATTTTATTGTTAGTCCTACAAAAGGATTAATGGGATACTGTGACTTTATTCTCAGTAGTTCAGAACAACAGTATATTTTAACTAAACCTGTAGTAACAATTGTTGAAGCGAAAAAAGATGATATTAGTGCAGGTTTAGGACAATGTGCTGCTGAAATGTTTGCTGCTCAACTGTTCAACAGCAACGAGCAAACAGATTGTTCACCTATCTATGGTGTGGTTACAACAGGAACAGTTTGGAAATTCTTGAAGCTTTTTGATTCAACCTTGTATATAGATGTAAGCGAGTATTATATTGATAGAATAGATTTGCTGCTTGCAATTTTACTGACTACTGTTGCAATCATACCGAAAAGTACACTCAACTGAGTTTAGTACTATTTTGCAGAAGTACGATTTATCTATCGACGCGAATGAAGCTGATTCGTTGGCGATCGCTTCAGCCCTCGATAGCTTGGCTAGGATGTATCAAAATTATCAAGTTTAGCCTCATACCACTAGCATTACTGCATTGATTACTGCATTACTCAATAGTATACTTGCAAGTAGTCAGCTTCGGGGTCAACACCTCGACCGAACTCAGGTTTACAGAATCGTAGCAGCAGCGGCTTTATATCTGCCTCAGTAGTTTCACGACTCCGCCAACTCATAAATCCTTTTTTTAGTTGTTTCTGCGGATTACAGCAACACCTCAGCGGGATTAGGCTTTAGGAAATGACTTTGGCGCGAATTTCTTTATGTTGAAAAACATGTTTAACCAAGAGAGTGGCCTCGTGTTCAGAATTGAACAGTTGGAACAAAATCAACAGGTTCTAGCCCTCGACATGGCAGAAATGAAACGCCAATTACAGTCTGCGTTAAGCCAGCTACATCAGCAATTTGATGAAAGTTCAGCTCCACCGACAGCACCAGTTGTAGTGGTCAACGAGTCAATAGAGGAGAGTAGTTGTGTAGACGAACCACAACCACAGCAACAGCCCCCACAAACGCAATCCTATAAGTATCAGCTAGTGTTTGACCGCTCTGGAAGTCGAGCCGTGCTGATGTCAGCGTTGGAGAAAGCCCAGAAGCGACTGATTATTGTCTGCCCGTGGCTCAGCAGGAACAGCATTGACGCTGATTTAATGCAGAAGTTTAGAGATTGTTTGAACCGCAATTGTCGCATTGATATTGGCTGGGGTTATCTAAGCAAGCGGAACAAAAATGGCAAAGCGTGGGGAAATAGCGCTATTAGAGACTTAAGACAACTGGAACAGGATTATCCCGAACAATTCAAGCTTAAGCTACTAGGAACCCATGAGAAGTTTTTAGTATGTGACTCGTATTTTGCCATGTTGGGCAGTCACAACATGTTGACCTCTAATACCCAAGGAGCTACACGGGAAGTGGGCATTCGCACGACAGACTCCAACATTATCCAGGGTTTGATCGACCGCTTTGACGGTGCCGAGGTGCAAGATGCACAGGCTATAGATGAACGTCTGACAGCGGGTTTTGTGAATCTTGATGATGCTGAAATTGATGAAGATGAGGAGACTGATGATTCTGTTAGCTATAGTCAGACACCGGCTGTCGATGCTGAAGATTTTTTGCGCCGGTATAACGAGAAAGAACGAGATTTCATAGGTATTAATCTAGCTAGAGTAGATTTAACCTCAGCAAAACTAAGTGGTGTAAACCTAACTGAAGCTAACTTGAGTGGTACAAACCTAACCAAGGCAGATTTGCGGTCTGCAAATTTGCTTCAAGCGAATCTGAGTAAAGCCAACTTGTGTGGGGCAGACTTGAGGTGGGGAAACCTAACTACGGCTTACCTAAGCAGGGTTAGCGCATCTCAAACCCTATTGACAGGCGGCTCATAGTAAGGAGTTTGAGTCTGAGAGAGCCGCCGCCAACACAGAAAGCATATACTGATCATTCATAGCGGCTCGTCGTGACTTCTGG
>JAABUX010003649.1_pt1 | contig 20208 bp, 14 predicted proteins | sample 5561851 | NCBI WGS metagenome assembly JAABUX01 (sample SAMN10711883, study PRJNA513361) | rock metagenome | isolation source: Antarctica rocks | place: Antarctica: Victoria Land, Richard Nunatak red sandstone | collected 2016-01-03 | reverse complement strand
CGGGGATCGGGCAACTCGTCGAAGGCGGTCGTTATCGGCAGCGGCTGCATGGGGACACCTCTTGGTCCCCTCAGGTATAGTCGGAAACCCCTACGCCGTCAGCAGTTCATAGTGCGGTGGCCCTGCGAACCCAGGTGAGGCATTCCAGGATTTGCTTCGAATCGAGAAACAAGCATTCCCACAGCGACTTTATTTCTTCGGGCGACAATTCGCCCCGAGCGATCTTTGCTTCGATTTGTTTCCACGTTTGGAACTTCGATTGGGGCGGCGACTTCGGAAAGGTCAGTTCCTTGACCTGCCACAGCATGGGGGCGATGTGACGACGACGGGATGCCCAGTTGAAGAGCATGCGGAGGGTGGCAAGCTCCTTGTTGATCGTGGCTCGGACCCAACCGGCTGCCGACCGCGAGTTGACGTATTTCTGGATCAGGTCCAGGTCGATCGACTCGACGGCGCGTTCCGCTCCGAAAAAGCCGATCAGGTGCCGTCGGTGGACTCGCTCCGTCTCCAGGGAGTTGGCTTCCTTCGCCCCTGGCGTTAGGTCACGCTTATAGATGTCGAACAACTGACCGAGCGTCGTGGGGGCTGGTGCCGCCACAGCAGCTTCCACAACAGCCTTGCCGGTCATCTTCCCGCCGGAGACGATGAAGACGCCAGGATCGGCACCAGAGGGCATCTCCAGGTAGCCCCTCGCCAGCCTCATCAAAGTTTCCTCGACCCTGGCGACTCCGGAGGTTGCTATTTTTGCATCGCGGGTCTTCAGGGAGCGGGTGAACTGCTTCCCTGCCCAGCGGAAGGCGACGAGGTAATTGCCCTGCTTGTCGCGAACTTGGGTTGCCATGAGATGAACCTCCGTGGACTAACGTAGGACAGGTTTCCCCGCCCCATGCTATTGCCACGGCAAGCCCGTCTCGTTGTGGAATTGTTGTGGAGCCAAAGAAGAGCGCAGCGAAAAGGGGTTGCGACTTTCGCCGCAACCCCTTACGCTCTCGGTCTATACCCCCACGGGGACTCGAACCCCGGTCCCTAGGCTGAGAACCTAGTATCCTAGGCCACTAGACGATGGGGGCCTTGTGACGGGTCTATCATGGACCCGGACGGCCCGGAAGTCAAGGATCTCGCCGACGAGTTTCGCACGGTCATCGCCGAGCCGAGGCCGGATCAACCGACTCCGGTGGTAACCATCGGCCACCCCTTGTAGGGTGGATGAAATCCACCAAGCCCCAGGCGCCGGCGAGCCCCGGCAGCCAATCGATCAACCGCGTGGGTGTGGCCCGAGCCGCGGCGGATTCCAACCACCTGACGAGAGAAGGCGAGGTTTCATGCCAGAGGTTTCGGTGCGTGGGCTCCGGCTGTTCTACGAGAGCCAGGGGGAGGGGGAGCCGCTCGTGTTCCTGAGCGGCTTGGGCGGGGACCATCGGGCGTTCAGCGTGACGACCCGCCACTTCGCCGCCCGGTATCGGGCCCTCGCGCTCGACTCGCGGGACGCGGGGCGGAGCGATCGGTCGGCGGCCGGTTATGCGACGGCCGACCTCGCCGATGACGTGGCCGGCTGGCTCGAAGGGCTCGGGTTGCCCCCGGCGCGGGTGGTCGGGCACTCGCTGGGGGGCCTGGTCGCGCAGGAGCTGGCGATCCGCCATCCCCGATCCGTCCGGAGCCTGGTCCTGGCGTCGACGCACGTGGGGGCGTCGCCGTGGCGGCGGGCGGTCATCGAGTCGTGGATCGCGATGCGGCGGCTGGCGAGCCCGGGGGAGTTCGCCCGGCTGACGATGCCCTGGCTGGCGGCCCCGCCCTTCTTCGAGGTCAAGGCGCAGGCGGAGGGCCTGGCCCGGTTCGCCGAGCGGAACGAGTGGCCGCAAGACCCCGACGCCTTCGCCCGCCAGGCCCGCGCCGCGATCGAGCACGACACCCGCGACCGGCTGGGATCGATCGTCGTGCCCTGCCTGGTCCTGGTCGGGGCCCTGGACATCGTCAACCCGCCCGAGATCGCCCGCGAGCTGGCCGAGGGGCTCCCGGACGCCCGGCTGGTGGTCCTCCCCGATGTCGGCCACCTCCCGCACATCGAGGGCGGGCCGAGGTTCCGCGAGGCGATCGGCCGGTTCCTCGACGCGGTCGGCTGAAGCCCGGCTTGCGTCGACCCCCGGGCTGGAATACGCTCGGATTTGTCGCCGATAGCTCAGGCGGAACCCGGTCGTCTTGTTCGGAATCTCAAATCGCAGATTTGAGATCGCAAATCGCTTCGGGGCCTCGCTTTGCAGCCTGAAATCCGTGATCTGACATGGCGGACATTTCCGCCGTGCTCCGTATCACCGGTCCGATCGATCGAAGGAGATCCACGGATGGCCACGGACGAGGAACTCAAGAAGGCCTACAAGGCGTTCAAGAAGCGGATCAAGCTCGCCCGGCTCGACGACGAGTCCGGCCTCAGCCCGGGGAGCAAGCGGTCGGCGATCAGCGGGATCACGCCGCCCACCGGCCATCCCCCCGGGATCTGGGAGGAGCTGGTCGTCCAGGGGAAGTTGAAGCGTGAAGGGAGCGGGACCTATTCGATGGTCGCCGAGATCTGACGCCGGGCCGGGCCTCGACCGGACGTTCGCCCGGTTCCGGTTCGTCCTCTGCGCGGCCACGCTGCTGATGATCGGCCTGTCGTGGCCGCTCTGGGTCGACGGCGACGACTTCCCCCGGGTCCCTTTCCTCCGGGGGTGGCCGGACTGGCCGGCCTGGTGCTCGCGGGTCCTCCTGGCGGTGATCGCGGGATCGCTGGCTATGGCGGCCCTCGGCCGGGCGTGGCGGGCGGGGCTGGCCCTGGGCCTGGCGGGGCTCGCGGTCGCGACCCTCGGCGATCAGGACCGCCTCCAGCCGTGGGCCTACCAGTTCGGGCTCTTGGACCTGGCGATGGTCTCGGCCTCGAAGCCGAGGGCCCTGGCGCTGGGTCGGATGTCCGCCATCGGGCTCTACGCCTACTCCGGGCTCTCGAAGCTCGACGTCTCGTTCGCGACGGAATTGGGCCCGACCTTCCTGGCGGCCGGGCTGGGCCTGGTCGGCGCGTCGCCGACCGGCTGGCCGGGTTGGCTGAGGACGACGGCCATCCTGGCGATGCCGGCGTGGGAGGTCGCGGTCGCCCTCGGCCTGGGCTTCCGCCGGACGCGCCGGCTCGCCCTCTTCGCCGCGATCGCCCAGCACTCGGCGCTCCTGGCGATCCTCGGGCCCTGGAGCCTCGGTCACAGCCCCAACGTCCTGGTCTGGAACGGGGCGATGATCGTCGAGGACTGGCTCCTGTTCGCCAACTCGCCCGGCGGTCCGGCGGCCTCGGACCGGGAGCGGTGGCCGGGCCGGCTCGCGAGCCTGGTCGTCGTCGTCGCGCTGATCCTGCCCGCGGGCGAGCGGTCCGGGCTGTTCGACTCTTGGCCGTCGCACGCACTGTACGCGAGCCATTGCGAGCGGACCGAGATCCTCGCCCACGAGGACGACGCCGAGCGGTTCCCCGAGGCGATCCGGCGTCGGCTCGGGCCGGCCGACCTCGACGGCTGGCGCCGGCTCGACCTGACGGGCTGGAGTCGCGACGTCCGCGGGGTCCCGATCTACCCGCAAGGGCGGGTCGGGTCCGGGATCGCCGAGGCCCTCGCCGCCCGTTGGGGCGGGGTCCACCCCCTCCGCGTGATCCAGTGGGGCCGGGCCGACCCGGTCGACGGCCGCCGCCCGCGCGTCGAATGCGTCGGCCTCCGGGCGATCCGCCGCCGGGGGGGGCGTTATTGGGTCAACGCCCATCCGTCGGGCCCCGGTCGGACCGCCCCCTGAGCGGGCCAATCGGAGTCGGCGGCGCGAGTTTCGCGGGGAGATGGTAAGCTTCGTCGACGCGGTCGACCCGCGGACCGCCTGCCAGTCGATCTTCCCGCCGCGAGATCATCCATGCCGTCGATCAAGAACATCAATCCCGGCTCGCCGGAACCGCTGGGTCCGACCGTCCTGGCCGACGGGATCAACTTTGCGGTCCACTCCGCCGGCTCCGCACGGGTCGAGCTGCTCCTGTTCGACAACGTGACCGACCAGCGGCCGACCCAGGTCATCCCGCTCGCCCCCAAGACCAACCGGACCGGCGACGTCTGGCACATCATGGTCGAGGGGCTCCCCAACCGGACCCTCTACAACTTCCGGGCCGACGGCCCCTACAACCCGGCCGTCGACGGGTCGCGGTTCAACTCCGCCAAGACCCTGCTCGACCCCTACGCCCCGGCGATCACGGGCGACTTCTACTGGCGGACCGGCGACGCCCTGGGCTACGACAACACGACGCCGGGCGACCCCGACCGCCACCTCCGGCCCAGCGAGGTCGCGAACATCGACGGCGCCCCGCGGTGCGTCGCCTACAAGAGCGACTTCGACTGGGAGGGGGATCGCCACCCCGACATCCCGATCGAGAACTCGATCATCTACGAGGTCCACGTCCGGGGCTTCACCCGGCACCACTCGTCGGAGAACGAGATGGGCGGGACCTATCGCGGCTTCATCGAGAAGATCCCCTACCTCAACGAGCTGGGGATCACCGCGGTCGAGCTGATGCCGGTGATGGAGTTCGACCAGTTCGACGGCCCGTTCCGCGACCCCTTCACCGGCGAGCGCCTGACCAACGCCTGGGGGTACAACACGACGGCCTTCTTCGCCCCCGAGTCGATGTACAGCTACTACGGCAAGGTGGGCGAGCAGGTCGACGAGTTCAAGATGATGGTCCGCGAGCTGCACCGGAACAACATCGAGGTCATCCTCGATGTCGTCTTCAACCACTCGCGCGAGGGCAACCACTTCGGGCCGACGGTCAGCTTCAAGGGGCTCGACAACAACATCTATTATATGTTGTCGCCCAAGCCTGAGTTTTACATGGACTTCACGGGCTGCGGGAACACCCTGAACTGCAACCACCCGGTCGTCCGCCGGTTCATCCTCGACTGCCTCCGCTACTGGGTCACGGAGATGCACGTCGACGGCTTCCGGTTCGACCTGGCGGCCGTCTTCGCCATCGACGTCGACCAGCAGGAGAAGGGGAAGACGCCGATCATCCACGAGATCGAGACCGACCCGGTCCTCTCGCGGATCAAGCTGATCGCCGAGCCCTGGAGCATCACCCAGTATCGCCTGGGCTCGTTCTCCGACCGCCGATGGGCCGAGTGGAACGGCAAGTTCCGCGACACCGTCCGCAAGTGGGTCAAGGGGGACGCCGGGGTCGCCGCCGAGCTGGGCGCCCGCGTCACCGGATCGTACGACCTCTTCGGCGGCGGCGAGGACGACCAGCGGACGCCGTTCCACTCGATCAACTTCGTCACCTGCCACGACGGGTTCACCCTCAACGACCTCGTCTCGTTCAACGAGAAGCACAACGAGCGCAACGGCGAGGAGAACCGCGACGGGGCCAACGACAACGAGAGTTGGAACTGCGGCTACGAGGGGTTCGTCGAGAATTCCGACCTCCCCGACGACCAGAAGGACGCGATCGAGAACCTCCGTCGTCGGCAGATCAAGAATTGCCTGACGATCCTCTTCCTCTCGCAAGGCACCCCGATGCTGCTCTACGGCGACGAGATGCGCCGGACCGCGGAGGGGGACAACAACACGGTCTTCCAGGACAACAACCTCAGTTGGATCAACTGGGAGAACACCAAGCGGCATGCCGAGATTTTGCGGTTCACCCAGCTCGTGATCGCCTTCCGCAAGCGGCACCAGTTCGTCCGCCGCTGGCGCTACCTGACGGGCGACCAGGACGAGACGCCCAACCTCCGGCTGGTCAACTGGCACGGCGTGAAGCCCAACGAGCCCGACTTCTCGGACACCTCGCGGTTCATCGCCTGGACCCTGGAGGCGTTCGAGTCGAGCGACCGCTCCGACGTCCCGATCTACGTCGCGACCAACACCTACTGGGAGCCGATCGACGTCGAATTGCCCGAGACGCCCAACCGCCGCTGGTATCGCGTGATCGACACCTCGCTCCCGCCCGAGCAGGACATCGTCCCCGAGGAAGAGGCCGCCTTCCTCCCTGATCTGACCTACCAGATCCGGCCCCGGAGCACGATCGTCCTGATCGCCCGCTGAGTCTGGCCGGGACCGCGAGGGGCCCGAGGCCGTGGGGCGTTATTCGCCCCCGACCCGGGCCTCGTCTCGTTGCGTGAGCATCGCCCCTCATGCCGCCCGCGATGGTCGAATTGGCGTCGAATTGCTTGACAAGGCGTTGTCATTACCTCATAGATATCTGCTGGATCAAATCGTCCGCCTCAGACCGACCGATCGACGATTTTCCGCGGCGATCCTTGGGCCGCACGCGGGCGCGACCATGCCTGCGTGTCGCCGACGGGTGCGCCCGTCGGGCGGATGACGCGGTCCGATTGCCAACCTTCTGCATCTTTCTCCGCCCCTCCGGAGGTCCCATCGATGCACCAACGCCCCCGTCGCGCGGGTTTCACGCTGATCGAGCTGCTCGTGGTGATCGCGATCATCGCGGTCCTCATCGCCCTGCTGTTGCCGGCCGTGCAGGCGGCCCGCGAGGCGGCCCGTCGCTCGCAATGCATCAACAATCTCAAGCAATTCGGCATCGCGTTGCACAATTACCACGACGTCCAGGGCTCGCTGCCCTGGGGCCACCAGGAGGACGACCAGTGGTGCGACTGGTCGGCCCACGTGGCGCTCCTGCCGTTCATCGAGCAGGGGCCGCTGTACAACTCGCTCAATTTCGCCAACGATCGCAACGCCGCCAGCCCGTACGGCACCAAGAACACGACGGCCACCTACACCAAGGTCGCCGTGTTCCTCTGCCCCTCCGACACCGACCGGCTGGCCAACAACTTCGGCCACAACAATTACCGCTGCAACCTCGGCAGCTCCCCCGACTCGGTCAACACCGTAGGCGTGATGAACGGGCCGTTCATCGGGGCCGACCCGAAGGCGCTGCTCAACTGCCGGGTCTTCGCGCTCCGCGACATCACCGACGGCCTGAGCAACACGGCGGCGTTCAGCGAGCGGGTGACGGGCCTGGCCAAGAACACCCCCTCGCAGGGGCTCGATCCGCTCAAGCCGACGTCGTCGGCATTCAAGGTCCTCCCGACGACCCCGATGAATCTGCCCAACGCCTACTTCATCGCCTGCAACGCAACCCGGCAGACGGCCTCGGCGTTGCAGACGGGCCAGGGCTACGACAAGGACGTCTATGGGATCGGCGGGACCTGGTACATCGGCTACCCGGCCCACACCGGCTACAACCACGTCATGCCGCCGAACTCCTTCACCTGCGTGTCCAACGGCGGCGGAGGGGCGCGGGACCAGGGGGCCCATGCCGCCAGCAGCCGCCATCCCGGCAACGTCAACGTCCTGATGTGCGACGGCTCCGTCAGGACGGCCAAGAGCACGATTGCCGTGAGCACCTGGTGGGCCATCGGGACCAAGGCCGGCGGCGAGGTCGTCTCCGCCGATGCCTTCTGATCCGGGACCGGATCATCCCGTCAGGAATCGCGGATCGCGGATTTTGAGAGGACCAATCGTTCGTGACTCCGCCCTGCGATCGAGGATCCGGGATCGGGCCTGGCAAACTTCTCCACCGTGCTCCGCGTGGGCCCGTCGACCGCGCGAGAATGGTTCGATCACGAGAGCAACCGGGGCCGCGAGTCGATCGGCTCGCGGCCCCGGCTGTTGGCCCCGGGTGCGGCGGGTCGGGGCGGAATCCGAGTCGGAGGGATCTGGCGGGGGCCCATCCAACGGGTCATGATGCGCCCGCCAGGGCGTTGCATGGGGTCCGCCGACCTCCTATGTTCAGCGGGTGAGATTCGAGGAATCGCCGGGCTTTCGACCCCGCGCGGAAACCAGGGAGACGCCCGGATGCGACCCGCCGCCACTTCTTGCCGACGGGCCGCCGTCGCGGCCCTCTCCACCCTGGGATTCGCCGGGATCGTCGCGGCCCAGCAGCCCGCGGCCAGCGTGGGGGCCCTCGACGGCCACACCGAGGCGGTCTACTCGCTCGCCTGGACGCCCGACGGCAAGTCGATCGTCTCCGGGGGGTTCGACAACACGGTCCGGCTCTGGGACGTCGCCACCCGCAAGGAAGCCCGACGCTTCGAGGGGCACGCCGGGCTGGTCCTCGCCGTGGCGGTCGACAGAGAGGGCAAGCAGATCCTTTCGGGCGGCCTCGACAAGACGGCCAAGGTCTGGACGATCCCCGTCGACGCCCCCTCGAAGACCCTGGCCGACAACCCCGGGCCGGTCCCGGCCGTCGCCCTCAAGCCCGACGGCAAGCGGCTCGCCGCCGGCTCGGGCCGGTCCGTCCGGCTCTGGGACCTCGACGCCTCCCGGCCGATCCGCGACCTCACCGGCCACGCCGAGGACGTCGTCTCGGTCGCCTGGAGCGGCGACGGTGCGCAGGTCGCCTCGGGCGACAAGGCCAAGACCATCCGCCTCTGGGACTCCGCCGACGGCAGCCCCCGGGGGACGATCGAGACGCCCGCCGACGCCGTGCTCGCCCTCGCCTACCTGGCCGACCCCCGCCAGCTCGTCTCCGCCGGCTCCGACGGGTTTGCCCGGCTCTGGCAGCTCCCGCCGGCGGGCGACGCCGCGGCCCCGGCGGCCTCGGCCGTCCGGGCCTTCGCCGGGCACACCGGGCCGGTCCTCGCCCTCGCGGTCACCCCGGGCGGCGGGACGCTGGTGACCGGCTCGGCGGACAAGACGGCGAAGGTCTTCGAAGTCGCGACCGGCAAGGAGCTGCGGGCCCTGGCCGGCCACGGCGACGCCGTCCGGGCCGTCGCCATTACCCGCGACGGCCGCAAGGTCGTCACCGGCTCGGCCGACAGGACGGTCCGGACCTGGGGCCTCGCCGACGGCAAGCCCCTGCTCACCTACCCCCCGTCCCCGGCGGTCGTCAACTCGCTCGCGATCTCGGCCGACGACAAGCTCCTGCTCGTCGGCCTCGCCGACGGCTCGGCCCGGGTGCTCGACCTCACGGCCACCGACCCCGCCAAGGCCGGTCGCCAGGTCGTGACCGGCCACGCCGGTCCGGTCCTGGCCGTCGCGATCCTGCCCGACAACGCGACCCTGCTCACCGCCGGCGAGGACCGGTCGATCAAGCTCTGGCCGGTCGTCGCCCCGGGCGCCTCGAAGACCCTCGCCGGCCACGCCAGCCAGGTCTACGCCGTCGCCTGGTCGCCCGACGCCACGAGGGCCTACACCGGCTCGGCCGACGCCTCCGTCCGGGTCTGGGACGTGGCCAAGGCCGCGCAGCTCAAGGCGATCGAGAAGGCGCACCCCAACGTCGTCTACGCCGTCGCGTTGGGCCCCAAGGGGGACATCCTCGTCACGGGCGGCGACGACAAGGTGGTCAAGTTCTGGGACCCGGCCGAGGGGAAGGAACTTCGCAAGGGGGAGGGGCACGGCGGCTCGGTCTACTGCCTGGCCTTCCGGCCCGACGGGGCCCAGGTCGCCTCGGGCTCGGTCGACAAGACGATCCGGATCTGGAACGTCGCCGACGCCAAGGAGGCCCGCAAGCTCGACGGCCATCCCGACGACGTCTACGGCCTGGCCTACAGCCCCGACGGCAAGCGGCTCGCCTCGGTCGGCTACGCCGGGAACCTCCTGATCTGGGACGCGGAGGGGGGCAAGCTCGGCTCGCGCCAGAAGCTCGCGGCGGGCGTGATGGCCTACGGCGTCGCCTGGAGCCCGGACGGCAAGCAACTGGCCGTCGCGGGCTCGGACAACAAGATCGCGATCTTCAACGTGCCTTGATCTGCCCCGGTCGACGGGATCAGCCGTCGCACGACTCGAAGATCGTCGCCACGCCCTGGCCCTGGCCGACGCACATCGTCGCCAGCCCATATCGCGCCCCTTCGTCCCTCATCCGGTGCAGGAGGGTCGTCGCGATCCGCGCCCCGCTGGCCCCCAGCGGGTGGCCGATCGCGATGGCCCCGCCCCGGGTGTTGACCCGCTCCTCGGAGATCCCCAGGAGCTGCAAGACCGCGAGCACCTGCACCGCGAACGCCTCGTTCAGCTCGATCGGGCCGACATCCGCGAGCGTGATCCCCGCGCGGGCCAGGGCCTTGCGGATCGCCGGGACCGGCCCGATCCCCATCTCGGCCGGGTCGACCCCGGCCACGGCCATCGACCGGACCCTCGCCATCGGCTTGAGGCCCAGCCCCTTCGCGCGATCCTCCGACATGACCAGCAGCGCCGCGGCCCCGACGTTGATCGGCGAGCTGTTGCCCGCCGTCACCGACCCCCCGGCCGGGTTGAACGCGGGCGGCAACGCGCCCAGGGCCTCGATCGCGGTGTCGCGGCGGATGCACTGGTCGGAGTCGAGCATCGACTTCCGCCCGGAGTCGTCGCGGCCCCAGGTGGGCGTGATCTCGGCGCGGAAGCGGCCGGCGTCGGTGGCGTCGGCGGCGAGCCGGTGGCTCCTCAGGGCGAACTCGTCCTGCCGGCCGCGCGAGATCCGGTACTTGGCGGCGAGGTATTCGGCCGTCAGCCCCATGTTCATGATCGCCTCGCCGTGGCGGCGGATCAGGCCGGGCGAGGGGGAATAGTCCTTGGCCATCGGGACGTGGTCCATGTGCTCGACCCCGCCGGCGATCTGGACGTCCTCGCAATCGGCGGCGACGCTCATGGCGGCGTCGTTGATCGCCTGCAAGCTCGACCCGCAGTTGCGGTTGACCGTCACCCCGGCCGTGGCGACGGGCAGGCCGGCGACCAGCCCGGCGATCCGGGCGACGTCGAAACCCTGCTCCCCCTGCTGCTGGACGCACCCCCACCGCACGTCCTCGATCAGCGCCGGGTCGATCCCGGTCCGCTCCATCAGCGATCGGATCGCGTGGGCCGAGAGTTCCTCGGCCCGGACGTCGCGATAATAGCCCTTCTCCGCCGACGCCCGGCCGACGGGCGTCCGGACGGCATCGATGACCACGGCGTATCTCATCGGGACCCGGTCCCTTCGTGTTGGCTGCCCTGGGTGGATCGTTCAGACGCCCGCGGAGGCCGATGCCGGTGCCGGTGCCGAGGTTGGTGCCTGGGCCGGTGCCGGCGACGACCTCGGCGTCGGGTAGAAGCGCTCGCCGGTCCATGCGTGCCGCTTGAGCGTCTCGGTCGGCTCGAACCGGGCGCCGAGCGGGCGGAGGGGCCCGAGCCGGTCGACGAGCCGGGCCGCGCCGAGGGCGTCGGCCCAGCGGAGGATGCCCCCCCGGAACGGCGGGAAGCCGATCCCGAGGATCAGGCCCATGTCGACGTCCGCCGGCTCGCGGACGATCCCCTCTTCGAGGACGCGCGTGGCCTCGAGCAGCATCGGCAAGAACAGCCGATCGGTGATCGCTTCGGGCGAGGGCGTCGGTGTTTGCTCGCCCGTCCGGTGGGGGTCGAGGATCGCGGCGAAGGCCGGGTCGGCCGCGGCCTTCTTGCCCGCGTGCCGGCGGAACCCCGCGCCCGACTTCTGCCCGAGCCGGCCCGCCTTGGCCATCGCGACCAGCAGGCCCGTCGGCACGGCGCGGTCGGGGTAGGCGTCGACCATCACCCGGCCGGCGAAGGCCGCGGTGTCGATCCCGATCAGGTCGTGCAGCGCGAGCGGGCCCATCGGCATCCCGAACCGCGTGGCCGCCTCGTCGATCGCGTCCATCGGGACGCCCTCCTGGAGCAGGACCAGCGACTCGTTCAGGTAAGGCAGGAGGACCCGGTTGACCAGGAACCCCGCGCAGTCGCGGACCACGATCGGCGTCTTGCGGACCTGCCGGGCCAGTGCCACCACCGTGGCCACCGTCTCGTCCGACGTCTTCGCCCCCCGGATCACCTCGACCAGCTCCATCCGGTCGACGGGGTTGAAGAAGTGCATCCCGACGAACCGCGCGGGGTCCGGGGCGGCCTCGGCCAGCCGGGTGATCGAGATCGTCGACGTGTTGCTCGCCAGGATCGCGCCGTCCTTGAGCGTCCCCGCCAGCGCGCGGTAGGTGGCCGCCTTGGCCGCCTCGTCCTCGGTGATCGCCTCGATGACGAGGTCGCGGTCGCCGAGGATGGCGTCCGACGTCGAGGTGCTGAGCAGGCCGAGCATCCGGGCGAGGTCTTCGGGGGTCGCCCGGCCGATCTTGATCCGGCTCGCGACGACGTCCGCGGCCCGCTCGATCCCGGCGGCGAGCCGGGCGTCGTCGACGTCGACCATCGCCGTGGGCAGGCCCGACCGGGCGTGCGCCGCGGCGATCCCCGCTCCCATCAGGCCGGAGCCGACGACGCCGACCTTGCGGATCGGGGCGGCGACCACGCCGGGGCGGTCGACGCCGGGGTCGCGGGCCAGGCGGTTCTGCATGAAGAAGACGGCGATCAGGTTGGCCGAGATCGGCGAGCCCATCACCTCCAGCGCCGCCGCCCGCTCGACCTCCAGGGCCTCGTCGAGCGGCAGGTGGGAGCCGTCGCGGATCGCCTTGAGCGCGACCAGGGGCGCGGGATACTGCCCCTTCGTCTTGACCCGGATCGCCCCTTCGGCGGTCGCGAACGCGAAGGCGAGCGTGTCGGGGGCCAGCCCGAGCGGCCCCCGCAAGCGGCGCCGGGCCTCCTGCCAGTCGCCGGCGGCCCGGAGCGACTCGACCCGCCGGGCCCCCTCCTCGACCAGTCGGCCGGCCGGGACGGCGTCGAAGGCGAAGCCGACGGCGACGGCCTTCTCCGCCGACATCGGGTCGCCCGAGCAGATGACCTCGATCGCGTTCAGGCCGATCAGCCGCGGGAGGCGCTGGGTCCCGCCCCAGCCGGGGACGATCCCGAGCTTGACCTCGGGCAGGGCGACCTTGGTCTGCGGGCCGGCGGCCAAGATCCGCTCGTCCATCGCCAGGGCCAGCTCGGTCCCGCCGCCCATGCAGTTACCGTCGATCAGGGCGACGGTCGGGAACGGGAGCCGGCTGATCCGGTCGAACAGGGCGTGGCCCATCGCGACCGCCCGGCCGACCTCCTCCTCCGTGGCGGAGGCGAGGGCGCCCAGCTCGGCGAGGTCGGCCCCGGCGATGAACTGGCCGGGCTTGCCGCTCTGCAAGAGCAGGCCGCGGAGATCAGGCCGGGCCTCCAGGCGGGCCAACAGGCCCGCCAGCTCCCCGAGGACGGCCCGGGACAGCGTGTTGACCTTCTTGTCCGGCAGGTCGAGCGTGAGCAGGCCGATGCCGTCGCCCCGCTCCGTGAACTGGAATGCGCTGGTCATGACGGCTCCTTGGTTCGTTTGGGCCCGGATTCCTACGGAGCACGGTGGAAAAGTTCGCGATTGCAGATCCCAAATTCCCGATTGCAAAACGAAGTCCTGAAACGATTTGCGATCTTAAATTTGCAATCTGAAATCCCGGACGAGAGGACCGGGTCCCGTATCAGGCCGCGTAGGGCATCAGGATCTCGCCGGGGTCGACGCCCGCGATGGCCTCGAAGCCGCCCTCGGCGACGGCCTCGCCGAGCCGGGTGACGGCGCGGAAGTAGGCGTCGGTGGGCCTCCGGCCGGAGAGCTTGCGCCTCAGGTCCTGGCAGAGGATGTCGGCCGCGTCCTGGATCAGACCCGCCGGCTGGCGGGCGGCCCAGCCGCAGGTGGCCAGGATCACGACGAGGTCCTGGAGCCGCTGCGACAGCTCGGCCATCCGGCACTGGCGGTCGGCCAGCCGGAGCTGGTGCTTGCTCATGACCCGGCTCACCTCGAGCCGGCTCCGCTGGAGCGCATCGGCGGCAAACCGGGCATGCTCGGCCAGGGCGTCCGGCATCTCGGGGAGCGTCGGGTGGTGCCAGCCGATCAGGCCTTGCGTCACCCGCCAGCGGGCGTAGGGGACGACGGCACCGCGGAGGGCCCAGGCGTGGGCCGGGTTCATCGGGTTGGGCCGGGTAATCCCGGCGGCCTGGAGGGCCAGGCCGATCGGCTCGAAGTAGGTCTTGCCGTGATCCTTGATGAGCGACTTGAAGAAGCCCATGCCGAGCATCTCGCCCTCGCCCTCGTAGATGCACGGGGCGAGATATTCGTGGACGTTGTCGCCGAAGGGGTGGCCGTGGAGGAAGGCCCGGCCGCCGTGGGTCTTCATGAACAGCTCGATGGCGGCCTCCTTCTGCGCCTCGCTGCCGAAGACCTTGGCGACCGTGCATTCCATCTCGCCCCGGAAGCCCTGGTCGAGCAGCCACGAGCACCAGCCCACCAGCGCATCGGCGCCGACGATCAGGGCCGCGAGCCGGCCGACCCGGCGGCGGACCAGCTCGCGCGAGGCGATCGTCGCGCCATAGGTCCTGCGGAATCGGGCCCAGGGCAGGAGCCCCGCCAGCATCGTCCGCATCGTGCCCGCCGCGTTGGCGCAGAGGGCCACGCGGCCGAGGTTGAGCCCGTGGTAAGCCACCGTCAGGCCGTCCCCCTTCGCCACGGCCAGCCGGTTCGCGGCAGGCACCCGGAAGTCGCGGAAGCGGAGCCCGTTGTTGTGCGAACGCTTCAGGGCGTAGAGGCCGTAGGGCACGATCTGGAAGTGCTCGTCCTCGCGGTCGGGCAGGTCGACGATCAGGACGGCGGGCCGGCCCTCGATCAGGCAGACCAGGCCGATCGTCCGGCCCGGGATGGCGTTGGTGATGAACAGCTTCTCGCCGTTGATGACATACTCGTCGCCGACCAGCTCCGCCCGGGTCCGGAGCGCCGTGAGGTCGGAGCCCGCGCCCGGCTCGGTCAGGGCGAAGCCGGAGAGACGCTCGCCGCCGGCCAGCTTCGGCAGATGGCGCCGCTTCTGGTCGGCCGTGCCGAACGAGCGGATCGGGTCGACGGCGCCGATGCAGCCGTGGACCGAGGCCAGGCCGGCGACGGTGGGGTCGACGGTCGCCATCTTGGTCAGGAACGGGGCGAAGGCGGAGAACGGGGCGCCCCCGCCGCCGTACTCGGGGTCGACGAGCAGGCCCCAGTAGCCGACCTCGCCCAGCTCGCGGAGGACCGCGTCGGCGACCTTGCCGCGGTCGTCGAGCAGGGTCCGGGCGGCGACGTGACGGCGGACGATCGCGAGCGATTCGGCCATCGTCCGCGCGCAGGCCGGCGGGGTCGGCGACGGCTCGGGCGCGAACAGCTCGGAGGGGAAGTCGCGGCCCCAGACGGCGCGGTGGACCGGGCTCTGCGCGGTCTGGTAGCGGGCGGCGAAGAGGGATTCGACCTGCTCGTCGGCGCGGTCGAGCGAGCCCGTCCGCCTCGCCTCCTCGTCGCTCTTGCCGCCGAGCTTGAGGGCGGTCTCCACGAATGTCCGGGCTTCGAGGTCTTGCAGTTCCTGGCTCATCGACCGTGTCCTGTCTGGAGGGGGTGCGAAGACCGATCACCGACCATCGATGTCGAAAAGGTTGGGCGGGGGCCGTCGGGCTTGACCCGGCCTCGCCCCGCGCCCGGTTCAGCCCGCCGCCTCCTGCCGGCCCGTCCTCGCCGCGACCGGCCGCGGCGGGGGCGCTTCCTGGTCGAGCAGCCAGTCTTCGAGGATCACGTGGGTCAGGAAGGGGGCCCGGAGCAGGGCCGCCCGCGACGGCAAGAGCCGCGCGAGCCAGGCGTTGCGGCTCAGGCCGGTCACCACGCCCCGGCCGAGCATCTGCATGTACTTGTTGCCGAGGTGCCGGCGCACGTTGTTGCCCAGCCGGGAGAACGTGGCGGGGATCAGGTTGGGCCTCGGGCCGACGTGGATCACCGTCTCGACCCCGAGGGCGAGCGTCCGGTCGACCACGTCCCAGAGCCGCTGGGGATGGTCGGTCCAGTCGGTGAGGATCTCGCGGATGTCGCCGACCTCGTAGCTGGCGTCGCCGGTGACGCAGGAGAGGATCGGGGGCGTCGGCCGCGTCCGCCCGCCCCCCGCCCGGTAGAGCGCCGTGGCCGTCCGGTCGGGGATCGACCGCAGCCGGACCAGCGGCGAGTGCAGCGGCGGCCATCGGTTGGCGTTGCGGCGGAGCATCACCTTGTGCGTCCGGCTCGCGAGCAGGTCCCCCTTGACCGCGTCCAGGCGGTCGAGGGTGGTCCCCTGGCCGAGGATCAGCGCGGTGTTGGGCGAGAGGAACGCCGAGGGCCCGATCAGGCCCCGCCCCTCGCTGCTGATGACCCGGCAGAGCCGCCCGACCGCGTCCATCGGCAGGGCGGGCCCGCGGGTGAACAGCACGCCCATCGACAGGTCGGCGGCCAGCTCGGCGCAGTCGGGGGCCATGGCCAGGGCGACCGGCAGGAGTTCGTCGAGCGCGAAGACGCCGCCGAAGATCAGCGCGGAAAGCTCGCCGATGCTGTAGCCGAAGCTCAGGCGGGCGCGATGCACCGGCAGCCCGAAGCATTCTTCGAGGATCGCGACCTGGGCCAGCTCCATGGCGACGATCGTCGCCACGTCCTCGGCGAAGCCATCGAGGCCGGCCCGGCTCCCGAGCCGGATGTGCGCGGCGAGGTCCATCGGCCGATGGAGGGCCTCCGAGGCGAGCGCGGAGGCCTCGTCGAGCGCCCGCGCCACGATCGGCCCGTAGGCCGGGTGGTCGAGGAACTCGCCGCTCCGGCCGATGTTCTCGACGTCGAAGCCCCGGAACGCCAGCGCGGTCGACCCCATCCCGCGGCGGAGGTCGGCCGCGGTCGTCGGCCGCGGCCCGGGGGACGACCCGCCGCCGACCCGCACGTGGGCGGGGGCGGGGGCGGGGAGCGACGGCCTCGGGGGGTCGACCTCCGTCGCCGATTGACGCCGCAGCCAGCGGCCCTCGGTGTCTTTCATGGGAGGATCACCCCCTCGAAGAGACCTGACGACCCGATCGAACGAAACGGATGCCGGCGCGATGTCGGCAGGGCCCCCGGCCGAGAGACCCGGCCGAGAAGTGGGGGGTATTGATGAGAGGGGGCAAGGCCGCGGTCGGGCCGTCCCCCGGGCTTCCGGAATTGTCGGGGCCGAGCCCGTCGGGGAAAGCTCGCGTGCTTCCGCCGTCGAGGCCGCCTCCCTAGAATGAATACGGCCGGGGCGCCCGGTTTCGCGGGCGCCTCGATCGGCGGCCCTCGTCCATCCTACGTCCTCCGGGGTCGTTTCGCCTTGAACTCCGAAAAGATTCATCGGCCCGCCGAGCCCGTCGAGCCCGGGGCCGGCGCCTTCCTGACCAACCTGGGCGTCCGCTCCGACGCGCCCGGGCGGCTCGTCCTCGACCTGGGCCCGGCGCACCTCCGGTCGTTGGGGATCGCCCACGGCGGGGTCGTGGCCACCCTGCTCGACTCGGTCATGGGGTGGAATGCCTCGCGGTCCGCGCCGGCCGACCACTACGTCGTCACCGCCCAGCTCAACGTCAACTTCATCCGCCCGGCGTGGGAGGGCGAGAGCCTCCGGGCCGTCAGCGAACTCCGCCATCACGGCCGGATGACCGCCGTGGCCCAGGGCGAAGTCCGGACGGCCGGCGGCGCGCTCGTCGCGACCGGCTCGGCCACATTCGTCTATGTAAAGCATACCGATCGGACCCGCGCCAACCCCGATCGCCTCGACCCGGGCCCGGCGGCGGCGCCCGACACGCCCCCGAGCCCATGAGACGGAGCCCGGTCCTCTCGTTCGGGATCTCGGATCGCCGATTTCGAGATGGCCAATCGTTTCGAGACTTCGCTTTGCAATCGGGGATTTGGGATCTGAGATGGCGGACTTTTCCACCGTGCTCCGTAGGAGTCAGCCCATGGAAGACCCGTTGGCCGGGTTCCCGGTCGCGATCGAGCTGCCCGTGCAGTGGGGCGACCAGGACGCCTTCCGGCACGTCAACAACACGGTCTTCCTCCGCTGGTTCGAGTCGGGCCGGGTCGCCTACGCCCGCCGGGTCGGGCTCCACGAGCTGATGGAGACCGACCGGATCGGCCCGATCCTCGCCTCGATCCACTGCGACTACCGCCGGCCGGTCGAGTTCCCCGAGACCGTCCGGGTCGGCTCGCGGGTCGCCCGGATCGGCCGGACCAGCCTGACCTTGGAACATCGGGTCGTGGCGGGGTCATCGGGAGCGGTCGCGGCCGAGGGGACGTCGGTCCTGGTGCTCTACGATTACGCGGCGGCCACCCCTCGCGCGATCCCCGACCGGTTCCGCGCGGCGATCCGCGCGCTCGAAGGGAAGGCGGTCTGACGTGACGACCCGCGCGGCGATGCTCGACCGGGTCGGGCACGAACGGACCTGGGACCTCGTCGTCATCGGCGGCGGCGCGACCGGCCTGGGGACGGCGGTCGACGCCGCCTCGCGGGGCTACTCGACGCTGCTCCTGGAGGCGTCGGACTTCGCCCGGGGCACGTCGAGCCGGAGCACCAAGCTCGTCCACGGCGGCGTCCGCTACCTCGCCCGGGGGAACATCGGGCTCGTCCGCGAGGCCCTCCACGAGCGCTCACTGTTGCTCAAGAACGCCCCCCACCTCGTCCGCCGGCTCCGGTTCGTGATCCCGGGCTACTCGTGGGGGGGGATCGCCTACTACGCCGCGGGGCTCAAGGCGTATGACCTCCTGGCCGGCTTCGAGGGGATCGGCGGCTCACGCCCCGTCGGCCGCGACGAGGCGCTCCGGCTGGCCCCCACGCTCGACCCGGGCCGGCTCCGCGGCGGCGTCGTCTACCTCGACGGCCAGTTCGACGACGCCCGGTTCGCGATCGCCCTGATGCGGACCCTGCTCGACCTCGGCGGCGTGGCGCTGAACGGGATGCCGGCGGTCGGCCTGATCAAAGCAGGCGGCAAGGTCGCGGGCGTCGAGGCCAAGGACTCCGAGACCGGCCGGGCCTATCGGATCGCCGCGAGGGCCGTCGTCAACGCGACCGGCGTCGAGGCCGACGCGGTCCGCAGGCTCGACGACGCCGCGACCACGCGGGCGATCGCGCCGAGCCGGGGGTCGCACGTCGTCCTCGACCGCTCGTTCCTGCCGGGCGACGTCGCCGTGATGATCCCCAAGACCGACGACGGCCGGGTCCTCTTCGCGATCCCCTGGCGAGGCCGGGTCCTCCTGGGGACGACCGATCAGGCGGTCGACCGGTTCGAGGCCGAGCCCCGCCCGTCCGCGGCCGAGGTCGCCTACCTGCTCGACCACGCCGGGCGCTATTTCGCCGCCAAGCCGAAGCTCGGCGACGTCCGGAGCGCCTTCGCCGGCCTCCGACCATTGGTGGGGAAGGGGGGGGCCGGGCGGACGGCCTCGCTCTCGCGCGAGCATGCCGTGTTCGTCTCCGACTCGGGCCTGGTGACGATCACCGGCGGCAAGTGGACGACCTATCGCCGGATGGGGCTCGACGCCGTCGACCGCGCGGCCGAGGTCGGCGGCCTGGCCCGCGCGGCCTCGACGACCGAGGCCCTCCGGCTCCACGGCTGGACGGCCGGGGCGACCGACGGGCCGTTCGCGTCCTACGGCTCGGACGCCCCGGAGCTGGAAGCCCTCGTGGCGGGCCGGCCCGACTGGGGCGAGCCGATCCATCCGGGCCTGCCCGACCGCCGGGTCGAGGTGATCTGGGCCGCCCGCCGCGAGCTGGCCCGGTCCGTCGAGGACGTCCTCGCCCGCCGGACCCGGTCCCTCTTCCTCGACGCCCGGGCCAGCCTCGAAGCCGCACCGGCCGTCGCCGCCCTCCTGGCCGGCGAGTCCGGCGCCGATCCCGCCTGGCAGGAAGCCCAGGTCCGATCCTTCCGGGACCTCGCCCTGGGCTACCTGCCGGGCTGATATTCCATCGAAGATCGAAGATCGTTCCTGGGCGATGATGCGCAGCACGATGCGAAAGTCCGCGATTGCAGATCCCAAATCCCCGATTGCAAAGCGAAGCTCCGAAATGAATGGCCATCTCAAATCTGCGATCTGAAATCCCGACTGCACTTTCCGGGAGTTTGTGTATGTAAGCCGCTGATCGGTGGCAGGTGCGTGACGCCCGGGACGATAACCGGAAGAGCCCCCGGCGGCTCTGGCGAGTTGCCGGGGACGGGCCGAACTTCATCGTGATCGTTCGCCTTCCGAGCCTCTCGGCTTGGTCGTGGTTTCGCCCGGCCCAGGACGCGGCACCGGCGAGGCGGTCGGTACGACTCGACGCAGGATGAGGAGCCCCTCGGACGCCTTGCTGGCGGCGAACGTCTCGGGGCGTCCCCGATCGGCATCGTCGTAGCAGATCGTCAGGACGTCACCCCTGAGCCGATAGAGGCTATCCGGGAAGCTACGCCGCTTTCGGTTGTGGATACTTGAATGGGGTGGCCGGCCGCCTCTCGTCTGGGGCCAGCCGCCGCAACATCCCTCGGATCGAGCTGATCCTCACCCAAGCCTCG
>JAABUX010003648.1_pt1 | contig 20209 bp, 13 predicted proteins | sample 5561851 | NCBI WGS metagenome assembly JAABUX01 (sample SAMN10711883, study PRJNA513361) | rock metagenome | isolation source: Antarctica rocks | place: Antarctica: Victoria Land, Richard Nunatak red sandstone | collected 2016-01-03 | reverse complement strand
AATAATACCTTAGTAGGTTATTTTAGGTTATAAAAAACCTTAGAGTTACTCTAATATAAGTATTATTAGAGTAGAATATTAATAGATATTAAGTTATATATCTAAACTTATAAAATATATTAAAGTGTAAAGGCTCCTAGATATAAACCTTATAATAATATAATATCCTTATTATAACTTAAAGGGCCTTAGGAAGAACTTTTTATAGATTTTATTATAAGCTTACTACCTAGTAAATATAGAAATTTTATATATAATTCTATTCTTATAATTATTAATAGGTATATAAAGATAGTTTAATACCTTCTAATTAAGAGTACTTATATTATTATTAAATTAGCTAATATCTTATTTAAGAATATAGTATTATAATATAATTTATTAATAGGTATTATATTAGATTAAGGATCCTTATTTATAAGTACCTATTAATTAAAAGTCTATTATTATATAAAGATAAAGAGATAACTAAGTACTACCTTTTATTTATAAATAGATAGGTAAATTAAACGCTAGAATTAAATATTAAAATATTACCTTAAGGTATTTTTAAATAAAGAATAAGATAATTAGGTTATATTACTCCTAATAGCTAAATTCGCGTATTATAATAGTATTTATATTTACTAGGTTATTTACTATTTTATATAATATATAGATATAATCTATATATAAAAGATAAAGTTAGGGATAACTTTTTAAAAGGAGGAGTACTTATAACTAAAGATTATATAGAAAACCTTTTAAAAGTAAGAGTTATACTAGTAGATTAATAGTAGACTATTTAAGTATAAGTTATAAAGTTTTATAATAAACTTTATATCTTAAAGTCTTATATAATAGAAGAACTAGTAATATTAGTTATAAAGAACTTAAAGTAGAAAAGATTAAATTAAAAGCTATTATATAAATATACTAGTCCCTTTAAGGTAGTAGATATAATTAGATACTAGGCGTACTACTTAAGTCTCTTAATAATATAAAGAATCTATCTTATATTTTATATTTTCTTATTAAAATTATATTAGAGCTATCTTAATAAAGGTAAATAACTATTTATACCTCCTTTAAAACTTATTAATAGTAAAGAATATTATAAAGTAGAATAAATCCTAGATAGAATAAGAAGTAAAGGTATTTAATACTATTTAATTAAATAGTCTAATTATAAAAGAGAATATAATTAATAAATATCTATTAAGGATATAAATATAAAAGACTTATAAAGGGAATATAATAATATATATATAATAAAGAAGTATTATAAGTAAAATACTAATATATAACTATTATAATAGAACTATTTAATTATAAAGTTAAGTTATATAAGGTAAGTTATAAGTTATATTTATATAATAGAGATTTTAATAAAGAGATATATAAGAAAAGAATTAATTAAGGGGAAAATCCTTATAATTTAAAAAAAGAATCTTTACTTAAAGGCCTAGTATTAAGGTCTTATAAGGGGAGTATATTAAGGCGAGCTAGAGCCTATAAAAGATAAGCTAGAGGATAAGGTAGTATCCTTAATAGGGATAGGTAGAGTAGGCGTAGGAGTAGGAGTAATAGGAGTAAGAGGAATATAAGGGGCGTAAGGCGCGTAAGGGGCGCGAATCTTACGGGTAGAGGGGGTAGTACTAGCGGTACTACTATTATAAGAAGGGTAGCTAGGGGTAGTAGGAGTAGGGGTAGGTAATATAATAATAGGAGGTATAATAACCTCTTCCTCCTCCTTTATATCCTCTTCTATCTCCCTTATCTCCCCCTTATTAAAATTATTATTATCCTCCTCCTAATATATAATTAACTTATATAAAGATAGTAAAATACTTTAATAATATATTTACTTCTCTTAACTCCTTATTAACCTCTATTATAATAAGGGTAGTTAACTCCTCTTATAAAAGTATTAATATATATTATAAAAAATATATAATAAAAGGACTTACCTACTATCTTATTATATTTAAAATACCCTTTAAGGTAATAGCTACTTAACTACCTACTTTTATATTAAGGTATAATAATTCCTTAGAGGTTTATAACTTATATAAAAGTATTTTACTACGCTTCCCTAAGTAAATTACTACCTCTACCTTAATTTTAAAGGTAGTAACCTACGTTATAAAGGTAGTATAATAGAGTAACTTTCTACCCTAAAGGATAATAATAAGGCCGCGAGTAAAGAGGCTAGATAAATAGATATAAAAGGTAAGGGGGACTTATAACTTATTAATATATTATAAGTAAAGTATATTAAAATCCTATTATTATAAATTAATTTATAAGGCTTATAAAGGTAGTAGTACCTCTTATAAGCCCTATTAATCTTATAGTTATATAATAACCTAGGACTTAAACCTAGGTATTTAATATACTAAAGATAATAGGATTATAAAAGGGCTACTACCTTAATAATATAATAGAGTAGTATAATATAATAAGAGGGTTTAACTATCTATTATAAGAGTTAGTTAATAGGAATACCTTTAAGTATAAATAATTTAAAAATAATTTAAAAGAAATATAATATAATAAGATATTAATAAGGTCCTTAAATAACTAATATAATAAACTTATATAAGAAGGTAATTTATAAGTAATATATTTATAATATACTTAAAGATAACTAAAGTCTATTATAAGGTAATAATATATATAAAATAGTAAGGGAGTATTAATAAAGACTTACCTTAATTATTATTATAGTTATTAACTATTTAATATATAGTATTATATTAGTAATTAATCCTTTATATTATACTTATACTTTAATAGTAGTTATCTTATAAAGTATTAATAGTATTAATACTAAATACGTTAGCTCCTATTATTAATATATTAAGATATAACTTAAGGTAACTTATAATAGGTTAATATTAATAGTAGTAGTTATAAAAGAAGTTAGAAGTAAATAAAATATAACTTTATTATATACTATATTATATATATTAACTACGCGATTTAATAGCGTAATATTACTACCTAACTTCTATAATTACTTATTTATATTACGCGTTTATAAAGTATTATAATAATAAACTTAATTAATAATTATATCTTACTACTAATATAAATCTATAAAGGCTTTTATATATTAGTAGTATATAATATTAGCGGCGTATCGCCGTTACTACCTTATTACTATCCTTAGAACTCTTTCCCTTATTTTCCCTACTAGGGTTTTAAAGGTTTTTAACGAGTCCTATTATAGATAGTAATAGTTAGTATTCAGGGATAAATACCCTTAAAGGGGAGGTAATTATTAGGATATCTTAATATATCTAGCTAATATAATACGGCTTACTAGTAATATCCTAGTAGTATTAGTTTAGCTTCTTATTATCCTAATAGATATCCTTTTATCTAGATATCTAAGAGGCTAGGTAGCTTCCTTAAGAGGTATTTAAATAGTCCTCCCTCTACCTCCTTAAAAGGTAGAGATTAGTTCTTCTATAACTATAAAGTTACTAGAGTATTAAGTCTACCTTTATAACGCTACCTACTCGCTAGTAGTTTATACTATCTATTCCAGCCCTTAGGAACTAGCCTTCTAGTCTAATTCCTAATACTCCCTTATATATATTTTATAACTAGGAAGGAAATAAGACTTAAGGTTAAAAGTATAAGATATTAGGGGCTTAAATTACTTAAGCTAGTAAGCTATTAGAAGATATAATATTAGGAATAGAAGTAAAAGGAATAAGTTAGTATATTATTATTTAAGAAATTAGGGCTAATATTAAGAGCTTTTAAATAATTAAAAATATTATATATAAGGCCTTTAATTATAATAAATATAAAGCCTCCCTTAAGAAGTTCCTCCCTTAATAAATTTAAGATACCTGCTTTAATTAGGCTATTATAAAGCTCTTAAAATAGCTAGAGCTATAAGATTTCTATAAAATCTATTATAATAACGAGTTTTATACTAATTATAACCTTAAAGGGTAGCTTATAATTATTCGTCGCTATAGTAATAGTATATAATATTAAGTAGATAATATCTAGTATTATAATCTACTACCTAAAAGGCTCTAATATCGCGTATATAACTAGGTAATAGTAGGGTATAATTTTAAGATACTATAAATTATCTAGTATACTATCCCTTTAAATATTAATAGGGTAATTACTAGTAAGGCCTATATTAAGTAGATTCTAGAGGTACTAGAAGTTAAGAAATAGATTAAGTAAGGGGGTAAGTTTATTCTAAAATAAGACGGGGTATTAAGTTATAATAAAGTAGGTAGTTAATAAGCTAAGAGTAGGAATTAAGTTATTATTTAATTTAAGAAAAATAGGATAGAAGTCTTCTTTAATTATTATAATTTACCTGATTTAGCCCTAATTAAAAACTGCTAGTAAGGACTAAAATAATATATAAATAAATAATTATATTAGGATAAGAAGTCGCTAAAGGAGCTTCTTTAAGAAGGGTAGGATATTATTAATTAGGAATTTATTAATAAATAGATAGATACTATACCCTAGAAGTTAAAGGATATAAAAGCCCTTAGAGGGCGGATAATAGTATATTAAAGGAGTAAAATCTATATAACTTTATTTCTTAGGGTACTTTAATAGCTATTTAAATAGCTAGAATAGATTTATAGGCCAAATTTATATGTAAAAGCCATTATTCTTAGTGGTTGGCCTTCCCTACCACGCAATCTATTTTTGTAACGACGTGCGACCCTCGTTCTACGTAATGCGGGAGGGAAAGGCTTTAATGTCTTGGCATAGAATACCTACATTTGATTGCCAGGGCTAATAATCTTTTCTTTCTCTGCTAATTGTCTTTCACTCAATGGAAATAGGTCCGCCATCATGTCTGACAGCTTCATTGGTCTCTCTGTGCTCGCCACCCTCCAAGATCCACCGAATACCAAGGTACGAGGTCTCGTCACACATGTGGTTGCCGGTCAATTGACTCTCAGCAAAGGCATGCAGGACTCTGACGGCTGATAATTGTTTCATTGCTAATTGCTAAGAACAGTCACCTGGCTCTCCAATGGATCGCGGACTGCAAAATTACTCGTACCAGGATCAAATATACTGGAGATCGAAATCGAGCCGGACTTGATCCCTCCGCCTACACCACCAGTCGACGTTGGACCAGAGCCGAAGCGGCCATTTGTCGACCCGGCAATTGTCAGCTATGGCAAGAGAGGGGAAATGGGCGATGGACTCCCGGGTGATCCCCAGATTAGCCCACGGCCAGAGGAGCCAGATGCAGCGATTGGGGCAAAACCACCCCAAGCTCAGTCAGTGCTCTTGACGACCACCATGCCCGCGGAATCTATGTATAGGACGGCTTCGAACCCATCTGGAACAATTCACCCGATCACATCCCCTAAAGCCGTCAAAAATACTGCAGCATTTGCGACGTTATCAGAGCCTTTCAATGACCTTTCACTTAATGGACCTGCATCCCAGGCATATGGTCCAGACCTTGACGATTATGATACTCACGTGACGACACAGAAGCAAGAGCCAACAGACGCAGTACCCACACCTGTGTCTAGAGCTACGAGGAAAAAGATCAAAAGGGAAGCGATGAGAGAAGAAATGATATCGACATCAACAACACCCCAGGAGTCCAAAGTCTCCTTGAGTCCACTCTCAGCTCAGCACCGTCGCAGCAATAACAACAAAAAGGGTTGGCGCCAAACGCCTCTCCTTGAAGAGCCCACATTGGCCAACATTCACCTCCCCCGTGCACATCAGACCTTGACTCCCCCAACCCCGGCGTTGGCGCTGGGAACACATAGTCAGACCAAGCCGAAACATGAATCTACAAACGGAAGACGGCAACGTATGCAAGAAGAGGAGGAACAGAATGGTTGGGCTACGGGCGAGGCTACAGATATTCAAGACTTGGGAGATTTCGACTTTGAAGAAAACCATAAGAAGTTCGACAAGCGGAAGGTGTTTGATCAGATCCGACGAGATGATACTACCGCTGATGAGGCAAGGTTGGTGAGCTTCAACCGGTTGCCGTCCATTAGACCCGGGACTGGAGGGGGAAAGAACCTCCACTACACGGAGAACGTGCTGAACTCGCCAGTCCAACAGCTCGTGGACCACAGCAGTGGAGACAGCGATGTGCAAATCAGCGAGGCACGTATCAGCAGCAGCCGCAGCATATCACGAGCGTCTGTTCGGCGTAGCGTTCCATCACGCAAGGGAAGCACCCTTGTCAATGCTTCAGGAGACCGAGTAGCAAGTCCAAAGCTCAGGCCTGAACCTACGATGTCATTCCGCAAATCATCTCAGAAACAACCAAAATATTCCCTGGTGATCACCTCTTCCAGGCGGCTATGTCCTTGCATTACGCCACTGCAGATGCTCGAGCTAGAGCAATTAGCCACTTCAGAATTAGAATTGACCAAAGATATGATGACCGAGAACGCGGCGCGAAGCATTGCAGAAAGTGCATATCATCTAACATCAGACCATGACCGCCAAAGTATCTCCGCCCCAATCGTCATCCTCGCAGGCAACAACAAGACTGGCTCCCGTGCTATAGCAGCAGCCCGGCATCTCCGCAACCACGGCACTCGTGTTGTCCTTTGCATACTCGGTCTGGAACGCGAGGATGACCTTCTGGATAGTGTCCGACGGCAATTAAGCATCTTTCGTCGTTGTGGGGCAAAAGCCATCAAACAAGATGCTCTCATGGGAACCCTACGGAAATTGCAATTGCCGACAAGTCTGATCATCGACGCCTTGCTTGGAGTACATCTATCTTTCGACGATCTCCGTACGGATGATCAAGATGCCTACTTCCAGCTCGTATGCTGGGCAAACGATTGCGTTGCCGATACTTTAGCGTTGGATGTGCCCTCAGGTATTGATGCTTCGACAGGTAAGTTCTAATCCCATGCCGGCATCTTCAAATCACCCATCTAAAGCTTCCTGACAGGTGCATCGACCTTTCAAGATTCCACACCCCTGGTCATAAATGCACAACACGTCGTCTCTCTCGGAGCTCCCAAAACCGGACTTCTGACCAGCTTATCTACCATGGACGAAGAGACTAGACCGAACCTTGCAGTGGCAGACATAGGCATAAGTCCTGTGGCCTGGAAGAAATTCGGCGCGAGAAGAAGGCTCGGGGTTGATTTCGGGGACGTATGGCTCGCGCCGTTGGAGGTCTCGGATGGAACACAGCCTTGATCAAGGAACGGTTTGTCGCTCAGTGTTGATATACTAGAAGAAGAGCGTGACTTGGCTGATATCAATCCGCATGCCCGAATTGGCTTCAGAGCTGGGATCGGTGCACGCATAGAATAAAAGCTTAGGAGCGTAGAAGCATGGCTAGCGACGTTGTACAACAAAATAAGTACAAGACTCACTAAAGGACACCCTTCTAAGATAGAATCATGCTTCCACTCTCGTCCGTATCAACGCCTCTCTCATGGAGGATTAATCTTAATCCAAGTGCTGAGAACTAAAATCAACTTAACAAACTCTCGACGCTTCACCAAGCAACCTTTCGCTATAAAACCAAGGTGTACTCTGTAGGTAGAAGGATCATGCCAATACACTCCACAATACATACCCCGATTCCTTAACGGAAGCAATCCTCTTCATACCTCTAAATCCCAACCTATATATATCCTCTCCTCTATCCTCCTCTCCTCTCCTCTCCTCCTCTCCATAAATTCAACCATCCTCACCCTTTTACATCCTATATCCTATATTCTATATCCTACATCCTGTATCCTAAATCTGAAATACTATATCCATCCCCCTATCCCAAACCACACGCTTCTATTCCAACAACTAGAATTAGATTAGGTAAGGTAGATCGAGTATCGATATCGGTTATGGTTATGGTTGTTATTACATGTTATAAATCGATGCAGTGTAAGCGATGTTTATATCTAAGTTATAGTAATCTTATTTCCTACTAATTCTGTACCCCTAAGAAGATTACTAGACCGAGAATCAACTGAAATCCTACCACCCACTCAAGCTCCCTCTCTTTACCTCCAAGAATACCACCAGCTATTCTAGAGCTAGCTTGCACCACTACATATACATATATTCATTCATCGATCACAAGCAACTAGCGTGTGGGCAGCGACCCATCTCTAAACCCACTATCATATCATATCATAGAACAACGTAGAGCGTCTCTTCTACAAACCCCAATCCCATCAGTAAGCGCTATCTCAGTCTCCTTTCTAACCTCCCCATCCAAATTCAGATTCAAATTCAAGTCCCCATCGATCTGAGCTGAAGCCAGCGGTGCGGTGGTATATATCCAGAATCCTCCTATGAACATAAGAGTTTCAAGCCTATCTAGCGTCATGAAGAGGGTGGGAGAGAGAAGAATAACGATGTCTTTCGGATAGGGGATGGACAAGAGATGATGTCGATACTCGCTGTAAAGTCGCTGTTGTGGATGTAGGGTGAGGTGTTGTATTGTAGAGCGACGCTTGAATTTTTGACAGAGACGGATGCTTTGAAGAGTAAAGGCTCCCAAGTCGTGAATGGTAAGGGAGGTTTCAATGTGTTTGATGGGATTGGAGATTGGAAGTATGTTAAGTTGTATGGGAGTCGCAGAATGACGCTTTGATGGTTCGCTTGGGGTTGATGGTGGGGTGTGGAAGAGTGCGAGAGTGTGCGATAGGGTGCTGGTAGGGGGTTTGTGATTTGTGATAGGGAGGTGGGATGTGATAGGGAGGTTTGGGGGTCAAAGATGCTCGGGGAATAGGGATGGATTTGGTGGAGATGGGATTTTGATTCTGTGCGGAGATGGAAGGGTGTAGGGGATGTTTTGGGATGCGGTAGAATATACAATGCTGGGATCTCGCATCGTGAAATCAGCGCTCCATCGTTTTTCCTGTCCTTTCTTTCTTCTGCCAACGTCAATAACGGGATAACGAGTAATGCACTGTCATCACCTGAACTGTTTGGCTGAATTGGTAGGGCCGCAGTCGTAATATCTTCATTTATTAGCAAGTTGCTCAGCAATCGTCATCGACGTTATCATGGCGGACCGCTCCTCTAAGACTTTTCAACCCTTGCCACGCGCACACCTTTACGCACGACATTTGGTAGGTATAGAATAGCCAACCAAGCACCAGATTCAATGCCGCAACACCGGTTTTCCATCAACATCTCCGAGGACCGAATTCATGAACAATAGTAAGCTACTGTGTGGACATCTGCCTATATGTCGGCCACGCGGATTCCACGAGTCTTCTGTGGAACAGTGTGGAATCGAACCACATATTCCAATATTCCTAGAGCCAATCTCTCTCTTTATGATTTTCTGTTTGACACCCTTGTGCTCTTTGTTGCTTGTTGTGTGTATGATTGATGCCTTTGGATGGGTGGTTTGGTGTCAGTCCATAACGGACAGGAGGTAAGCGCACTAGAAGAATTTGGTTGTGTTTCGTTGATTGTTGTTTACTTGCATAAACATGCAGTTTCTTTATGTCCTCTTTGAGAGCATAAAGGACATTCAGTAAGACTTCCTACGCAAGTCATTATACCGCAGAGATGCAAACATGTGATGTGAACAATCGACGAGAAGCAAACGCTTCGAGCAAGTACTCCAGCTTTTGGCATCCTACCATAGGATCCATCTTCCCAGCACATAAAGCCAGTACTGCAATTTGTTTCTTGCTGTAGACCCATACCACCCTCTGATAGTAAATTTCCACAAGTGAGCTCTCGACGAAAGGTAGCTCCAAACGAAAGCGAAAGCCAACACCAAACCACCGAGACGTTGAAGACCAACCGAGCAAGCTTAGCGGAGTGATGAGTGGACAACAAAACAATGCCGGGGATGCATTCAGTAGGCAATTAGACGAAGTTCGACACGCAAAAGACGAATTGCAGCGCAATCGATCCACCGTGTCTGGACCACCAGGGCCTTCTCGTCGTCCTGGCGGCCAAGGTCCAGGACGGATCGTAAGCGCAGCGCAACATACTCACAATAACGTGCTTCAGCAGCCAACGATGAGCCAGGGTGGTTCATCAACACGTAACATCTGGAATGAGCAGCGCACCCCTACCTCCGGCAGCTCCTTCGTGAATAATAATAGGGGTCAGCAGCAACCAGTCGCGAGTGAGAGGAGTGTACCAAGACATAACGTTTGGGGCCAGCAGGCCCCAATTCCTACTGGCACGGCTCTCGTGAAATACAACGGTGGGAGTCAACAGCCAGCCACAAATCCAAGCGGTTTTCCAGGTCATAGCATTCGGAATCAACAGAGTTTAGACCCCTCCGGTCTGCCGTCTAACAGTGCTGAGGGTCATCAGCCAGGTGTGAATCCATTCAGCACGTCTCTCGTCAACAGCAGTAGCGGTTGGCAGCCAGCCACAAGCTCCAGCAGTCTATCAAGACATCACATCCGGGATCAACAGGGTGTGATTGCAACTGGCACATCCTTCCTCAACAGCAGTAGAAGTCAACAGCCTCGTACGTACAACCCTAGCGATCATACGCAACCTCTTGGGATACCGGACCGCGATACTCGGCCACCACCACTACCAGCGTCGACCGTGTTCCGACAGGCTTGCGATAACTGTATCCAGGAGAATATAGATTGTGACATAGGGAGACCGGAGTGCAACGTTTGCTTCAAGAAAGGTCTTGAGTGTCGCTACAACCCTTTGTAGAGGGGATATGTGAGGTGTAAACTAAGTGATCCATGATGAAGTATGCGAGTACATTATCACAGAGCGAAGCGGTTGGAGATGTAATTTTGAGGAGAAAAAGCATAAGGGGACACTCATCCTCTGTGCTGGTAATCGGCTAGACATTTTAGAAAACGTCTGATAGCTAGACACTTATATAATTAGTGACCTGTTGCAGTTAGAGAATCCCGAACTAATTTAGCGTCTTGCCCTTGAGTTTAATGAATATGCTCAAGTCACTGTCTCTAGTCATGTGAGAGATATACCCCTTCTCGCTAGTTGGAAAGTAGGGACTAAGTTAAAGAGGAAGGTTGACCCCTCGGCGTGAGCGCATTATAGGTCGATGGCGAGAATCTAGAGCCGCGAATCTGCCTTCAGGTTTAACAAGCAGGCTCCTGAAGTCGTTCAAGTTTCGCTGGTGCAACACGCCCTTGACGATTAATTCATTCAATCCTTGATCACCACGAAGCTTTGTCGCGAATCGTTTCACCTGCAGCGTGACCCTAGTCAGAATTGATGTGATTGGGGAAGCTGGTACTGATAACTCACATCTAGTTCTGATTCCTTTCCGTCGTCCAATTCCCAATCAATAAAATCCAAACAAAGGAGCTGTAGAGCGGGAAACGTCGTCTTAGAAGGATATGGCTCAAAGTGCCTGCGCCAGACCATCCAGAGTCTCTCACGATCAACAGGTTGTCCAGGTACTCGGAGATTAAGAGCATCCGCGAATCCGAAGGTCAACTTGACCTTGGATAGCATAGTAAGCCTGCCGTATTGACTAGGTTTCAAGCCAAAGCTGTGATCACGGGGTAATCCGCAGAAAGCGAAATCCTTAATTGCGTCTGGCGAATCAAAGCTAAAGTTGTTCTTCCAATAGAGCGTCGGAAGCGCTTCTCGGTAGATTTGGCGAGACGTACGGAGGATTGTTGCGTCCATGTCTTTAATCTGAGGACGATTTCCAACCATGACGGATCTCTCAGAACCAAGAAGTTTGTGCGCCCCAACAATGAATCCATTGTTCAGCATAAGGAGATCATATACCATGGCTCTGATCTCGGAAGGAATGATTAGAAAGTGGCAGCTGGGCGGAATCCGAGACACCGTAACCACGGTCTTGACAGGCTCAACCGCAGGTCCTATTTTGTACTGCGGAATTTCGAAAGTGGACCTACGTACTGCTGGCGTTCCGACCGATGGTCTCTCTTTTCCACACGTATCTCTCATGTTCTTCATGCGATCATTGAAAAGCCTTCGCATGTATTCCTCATGGCTACATGTATAAACTGGAGATCCAATGCGGAAGCTGAAGCAGAAATGTCGCCCAATGCCGAAAGTGAAGTGGACCATGTTTGCGATCTTAGCACTTGTTGGCTGGTTGTAGCTTGGTAAATGAATAAGGAATGATGGTCGAGAGGAATTGAACGAGGTGACCGCAGCCAGCTATGTCCTGATCTATGTTCAGCCCGTTGCTTCCTTATGGTGACTTCGCCCCCCTCCACGCGCCCTGCCAGGTCCTATGTCAGTACTTTCGAGCCATGAAGTACGATGCACCTGCAAGACCATCAGGTCTTCTCCAATCAAAGATTGTGAGGTATCCAGATCCTGCTGCCGTGCCGCAGCCATGCCTTGCACCTGCAGTATTGTCGTTAACAGTATTGCCATCAACAGCGATACGCCAACACACCCACTGATTGTGCCGCACCCGAGTGCCGTAAAACATGCAGGGTCTGGCGCGAAGGATCTCCGGCACACCCTCAACGCTCGGCTGTGAGCGCTTCGATCGGCGGGCGGTTTTAATGTATGTTGGTGGTGGTGCTTGGTTGCTTTACATCCTTGTAGTAGCGCTCATCCAAGATCTGACGGCGTGTTCAGACTAGGAACTAAGCCATGTGACATGTGGAAAGACGAAAGGACCCAAAATCTCATGCCGCACGTAGTTTATTGAGGCCGTATGGTGGTTTCAGTGAACGCTAGCAGGATACGGCGGCGAACGGCCATGTGGAGGGACTCCTAATGACTGCGTCGAGAATACATCCAAGCATATATAACCATGCATCGGCACGAGCGAATACGAAGTTCAGTAGCCACCGACAATGACAATGAGAGAGAGGCTATAACAAAAAGTAGTTGGCTCCTGACTGAATCTTTTGTCAGTCTGCTTGGGCTTGGCATAGATCTTGGCAAATGATGACTCAGCGATTCTCGGCGGAAAAGGAGAGATTTGTCTTGTCGTCTTCTAGATTCTCTAGCTATCGATGGGAGTTGCGAAGGAGCAGGAAGTATAAGGGTATTTGACTCCCTAATTTCTTGTATTTAACGCCAGTCTCTTCTTTCCTGGTCAATGGAAATCGTCGCAATGTGCCATTCTCCAAACCACGAGCACCATCTCCCCCCTACCTTACTTAACAATTTCCCCCAACAACCCCTCCGTGAAGGCCCACAAATCCCCAGAATCATGCTTATCAAACGCCGCCCCCGTCCAATACGTATTCCTCACCCCCTGCAGCGCGTTCAAATAACCATAGAAACCCGCCTCGATAGCTTGGGCCGAGACGCGGAGCTCGTAGGGCATGTGGCTGTTGTAGGCTACGAACTCTGGCTCGGAGGGGGAAGTGGAGGCGATGCCGTTTGCGGTTTTGAACTTGGCGATGTCGGCAATGATGGCGGCTTTTACGGCAGAGTCCGAGGGGAGGGCGGAGGAGGCGCCGTATTTTACGTCTTTGAGGCCGGTGAGGCCGGTTGGGGTTATGCCGTAGAGCGCTGGTACTGTTGGGAGCGGGGAAAAGGGGTTACGTTAGCTGTGTTCCTGCTTTGGTGGAGAGTATGAAAGAGGGAGGGTGGAGGAAAGTGGGAGTGCTTACATGTTGGAAGATTGTATACGGTGCCAGCACCAACGCCTACGACGTCTACGTTGTCAGGTATACCTGTATTGCGTAGGAGCGCTGTGTAGTAGGCTCCGTTCGACCACTGAGCGAAAAGATTGCGCTCGGTGGTGCTCAGGTCAAAGGCTGCGAGGTTTGATACCAAAGGTGGGATTGAGATGAGTAGTTTTTTGGCCAAAATGAGTTTCACACCCTGCGGGCTTTGGATCAGGACTTTCACGTTGCCGTCGCCGTTTCGATCTGTTGCTATCACTTTGCTGTTCAGAAAAACGTCCGCTAGGAAAGCCAAGGACTTAGCAATTCTTCTTCTTGAAGAGTGGTAGTCGTTGCGGTGAACATACCGCCTAATTCTGCACGCGCTTTCCGATACAGCTCACTGTTATCGTGCCGGGCAGTGGTTAAGAAGCCTGTCTGCGCTCCCGCCAAAACTGCCTGGCCAAAGTTTTTCAAGACGTACAATGTAGGGATGGAGAGTATGTCTCCAAAGCCTTGTGCATATTCGTTGATAGTGAATACGGCACCGTCAAGATTGTGTTTCTTTACAAAGTCTCCGAAAGGCATGAGTAACTCTGAAGGTGCAGGGTCGGGAAGGTGCCAGCCGGGAGTATTGAGGAAGGAATATTTGGCCAGTTGAGCGGCGTATGTGCCGAAGGCGGCCGTGGGATCTGTGGGAATATATTCGGTGACATTCTTGCCCGTGCGAAAATCGACATAGTATTCCTGTAAAGACGGGACAGTGGCGGTATTTGAAAGTGTAGTAAGTGGGATCTTGAATCTGCTAAAGTAGGACGTGACGATCGGAGAATTGTCATATTCGATTACGCCATAGTCAATAGTCGCGTTGGTGGTAGGGTCAGTGTAGGTGTTTGTGTGGCCGCCCAGGACGCTTTTTGCCTCGACCACCACTACACTCTTACCTCGATCGCGCAGACCGATGGCGGCGTATGTGCCTGACGAGCCTCCGCCAATCACGCAGACATCGCGTTTGATGATGGGAGAGGAGCTGTAGATGGATGCATCAATCGATGAAGAAGGGAGGGCTGTTGTGAGAGCAAGGAATAAGCTAGTGAGAAGGAGTTTACGTAGAGTCCCTTGAACAGCCATTTTCATGTACACTTTTTATATATTATTGTATAGAGAGAAAGGAGAGTAAGCGATTCGGTGCGTTAGAGCGGGATATTGAACGTCTCTCACTCTGGATTGTCTTTTGTGAACTCTCTCGATGAGAATGAAAATTTTCATGTGGCTTCACCCTCGGTCTTTTCCACATCTATTGTATTATACCACCTGACCTTTTCTTGCTAATCAGCCCCTTTGATTGGCACGGGATTGCTGCAGTGAGCGGCCTCGCGCAACGCTAGTAGAAGATGACTGTATCACAAGCTGGATATGGATCGGTGATGAGGCCCTTCAAAAACGGGGACACCGAGCTGTATTATTGGTGAATGATGGATAGGCCCGTTGTAGTAGAATGGGCCGAAGTAGATTACGACACTCCAGTGACTCTATCCTATTGTGCTTGTCGAAGCTGATGTAAGGTCAGCTTGCGCCTTGACTTAGGGTATTCGGGTCGGGCCATGTCCAAGATAGATGCAACCTCCATGATCGGGCCCCCCATTCTTGGGAGGAGCTTTAGCCATTGGGGTCCCCCGATTAACGCCTTGTTATGTTCAGTTGCGACCGAGTACGAGATCGCAAGAAGACCCTCGGGCCGAGTTGCCTGTTGGGTGTGCTCGATATTGCGATTGTTTAATCCGTCGCCACGCCATGGTTGCAATCCAATTTTCATGATCAAGGTAATAGTACTGTTCGCTAACCGTAGTGCACGGATCGCCTAGACGAGAGTGCAGGAGTGAATTGCATCTCAAAGACGCCAAGGCTCCCATACAGCTTGAAAACGGCGTTCGGTGAGCCTTGAAGGGTACGTTTATCATTAACGGCAACCAGAAAATCTTGCTCTTCTACCCACAAAGCTATCATGGTCGATATTCAGAGCATGCCCAATGATTAACTGTTTTTTTTCCCTTCTAATCGGGCTCGAAGGAAGGTGAAAAGGCGGAGATTGAAATTGAGGGGTTATTTCAACGTGGAAGGGGTCGCGTGAAGGACAAAGAGGTCTTAGAGGCGAACTATACAAGAAGAAAACATGGCTTGCCAGGCCAAGTAACACAGAAAAAACACAAAAAATGAACCCAAGGTGTTTCAACGAATGCTTAGATGCCGCTGTACAAGACGCAGGGACGCCATACCATGCGCCCATGCATATATGACCGCAGTCATTTCAATCCACTCTCTTATACTCCAGATCCACTGCCCAAGGCAGAGTCATAGTAGATATTCTTTTTCGTTCGCTGCCACTCAACCGTACCCTTCGCGTCCACAATGTCCCTTAATTTGCTTCCCAACTTGACAATCCCACACCGTACCATGCGCGGATCAATTGATATCGTCTTCTTAACGAGCTCCTGGGCGGTTGGAGACGCGTCGAAGCGCATGATGAAATGGTGGCCGCTGTCATGGCGGGCTTGATTCTTCTTGACGGGCTTGGTAAGAAGGAAGGGGCCCCAATTGGTTATGCCACGGACTACGCCACCTTGTGCGAGGACAAGGGCACCAGCTGTGCGGGCAATCCTGGACCGAAGGGTGTCAGTCTATGTTGAGGCCGCGTGTCTGCAGTAGTGACAAAGAGTAAGGGAGGTTAGATGATGAGGAGGCAGGAAGTACTCTTTGACTTCCTTCGTATTATGCGGTCTGCCCACGCGGACCTGAACGTGGTCAGCATCACGTTCTGAAGATCCTAGCAGAGCACTTACCACTGCTATCATCTCATACAGCATAGCGCTGTCGGTCCAGGTCCATCATTGATGAAAAGAAATGAAAGTACCCTCGCATCTAGAGGACTTTCCTCCGCCACACTTGCCTTGCCGGGCTGCTAGCGTGGTGCTTCAAGCTCCCCGCTTACATTGATTTTCGCAACGGCTTGCACCAACACAACGGCAGCCGTTACAGCCGTTACGAAGATGAGAGTACCTGCGAGGCTGCCCATCAATACCTCTGTATTCCGGTCATGCCAGCGCGCCAGGTTGGCCGCTCAATTGCAATCGCGGCTGCCAAGAAATTCACCGAGCTCCAGCACGAGGACTTTCCTGACTTCTTCAGCTTGTACGTGGGATTGCTGAGATAGATCGCGCTGCTACGGTGACTGATCATATGGGGGCAGTCCAAGAGAAAAAATACACCAAAGATCATGAATGGATTGAGCTCAGCGAGGACGGCAAAACTGGTAACACACCGCCCTTCCCCCTTCCCTCCGATGAGCCAATTGAGCCTCGACACTGACACCTCCATCCTCTGCGACAGGCACAATCGGCGTCTCAGTCTACGCAGCCAAAAACCTCGGCGACGTCGTCTTCGTCGATCTCCCCACCCCCGACCTCGAAGTAAGCGCCGGCGACTCCATCGGCGCAGTGGAGTCCGTGAAATCGGCCTCCGACATCATGACGCCCGTGACGGGGAAGATCATAGAAGCGAATGAAGTCCTGCGAGAGAAGCCGGGCACTATCAATAAAGGACCGGAGAGCGAGGGATGGATTGCGAGGATAGAGATTAAGGATGGAGAGGAGCTTAGGGAGTTGATGAGTGATGTTGAGTATGGGCAGTTCACGGCGGAGTGAGGGGGTGTGTAGGGGGGACTTCAACACCGTATTTAGATGTACAGGTCTGGGTTTCAACATGGGATCTTTTGGCGCAGGGTTATTGGTAAGTTTTCAGATGCCACTGGATGACGAGGGAGTGTAGAAACCTTGACGGTGGGCCCTCCCTGATTTTGGCTTCAATCCAGCTGAGTATTCCTCGACCATTACCCCCTTTGATCTTCTCGCTTTCGTTCAAAAAGAGGCCCATATTCTGTGAAAAACGAGCAACCCAGCTGTCCTTGTGTCCAATCTACCATCAATCCACCAACTTGAACTCACAACTTCTCCGCCTTGGCAGGAAGCAGGTTCCTATCGATTGCCCAAATACACATGTGTGAAAACCAAAAAACCAGCCAACGACGATACGTCTCCCCAATAAATATTCAGTGGTTATGAAGAAGTATGATGCATCGGAGTTGTCGTAAAGCATGTTGTAATATGCATTCGAGAAGAATGTTCTACCTCGGAAAAGATGAGAGACCTGATAGTATGACATGAGCCTCTTCCAGTATCTCGTTGCCCCATATTTGCTCCACCCATTCTTGCTCCTTGAAAGCCAGTCAGCTGTTGACGGAGAGAAACCGAACGAAGTCGCCTCGCTTGATTTATTCCTCTTTACATAGCTGTTAATATCTCTGCCACATGACCCAGTCAACAAATCGAAGGACATGCAGACATTATCAAATAATTCCCACCCTAGCAAAGTTTAGCTGTCACCACCTCCGCCATTCATCCAGCTGATAAGCAATATTCGATATTTTACCCTCGATAGTCTCTTCAAGACCATTATCCTTCTTCTCAGTCACCATTCCCTTCTCAAATGTCCTCCAATCGATCCCATTTCGCCACATCAGCTGTATTACGGCATCGATCTCAGCAACGTAACCATATCAATTCGGACGATGGAGCTGCCGAAGACACACCTTTCACAGACCCCGGTATCGAACGGAGCCGTCGGGGATGGGACCGAAGTCACGCAGCTGAGGCCGGAACAAAGGGCAGCAACAGCTCCACCGCTTGCAAGATATGGGTGGCGTCGATGGTGAACCGCGGCAAAGACACCTTCTGCGCCTATGACGCGGTCACAGTAAGGTGTCAGACATCCTGCTCGTAGTGCAGAAAGGCGCGTGCATTTCCATCGACGGCAGCTTGTGCGCGGCTGGATCTGGCGAAGGCGATGTGATTGCTTATGTCTTTGAAGAGGAGAGTTGAATGAGCAGGCAGAATTTGGTAATCTCATACGCGGCGTCTGGTGAGGATAATTTCTTCGATTTGGGAGAAGATTAACTCCAACAGTGGTAGGGGACGATTTGTTCGATAAGGCCATCAAGGGATAGAAGGTGGGATGGAAATTGCGGGGCGTCAGTGTTGAGGTGGTGAAGGGGTATGATGAAGGCCAAGTGGATCGAAGCGAGGCGACGAGTGAGGATAGCTTCACTCAAAAATCAAAAAAAAATTAAAAAAAAATTGCAAAAGAATGATCAGTTCAAGACCGGATACCGAGTAATGAACTGACTCTTTAAGGACATCAGTCCCACACTGGTGGTTACGGATAGTGAGGTCAATCGAATGAGCAATAATCCGCTTGTGCGCTTCCAGTGTGGAAGCTGACGACCCGGGTCGAACTGGATCATGGCTTTGTGGCAAGCGGGATTTGACCTGATGGCATTGCTGCCTAACGCCGTCCCCTATACGCCACTCGACCATGTCGTCTTGATTCTGGAAGAAACGGCGATATCTCAATATATCAGGGAATGGGATGGGATTTGCTATGACACCCACTTCACTCTTGATACGTCTTCCACCTATTTGTATCTCGATGACTGCGCATCTCGAGTTCAGTGGTTGGTGTTGGTCTTGAGTACTCGGCATAAGTGCACAGGAGTGGCCCTTGTGTTGATAACGGATCGACGCTAATGATGCCTAGCCAAAATTGTTCGGCATCAGCTTTTCAAAATTCATTCCATTACATTCCATCACGTCCATGCACTGGAAATCTCCGTGGCAACTAGTTCTTCTCACCTAGCGAAACCAACGCGACGAGGCATAAGGACCAGGCCATGACTACCAGCGCATCTCGCGAACTCAGTCCCAGTTACGGACGTTGGTGCTACCGCCCGGTCGTAGTACGGTGGTCCAAACAACAGCGTTTATCAGAAAAGAGCCACGGTGGAGATGGTAACTCCTAAGAGAATCTTATCAAACTTCTTCCCCAAAATCGAAAATAATAAGCGCTACAGTCACAAGGGCTGTTGCGAACCTTGGTATGATGGAGCATATGGCACAACACTACGATTTCTGTCTGCCAACCCTCGCTCGGGCTGTCCAGAACGATGTGAAATCTCAGTAGATCAGGACTAACTTTGACTTGTACGATAGGTTGACAGGCTCACCTTATACTCCCATCGCGGGTTGATTCTCCATGTAGGACTTTCGGTGACCGATCTTGGATTCGGCGTAAAAGCTAGCCCGCGAGAGTATGAGAGGATACTATGCAAAGCTGGAGCAGGTCCAAATCCCGTGATTTAGGTCTTCCCTTCCAGATATCGCATGCTCATCACTCTGTGATTTTACAGTGTCTTGAGTGCTGATGACAGCCAGTCGATTCAACAGAGACTTTACTCGCCCTGCTCCCGACTGGCGCAGATCCTGCTCAGACTTCACTAGGCATGGGAAATGATTACCTGGTCATTACCAAGAAACATTTGCTAAGCAGGACCCTGTGTGACTTTCAGGGTAAAGAGGGTGGCGGTCCTGTGTGGTGCACGACAGAAGTCCGGCATGCTCTGTGCCGTAAGCTGAGTTTGATGTAGCACTATGCTTTATGGAAAGCTGGCGGTACGCCACGTCCGACATCACGACAGTTTCGATTGCAGAGGCTTGGAGCTTGTTGCCCCTCTTTGAGGTATCCTTCCATATGAAGGTCAGCAACAGTCCACGCAGCTGGTACTTGAGCCATCGGCTCTATGA
>JAABUX010003647.1_pt1 | contig 20214 bp, 26 predicted proteins | sample 5561851 | NCBI WGS metagenome assembly JAABUX01 (sample SAMN10711883, study PRJNA513361) | rock metagenome | isolation source: Antarctica rocks | place: Antarctica: Victoria Land, Richard Nunatak red sandstone | collected 2016-01-03 | reverse complement strand
GTTAGTCTATCAGCGTTGCCGCCGTTTACTTAAGCAGCAGCAGTTGATTCAAGGTTTGACCTTCTATCACTGGTGGCCTGAGGTAGAGGCAGCGGCTTAGTTATGGGTATTTAACCCGACTTGATATTAGAGAGGATCTAATGCGGGAGTCAGTAATATATCAGGAAATCCGGCAAGAGGTCAGACAAGAAGCGCTAGAAGATGGGCGCCTTGAGGAAGGGGCCACCCTAGTTCTCCGTCTGCTCGCTCGTCGTATTGGTCATATTTCCCCAGAAACGCTAGACCGCATCCAGCAACTTCCCCTGGCACTACTCGAAGACTTGGGTGAAGCTTTGCTCGATTTCGGCTCAATGCAAGATTTGACCGATTGGTTGCAGGATCATTAGGCGTAGCCTGCAACATTATCAGTGCTAGAGCTTGGCTAAAGAAGACCAGTGCTAGAGGTCAATCACCGCACCGACTAAAGGGTTCAGGCTAGAGCACTCATTGTACGAGCGTGAGCAAGGCGTTAATGTAGGCTAGGGGTGCTCTTCCCCCATTAGGGTCTGGGCAAATGCGTGAGCCATTGTCTCTTTCCGCAAACAGTCAATGGTCGAGTCGCGTAAGTGGGAGCAGGGCGATTAGGGATGAGGGAGGGGGTTGGCGAGGAGGGCTAGAGCTGTTGATGTTCTTTAGCGTAGCCAGGCTAAAGCACTTGTTGTATGGGCGTGGGGTTTGGTCAGCAAAATAGGGGAGGGGGGTGATCGCCACAGGCACTGCCCCTTGGGCAATCGCGTTTGAGGATAGCCGCCAAAAAGCTGCTGAATCAGTAAACAAAAAAGTTTTCCATCAGCCTTACCAGGCGTTCATTTGAACGCTTAGAACACAATTCACTGGAGTCACCTCGGAGTCGGCTTCTCGGGTAACGTTCTTTGTAGGTAAAATCTCCGGCAAGAGAAGCGCGATCACTATGTCAGCCCCAGATTCACTGGCTGAAACCCTTATTTTTGCGTCGCCTTAACAAAATTTTTGGTTTACTTATAGTAAGCTTTTATTACGCGCTCTTGATCACAGAGTTTATGGGTAAGAGCTATTGGAGCACTATTTATGTTGATAGAGATCCAAATGATCCATACAAAGGGTGGGGTTGGGTAGAGGTTACAATAGAAGACATTAAGAGGTTTGGCGTTTCTACTGGCTATCCAGATACATACGCAATTTTTTGTAAATCTCCATCTGAGTGTTTTAAGCTCCCAAATAGCGGCAATCTCCCCTCTAGAGGTAAGGCAGGAGCAAAAAAGTTCACGCTCAATATTGATGGTGAACTTGTTACGATAAGAGCGCAAAAGTCTCTAACTATTCAAGCCGTATGTGCATGGATAAAAACTTGGGCAAGTCCAAATACTAAGGTTATTACTCCAGGCAACAGAACACACACTCTTAATGGCGAGAAGTTAGCTCATCAAGCCCATTTCGTTTATTTTATTCTCAATGAAGATAGCAATGCGATCAAAATTGGTTGGGCAAAAGACTTGGGCTTGCGGATGAAAGCACTTCAAACATCTAGTCCAACTCAGCTGAAGCTAGTCAAGTCAGTGCAAGTTGAAGGAGGTAAAAAAGCTCAAGAACTAGAACGCTCACTGCATAAACAGTTCAGTACAATTAGATTGGCCGGGGAGTGGTTTAAAGCTGAAGTCCATCTTCTTGAGTACATTAACCAGTTGTGACCGTAGCGGCGACAATCAAGCATCTTTTCAATAGCAGACTGAACCGGCAGTCTAGAACAGAGGCAATCGCCAACACTGCTTGCCGCCTCTGTTCCTCCGAGACTTCTAGATAAATCTGAAGAGTGCCTAAATCCTTGTGGCCTGATACAGCTTTTTTCAAGTAAGCCGAGTACACGGGTTGTGCCAGATCATCAGAGTTCACAGGTTGCTCCTTTACTTCCATCAAGCTGAAATCCGGTGTACATTCCAATTGAACCATTACCCCCGAACGACTGGAGCTGGTGTCGGTGGATGTACTCGGGCTAGCCTGTTGCTCAAATTTAGTTAAGGGCTAGTCGGGAAAAGTCAGGACGGGGCGATCTCACGATTGATGTTTCTTCCCGTCAGCAGGCTAAAGCACTTGTTGTATGAGCATGGGGCTTGGGGAGCGGGGATTGGGGAGGGTGCAATCTCTGCAAGATATTCCTTCCCGCAGGTAGATGAGTACCCTTGAAGGATGAGCGTGGGCAAGGGGAGCACGAGTTGGGGAGGGGTGCTAGAGCGTAGTTGGTCTTCCTTCCCCTACGCAGTCGAGCGTTCCGAATCGCAAGTGTGGGCAGGTGAAGCGGGAGTTGGTGAGGGGAGCAACGCGATTTTGTGGGGTCAGGCTGGAATTAGCATAGCGGTGAGAATGGAGTCGCAGAAAGTAGACCAGGCACCCGCCGCCCACTGGCACCGGGCGTGCAGCATGATTTCGGCATGATTTAACAGCCAGAACCGTCCTGTCCCTTTGAGCCGTAAATTGACCACTTGGCGGATTAAACTTTCAATTGCACCACTGCCAATCGGTAAATTCATAGCTGCTATTTTGGAGTAGTTCAGTCGCTGCTGCTGCTGACCTTTGGTGAAATATACAAGTTTTCCTGCCAGAGTTTTTTGGTGCTCGCCACTGCTTGTTGATACCAAAGCCTTCATGCGCTGAATCAAATCGCTGACCAGCCCCTGTTTCATGTCTGACCTAGCTTGCTTAAACCAATTATGTGCGACCTCTGATTTGGTAAAAGCTACTTCCGCAAACTGCTGCAAGTGTTCAGCGGCGTGATAAAAGTCAAGTAACTCATGGATGGACTCAGGCGGACAACCAAGTCGTTTCAGTAACGGAGGTATTCGCGAGCCAAATCCACTCGGCACCATCAGCTACCAGCAAGACTTGTGAAGCCTGATTAATCCCCAAACGTACCAAGTGCATTTCCAACAGTTGCATGAAGGGTCCCACATCACCAAACGTGCCATCATTGGTAATGGGAACTTCTGCGGTGTTGACTCGCTTCCCCTGTGGGTCTACAACATAGATTGTCAGAAGTTTCGGGGAAAAGCCAATCGCGATGATAACCATGACGATTGGTAGATTGACGACGTTTACCTTGTTTGGCGCGACGAATCCGAGTCCGTCCCCCATCAACAGAGATGATTACACCAAGAGTCTTTCAAGACAGGCGTAACCGGTAAACTCCCGTTTCGGAGTTGGTTTATTCCTTGCTGTCGCCGGAATAAACCCAAATGTCCAAACCGATAAGTTAAGCGCTCAACGCGTTTGAAAAGGACATTGATGCCCCAAGCTTTCAGGGTGTCGCGGGCAGCAGCTTTCATACGCACTCAGCATCCCGTACTGGGCGAGGGTAGACCAGACTAAAGGAGTGATGTGGTCGTCCATGCTCAACCATCTCAAAAATGGGTAAAACCCCTGACATGAGAGGCTTTTGCCGTTTGATTCCCGGTTTGGCATCTTGGCGAGGGGAGCGTTCCACAACATAGGGCAACCACAGGGGTACGACCACATTGCCGAGAGTAAGGACTTGAACCCGACGCTTGCCATCTCCAGTACTGGTGGGGAGACGCCAGCCTTGAGTTTGTTTTGCCGCAGTACTATGAGCTGACCTCGATTGGGAGAGGCTGTGCAAAAGTAAGGCGATACATTGTCCTGCTAGAAGCAACGCTGCCTGTCGAATCTGCTGTTCTCGCTCCATGAGTGTCCGCCCATCCCACGAGGAGACATCGCCTAGAACCATGACCTCGGCAATCGTCTGCTCAAAGGTTTGGAGAGATTTGGCGCTGGTCCAGAGTTGCGGGTATATTGCTATTGTTATTCAATGTAGGACTTCCTGGGAGCGCTTGTCGCTCAAGTATTTAGATATTTCTAGGAAATCCTACTTTTTTTGTGCCTTCATGTCACTGCACCGCTTACCCCATAAAATCGCGTTGCTCCCAATGGCTCACGCTTGCCGGATGAGCGATCGCAAACTCAAAGACTGTCTGGGGCTGCTGCTCGCGGCAAATCTGATCAAACAGATCAAGCGCTCTGGTTTTACCGACGTATACGAACTTTTACCGGAAAGTCATTGGTTGCCATCAGTACAGTTGGACTTACTGAGGAAGAATGTCACTGCCTCTCGCCGTCACTCAAGCAACAAACGTCAGAACACCCCTGAACCAGAAATGGCAAATCAGGGGAAGTACGTAGCACCTGGGTATGTGACACCTGGGTACGTAGCACCTGGGTATGTAGCACCTGGGTATGTAGCACCTGGGTATGTGACACCTACCCCCCAGGTACTCAGCACCTCGGTAGGGAGGTATGTAGCACCTACCCCCCAGGCACCAAGCACCCCGGTAGAGAGGTATGTAGTACCTATCCCCCAGGCACCTGGTACCTACAAAGGAATCCCTTTAAGAAATCCCCTTGAAGATTTCCCTCAAGATATCCCCAACACCCCCCTTACCCCCCATGAGGAAAAAACGGGAGAGTGTGTTGAGCCGGAAACTCTAAGCAACTCAGTCCCCGGAATTAACCAATGCCGCCCCACTTCGGTACTATACAAGCTTGACGACTCGCAAGCTTATACAGTCCCGGTTGAGGTCATAGGTTCCGCCGCCACCAGCGCCACCCTTGAAAAACATTCCGCCGCAGAAAACTACCCGCTCGACGACAAGTTGAGCGAATTGATGGAGCGCTACAACCGGGGCGAAATTGGCAAGCTCCCAGAATCCGAACTCAAGATGCTGGCTGGGGTGGTGATCGGGGACACCGTTCAGCTGTATCGCCGGAGTGGAAAGGTTTTGAGCAGCGCTCCGAATGACATTGACCGGCAATTAATGCAATTTATTGCAATCCGAGACCAGCAAGATTTTGTTTATGGCACTCGGTTAATCGCGGCGATGGAGCGCACTCCCTCACGCTGGGGAGAATTGGTTGAACTAGTGGCAGCTTGGCAACTGGGTGATGTTCAGGCGATTCCCAACGCCGCTAAGCAGATAGCACTGCACACAAGGCTGCAACAGAGTAAGCAAAGCACATTTGAAGCGATCAAGGATCTTTAGGCGATGAGCATTGATAAGCAAGTTTTCGTTGAACTGGTAGGCGAGCTAGAGACGTACTACAAGCGCGAATTCACACCGTTCGTCAAGCGCGTTTGGTACAAACACCTGAGTGATTGTCTTACAACCGTTGAGTTCCAGAGTGCTGTGGAACAGGCGATCGTCGCCAATGAATTTATGCCAACACCACAGCAACTTGTTGAGGCGATTAAGGGCGACTCAACCACGCAGGCTTTTGAGGAGTGGGAGCTGTGTGTCAAAGCTTCTGCTAGGGGGGAGTATGGCGTTATCGACAGCCTAACGCCTCAGGGGAAATTCGCTTTACGTGCAGTTGGCGGGGTAAGCGAGTTGGGCCGAATCAATCAGGACGATCTGCGTTGGGCGAAAAAAGAATTCATCAGTGCGTGGAAAGGGTGGAAACCTTCTGCTGGTTCGGCTTTAGCTCCGGTCAAAGAGCAATCTGCATTGCCTCCTGCAAGGGATTCTGAGGCAGTGGAACAAATACGCTCGTTCACTGAAAAATTGTCATTCAATGGCAGAGCCAACAAGAAATCACCACAACCAAATGTATGAAGAAAGCCTGTTCTGGTCAATCAACAGCACTCTCACAAAGAGTGAAGTCTGCCATCCAAAAGTGCCATTCCTTATTGCCATTGTTCTGATCACACCCATGAGCGATACCCTATTCGACCTCAGCCAATACCAGTCTCAATCGAACATGAGCTACAGCGCCGACTGGAGAGATGCAACTGGCACTGACCCAGCGTGGGAGCAGCCTGACTTAGAGCCAGACCTGGGAACTAACCCCCAGGGGCCAGTTGATGATGCACCGATTGGGGGGTGGCGGAGTGGGGCTGAGTTTACTCTCACACTCGAATCACAGCAGACCGTTGAGGTGACTTTTATACCATGTCTTGTTGGTAAGAGACGAATGCATGAGTTCAGTTTTACTGGCCCTTTCAGCGCCACAGGCTTTCAGTCTCATTTCGTTTTAGCGGTGGAGTCAGAGTCAGAATGGGCAACGCCAGCTGATTACGCTCAGGCTTGTGCCGAAGAAATGCTTACTCAGTTCGAGGCCCAACAACAGCGCTCTGGGAAAAAGCTTAAGCTTATAGACTTTGGGGCTAGAGCGCCGCAGAAAGTGTTAAACGCTGATGATGATTCTTTGATTGAACCCGCCATGCCATCAGACAAAACCGATGCGTTGAATCACACCCCAGTCGAGGTGGTTGAGCAGCTGTCGCCAACGGAAGCGGCTGACCGGCTGAGACTGGAGATTCGAGTTGATAGATCTCTGTATGAAGCTGGTTGTGCGCTCCGAGAGTTACGTGACCGGCGTCTTTATAGATCAACTCACTTTTCTTGGCAAGAATACTGTCGAGAACGCTTTGGCTATGGACGCGATTCTGCTGATCTGAAAATTCTGGCAGCTGAGATAGTAGAGAATCTGGAAGACCAAGTGCCGACGAATCGTCGGCAAATTCTCCCGACGAAACTAGAGCAAATTAGACCACTCACAAAGCTAAAGCCAGATCAGCAGCGGCAAGTCTGGCAAGAGGCTGTGGATGCAGCAGGTGGGAAAGTGCCTTCAGGACGCCTGGTCAAAGATGTGGCTCTGCGTCATCTGGGGGTAGTCGAGCCCCTCAAACAGAAGCATCCATCACCGGCAGAATTTGCCCCAGGCGATGTCGTTGAAATCAAGGCGCTCAAGCTTGAGCCCCTACACCCATTCAACGGCATGTGGGCAATCATTGAGCATGTCGTCCGTTACTCATACACAGTGCGGATTAGCCTTGCCAAGGATACGCAACAGTGTAAAGAGGAAGAGTTGACTTTGATTGACGAGGAATATACGGCAGATATCAAGGCGGTGGCCCAACGCATAGCGGCGTTGATTCAGTTTGAGCTGGAGCCGGTTGAGTATGCGATTCTTGAGTTGTTGCAGCGCTCTATTTGCTTCACTCCACGGCAGTTGCTCTACTTGGAAAGGATGGAGGCGGATTATGGAGAAAGCAACTGATGACAATTAAGCAAAATTGTCTCCTCTGGATCACTTCGGCGTCTTTAGGGAAGTCAACGGATTTCCACGCCCATCCCTCGGTGTCGCCCACCCAGCTATGATTCCTGTAGAGCCTGTAGACCCGCATTTCTCACAAGCAATAAAAAATCAAATTACATGGTCTGATGTCAGACATTTTTTTTATACATCATCAATTCAAATTGACGTGAAAAAATAAATTAAGTATAAATTCGCATTCAATAGATAAAATAATTACTTTATTTTTCCTAATACTGGAATTGAAATGCTGTATTCATAAAATTAAGCATTACAAAACCAGACTTAGATAAAGCCAAGCCCAAGGTACCATCAATTAGAGAGAAATGAAATGCACCTTGACTTGACATTAAGCGGTATTAGGAAGCATTTTTAAGCATCTGTAAGCAGCAGCAAAAATATATTTGTACGGACAAGAATTGGTAATCGCAATTAAAACTCGCCGTGCGCTTACAGTAATCAGCGCTCCTAACTTCAATAATTTGGTACGTATAGTTCCAACTTGAGCATTGTGTAATTCTGTTTTAGACAAACATTTTTCCCGCAATGCATTCATTAAAACGTAAGCTATGGAAGAAAACCACAAACGTAATTGATTTCCGGCAAATGTGTGCGTACTCGTGCGGTCGCTAAAAAGTTCAAGTTGTTGCTCCTTAAAGCGATTTTCCATCTCTCCTCGCTTACAATATTTTTGTGTGTAAAGTTTACCAGGAGGTATTTTATTGGTAGGAAGTGAAGTGACAACAAAACGAATATTAGTCCCCTTTAGTTCATACTCAACTTTAGAAACAACACGACGACTACGACTCCAAGATTCAAGAGTTTGATAGTTTATAGATTTATACAAAATTGAGTTATTAATCAGGTCGGAAGCAAGTTTGGGCAGTTCTTTATCTGGGTTAAATACGGTTTCAAAAAATGAAACTGCTGTTGACAGTTTTTGCTCAAACTCCTGCTTAGCTTTGCTTTGAGTCGCGGTAGTCATCTGAATTAAACGACTGTTTTGTGCCAATCCAAAAACGTAATCAACTCCGGTCTGAGACTCACACCATGCCATGATATTTTCCCTGGAATAGGCGCTATCTCCACGTACGAGAATCTGAACATTACTCCATTCCTCACGTATTTGTTTGATAACTCTTTGTAATTCTTCTAACGCCCCGCCTGCTGGATCTATATTAGAAGGGCGAAGTTTTGCTGCTAATAAGTGCTTTCCACAGAAAATATAAAGTGGAGCATAGCAGTATCCAGCGTAATAAGTATTGAAGAAAACTTGCTCTTGATTCCCATGTACTAAATCATCAGTTACATCCAAATCCAAAAGGCTCTTCTGGGTTTTTGGTGAATTTGGTAAAATGGAATACAGTTAACTCCTCTCACGGTAATGGACTATCATCTAGACGCGCTGCTCAATCTTCCCAACCTCACTGTTGAAAATTGCACTCAAGAAGGGCAGCAGATTTTTTTAAAACTACGGTTTCTCAATGAAACAAGTGATTGCCCTCACTGTCACAAGCCGAGCGATAAATTGCATCAAAACCGACCTGTATTGATTCGAGATTTGCCGACTTTCGGTCAATCTGTGTATCTACATCTACCTCGTCGTCAGTTTTATTGCTCATTCTGTCAACATTATTTTACTGAAAGGTTGAGTTTTGTCGATTGGGAAAGACGATATACCCAACGGTATGAGAATGCCATCTATCAAAGGATTCAAGCGACAAGTATTGAGCAGGTGAGCCGGGAAGAAGATTTGAGTTGGGACCAGGTACAAGGAATTTTCAAACACAAGTTCGATCAAGAAAAAAAAAATGACTGGGGTGAAGTCAAACGACTAAGTATTGACGAGATTAGTCAGCGTAAAGGGCATCAAGATTTTGCAACCGTTGTTTGTGACATTGACCAAGGTAAACTGTTGGAAGTGATTGACAGTCATCACCAGTCAGACATTATTGAGATCCTTAAGCAGCAACCGATTGAGCTACGAAAGCAGGTCGAGGAAGTAAGTGTAGATATGTGGGGAGGTTTTCCCAAAGTGGTGCAAGAAGTCTTTCCGAATGCCAAGTTGGTCTTCGACCGATTTCATGTGATGAAACCAGTGAACGAGGAGTTAAATCTCGTTCGCAAGCAAACCGGAATGACTGTTAAAGGCAGCAAATTCATTCTGCTAAAAAATGGTGTTGATTTGACCGAGTCAGAACAAATTAAACTTGCCACCATCTTGAAACATTCTAAACGCTTACAGCTTGCTTATGAATTGAAAGAAGAGTTTAGAGAAATTTTTGAAACATGTAACACCGTTGAGGCCGGTAAAGAACAACTTATGACATGGCTAAAAAAAGCCCGTTCTGTTTATTGTGATGTCTTAAAAACTATCCGCAATCATTTGGATGGCATCTGTAATTACTTCTTGAGTCGCACAACCAGCGGAGTTATGGAGGGGATTAACAATCGGCTTAAGTTGATAAAACGACAAGCTTATGGCTTTGTGAACTTTGACAACTTTCGCGCCAGATTATTAGCTTGCTTTTCTGATTAGCTTCACTTATAACCACAACTCCAGAAGAGCCATCCAAAATAATTTGTCGTGGTTCTTTTAGGTAAGATTCTAGAAATATCTTCACAAATAGGGTAACCGTTCAGGGGGGGGTCAAAAAAATGTCCGATATGAAATCACACGTAATCAGTACGAAAACCAGTCTAGATTTGATTCCCCCCGGATAATTGTGAGTAGTTAAAAGTGCTATACGGGCCTGCCAATTGTCTAATAGACATTTTAGGGACGATGGTTTTATGCGCATAAATTCCACAGCTTTTGCTTAGCAAGGCTTTGAAGTTTATGCGCGTGATGTACCCCCCCCGTGAACGGTTACCAAATAGGCTTTCAATTTCTTCTGGAGAATGTCCAATTTTATGATAACGACTGTCTACTCCTTGCTCTACGTTTTCAGGACAATGTTCCAGCCGATTTAATGTACTTTTTCCTGCCAATATAACTGGTTCATTCTCTACTCCAATTCTTTTTTGCAATGCTATAGCAAACATTGGATCATGACGTAGTTCTTCATGATCATTTAAGTCTTCATATCCCATTACCAACCCGTATATCCGTTGTGCAATTAAGCTTTCTGTCGAATGGTCAATTCGATTTGGTTTTCGGTAATCTTGGAAACACCGTGCAAACTGTGATGTTATTTGCATTTTTCTGTCTATTTCAGCAATTAGACTTAATCCTGCATCTGATGTTACATGCCCACCCTGGAAATTAACTATGACTGGAGGTGACTTTGGCTGTTCAAATTTGAATTGTTTTGGTATCGATCGCAGTGAAGTTTGGGTCATACTTTAGAACGGCTGAAATGCTTGCTATATATACATTTTAGCAGTTTTTGACTCCGGATTTTTCAGAGTTGGTGAGAAATGCGGGTAGATCATTACTGTGCTACAGATATAGCTCAAGATCATCATAAATTAATATGACCACAATTACAACCGATGCTATAACTATAAGAAAAAACACCCAATAAAATGCTGTGATTGCTGTCTCTAAAGGATTCAATTTTAGGGGGATTGAACTGGGAAGATTATATTCAACTCCCAAGTTAAATCCAAACACATTCTTTAGTTTAATTTCTGCAAAGTTCTTCACTGACTCCAAGGCGATATTCTCTGCCTGAAGTTTCTGTAGAGCGGAAGCATTAGAACTTTCTACTTGCTCTGTTAAGACTAGCTGATGCTTTATCTCCAACATTCCCTTGTACCAATTCTCGAAATTGTTGTTTGAAATTTCTACCAGGGGCTGAGCTTTTATATATCCCTCAATTTCCGAAACCGCTTCTATTAATTCCTGCTTAGCTACCTTTACATTATGGCTGATAGATGCACTCTTCACATGGTAATGTATTTTGGCAAGAATTTCCGCCTGTCGCTGTTGCTCATCGCTATGAAAAAAACTAGATGAACCAAACAAATAAACCCCTGTTCCTAGAAAAAGACTAGTACATCCAATGAGAAAACAGACCAACGCTAATGTTCTCTTCCATTGCCAAAGAGAAGATTTTTGTTCAGTGATGTCATCCATTTTAATTATTCCTATTTAACGTTGAAAAAACATACAATACACGACCTTCAGAGAATCAAGGATCGTGAAGAGCACATGCGATCGCTGCTTGGGAAGCACAGGCTTATTTATCGAGTACAAGATGACTGCCTGGTGATTTTAATCTTGAAGGTGGGGGAGCGAACAGACGTTCTCAAAGAATTCTTTTCCCGGCAGCTTCTACCCCCAGCCCCTTAAATAACGCCTACTGCTTTGCCCTTCCCAAGCGATAAGCAGTTAGCTGACTATTGCGGATATCTGCCTCTGCCTGGGCGATCGCCTCGTCTAGCAACAAGTTCAAGGCATCAAACTGACGGCAGACCTGCCGCATTCTCTCAACTGATCGCCTGCGAGTCTCTGGGTCAGGAATTCTAGGTTGATTACTCATGATAAATCCCAATTAAGCTTGATTTCCTGGATGCTTGCTTTTGCTGCTGCGTCTGTAGCTTGTGCTTGTTCTATCGATTGAGCCAGCAAGTCCAGTGTAGCAGGTGTGGCAGCTGGTTGAGCCTCGGCAATTCTTAATAACAAAACCTGAAGCCTTGAGTAGGAGGATGTTGCCCGTTCCCTGACATTTTGTAGTTGCTCTAGTTCGTAGATTGTTGACTCCGTTTCGCCAAACTGTTCAAAGATAGCTGCTTCGCTTGCACTTGCACTATCGATATGTTTTAAAAATCGGCGCTGTAAGTCAAAAATAACGGTAATGATTTCATCTGCTAATGATGCCATGCAACTTCACCTAGATTCAAACTCCTCAATCGCCGCTTTTCAACATTGTCACATACGTCTGAGCGCGAGGATTTATAGAATCGGGCATTTTCATATCCTCCGAAAATGTATAACCTTGAATTTTGGCAAGCGCTCTGGCAATCTTCTCTATCAAAACAAAATCGCTGCTCTGCTCAATCCCTAACTGCGCTCGTCGCATCTATGAACCTCTTAATACTTTATGTTAGACCTGCTCTCATTTTACTGCCCAATTCCCTGGCAAATGAAATCCTAATTCTGCCTTTCGACTACCCCAGCAAAGGGGCAATAGAAGTGAGACTCTAACACTTTACCACTTTTGTCACTCCGCTGAACCTCAACCAAATAGCGATCAGCAGACAAAGATTCCCTATTAGTAAATTTGTGCCTTGATTTGGGAATATTCTGAAAGTTAGGATATTCCTGAAAGACATTTGCTTGTTTCGGAACGAAAGCTAGGAGAATGCCTGTTTTTTCCCTTCCATATCCACCAGACCAGTTGTTCCAAGTTACCTTTGTGCCGCATTTAATTCTAGTCATAACGAGTGCTGCTCTACTCCCTCGGTAAACAAATCTGTTTCTAGGTCACGTAAAATATTGAGTGCTATCGATCCAGAAATTGGTACGCTCGGATAGTTTGGATACAAGTCGAGGAGATCCTCGTCAATATTTAAGTTTTCTGACAAGTAATAGATAGTTTCAGAGTCTAAGCGCTCCGCGTAGAGCATGGCAAAATCAGGCAAGTCTCGTAATTTTTCTGATCCTTTAATGGAGAATGTACTGAGGTCGAAGAAATTACCTATACTAACTGAGAAGCCAAACTCTCCTAAAAAGTAAGCTAGCAAGCAGGTGTCGCTCAAATTAGTTTGCCCAACGATATCGTTAGGATGTTTGGCGAGGAGCCATTCCTTAACTGTCCCAGGTGTCGAAATCAGTGAGATGATTTCCTCGGCCATTGAATCATACATAACTGCGTAATTCCTGGTAAGAATGAGCAAAGATTAAATTGACAAAAGGGCCCCGCTTTGCGGCTGGTCAGTAGAATCATGACACCTTAATAAAAATGTCTGCAATGTGAAAATTCTGATGATCGCTTTAGTCCAGCAAAACAGATGTACTAACCACGCCAGCGTCATCAAGTTTGCCGTAAGCGCTCATCGTAATCAACGCCTCGTAGTAGCCGCACTGCCCAAACGGCGGATTGTTCCAATATCGGCTGGGATCGCCATAGGGAACATGCTTAATCCCCTCGAATTTAGGCCGAATTCGGTACTTTTTCAGCAAGGCTCGTACCGTCGCATCATCCGATTCTTTCCATTTTACGTTGTAGGAATTGTAAATGTAGTGTCCCAGAATAGGTTTAGTGGGGTTTTGTTGCTCCGGTTGGGTCGAGGGGGAATATTATTTCCCGCCCCTCCCATTTAGATCTGGACGTGCCACTTTCACGGCATCCAGCTCCCGATGTTCTTAGCTTTCGCTTTTGCTCATGTGGTGATAGTCATGGCAGCTTTCATGGATGGCTAGAAGATTTTGTTTCTTCCAGTTGTTGTGGTTGCCATCTACATGGTGTAGATGCACCCTTTCATCCGTCATAAAGTTTAAGCCGCATTGTCCACATCTATGGTTTTGCCGTTTGATGACTTTAGAGGTTTCGCCGTCATAGAGTTTGCTGTTGCGCTCACTCCAATAGGCGATATCGCCATCGTAGGGTGATTTTTCCCCCTTAACGTTGACGAATTTGTTTTCGGAGAAGGATACCTTTGGGAATGCCTTGTCTAATAATCCTTTGGCACTATATTTGTCTTGTTTGGATTCCTTATTGAATACCTTGAACGCTCTTTTTTGGATATGGTACAAGGAGAATCTTGAACCTTCCATCTTACAGTAGCGGTGGTAATTTCTCCAGCCTCTAACGATTGGGGCTAATTTATCAGCCTTTACTTTCGCACCATAATTCGAGTTGTTGATGATGGGTTTTATTTTCTGTCGAAATGCTTTGAAGTTTTCCACTGAGGGAACGCATCTAAACTTTCCGTTACTTTGCACTTTGGAGTGCCAGCCCAGGAAGTCGAACCCATCTGTCGTGGCGGTTAGCTTTGTTTTTTGCTGGCTTACGTTCATCCCTCTTTCTGCAAGAAATTGGCTGATTTGCTCAAGTATCTTCACTGCATCATCATTAGGTTTTAGAATAATTACCATATCGTCTGCGTACCGCACCGACTGGTGGATTTCTTCTATTCCATTGAGTGCAATGTTAGCTAATAGAGGACTCACAACGCCCCCTTGAGGGGTTCCTTGTTCGGGATATTCTGGATTTACTCCTGCTTTCAGACATCGGAAGATTCCGGTCTTAATGCCTTTTGGGGCTATGAGTCTATCCATTATGGTTTTGTGGTTTATTCTGTCGAAGCATTTTTCGATATCGGCGTTGCATAATAGAGAGATGAGTTGAGGCTATATACTGTGCACTGTCCATACTGTAACTCTACGGAGATCAGGAAAAATGGGAAGCGAAAAGGTAAACAAAATCACATATGCGTACGTTGTGGTCGTCAATTTATAGATGTTTACGATCCACCAAAAGGTTACTCAGATGATATCAAGCAGCAATGCTTGAAACTTTACGTTAATGGTATGGGTTTTCGTGCAATTGAGCGTTCTACAGGAGTTCATCACACAACTATAATTTATTGGGTCAAACAAATTGGTGAACAACTGCCGGATGCACCTGAATCAGATGAAATTCCTGAAGTTGGAGAGTTAGATGAACTGGAAACCTTCGTGAGATCAAAAAAAAACAAGATTTGGTTGTGGTTACAATTGGCGCCAAAAAATGAGGGCAGCCGTCAACACAGACAACTCGTGACACCAACAGATAACTCAAAACACGGCTGCCCTCATTTTTCAAGCCTTACCTCGGGACAGCAGTAAATCACTTTAGTGAAGGAATTTTAGCTTGGGTACTAGGGGACCATAGTGCGAAAACATTTAAACCTCTGTGGGACATTGTTTGCTGTTGGCAGTGTTATTTCTATGTTACAGATGGATGGAAAGTTTACCCTAGTTTCATTGATGCAGGAGATCACATTGTGAGTAAGACTTACATGACTAGAGTAGAAGGTGAAAATACCCGTTTACGTCATTACTTAGCACGACTACATCGTAAAACATTATGTTATTCCAAATCCGTGGATATGCTGAAGTATTCAATTCGATTGTTACTTCATTACTTAAAGTATTGGGAAATACCCGTATTAACCTAATTCATCCCGCATTTATGCAACGCCTCGATATCAAGTTCGATGACTTGCTTTTCTATTCCATGTACGTAAGAGTTAAGATTCTGGAACAGAAATTTTTGTGCGTCATGTGCCGCACGTCCTGTTCTAAAGCCATAGCTCCTGGCGTGGAAAGTTGCTTCGTGCGCTGGCTCTAGAGCATATTTGACTAGGCATTGCCAAGCCCTGTCTGCTATAGTTGGAATTTTTAGGAGGCGAGTTTTTCCGTTCTTTTTAAGGATTGGTATTTCTCGTAATTTTGAGTGCTTCCAGTTGTTTACCGATTGCCTGAGTTTTTCACTTAAGGCGAATCTTTCCTCAAATGAGAGGGAAGCCTTACCATCAACTCCTGCGGTTCTTTTACCAGCATTTAGCTGAGTTACTTGACGGACAGCCAGCATTCTTGCGGCAGTTGACTTGAGTATCAACTTCTGGAGGGATGTTGCTAGACGCTTATCTCCAACTTGAATAGCTTTATACAATCTCTTTTGTAGACGGAATAAATTTTTGCGGAATTTCTTCCACGTTAATTTCTTCCAGAGTTCACTAGCATTATTGCTGTGTCTAACCACGTTCTGCTCCAAAGTTTGTATTTCTGAACACCTCAGACCAATTACGGTCTGTCCTACCCGAATTGAGGGGGTTTCGTCGCTCGTCTGACCTACTTAGGGATTCGACCATCCCTTAGACCCTCAACTCGTTTTTATTCGTTCCCTCAGTTAGATTGTTCGTTCCGTTAGGTGTAGCCAGATTCAACCACTGGATTCCCTAGACTCTTACCACTATCAATGGGAGAATGTGGCGGGAATAAACTCCAGTGAAGTCGAGGTTTTTTGTTATGCCTCGCTTTCCCAGTAGGTTGCTTTTATAGGCTCTGTTTCACCAGTGGGAACTCCCCGTTAGCGCCAGTGTCACCCCATAACGGATGTCTGATTGTGCCCTGCTACCAGCTTCACCCTCCAAGAATCGAGCTTGGTCAGTGTGGTCAGATAGGGAGTCATCTATGAGTCTTAGAGGAGGGGCTTGCACCCTCATCCGACTGAGAGTTCAACCTTTAACCCTTATGGGTATCTGGTTGGAGTAGTTATGTACGGACTTTCACCGTGATTCACTACTCAACGAATCGCACCCCATTTCTGGATAGAATAAATCTGAGCGGTTATCTTGAGGGAATTCAACGGCTTTGATGGGTCGTTTAGCCTGTTTCGACTTTAAGGCTGCTTGGAAGTTGAAAATTTTGGTGCTCATTTATGCTGGTTGATATAGTTCACTGAGTGCAGGCAGATCCATGATAAAATCTAAGCTTGATCGCTCTTGAAAAAAGCTTGAGTTTTAAACAGCCCCATTAACAAATACAATGGGGCTGTTTTTATGGCAAAACTAAGCAGTAGCGATCGCCTTCCAGGTAGCTTGGGGCAGGCTCAGTACTTTTGAGCCATCTCTTTCTAACTCGGTGGCGCGATCATAATCGGTCAAATCCTGGCTAGTCCGGGTGATGGCATTGAGCAACCCATACGCGGTTAGGTCGCCCCCCTGGATCAGATGCGTTAGGATGCCAGACTTTTCTTCATTATCGTAACCGAACTTTTCCGAAAGTACCTCCACCGCAGCAACCGGATTACCCTCAATCTTCTGCTCGGTAGCTGCTTGCATTCGGTTAACAATCTGCCCAAATTTGGCAACATCAACGGCTGCTCGTACTGTGTCCTGAACTTTCAAATAAAACGCTTTGTCATCAGCTTTTAGAGTTTCGTCAGAGTACAATTCGTAAGCTTCCCCCTCGTCAGCCACTCGCCCTACATGGTATTTTTTCGTGGCGTAGTCCTGGGCTATAAGGCCGTTGGTACAGATGAGGCGATAGACTAAAGGCTCAACTTTTAAGGAGCCAAGACCCACTTCCGAATTCGTTATGCAGACGCCCGCTTGAACGACATCGCCCTTTTTGACTTCCAACTCTAGTCGCCGGTTGATCGCCTTGATATACATTCTTGAACCAGTCAGTTCACTTGAGACAATCTCGATGCCTTCTCCCATCTGGGCAAGAATCGGGAGGGCGGCTGAAGCGAGATCAAAGTTGTCTAATCTGCGATAGCGATCGCTTAGAAACGCCCTCAATTTGCCATCAAGCGTGCGCATCATACGGCGTTCTGGCTTGGATTGAAACCACTCGTTAACATTTGCCGCCAGTAAGTGAGGGACTTCGCTTTTCATCCGATTGTAATACTTAGCTGGAATATCAAGCCGCGCAGCAATTTGGGTATGAGCGTGATCGGTAATTGGAAATTGTTGAGCGGAGTCGTTGTTAATTGTAAGTGACCCATTCGGAGTCATAACTAACACCTTAGTATCGGCGATATAGTCAGTTTTCGCTTGGCTTTGGCGTTCTAATTCGATGGCTAGCTCTACAAGTGTTTTCCCAGTTTTCATCACAAAATCTCCGTAAGTTTTAACGATTCACGAGCTACTATCTGTCATGTAGGGAGGCGGACGGGTAGGCAAAAGGTGTTGAGAGCACGAGCGAAGTGAACACCCTTCAAAAATCTTCACGCTCAACATCAACTATGAGGTGAGTCGGCTGGCATCGTAATGTTCCCCATCCTCACCATCACCGTGCGGTAGCACTCTTCACAAGCCGATATTGGCTCACTATCACCGGCTGACCAATGCGGCCTAATCCTCTCTCACAAGAGGACTAGGCATTTAGTCCTCTTGCGCCGTCCATGCTTTATCGCTGCCTAGCCTCGCCTTGTTGTTTGGACTCTGCCCGTGACAGATAGGCATTGACCATCTCCATCCCTCATGATTGCTGCATCGCATCACCAGCGTTGCCCTGGGCTAACCGCGTAAGCCGCCATCACCGCTGCATTCTGTCGCTTGATAATCTTGTCAGTTCCTACATTTGCCTGTGCCATTCGCTCTGCCTCAACATGTGTCGCGGCTTGTCCGATGCAGCTCAAGTTCACCCATACCTGATAGAGTCCCCATCGCGGGTCAAGGCTTACCGACCACTCAAGTGGCAAGCTTGTTTTCTCATGCGGGGAAGTAGGGTTGAGTCCGGTGTTGTACCCACTCAGATAACCCGTTGCGTATTCTGTCACCGGCTCAAAGTAGATCGGGTGCCACCCAGCCAGAGCATCGTTTCGCCCGTGGATACGTCCCTGCTCAAATTCTGTCTTTAGCTTGGGTGGTGCCTGTGGTTCTGGCTCTAGTTGCTGTGGCGCCTCAAAGGTCGGTCGCAGTTGGCACCCTATTGAGTCTCCAGAGAACCCGCCTGGTTGCTTCGGCTGCGGTGTTGGCGGCGTCGCTGGTTTTTGGGCTGACTCTAACGTCTCTATCTCTTGGTCACAGTCTCCTGTTCTGTTGTGGTGCCGTCGTGCCACCTGATCGAAGATTTGGCACAATCCGCGTCCGTTGGTTTCACCGAAATCTTGGAAGTATGGGCAGGTGGCGCAAGTTGCAAGGATTGGTTGTTCAAGCGTATGGGTAGGCATCATTGCTAAAATCCCTGTAGATAGGTTATTTGTTGCCTCAGTCAGTTGGTAGCTGCTGGGGCTTTTTGTCAGTCATCTCAGCCTTTCATCGAACAGCCCTACTCCACGCAGTAGAAGCAGGGGCAAATCCTGTTAGGGTCGAGTAGCAGGTCACCCTGCTACCCTCCCTTTCAAAACCGTGCTTGCCAGGTTACCGGCACACGGCTCCTCAACAATACGGCTGTTGTCACCAGCACCATTCGCCCGTTTGATTAACGTGGCTTTCCATCCCTTCTAAATCAATTTTCCTTTTCAAGGTCGGGAACATGAGCCAGAGCACGGGCGGTTTTGACATCGTGGCAATGACGGTGAAGCGGTTGAAGATTATCGAACTTATCTGTTCCACCGTCTCTTTTAGAGACTTTGTGGTCAACCTCGATCAAATCGTCTGTTACAAACAACATTTCACATTCTGGGCATCTTCCCTTGTACTTCTTGAGCAGCTTAGCGACTCGATTCGGTAGTTCAGGGTGATTGCCTTTGCGAGTGCTCCAGTAGAGTACATCTCCATCAAAAAAGCTCTGATCTCCTTTAACTTTGACATGTCGAATGATCGGTACTTCGGAATGAGAGATTAATCTCTTTCCGTCCTTCGTGGAGAAGGTAAGGGCATCATTAACACGCTGCCAATATTTACAGAGAGTTTTAGAACTGAAGTTTCCGGTTCTGGATCTAGCCCAGGCTCTTAATTGTGAAAACATGACGTAATCACATTTAGAAAACGATTGCTTGCTACATACTGTTGAGTAGTAATTACACCACCCTCGAATAATAGGGTTGAGTTTTTCAATCAGCGTGATTTGAGGTGCTGACTTATATCTATCAATGGTGTTTCTTAAGGACTCAATGTGCAAGGTAATCTTTTCTGGGCTGGGTTTGATGATCGTCTTAAAACCTAGTCGCTTTCCGGCTCTATTCTTTCCAGATTGGTGTTTACCAACTGGATGTTGTCGAATGTAGAATCCTAGAAAGCAGAATCCAACCCGCCCTTCATACGGAATCAAAGTATGTGAGAGGTGAGTTTTACTAGGCTTCAATTCCAGAGACATTCCTGCTAACCATTCCTCGATTGCTACTTGGCATCTTTGGATGACTTCTAACGATTTATGCACTACGATAAAATCATCGGCATAAATGGCTAGGGCTAATTCCCGTTGTCCATTTCTGGTCGCTTTTACACAACCTCGGATCGTTGTTTCCAATCCATGTAGGGCGATCAACGCTAATAGGGGAGAGAGCGTCCCCCCTTGTGGACTGCCCGCTTCGGTGGGAAATAGTTTGCCATCCAGCATTACTCCTGCTTTCAACCAAGCTTTAATTTGCCGAGTTAATCCAGGGAATGTGTTGAGTTTTTGTAACAACGCTGAATGATTAATTCTATCGAAGCATTTTTGGATATCCCCATCGAGCACATATTTAGGCTCTCTGTGAATCCCATTAAAGA
>JAABUX010003646.1_pt1 | contig 20219 bp, 17 predicted proteins | sample 5561851 | NCBI WGS metagenome assembly JAABUX01 (sample SAMN10711883, study PRJNA513361) | rock metagenome | isolation source: Antarctica rocks | place: Antarctica: Victoria Land, Richard Nunatak red sandstone | collected 2016-01-03 | reverse complement strand
ACCGCCTGCTCTTCGAGCTCCTGACGCTCGAGGGCGCGCAGGCGGGGCTCAGTTGGGAAACGATCCTGCGCAAGCGCGACGGCTATCGCGCGGTGTTCGACGGGTTCGATCCCGCCGCCGTGGCCCGGTTCGACCAGGCGCGCATCGACGCGCTCGTGGCGGACGCGCGCATCGTGCGCCACCGCGGGAAGATCACCTCGACGGTCGCGAACGCGAGCGCATTCCTCGCGGTGCAGCGCGCCTACGGCTCGTTCGCGATGTACCTCTGGGACGTCGTCGACGGCCGGCCGGTGGTGACGCGGCGCGCGGCGGCGGACCCGCTCCCCGCGCGCACGGATCTTTCGGATCGCGTCAGCGCCGATCTGCGCGCGCGTGGTTTCACGTTCGTCGGCTCGACCATCGTGTATGCCTACCTGCAGGCGACGGGCGTGGTGGACGACCATCGCGCGACGTGCTTTCGCGCCTGACAGACAGGCACATGCCGCCCCGCTGCGGCCACGCGCCCGCCTGTCGGCGCACCGGACGCAGGCACCGATCCCGCGGCTTGACGATAGCGACCGTTATCTCTATACTAGGGCTAAGGTAACGAACGTTATCTTAATCGCGCCCCAAGGAGTCGCTGATGTGCCTGTTGTGCCCGTAGCCCACGTTCCCGTCACCGCCGCCCGTGCCCAGGACCGCAGACGCGCCACGATTGCTGGCGCCGCACCGACAGGGACGTGGTCGCCCGTCGGGCGCCCGTCTCCCTTCGAGAGGAGATTCCCATGCCTTTGATGCGCATCACCCACGAACACGGCGCCCTCACCGACGCGCAAAAAACACGGTTCGCCGAAGAAGTGACCCATGCCCTGCTCATCGGGGAGGGCGGGGCGGACACCCCGGCCGGCCGGTCCGTCGCGTCCGTGATCTTCGACGAGGTGGGCCCGCGGGCCTGGTATGTCGGCGGCGCGCTCGTCCCCCCCGCGAACCGTTTCCTGTTCGATGTCATCTACCCCGATGGCGCAAGCAATCAGCGCGTGAAGACCGACCTGCACGCGGCCATCAACCGCGCTATGGCCACGGTTCTGGGCGTCACGGACGCGAACGAATGGGTCATCGTGCATGAGATCAAGGAAGGCGCGTGGGGCGTCGGTGGCCGGACCATCGGCGTACGGGATGTCGCGCAGCTCATCGGGGCGCTGCCCGAGCGGGCCGCGTACTTCGAGCCGCTGCTCGCCGCGCACAAGCGCGCGCACGAGGCCCACGACTATCCCGACGGGGCGGGGATCTATTAAGATACCGCTATCCGGTTCCGTCCCACACAGGGTAGCCGGTTCCCATGGCCTGGCGCCGAGACTCCGTGAGGAGCAGCGGCGCCAGCCTGTATCTCACCGGAGATGGTTGCGGCGCTGCGGTCAGCGTCACATGGAGCGATGCGTCATTAGCTGAGGAGGGGCACATGCCCACGGAAAAGTCCTTCGATACCGGCGAGTTAACCCTCAACTACGCCGAAGGCCCGCCGGCGGGTCCACCACTGGTGTTGTTGCACGGCTTGACAGCGCGCTGGCAGACGTGGCAGGCCCTGCTACCCCGCCTAACCCCGCACTGGCATGTGTATGCGCTCGACATACGCGGGCATGGCGCGTCTGGTCGGGTCGCGCATCGGTACCACCTCGCCGATTATGCCCAGGATGTCGCCGCGTTTCTCGAGCATCTCCCCGAACCCGCGGTGGTGATGGGCCATTCCCTCGGCGCCGCGACGGCCCTGGCTGCCGCGGCCGCGTGCCCAACCCGCACACGCGCCGCCGTCCTGCTCGATCCCCCGCTCTTCAATCGCGATACCAGTATCGCGGCGATGCCCGAGGTTAAAAGCTGGTTTAACTGGGTGTATCAGACGGTGACAGCGTCCTCATCGTATGAGGATATCGTCGCGCGCTGCCGGGAGAGCGACTCAGAGGCCACCGCGGAGCAGATCACGGTGTTTGCAGACACGGTCTCTGGCGTCGCGGCCGACACCGTTTACACCGCGCTGCAGGACCAGTTGTTCGCCGGCTTCGACCTAGCCGGCGCGTTGCGGCAGATCCAGTGCCCACTGCTCCTGCTGTACGGCGATTGGGCTCATGGCGCGGCCGTGCGCGACGAGGATGCGGAGTTTGTGCGCGACAACCTGCCGTCGGCGGTCATCGTGAAGATCCCAGACGGGAGCCATATGTTTTTCCAGGAGCAGCAAGAGCAGGTCTTAGAGCAGGTGGGGACGTTCGTGGCGTCACTACGCCCACCTGGGTCGCGACGAGCAGCCGCTTCACATGCTGGACAGACCCCTTAACCCGGTTCAGGAGTTCACTGCTACGGGATACTCAACCGCGTCATCGGCCCGCTCTGGCGCCTATCCTTATCCCCTCTCCTCACGCCAAGTCGCCATCCCCCACGGGATACCTTGTCAACTAAAACGACAGCGATGGGCAAAAAGCGCGACCTGCTCTCCGACCCGCCGGACCTGGCGCTCCTGCCATTGCTAGACCGTCGCGACGTGCGCACGATCAACCAACGGCACGGGCGATGGGACGAGGCGCGCCACCTGGTCGCCCCGGCCTGGCGCGGGATGTCCACATTAGGGCACGCGACTACTATCGGGAGGTCCTGCCGATGTCCGACAACCACCCCGCGTCCACCGCCCTCGTCCCGTTCCTCGGCTACGGCGACGAGGGCTCCGACGCCTGGGTCAGGATGCATAACTCCGACCGCCGCCGACTTGCTATGGAGGCGGCGCGCGGCAAGGATGCGGCCGTGGTGCTGAGCCTGACGGAAGCGTGGCTGCGCACCTACAGCAAGGCGGGCGCGACTATCGCCAAGGGGACTATCGACAATCACAAGCACGGGATCAAGAAGCTCCCGGTGGCCTGGGCGGAGGAGGACTTGCTCAAGCCCGACGCCGAGGCGGCGAACAGCTACATCCGCCTGATGGAGCGGCAGGGCCTCAAGGCGGGCACGATCTACGGGCGCGTCGCAGCGGCGCGCGCCCTGTTCAGCGCCTTGCGCTGGGCGCAGGCCTCCCTGTACGACCCCTTCGCCGACGTGCATGTGCCGCACGACCCGACGCCGCCCTGGGAGAAGCGCAGGCCCTACGACAACGACGAGATCGCGGCGCTGTTGAGCAGCGCCGACGACCCGTTCGACCGCGTGTTGGTGCTCCTGGGCGCGCACGGCGGCCTCCGCGCCGGCGAGTGCGTACGCCTGCAGTGGCGCGACGTGAACATGGCGCGCCGTGATCTGACGATCCGGCTCTTGGACTAGGCCACATGACACTTGACGCTGGTGGGAAGGGCACCTTCCTCAGACACGTAAGCTCGACAGTACAAAGTGCGGCCCGTTGCAACGTGGACCATCCAGACATTGCGCCAAGCCCTCATCTTTGTGATGCCGTACCTGCGTTTCTACGCATTTAGATGCCGAAGGACAGCTTCCCACCAGCGTCAAGTGTCATGTGGCTCAGTCCACGGCTCTCCAAAGGGGGCAAGACACGCACGGTGGGCATGAGCGCCTCCTTGAAGCAGGCGCTCCAGGGCCTGCCCCGCCGCCCCGACGGCTACGTGCTGCCCTACCGCACACCCAAAACGGCTTGGGCGCACATCACCAGGCTTTGCGAGGCGGCGGGCGTCGCGCCGAAGGGGATGCACTCGCTGCGCCACAGCGCGGGTACACGCCTGTACGCTGAGACCGGCGACCTGGAAGAGACCGCTCGCCACTTGGGCCACACGAAGCTCGACACGACGCGGATCTACGCGAAGTGGAACGACCGCAAACTTCGGGAGACCCTGAGCCGGTGGTAGAGCGGTTTTTGCATGGGTGCGACAATGACCTGTGAGGGGCGGTCGAGGCCCAACGTAAGGATACAGGGCGATGGTTACGGTGGCCTGCTGATGGGGTGAGATCCGCAGGCGCAAAGCTCTCACCGCGTTTTCGCCGTGTTGCAGTCCTTCGGCGAAACGACTTCATGCCGGAGTCCATGATACGGACGACGCTTCCGCTAACGCCGTCGTCCGTTCCGCTGTGCCCGCTACTCTCTCCGCGTGATCGGTTGCCCATGTGCGGGAAGCACAGTGGCGGACAGGGGAGCTAGTGACGATCGTGGTGCGGTGAATAGTTATGCAACAGCGTCGAAACTGAGTAGATGGCTCATCGACGGTTCTCAATCTATTTTCCGACAGCCGTTAGCATGGCTATGCGAATGATGTGCGCCGATATCTCGCATGGTGCTTGTACTACTGAAATGCAGGCGCGGATCGCTTGAGATGTAGCGCCTTGCCCCCTTGCTCATCGCATAAGCGGCGGCCCCAACGACACACGGATGTACTTTTCGGCTAGGACAGGTGACCCTGCGCCTCGTGTGGGGCCGCCCCCTCGCCGTGGCGCTGTTAGGGGCAGAGCGTGGATGACGCGCGCATTCAAGGACAGGCGACCCTCCCCCTCCTCGCGGTGCGTCGATCTTGCAACCGGAAGCGCCGCTTACTCTGGATCTTAACCAAATCTTAACCCAAGACATCCCTTTTCTTAACCTGATCGTAACCGAGAGATGCTATACTCGTTTGCGTAGGCTTAATGTACAGCCCATGATCAAAGAGGGCATTATGGTGATACGCTCTCCTTCTAAAACGTTCGTCCTGGGTGGAGATGCCGCAACTCACAGCGTCCTGCGGTTCCTTCTTATGGAGCGAGGAGGCCAGCTTCGCGTGCTGGTCGATCCCGCGGATGTGACCGCGTCGCTACAGTCGTGTGGGTCGTGCCTTTTGGTCGTTGTTTTGACTGGTCCTCAAGATGATCTCCTCGCCCTGCTCGCGGCGCAAGATCACGTCAAATCGCGCTACACATTGTTGGTGCTGGCGCGTAACCTAAACAATCACCTACGGCGTCAGGCGTTCGCGCTCGGAGCGGTCGATGTGATCGCCTTCCCGCTAGGACCGAGCCAACTACAGACGCGTCTTTATGCCGCCCTTGCGCAGGTCGACGGTATCATCGACATGCCGCCGCGTGGCGAAACGCTTTGTGCTGGCGACCTGACGTTACGCACGGCCATGTGTGTGATGAGCGACGGCAAGGGGTGGAGTTGTGTCTTGACCAGACGTGAGGCCGCCATTCTTATGGTCTTGATGCGTCAGCCGGGGCGTGTGGTAGACCGGAACGCGCTCCTGGATGTGGTGTGGGGTGAAAACTACGAGGGAACTGACAACGCGCTGGAGAGATCCATCGGCCGGTTGCGGACAAAGCTGGCTGCCGCGCACGACACTTATGGCGTGCTGCATACCCAACGCGGTCAGGGCTATCTTTTCGACGCTCGTAGGTTGCCACGCGACACGATCGAGGCGCAGGGCGCACGTTCACCCCATATTCTTCTGGTGGATGACACGTCGGTGCACAGTGATGCCGTCGCTTCGGCGTCTATAGCCGCGGAGGCGCTGCGTGCGGCTGGGTACGCGATGACGACAATAGGTAGCGATGATGTGTGCGCCGCTGCCGGGCGTGTGCGCCCAGCCGTCATCTTGCTATTCAGGTGGAAAGGGCCGGGTCAGATGGCGGCGCTCTATGAGCGCCTGTGCGGCGACTTGCGCACCGCTTTGACTCCGGTTATCGTGCTTGTTGATGATGGTGACCATCTTGCTCGTGCCGCTAGCGCGCACGTCGATGACTTCATTCTTCTCCCCTGCTGTAAAGAAGAGGTCGTGTGGCGCGTCCAACGCGTGATAGGACAGCGCCCCGTGCCCATCAGTACGTTAGCGTCCACGATGGCAATATAGAAAGTGTACTCGCGCCGAGGCAAAGAAGACGTTCTAGCCGCACGCTAAGCCGCCTTCTTTGCTCGACTGTTACCTTTAACCCGCGCACGAGATCGCGGGCTGTCGCCTTACTAGCCGATGAAGTCTTCGGTCAACCACACCTGACCATTGGCATAGATGACGCCGATACCGACCCGTTTGTAGTTGGCGTTGACGATGTTCCAGTGATGGTTTCCCTCGCTGAGCAACTCGGCCATCATTTCGTTGTCGATGATATCGATCCCATCGTTCAGGACTCGTCCACCGGACATGCCAATGTTCTCGCCGGCTGTGTCATACGTCACGCCCGTGGCCGCAATGCGTTGGAAGGGTGACGAACCGTCGCTGCCGTCGTGGTTAAGCTGTTGGTGCTCGAACATATCGCAGGAGTGCGCGCGTGACGCCGTCGACACTGTCTCATCGAGCGCTAAAGCAGGGGCGCCGGCCGCGGCGCGATCCGCGTTGAGCAGGTTGAACAGGCGCTGCTCGCCCTGTGTCTGGTCGGCCGTGATCGCGCAACCGTTATTCGTAGCGCCGGAGGACGGATTGCCAGAGGTCGGCCCTGTTGTCGCGGTCGGTTGGGCCGTCGCGGACGGCTGAACGGGAACCGTTGTGGCTGGTGGGGTAACCGCCGGCGTAGGCGCGGTCACGGGGTCCAGGATGGTGAATGTAGCGTTCGCTGTATCACCTGTTGTCCCCTGCGCCGCTACGAGCCTTGTGCCCGGTCGCGCACTCGTGGAGAGCGATACAGGATACGAGAAGCTGCCGTTGTTTGATATCCCGATTTGAGCCACAATAGTACCGTTCCACAGTAGGTTTATCGTCTCGCCTTCCGCGAAGCCGCTGCCGCTGATCGTGAATGGACTGCCCGGAGCCGCGGACGCCGGGCTCAACGTGAGCGACGGCTGTGACGAGGGCGCCGACGGCGAAACGGGGGTGGCCGATGGTGGAATGGGGGTGGCCGATGATGGAATGGGGGTGGCCGATGATGGAATGGCGGTCGCTGGGAGAACCATGAATGTGGCGAACGCTTGATCGCCCCTATCCCCTTTAATGGTTACGCTGCGACTTCCCGCAGGCGCTGTTCCTGACAATCGTTCATTGAAAGAGGACGTGCCATCGTTGGATGTCGTGTTGTTCGCTACGGGGCTTCCATTCCAATAGAGGGTAACGATTTCCGAGGGTTGAAAGCCACTACCAACAATGGTGAAGCTACTGCCTGGTCCCGCCGACGCCGGTGTGAAGGTCACGAGCGGCCCGCTAGCGTGCGCTACGTGTGGATAACGGAGAAGCGCAAGTGTAAGGCAAGCGATCACTAAACCTGCGCTGATGGCCTTTCGGGTGGGCTGTTGTATCATAGTCTCTCCTGCATGTTCTCTGTTGTAACCGGCTGATAGTTACAAGACGATCTAACCGTCGTCGTCATGCGGAGTATGAAGGTTTTTTCAGCTAAACGTCAATGGCCTTTAGGGGCTTCCCGTACTTTGTACCACTGGCGCGCACCCGATTTGGGGCGCGAATAGGATCAAGGACTGACCGCTCCAATGCGCCTTGGTGATCGTTTCGACACGTAGCAAGACCTTGTCGCGGCCGCGCCGCGCGCACCCTCGCGCTTGACGTGGTACGCGCAGCCGCAGCGTGAGTAGACCGCTGCGGTCGGTATCGCGTATCAAGACGATCGGCCGGCCCGTTGCGTATGACATCGTCGCACGTAGGCGCGTTCGCGCGGTGTAGTGAATGCGTACGAGCAGTATACCTCCGGACTGAGGAGGAAGGAAACGTGCGTCTATGCGTACGTATATCTTTTTTGACGGTGTGACTTGACGACGGCGCGCCCCCGCGTGCGATAGCCGCGAGGTTGGCGTCCGCGGCGCGGTTGGATGTGCTACTCGAGGCGGCACGCGGACTGGAACGAGCGTCACGGCCACACGGGGGGACGCATACAGTACGGGAGGCGACGGCCCTCCGTTGACTGGAGCGACCGTCGCCGGTACAAGCGGTGTGACCGTTACTGGGACCAGAGCGGGCGATCCGGCGGTCGGCGTCACGGTTGGGGCTGGCGTCGCGCCCGCAGCGTGTAACGCCGAAGGCGTGGGATTCGTGCCCGCGTCTGGGGGCGCCAGTGCCGGGGCTGTGGTGGGTGTTGGCGTGGCCGTCGGGGTAGTACCCCCGACAAATGGAGTTGTTGTCGCGTACGAGACTACTGTGCCACTCCCATCGACTGGGGTAGACGTTTGGCGCACGGTGGGCGTGGCCGTCGGAGACGAGGTTGCCGTCCGTAAGGGCAGCGGTAGCGCCGTGTCCGTGACAGTGGGAGAAGGATTTATCCCGACCGTTGGTGACGACGCGGGTGGGGATATGTGAGGCGTGGTGGTAGGGCTGCCCGATGTCGCTGTCCCCGTGTCGGTCGCCGTGGATATGCCGATCGTGCTGACCCGCATAGGCGTTGCGCGAGGCGATACGTCGGGCATACTGATAGCCGTAGCCGCGCGCGACGAATCCGTCGGGATGTCGGTGGCTGTGGCCGCGCCGGTCGGGAATGGAGAAGTGATGCTGGTGGGGGTCGCCGTCGTGGCGCGAGGATTGGCAACGACCAGCGACACGTCGTCCAGCGCGAAGAAGTCGCCGTCCTGATAATAGGCTTCTCCGATCCATAGGCCGATGTGCGCTCCCGCCGCACCGATGTCGGCGCTCACAGACAACGATTCCCAGGAATCGGTTCCCCAATCTTGGCTACACGTTTGATTGGTTCCCGCACTCGTGTGTACATTGACGCACATGCGCAGTTGACGATTGGGCACGCCACGCACCCAGGCCGTGGCGACGTATACGCCAGCCTGTGGGGCGATAATCCCGCCCGGTACGTCGCCCCACGGATTACCATCGTCCCCATAATCCGCGATGTCGTAGAGCCCACGCCCGGACGACCAGGGGGCGACCCGCAGCGCCCACGAACCGCTATGCGCTGTGGATGTCATGGAGAACAGCGCGTGGTATCCGGCCCACGGCTCCGGCTGGTTGCTCTCGAAGTCGCCGTTCCGCAGCAGGTTGTCACCGTAGGAGGCAGCATCCATAACGGATGCTAGCTGCAAGATCGATATCCGCTGTGATGTTCGCCTACTAAGCGAGAATGGAGGACGGGGCGACGCGAACGCCATACCCGTGCTCACCGCAATGGAAGCGATGATCACGGCGGTGACGAACCTGCGCGCCAATCGTGTCGACAACATGATCATCAACCAGCCTTTTGTCAAGATGCTGCTGGCGAACCCCCATTACGGGTTTCGGGCGCGTCAAACTGCGTGTGATCACGCATGCCACCGCCCTGTCAGGAGGGCTCCATTGAGGTTCGCCAGCAGCATCTTGTAAAGGGCCGTGACCACCGCCTATCACGACGGGCGATGGCCATGGCCCCCATTGAATACACTCCGTTCGCTACACGAGTTCCGCGACCACAACGATGCGTTGGGTGTCGACCATGTAAGGGGTGCACGAAATCAGCACCAGGGTCGATTGGGTCCGGGGCATGGTGAGCATGCGCACATCAGTCGGTGCGACAGCTCCAACCGAGTGCACGACATAGGTAAGGCGCCGGTGGCCGACATTCACGACGACGGTGTCCCCACGCGTCATGTGCGACAGGTAACGGAAGATAGACCCGTAGATGTCGTCGTGTCCGTAAACCATTGTCGTGCCGGGCAGACCGAAGGGGACGGAGTAGGCAAAGCGTGTAACCCCGTAGTACGGCACGATGTCATACGTGAAACCGTTGTATCCGTCAGCCGTATATCCGCGCGTCCATACGCGCGCGTCGGTGATGCCGAGACGAGGCAACGATATGTAGGCGTCCGGCGGCGGCGCCGCCACCTGGGGCGCGTGGCTGATTGGCGCCGCGAAGCGTCCCGTCCGCGGGTGGCCCTGTACCCGAATGGCGTACACCATCGAGACCACCGTCCGATGGCGGATCACCGTGCGGTACACGATGTGCGTGACGTGTCTGACGACCATTTTGTGATCGACGACGACATGCACGGCCTGGATCACATGTTGTCGCTCCACGGTCTTGTACCGGATGACCGTGCGATACAGCGTCTTGTAGCGGACCATATCCGTGTAATGACGGACGATCCAGTACTTTTTCACGATCTTGTACTGCGGTACCGGGCGGTACCGCGTCACTGTCCGGTATCGCGTCACTGTCCGGTACCGCGTCACCGTCTTATACGTCATGCGCGAAGGTGCGACGCCGGCGACCGGCGGTGTCGTCGTCGCGGTAGGCGGTGTCGTGGCGGTAGCGGTGGGTGGTAGGGCCGTGGTGGTGTTCGGACGCGACGTGTTGGACGGTTGGGCTGTCCCAGTAGCTGTCGCCGTGGCCACAACAGCGATCGCCGAGGGTATGCTGGTCACCGCCGCGACGACGACCACGGGAGTCAGCGTGTCGGTGGGCGGGATGGCAGTAGCCGAGGGCGTCGCGCTGGGCGGGACGGCGGTGGCTGAGGGTGGGACGGCGGTGGCTGAGGGTGGGACGGCGGTGGCTGAGGGTGGGACGGCGGTGGCTGAGGGCGTTGACGACGGAGGACCCGCTGTCAGTGTCGCGGTGTGCGGCAGGGGGGTATTGGTTGGGCACGTATACGGCGCTTGGAGGTCGATCGTGGTGGGAAGGCCCGACAAATTCTCTCCAGTTCCACCCACCTCCGCGATGGAGGCGATGAGCAACCCGAAGTCATCGTTTGGCGCACCCCCGATCGTCTTCACGACGATCGTCACATCCGCGCTCGCGCCGACGCCGATCGCGCCGAGGAGGAGCGTGAATCCGTTCATCGTCGGCGTATAGGGGGGTGTCGTCAATATGCTGGCGACCGAGGCCAGTTGCACTCCCTGGGGTAACGTGACAACCAGCGTCGTGTCGGCTGGTGTGTTCTGAGCGTTGCTGGGAGTGTGAGCGCTGGTGTTTACGATGTGCAAGGTTGTCGTGATGACCGACCCCAAGCAGTTTGTGGCCGAGTTTCCCGTCATTGAGAGGGGTGGAGGCGGCGTGGAATTGCCCGGCACGACGGGTGTGTTGGTGGGTGAGCCGTCCCTGACGACCACTTGTGGTCGGGCGTTCGCCGCGCGGACCTGCGACGTCGCTTGCACGGCGAGCTGCGGGGGGGCGATAAGGCCGATGGCCACGGTGGCCAGCACTAGAAGTAGCGTTGCGGATCGGCGGTGGATCTTGAGGAACATGAGGATTTCTCGCTTTCGCAAAGTTCGGAAAACGGCGCCTGGTCGACGCGGCGATGCGATGTCCAATTATGTGGCGCAACGCTATAGCCGGTGAACTGCCGGTGACGCACGATAAAGGTGTCGAGAGACGTCTTAGACGGGTATGCGTTTCGCTCGTGAAACGTGGGCCGGACGTGCACTCCACGATGTGTGAACCGGCTAATAATGAGGATCGCTGCATTTGTGCGACGACGAGGGGAGGGAACGCTACTACCAGAGGGCCCCCAGGTAGTAGTAGACCTATTATACGACGAAGTAGGTACGGCATGTCAACACGCTATTCATATGGCCGTCGACGTGAGGAGCTAGCAACTAGATTCACACGTCGGGACGCCGACATACTACTTCATCCCAAGGGCGCGGCTCTAGTTTGCACGGGCGCTACGTCCCCTGGGACGTGAGGGATGCCTGGGATATGCGGGTATTTCGGCGTCCCTTACAGGACGTGGGGGGGGTACACATGGGCAGTGAGCATCGCCTAAGCAGGGCGTAGAAGCCATTATGTCAGCAGCGAACCGCCGTACAACGCGTGAAAGGCTCGTTTGCTGAAGAAACTGTCAGGTTAGATGGCTTCTATTCAACAGGCACAGCCGCCCAACTGCTCCTACAATAGCCATAGAGTGATCACATATATCATCACTCGCCGACAGCCCAGCGCCCTTAGCGCGAACCCGCCCATGCCCATCTTGCGAAAGGACGAGTCAAGCGCGGAGGCGGCGCCCGGTATCCGGTTCATACATAGAGCGGTTTGGAGAAGGAGGTGCATGTTCGTCAGAAACTCGCGACATACTCAAGGGGAGTTCGTACGCGTCCCTATACCTATGGTCGGAGGGCCGGCCAGCGATGTGTGATGCAGGGCCTAAACGCATAACACTCGCGTCATACGCGCACCTGATACGTGAACACACGATAGCACCAGACAAGGAAGTATACGATCATGCAGCGAAAAACTCTCCGCGCCGTGGTTTTTGCCGGCGCACTCGCGGCAATGTCCATCCCCGTCTTCAGTGGCACGCAGTCGGCGTCGGCGTGCTCCATCCCCGGCCAGACTGACGCTAACTGCTCGATTAGCGCACCGATCGGCGGCACGCCGATCGAGAGCTACTACTCGCCGCTCGTGTTGGATACCAGCAGCGCGAGCTCCAGCTTCGGTCAGACCCAGGTCGGCGGCGAGCGGACCGTCACGGTCCGTGGGAACGTCAGCGGCCTGACGGTCCGCGACCTGCGCGGCAACAACGAGGGCTTTGCCGTCTCGTTGCAGTCGAACGGCGCGTCCAGTAGCATGACGGGCGTCGATTTCAACGGCACGATCCCCGCCGCCTACTTCTCGGTCGATGGGACGCCGACCGTGTCGCGGTCCGTGTGCCAGCAGTTGTACGGGTATACGCCGGTCTGTGAAGCCATTACCGCTACGGGCACGAACGCCAATCTAGGCGCCTCGCAGTACGTGGCCTATGGCTGCCCCGTCGAGGGGCGTGGCCTCGGCGTCTACGATGTCAGCGTCCCGGTCGTCATGACGCTGCCCGCGGATAGCCCCGCGAACATCGCGTTCCAGAGCACGGGTAGCTTCTTCCCGTCCTGGACCGCGACCGTCACGGAGGGGAGCTCTCTCAACCAGTTGCAGGGCGCGCCCTTCAATTGCCCGTCGATCAGCCCCCTCCAGTAAACGGCTCCGCGACCCGCTGACCCGACTGGCTGTCGGATAAGGCAGAGCACGGTCGCGACGTGTGGGGCCGGCTATAGCGGGAGGCAAGGTGTACGCCTTGCCTCCCGCCTTTTCGGAGAAACCTCAGTGAAAAAGTACATGACTTTCGTCTGCGGCCTTGCCCCGGCCTTGTCCCTAGGCGTAGTGAGCGCGGCATCGCCTCATCGCGACCAGTCCCTGACGCTTGATTTCGCGGTCGCACCGGGCATGCCGATCATCAAGCACGAGTCCTTGCAGCGCTACTTCACCTACTCCTTCAAAAAGGGCGAAATGCGGGACGACGTGCTTGCCGTCATCAATCTATCCAAAACACAGCCACTCACGGTCACACTACACGTTTCGGATGCCACGGTATCTCCCACGGCGGGGCCCGTTTTCTCCGATGCGGGTCCTCAACATCAGATGGGCCAGTGGATCACACTGAGTCAAACCAAGGTGATCGTGGCGCCCTATCATGTTCAGTTGGTGCCCATGGCAGTGCGCATCCCGTCGTCCGTTGCCGCCGGCGCGTACGAGGGGTCGATCACCGCGACAAGCGATCAGACAACCGTCATCACCTCCGGCAGATTCCACTCCACGATACGAGGGGCCAGACGCTGCCTGGTGTACATACGTCTCACGAGTTAAGCTTCTTCCTCCCGCGATGGCCATAGGTGGCCACGACGCGGAGCGTGAGATGTGTCACGCGGGCCAGCGTCCCATCCATTGCACAGCCTCTCTTCTACTAACGTATCGAAACGGAGTGTGTATCGTGATCCCTCGTGCTTCACGCGTTTTAATTGTTCTCGCAGTCGCCCTGGGGCTACTCGTGGCGCGGGTCAGTAACCCAGCGCACGCCAGCGGTCCTATCGCCATCACCAATATCAGTGTTGGCGTGAACCGCGGGACCGTCACATACTATATGTGCGTCCAGTCGGACAGCACCCCCAACGGCTACCTGTCGGGGGTGGCGATCACCAAACCGGACGGCACGTCTCTCGAGTCCGGTTACATGACCGTCAACGACCTGCGCTGCGGCGGGGCCTCCGCGGCTTACCTACTGACGGTGTCGATTCCCAATTTGGTGAGAGGGCAATACCTGTTCCAATCGGCCGCTACGACCGGCACCTCGACGGCCCAATCCGCCGCATCGATAGACCGGGCCTATGAGTTTGCGAGCAATCGCAATGGGTCGAACGTGGGCACGGGCTGCCAGGTCGATTTCGACCCGAGCGTGGATATGACGCCGCAAAACTGCACGGCCATTGGTGCCCAGGGCGATCTCACCGTGGCGGCTCCCCCGCCGACCAACACGCCGGTGCCTGTGCCGACCAACACGCCGGTGCCTGTGCCGACCAACACGTCCGTGCCTGTGCCGACCAACACGTCCGTGCCGATCCCCACGGACACGTCCCAGCCGACCAACACGTCCGTCCCATCCACGAGCGGCCCGACGAATACGCCGGTTCCGCTGTTGACCAACACCCCGCGTCCGACGAACACGCCAGTGCCTGTGCCGACGAACACGCCAGTGCCTGTGCCGACGAACACATCGGTGCCGAATCCAACCAACACATCGGTGCCCAACCCGACCAACACGTCGGCGCCCCCACCGACCTACATACCCCCGCCTGTCGTCAACTCCGGCCCCCCAGCGGTTAGCACGTCGACGCCCACGCCGATGAACACGCCAACAGTAAGCAATCACACCGCTTCGAACCCCACCACGACGCCGACGACCTCCCCGAACGGTCATGGTACTGGCAGCGGAGGATCGACCGGGTTCGGCGTCACCTCGAAGCCTACCCAGCTGGCGGGAACCACTCACGTCACGGCCATGCTGCGGTTAGTGACGCCGGCGATGCTCGTCCGGCCTAACGATGTTGCTCCCGTGACCATCTTTTACGCGCCGAACGTGCGTGCCCGTGTGACGTTCTCCATACCCGGCCAGCGCTCCACCACGTCGTCCGTCCTGTGGACGAATAAGGGAGGGCGTTTCACCGTGCGGTTCCGGGTTCCGGGATCGATTAAGCTGAACAAGGGGCGCGCCACCATTGGCGTGTCGGTTCACGGAATCGGCGTTACCCCCACGACGCAGGTGACGGGGGCGCTGGGCGTGTCAGATATGGTTGTTACATCCTCACAGTCCTTCGCTGCTGCCAAGTCAGCTATGTATTGCCAGCAGCGTCAAACGATACAGGTGTCTTACCACGCCAACACGCCTCTGCGTATCATCCTGGGCTTCCCTCACAACCATCAGACGATCCTGACCACACGCACCGATCAGCATGGTCAGGCCTCAGTGGGGATACAGTTGCATGTCGTGAACGCGCTCAGCCCAGTGCGGATCAACGTGCGTGTCCTGGACGCCACGGTGCGGCCCACGCCCAAGCCGCTGCCCACGCCCAAACCACAAGGGAAGAAAACAGGGGCGTCGACGCATCCTGTCGCCAAGCAGCAGCCTCCGCGCACGGAACAAATGACCATGACGCTGGTTGTGCCTCAGCCCTGCCGCAAGGATAATGGTAGCGTATCCATCGTCGGTTTACAGAAATAGTTGAGGAGCTTCTTACTCTTGGGTAGTTGATAGCGCAAGAGATGGAGCCAGGCCGCCAGCGGGGAATCCCTCCTCGCCGGCGGCTTGAAGGTAGGGCTAGAGCCGTGAGTATACTTTTAGCTTCAGGCGATGATGTCGATGGCCGTGTCGTGTCATACCTCATGAAACAGGTGGATCGGTCCGTCGTGGTAGCGACGACGATCGCCGCCGCCGAGCGCCTCGCGTATACCGAGGCGTTCGCGGTGGCTGTTATCAACACCGTCTCGTTTAGTGGAAATGGGCTCAAGTTGGTGCGTGTGTTGACAGACGCTCACTTCGAGGGGTCCATCATTATCCTCGGCTCCTCGACCGATGTGATGTCCAGTGTGGCGATGATTGAGAAGGGGGCTGACGATTACCTGGCCTATCCGTACGATCCACCCGAACTACTCGCGCGCGTCGCAGCCGCCCTGCGACGGTACCATCGTCGTGCCGGCTCAACCACGGATGGCGTCGTGCGCGTGGGGGCCGTACGACTCGATGTCAATGCGCTCGAGATATCCGGGCTCGGTAAGCAGCCCGTCCGGCTGACGCCAAATGAAACGCGGCTATTGTTGCATCTCATGATGCACCACGATCGCGCCGTCGATCAATCAGAACTCCTGGCACATCTTTTTAATGGGCACGAGCAGCAGGCTGCGTCCAACGTTGTCGAAGTCTATGTCCGGCGCATCCGGCGCAAAATCGAAAGCAATCCAGACCGTCCGTCCTATATCGTGACGGTACGCGGCCATGGTTATCAATTTCACGCTCCGACTGCGGAGAGCGTGGCCCGACCGCCGTGAGCAGCGAGAGCGCAAACAGCCCAAGCAGCCCTTCCCGGATCACGCGCCCAAGATATGTGTAAGCTTTACCGGGAACATTGTTATGAGAAACCATACAGCCCACCATGATGTGCCTGAGGAAGTCGCACAGTTCCTACTAGAGGCGCGGCGCAATCTAGTTTTGGTACGCCTGATGCAGGGGACGACAAGCCCGCGCTATCAATCCCTACGGCACACCTACCGCACCGTCGCTGACATGCTCGGATGCAGGCGCGCCTTCGAGCGCCACACCCATCGCCTGGCTCGGCAACCAGACAAGGGGATCGAACAGTGGCAGCGGAAGTCTCCCAAACCTTTGCGCCTCTTTCAGACAGAAAGGGTGACCAGATAAGAGCGATGGGTGGCCGTATCGATCCTCCGATCAACTCAACGTGCCGCGCGCTATTTTGAGAAGCGTCATATATATTTTCCCCGTCAGAACCTTTTATTCATGCTGTCTCGGTTCGGTGACTGCTGGCGCTCTGCCGCTACCCAACCTGTTGCGTGCAAAACGACCGTCGGAATCCCGACGGTCGTTTTGCGTGGTGACGTCGCTGTAGCTAACCAAGAGGACTTAGGCAGATACCCGTAGGCGCCGTGACAGCAGCGCTTTTCGTATGGAGCCGGTGTGCGACGATTCGCATGATCCTGTTGCGAAAGCATGGGGAGCGTCGTGGAGTGAGTCAATTAGATAGTGGCATCGCGTGATGTGGGAATGGGACGAGGGGAAGGCGGGCGTGGTGTTCGCCACGCCCAGACAAGGAAGCGGACCAACGCCACAAGCTGCTGGCCTAAAGCAACTCATCGCGCCCAATCGGTCACATTTATATAGTAGCGACACCAGATTAATTTACGCTTATGATTATATTAAGAGCCGTTAATGATTGGCGATTCATGGGTGCGTCGTCTATCGATGCAGACGGTCGTTGAGTTTTTGGAAACTTGAAGGTGGCGCCGACCTAGCGTGCGATGGACAGACGCTGTATGCTAGGACCATGCACCAGCACTCAATTCTTTTGGTCGAGGATGAAGAACCTGTCGCAAAGGGAGTGCGCTATGCCCTAGAGGCCGAGGGATGGCGCGTTTCTTGGGCGCCTGACGCGAGCACGGCTCTGCAGAGCATTGCCGCGTACGTGCCGGATCTGGTTATCCTCGACATACGCTTGCCTGACATGAGCGGCTTTGATCTATGCCGTGAGATCCGGCGCGACCATACGTTTCCCATCCTTTTCCTCACCGCACGGGACGAGGAGATGGATCGCGTGCTCGGCCTTGAGCTTGGGGCCGACGACTACATAACTAAGCCATTCGGAGTGCGAGAATTCACGGCGCGCGTGCGCGCCCTGTTGCGTCGCGCCTACGGCGCCTACGCCTCCGTCACACCGTCACTAGTCATCACGAAAGGCAATGTGACGATCGACATCGAGCGGCGACGCGTCAGCAAAAGAGGATGCCCCGTGGACCTCACCGCGACCGAGTTCCAGATTCTGTGTGAATTGATCCGCGCGCCCGGCCGCGTCTTCTCGCGCGAGGCCCTGCTACGCGCCGCGCGGCATGACGGTGGCGAATGGCTGGGCGATGAGACGACCGTGACTGTACACATCCGACATCTTCGCGAGAAGCTCGAAGACCAACCCGACGCGCCGCGCTGCATCCTCACTGTGCGAGGGGCCGGCTATACCTTTTCGGGAGAATGAAACCCCGTGTTCCGCACTCTCCAAGCGCGCCTTACCGCCGGCTTTGTCACTGTGATAGCGGCGACGGCGCTGGCCGTGAGCCTAAGCGTCCTGGCGCTGTATGTGGCCTCGCTCGAGACCCAGTATAAGGCGGCTTACGCGAGCAAAGCCAATGCTGTCTGGGTGAGCATCGACGACCGACTCCGGATTGCCCTGGTCAATGATCTCACCGCAGGTAATGCACGAAGCGCTATCTCACGCGATCAGCTACGAACGTTTGTCTCGAATTTAAGCAATGAGTCTCTCTGCCGTATTCGTGTGTATACGATCCTGGATAAGGGGTTGGTTATCGACTCCGGTGAACCGACGGTCCCCCGCGCTGCGCATGTCGCGCTTGATACGTTCGGGCCCGTCACTCATCGATCGGACATCCAATTGACGTACTCAGGCTCAAGACTGTCGGCCTCGCTCGCGACGATTGTCGTGTCGCAGCCGCTCACAGATCGGGCCTATCAACAGCACCTATTTTTCCAGCGGGTCGGAATCGTTACCTGCGGAGCACTCCTTCTCGCTTTCGTTCTAGGAGGCGTCTTGGCGGAGCGGTTGACGGCGCCGTTTCGCCTGTTGACCGGCGCGGCGGCACGCGTGGGCGAGGGCAACTTGAAGGAGCGCGTGCCAGAGGATAATGCGCGCGTGGGGCGACGCGATGAGGCAGGCGAGTTGGCATACCAATTTAATCGCATGGCCGTGCGGCTTGAGGAAAGTTTTGCGCTCGTCTCAACCGAGCGCGACCGCGCGGCCTCCGACCGGGATCACTTGCGACAATTCGTCGCCGATGTATCGCACGAGTTGCGTACGCCGCTCACCGCCCTGCACACCTTCAACGACGTGCTACGCGATGGCGCGGGAGAGGCAGCGGTGACACGGCACGAGTTCCTCGACGCCAGCGCCCAACAGATCGAGCGGCTGGAATGGCTAACGCGCAATCTACTCGACCTCTCCCGTTTGGAAACGGGGATCGCGCGCATTGACGCGTACGTGGCGGATTTAGCGGAAACGTTGCGGAACGCCGTGGCGGCTAATCGGCCTGGGGCAGTAACGAAAGGGATAGTGATTGAGCTTGATGCCTCACCAAGTATAGTTGTACATGACCCGCCGCGCGTGGAGCAGGCTCTCAGCAATATACTGAGTAATGCCGTGAAGTTTTCACCCCAAGGGGGGCAACTTAGCATCCGGTTGTATGTCACGGAGACCAGCTACACAGTCGAGGTGCGCGATGAGGGACCGGGTATCTCACAGGACGAAGTAATGCACATATTCGAGCGATTCTATCGGGGCCGTGACGCCAACCGAAGCGGCGAGGGCAGCGGTCTCGGATTGTCTATCGCTAAGGCTATCGTGGAGGCGCACGCGGGCACGATAGTGGTGGATAGTATGTCTGTGCGGGGTACGACGATCCGACTCATGCTGCCGATGTCTATCGACCATCGACCTCCGACTGGTTGATTATAAACGTCGCGGCGTACGCGACGTAGTCGCGCATGGCCGACAGCGCGGGCTTGGCGACGCCGACCTCGGTGAGCGCAGTGAGCGTGTGGCCGAGCCAGGCGTCGCGCTCGGCTTGGCCGATGGCGAACGGAACGTGGTGCACGCGTAGCCGTGGGTGACCGCGCTGTTGCGCGTAGGTCGTGGGCCCGCCGAAGTATTGCATGAGGAACAGGGTGAGCCGGTTCTCAGCCCCCGCGCGGTCTGCTGCACGTCCAGGCCGAGCGTCTTACGGATGGCGCGTGGATAGGCGGCGTGCCCGTCCGTGGTCGCCTTCTCGGTCGCATGGCCGACCACGGTGCGGCGAGCCCGCGCGAAGAAGCGCTGGGCCGCGTTCATATCCTGCTGTCTCGCTCAGCATCGAGTCGACCAGGTTCCCGTCGGCGTCGATAGCGCGATACAAATAGCACCACCGCCCGTCGACCTTGATATAGTTCTCGTCGCAGTGCCACTTTACGCCCGCTTTGCCGCCGCTTGGCACGCAAGCGCGCGGTCAGCAGTGGGACGAATCGCTCCTCCCGCGCCCGCACCTGTCTTGGCCGAAAAGTTCATCCGGACGAGATGCAGCGCTTCACGAAGGCGGTCCGATGATAGATATGCGCGCATCGCTGACGGCCGCATCCTGCCGTTGCTAGGGCGACGCCCGGCCTATCCCAACGCCGCCAGGTGTCAGCCGCCCATGCATGCTTATACGCTGAGGTGCATAAGCACCCGTTGGCGTGAGTGGTCATCAGATCCTCAGGGCGGCTATGAGCCAGCTTCGCCAGACACGACGATGTCGCTCACCCGGCTGTCGCTCTTCCCCTATGCCGGTGAGTTGACGAACGGATGTCGATCCATCATGATGCGCCTTCACCGCGA
>JAABUX010003644.1_pt1 | contig 20222 bp, 8 predicted proteins | sample 5561851 | NCBI WGS metagenome assembly JAABUX01 (sample SAMN10711883, study PRJNA513361) | rock metagenome | isolation source: Antarctica rocks | place: Antarctica: Victoria Land, Richard Nunatak red sandstone | collected 2016-01-03 | reverse complement strand
ACCATACCCTTTTCGGCCTCACCGATCAAACTGGTGACGGAGCAAATTTGTCGATCAGACCGTTGTGACGAGAGATCCCGCTAAAGACCTGCATCAGCCGCAGAAAAGCGATGCCTAGCACGGAGGTTTGGCATCCTTGATTCTCAAAATAGGAGGCAATTTCACTGTGTAGTAGTCTGTATTGCCAGCATGCTTACGTCCTTCTGCAATCCCTGCTCAGCTTAACCCGAAAAGATCGACGGAGCAGACCGGTGTTCATAACATCGCCCCATGACTGAAGGCCTTAGCATGGAGCCAATCTCGTTTGTGCATGAGTGAACCCCACCACTGCAAAAAGCTCGCACAATTGTGAGGGGCCCCATTTGACTGCAGAGGAGCGGCGGGCCATGGCTTGTTCTAGTGCATCGAGGTACAACAAGGACGAAACATCTGCTGCGCCATCGCAAGGCGTCCAGGTCAGCGTCTTAGGACACAATGAGTCCCTGGCGACTCGGATTGCCTTACCAAGAAAACCATCCGCTCTGTTCATGAACAAGTCGGCCACTTTATCAATTCTCTGGTATTCCATGCCTACAGAGGCAAATGGTACTACTTGATTTACCTTCCTGTTCTTTTCGGGCAATTCCTGTCTTCACAAAAGATCTCCCTCTCCATATATCGCAATGCTACTTAGTCGGCAAGGCGCCTCGCTTATAGTGTGGATGGTGGTTTTCACCATCATAATTACAACGGTCATTTTGTTACGCTTTCACGCTGCCAGACTCAAGAAGAGGGCTCTTCGCCCCGACGATTACATGATTGTTATCGCATATGTGAGAGCAGATAGATTATCTTCCTCGTGGTGTCGCCTCACTCATCGATCGCCTAGATCAGTACACTGGCCTTAGAAGGCACCACATTCTGGGCTATCGCCAATGGCTTGGGCGCGCACACTGTGGAACTTAACAAATATGAACTTGGTGTGCAGTATAAGGTATGATTAGCCAGAGCAGGTCGAACAACTCTCCGGGCTAAAACGTGATTAGATTCTCCTTTCCACCGGCGTTACGTGGCTTGTCGCAACGATGTTTTGCAAACTCTCCATCCTTTCGTTCTACACATGCATCTTCACGACGAAGGGTTTCAAGATCGCCGCACGGATCTTAATGTTCGTCGTCTCAGGTTATGGTATATCATTTCTGTGCGTTTTTCTGACCAACTGCCACCCCCTTTCGTACTCCTGGAACCCTGTTCCAGGCGGATACTGTAAGAGTGTGACGGTTGAAGAGCTCACATCTGTGAGTGTGAATATGATCATCGACACTTGCATTGTTATTCTACCAATGCCACCGCTGTGGGGATTACGGATGCCAGTCAGGAAAAAGCTTGCCATCAATTCTTTATTCGGCCTTGGTCTCCTGTAAGTCTGTCTCGAATCGTTTTACCCGTCAATTACTGTTTCCTGGAATAACTTGATACAAAAGGGTTGTCGCCATCATGGGATGGCGAATCCAGATTACCGTCCAATCAATTACACAGACAGACTTCGTCTACGGGCTCGGAAATATAGGTCTTGTTACCTACCTTGAAGTCTGGATTGGCATTACAGTCGCTTGCTTGCCTACACTTACACCTCTCTTTTCGAAGTATTTGGCACCAGTCGTGTCCCGCATCTCAGGGCATTCAGGAAAGCCAAAAGCACAGAGGCAGCTCAAGGAAGCCAAACACAGCATCGGCAGCGGAGAGCCCCGGGGCTTCAGCATGAGGAAATTTCATCGGTTGGACCAGGACTCGCTTCTTGAGCTGGAAGAGGGCAAGAACTACACCACGGCTGAGGCGATGGCAAGATCGACTTCTACGAACCAAGAGGATGAGCGTTGGCTGAGTGACCCAAGTGCCATCAACGTCCGACATGATATACAGGTTTGCGGCGAGCAGACACAATAGTCCTGCTAGAATCATAATCTACTGATCTTATGGGAGGGCTCATGATTAGGGTGCAAGTTGAGATTCATTGAAGATGCGCTGATGTGTTTCTATGTAACGTTTGTCTTTTAGGACCTTTCATAACCTGTGTACTTTGGATATCCAAGAAGCTGTATCTTTAACACATAGCGTGCATACTGACTACATCATTGACACTTCACCGTTGGAATCTAATAAGGTGTTCTCGACGCACAACCAAAACAGCGGTCCGATTGAGAGCCCCGTAACTCATTGGAGGTGTGATCGTGTGGCGGCTCGAATCCTACGCTATCAATGGATTTCCGCGAATAGGAAAGATTTTCCCTTGCATGCAGAAGGCGCAGCCAGGCATAGAGCGTATTACGGGACTTCGTGATCCACCACTCATTTTACACTCCAGTTTCCTGTTGATTCCTTTCATGCAAGGAAGTGGGTCTGTCGCGTTTGAGCTTTGCATGCTGCAGTCGACATGTATGTGATCTGTCACGTTGTTGTATTCTCTAAGTGTCTATGACGGGCGTGCCCGGTTCGGATACCTGCGCAAGCTGTTGCCTAGCTACCTAGCCGGTAGAATAAGAATCCGAACGCCAAGTCGGATTCTTATTCCACCGCGAAGCTACTAACCAATCTATCATTCACCCAAAGGGTCGTGGCGTTCTTGAACACTCCCTTCATCTGATCTTGGCTACTCCGCCTTTTTGTCAACTTAAAAACTTGCTCAGTTTCACCATGACGATAACAGAAATAGTCATCTTTCAATTGAAGGTCAGCGGGAGTTTGTCAGACAAAAGTTCGACCGCGAGCAAAGTCATCGTCGAGTTCCTGACGAAAGAGCTTGCTGCTCATGGTGCACAACATGCGTATTACGGAGAAGTCATCGAAAAGCCCGAGATGGCCAATATCTTTATCAACTGGGATTCTCTGGACGACCATAAGAAATTGATGAACTCACCGTAAGCGAATTGCTGGCTGTATTTTGCTTTGTTCCCCCATTGAGGACAGCACATCCCATTGAACAGTGAGCATGTTGCTGACCAAACGGTACAACAGTGACTACGATTCCAACGTCAACCACCTGCGAACCATTGCCAATGAGGAAAAGCCCATCACAATTCTCCACGTTCCCTTTGGCCCGTCGTCCGATCCATCTCCAGCTCTCGGCGCTGATGGTAAAACCAAGGTCACTGAAGTGGTCTTTTACTATTTCCTCTCCAGCCTCACCGATGCCCAGAAGGACGCTATCATGTCTGCGACCGAAAAGTTCCAGCCAATCATGGAGCGCTCGGAGTCGCTTGCGGTCTTTGACGGGTGGGCGGTCGAGGAGAATGTCCCGAATCCTGCATCGCAATCTGGACAGAAGGAGGAGAGCAAAGTACGCGTGAATGTGGTGGGCTGGGTTGATGTGGAAGCGCATATGAGGTTTCAGCAGAGTCAAGATTTTCAAGAGAATGTTCATCAGATAGTGGGATTCAAGGAAATGAGGCACACAGAGCTTTATCACACCCAACTACAGCCTGTATGGAATATCAGGAAGGAACCGCATTCGCTAGCCTGTTGATAGAGTCAACTCAAGGGGCTTGTTGCTTGAAGTTTGTAAGTCCCCACGCTTTAAGCAAGGGCAACAGATATATCGACATCAGCCATAAATTCCATAGTCGGAATGTAGTCTTATCCTCTTCCTCACTCCTCAATCTCAAAGTCCTTGCCGCAACCGCAACTCCTAAAAAGACGGGCGCCATGTAAGCGAGCGGCGACGACGCCCATAACCAAGGCGTAACCCAGCACCATAACGCCATGGGAACTGCGATCGTCCACCTTGCCCTCCCATCACCGATCACCAGGGGCACTGTCTTACGATTTCGAACGGCATCTCCCCGCTGATCGTACATATCCTGCGTCTGAACAGTGCTGAATACAATGCAGGCAATGACAAGGTACCACCACCCAAGAAGCTGAAGTGCCGACTCCGCGCGTTGTCCTTCGACTCCTCTCCGCCCACCGATCGCGACTTGCATGGCACCAGAGAAAAAACAAACGAAGCCACAAGCATTGATGAGGTTGCGGGCGAGACAACTGACGTCGCCGCCGCGGCGGTCGTTATAGAGGTGCCCAAGGAGCACGAGCGCCAAGCACTGGAACAGGTTTCCAAGGAAGAGGCTGGTGACGATGGCGGCGAAGAATAAGGCGAGCATTATACGCTTGGCCGTTTGCGGCGAAAGTCTTTGCGACGGTAAAGGACGCCATGGTTTATTGAGCATGTCTTCTTGGATGGCATCGGGCTGCCGTTGGTTGTTGATTGCGAATGGGAGGAGATTGATCCAGGTCCATAGTAGTATCATGGGAGTTCTCCTAAGAATCTGGGCGGGTGGAGGGAGGTGGAGGTTGGGCTGAAAGGACAGTGTGTTCAAATCGCATAATGAAACGGCGATGCCATTCAACAGACCGAATGCTGTACTGGGTATGACTATGGTTTTGAGATCGCTGGAAGTGAAAAGCCACACAGAATAGAGGTGGAACGCCCATTCCGTGGTGATATTTTCGAAATCCGCGAATATACGTCGGCAGGGTATCACGATATCAACGTTGAATTTCATCCTGGATGCAATCGCTGACATACGAAACAGGCTGAGCTTTGACCCTGCTTCGAGTTATCAGAGGAATTTATGCCGAAATATGCTTCGGCATAGAACGAGCATTATGATCGGGCAGGATAGAAGCACAGGTCTAATTGACATGCATAGAGATCTTCCTTTAAATATCCGTGGCCTTGGTCGGGACTAGTGTTTTCTGGAAGAGGTATTTCCCCGGACACGGCCGTGACTGCGGACGAAGTATCGGAACTGCTGCCTAATCAATGGCAGGAACCTCTGACCCAACTGTGGCTACGGAGATTTCCCATATACCGTTGGACTATCAGAGTGTGGACCCTGCACGAAGGAAGAGGTCGTAAAGGTTGGTTGCAAGGCTCCATAAAGTGGGTAGGATCCAACCAACCCGCATGCTGACATATATTGGCCCCGGGACTTTATGCGATAGTGGAACGTGCGTCTTCTAAATACGGACAGCAAAGTAAAAGATGGAGGGTAGCGCCCCCTACTATGTTGTACACAAGGACTTAATCCCTGAAAGCGCGCTAACGCCATTGACCCTGCGTCGAAGGTAGCTGTAAGAAAGCATAGGGCTCATAGCGCATACATTGGATAAGGTGGGTGGGAAGAAATCATACGAACGGTACAGAGGATTCCTTATTCCAAGACGTGTTACCTCGAGCAAAGAATTGTAAACCTGTAGAGAATTGTTCTCCGGACTTGGGCTGCATCGTGAAATCCTGTCAAGCTTCCAAGCCCCTTTTCAAGAGACATGGCCTCAAATGCTTATACGTACAGCTTTACCAAAGGACTTGAGTAACGTCACCTGATGTATTTATCGAGGTGAATTACCCTAAGAAAACGCGTGTCAGGTGTCTATCTATGCGTTCACGGCTCAGCCGAATGTGGTGAAACACTTACGCATGCGAACCCACTCAGACGGTAACGGTCAAACCCGAAAGGGATGCGTATCGCCGAAGCCCCACACTGACCGAATGGTCAATTATAGAGAGGATTAGGCTCGCGAAGGATCGAAGCTCACATGCAGGACAGGCCGGGGCGGTGAGCTCGAAAAGGCAGCTCGACATAGCTCAAGGTCGTGTTGCATTCAAACAGTTTGGTAATTTCATTACAACGTAGAACGCCTTTTCATTTATACGGATTGGTGTCGTCAACTAAATCCTTCTCGACTCTCGGCATTCTTCTCCTTTTACACATTCGACAATTTCCTCGCAACAAGAGCACCCAATAATGAGGCCACCTATGCCTTCAGCAACACCGACTTGGCATAATGACACTTACGCGACGATCTCGCCGTCGCGCCCAGAACTAACCGTCGCTGGCAAGACTGTGATTGTAACCGGCGCGGTAAAGTCTTTCCCCTACTGCCATGAGGTAAAAATACTGTAGAGATATAGGAACACTGACAACGATGAAAGGGTAGTGGTATTGGTCGCGAAATTGCCTGCGCCTTCGCCAGTGCTGGTGCAAGCCGAGCGATTCTCCTTGGCCGTGACAAAAGCAAACTCGCAGAAACACAACATTTTCTTCGATCGGACAGTACAAGCTGTTCAATTCACACAGTCAGTGTCACCGATGAGAAAGTGCTGAAGATCATCGCTGCTGGTGTGGGAACTTGGGATATCTTAGTCCTCAATGCTGGGTTCATATCCGATCCCGCTCCGGTCACAGAGACAGCTGTGGATGATTGGTGGCAGAGCTTTGAGGTGCGGTCTTTCCTTGTATTGTCGTTCCCTGTGCTCGTATTTTCCTCTACTCCCTACACTGGCGGTACGTCTGACGTTATCGCTGCTAGACAAACGTGAAAGGCACAATGACGACAGCAAAAGCCTTCCTTCCCACAGCGAATGCATCCCATGCTACCATTCTTGGAGTAACCACAGGCGCAAGCGGATTTCCCCCAGCAAATCTACCCGGTCTCTCCGCCTACATGACCTCAAAACTCGCGCAGGTAAAACTTCTAGAGTTTCTGGCCGTGGAAAATCCAAATATTTTCGTTGCCAGTATGCATCCAGGCATGGTTGAAACGGCCATGTTCCACAAGGCTGGGGGGAACGCTGAGATCATGCCAATGGATAATGGTACGTCCTTTGACGACTTGAGCCCTTCTTATAGCCATTCCCTTAGCTTTTTGCACGGTTCTCAATAATGGGCTTTGCTTCGAGAGGCCAAAGGATGTGATGCTAACATGAGTTACCCACAGTGAAGCTTCCTGCACACTTCTTAGTATGGCTGGCTAGTCCAGAGGCTAGTTTCTTGAGAGGCAGATTGGTCTGGGCAAATTGGGACGTGAATGAATTGAAGACACGTGCTCAAGAGATACAGACAGGACAGCAGATGACGGCCGGGATTATTGGGTGGCCAATCCCTCTTTGTAGTAATCCCCTATGATCAATGAATGTATCAAGCCTAGGAGTAGTCGCGAAGTAGCACATATTACTTCGCAGAAATGAAATTCTATGAAAAGGGGGAACGATACGCCTTCATACAAAGATCGTCCTTGAATCTACCGCGCGCCAGGCATATCACAAGATTTTCCCGTTGCAGATACCCTCATCTGCCACATCAATTCGTGCAACCCCAGAAGGGAGCCCGTCAAATGTCGAATACAGAATGCAAGTGTCATGCCTAGTCCTACCAAATGCATTTGAATTGGCGCCATACAAAGAAGTCAGTAATTTCGTTTGATTACGCTTTGGCGTGGTATTAGCTGGCCTTAGTAAGACGCCATTAAGCGGCTCTGAGATGAATGCGTTCCCGTGAAGATCAAAGCTCAGGTCGTCGGTCAAGGTTCCATAATTTGCAAGGACGGAGAGTTCACCTGCTGGTCTGCCAGTGACGCTATCGAGGGGCACCTTGCCAAAAGTACCCTTGGCTGTGTTGGTGAAGTACAGGTCATCGCGATAGACCTTGAGACCATTGATACCGATATGGTCAATTCCGGCGGCGCGGCCATCCGATGTACCCTTGAGGAGTACATCTTGAAGCACGGCGGTTACTGAGCGCCTATAGACGTCGATAAGATAAAGCGTTCCCGTCTGCGCGTCACCGGTGATCATAAGACCCGCGGTGTGATTGACCACGCCAAACCCATCCAGTAATTGCGCCTGAGGGACATCGACGATTTTGGAGACCTTGACTGCGCTTTGAGCTGTTGTCGGATCCGGGATTCCACGCAGGTCGACTTCGAAGATACTGGCTGAATCCTGAATTCCAAAATAGTCGGGCGCGCTCGTAAAGTTACTGGCAATCACGTAGAAAACATCTGTTTGCAGTTCGACGATACCGAAGAGGCTGGTATAGCCTTGAAATTGATGCACTATACCGCCGGATTGATTGCGAGAAGGGTCAATCTGATATAACTGAGGCGCTGTATTGATGGTTACGAGAATTTGACCATTGACCCTGCTTATGATGTTCTCTGCTTGGTTGTTGTCTGGGAAGGAGAAGAACGGCGTCGCCAGAAGTCGAAGTGATGCACGCTCATGAACGACAGTGTCGGCCACAGGGGAGGGGCTAGATTGCCGAGCGAAGAAATTGGCAATGATGATAAGACTTAGGGATATCGAAGTATTTCTGAAAAGCCCTTGCATTTCCATAACAGTGGAAGCATACGGGGAAGAACAAAGAATCTGGAAATGATAGATGGACGAAAAGGAAACTATATGGGATGATGAATTCGCTTCTACGGGGATGAGAATCCTATTTCTTAGGTTGCATTTTGCAGTCGCAAGCTGTCAGCCAGCCGCCAAATATTACTCTATTGCGTTCGTGCGGTTGATTAGCTGCACCTACCTTCATATCGCGTTCGGGGCCTGCAGGTTGGCTGTGACTGGAGTACTTTACCTCGACTGCACCCAAGTCTTGGGTGTTTGTCATGTACCTTCTCCCATGTCGCTTAAGGACTCCTTGTTGCGCTCATGAGTATGCATCGCGTGCCTAGCGACACGCTTGGAGCTGACAGGCCCTGGAATACCCAAGGATTCCTCGCCTAGATACCCAGACTCTTGGGTAAGTTAAAAAATGGTCCTCGATGGCGTGCGGCAATCGAACGTTGGCGTACCAGCATGGCGAAGGAAAGAAGTGTCGTGGAGGCACGAAAGGGGTACGAAGGATCTGTTGTTGGAATTCAGGCCGGGTCAACCTCGGTAGTTACTAATCAGGACTAGTCAGGGGGCCTTGGCAGACTAATAGAGATTTCTCGTGATAGTTATTCCATTCTATATAGCTATATCTATCTATTAGTTATTAAATACTATTATATTATACCTAGAATTACGTATAAATAACTTATTAATTATTATATTATTTAATAGGTTATAAGCCTAGGTTTAATATAACCTAGGAACTATATAATTTATATAATAAGCTTTTTAATAAGGCTTAGGATAGTCTTAGAAGTATTATTCCCTAGACTATTTATTATTAGTAGTATAATAGTTAACTATTATAAAATTTAGAAGCTTAAAGGTAAGGAGAATTATAAGTAATAAGAAGTTATAGTTTAAGATTATCTTATTATTAATAACTTAAATCTTATTATTAACCTTAAATACCTACCTCTAATTTAGATTAAGCCTATTAAAGGAGGTGTACTATTTATTAATAAGTTATAAAATAAATATATTAAGAAGGAAAAGATAGCCCTTACTACTATCTAAATTACTTATATACTAGCTATTTATACTATAATTAAGAAGATTATAATAGCTAAGGATATATAAATAAAATTAAAGTTATTATATAAGATAGAGTCTTATATAATAAGAAGAGTAGTCTTCTTTACCTTAATAGCCCTTTAATCTAATTAGTTTAAAGACCTTTACGCCTACCTTACTAAGTTTAGTAAATATAAGAACTAGCTAGAGTAAATAGGAACTCCCTTATACTAAGATTTTCTAGCTTTAATATTTAAGAAAGGTCTATTAGAATATATAGAATAAATAGTTCATACCCTTACTAAGATCTCTTATTCTAGGAAGGAAGATATTAACTTTAAATATATTATTATATTACTTACTAATAAAGATCTAGCTAATAAGGCTAAGGATACTAAGGCTTTTACTAGTAATTTTAATAGATAATTAAAAGTAGGCTAATATTAAAATAATAGATATTAAGGTAGTAATAATAAGAAGTATACCTTTTATAATAATAATTATAATATTAATACCTATTTTTATACTTATCTAGACCTTATACTAGCGGGATTTACCTCTAAAATAAAGAAAGAGCTAAAAGTATAGAATAATTATTAATAAAATAGGAAAGGTCCTAGTTACTAATAAAATAAGTAAAATCTTCTAAATAAATAAAAATAAGATAAATCCTATACTACTTACTTTAAGTATAGCCTATAGTAAAATAAGTCCTATAAGATTATTATTAATTTAGGGGACTAGGAGTATACCTTCTAAGATTACTATAAGTTTACTAACTATTTACTAGTTTAGAATTATATAGTATTAGGACCTACTAGGGGTAGGCTAATAAAAGTTAAGGGTATTAGAATAATATTAATCTTAGTAGTTATTAATAATAGAGTTAATAATTTTTTATTAACTAATATTTACTATATCTCTAATATAGAATTTAATCTCTTATTAACTACCTAGCTAGACTTATAAGGCTATAAGTATATTAGTAGTAATAGAAAAGAGATATTTTATAATAAATAAGGGTAGGAGGTACTATAAACCTTCTTATATAATAGGATATACTAGCTAGAATTAATATAAATATAATAAATAAGAGCCTTCCACCTTAAATTATTTATACTAGCTAAGAACGACGCGTTATAGACTTAATAGTATAAGTAATATAGTAATATTAGTATAGAAGCTACTAAAGTAATAGTATATACTACTAATATTAACTATAAGGCCGCTAATTACTTATAAAAATATAAGTTATAAGAATTATATAAAAGTTATATATTAGGGAAAATTACTTAAATACCCTTAAGAATACCTATATATAGAGTTACTATCCCTAGCTAATACTAGTATATTAACCTAGTATTAGCTAGTTATATAACTACCCTTAAGGGATATACTAACGTAATAGTCTTTATATATAAGATATTAGGATTTTCTCTTATGAATTATATATCTAGTAGGGGAGAATTACTAATAAAACTCGCCTTTAGAATAAAATACTAGAAGAATTAGGGGTATTAATTAGCCTTTATTTAGAGTAATAATAAACTTACTTAGAGCTATAAATATTAATAGATCTATAAAGAGAATAGGATATAATTAACTGCGTTAGTACTATATAACCTATATTAGGATAGGATTACTAAGAGAAAGAACTAGACGCTATTTAATAAAGTTAGAATAGTTCTTATTAATACTAGACTACCTTAGGAATTCTAGGGTAAGGCTATCTATTATATTAATTATATTAAGAACCTTATACCTAGTAAAGACGGGAAGTCCCCCTTTAAGAAATAGTATAGCTTTAAACCCCTATTAATATACTTAAAGCCTTTTAAATATTAGTACTATTTATTTAATATATTACTAAATAAGAAGAAACTAGATAATAAGGCTATTAAATACTACTTCCTTAGCTATAATAGTAAGAGTATCTACCGCGTATAAGATATTAAGGGATAATATCTTATTAGGTTAATATATATTATATTTAATAAAAAGGCCGTTATACTATTAATAGAAGATAATAAGCTTCTAGTAAATAGAGAAGATAGTAATAATTATATTATAGACCTCCTAAGCTACCTCTAGTTAAACTAATTAGATTATAATAGTAAGGTCTTAGAGGGAGTACCTCCTCCTAATTAATAGGGTATTAAGGGAGTATTAGATAATACTAAAACTACTAAAAATACTAATAATACTAGTAACTTTAGTAATAGATTAGTAATAAATCTTCCTAATAGCTAATTAATATTAGGCCTAACTAATAATATAAGTAGGCTAACTAGTCTAAATAGATATAATTAGGATAATCTACCTAAGTTAAATTAATATAAGTTAAATAATTAGGCTATAAGAATTAGCTAAGCGGAGTTAGAAATATTAACTACTTAAAATTAGAATAGTTATAATAGTTAGATATACTAAAATACTACTAAAATACTATTAGCTATTATTAATAAGATATTAGCTAGGAATAATAAATCCTAATTTATTATTCCTAATTTATTATATTATTTTAATTATAATAAACTACAGATTAATTATAACTAGATTAATAAGCGAGGCTTAAAGTCTTCTAATAACCCTAATAGGTTTAGGGCTATACTTACCTATATTATTACTATTAGTAAAGAGCGTCCCTATCTAATATTAATAGATAAGGCCCTCTAAGGGCCTAATAATAAGAAATAGCTTACTACTACTAAAGAAGAATTAGCTAACTATACTAAATAAGAGATATAGAAAATATTATATAAGCTACTCTAGAAGGTATATATCTTACTAGGAAGATAGGTCCTATCCTATAAATATAGGCTAATAGGTGAAATAAGTAGGTATAAGGCCTAATAGGTAGTTAAGGGCTTCTACTAAATTAAGGGGATTAATTTTAATAAGACCTTTTTATTAACCTTAAAGGTATTATTATAATATCTTCTTCTTACCCTAATTACTAAGTATAAGCTAGTTATTAAGTATTTAAATATTATCGCGGCGTTCTTAGAATTACTTATTTAAGAAGAAATCTAGGTAGAGTAATTATATTACTTTACTAATAGTTAATAAGGATATACCTATTAACTAAATAAGGCTTTATATAGCCTTAAGTAAGTATCTTATAAATAGTATAAGACCTTTTATAAGGTACTTGAGTCGCTAGGATTTAATCGCCTTAAGTATAATTATTATATATTTATTAATCCTATAATAAAAGTTATTATTATAATATATATAAACGACTTACTATTTATAGTATATAATTAGGACCTAATTACTTGTATAAAAAATAAACTTAATAAGAGGTTTAACTTTAAGTATATAGGAGATTTAAAAGACTATCTAGGTATAAATATTATTAGGAATCTAGATAAATAGTCTATTTAGGTTAATTAGATAAAATATATTATATAATTATTAAGATAGCTTAGTATAAAGAATTATTTACTAGTAAAGTCGCTTATAGAATAGGTATATATTACTATTACCCCTAATAGCTATATAGCTCCCTTATCTAATAGGAAGGCTTTTTAGTCCCTTATAAGAGTACTTAATTAGTTAAGTATTATAACTAGGCCTAATATTACTTATACTATTAGTACCTTAAGTTATTCTCTTTATAACCCTTCTTTATAATATATAAATATAGTGAAAAGGGTATTATATTACCTAGCCGGGATAATTAATAATAGCCTAATCTATTAACTAGGTTAGAATAATAGCCTAGTAGGTTTTACTAACACGTCCTACTATAATAACTATAAGACGTCTTACTCTACTAGAGTATATATCTATAAACTATTTAATAGCCCTATTACCTAGTAATCTAAATTATAAAAGCTAGTAGTAATATCTATATATAAGTCTAAATATATTATTATAGTAGAGGTATATAAAGAAGCTTTATATCTAGGCCTTATACTTAAAGAGCTAGGGTATAATAAGAGAGTAGTACTAGTACTCCTAAGTATTAATAATTAGGTAGCTATAAGATTAGCTACTAACCTAATTAATTATACTATTATAAAATATATCTAAATAAGATATTATTTAGTTTATTAACTAGTTTCTTAAATTAAAGAAATCTATCTTAAATAGATTAATACTAAAGCTTAATATATAGACCCCCTTATAAAACCTATTAGTCCTATTAACTTTAACCTAGCTAGATAATAGTTAGGACTAGCTTTAAGTAAAGTATAAGGGTATTTAGATATAATAGTTAATTATAGAGACCCTACCTTATTATTACTAATCTAAGAGGGAGTATTAGAATTTAGGCTGGGTTAACCTTAGTAGTCATTAATTAGGACTAGTTAGGGGGCCTTAGTAGACTAATAGAGATTTCTTATAATAGTTATTCTATTCTATATAACTATATCTATCTATTAGTTATTAAATACTATTATACTACACCTAGAATTATATATAGATAAATTATTTATTATAATATTATTTAATATCTATTAGTATTAAGTATCTTTTATTAGCTGTTAATTATTAGGGCTATATAAGACTCTTATAGCAGTTTGCGAATCTATTAATTTAACGCTAGTAGCCTGTAAATTATTAAAACTCCTACCTAAGATAGGTAGTAAGGCCTTAATAACTTGCGGTGGTAGATATAACCTATATATACTAGTAGACGTCTTATTATAACCTATATCCTAGTATAGTATCCGTTTTAAGAGTTTCTACTAAGGTATAGCTGAGACGGATACTAGAGTTACTAGGATATAAGATAGCCCCTGTTAACGTTAGACTAACTATCGAGTCAGGTTTTAGTACTATAAATTGGCGGTAAATTACAAAAATACTATACTTTTCAGGAATATTTTCAAAAATGCCACCCCTATATTTTAAAAATACTATACCTCTACCCTAGAAGCAGGGCGTATCAGCCCTACAGCCGCCCTTAAAGCCTAAGACTCCGCGTAGCAGCCCTTATAGCAGCCTTAGTAAGTTAGCTTCTAGTACCTCCGTCCCCCTAGGGTATAAGCAGGCCTAGAGACCTCCTATATAAACCTTCTAACCGTCGCTATTATTATATAGAATAATATTTTTAGTAGTAAAATATAACTTTTTAAGGGACTTATCCCTAGAGCTTAGGGTACTCAGCGCTTTTTTCTTAAGTCGGGACTCGGGAGCCCTACTAAGGTAGCCTAACTATAGTAGCTGCTACGGTGGCTGCTACGGGGTCTTCCGCCCGGGGTCTCAGGCCTAAAAGGCGGCCTAGGGACTAATACACTACTTCTAGGGTAGGGGTGTAGTATTTTTAAACTATAGGGGTGGTATTTTTAAAAATATTCCTGAAAAGTGTAGTATTTTTGTAATTTACCAATAAATTAGTACTAACCTAAATACTTAGTACTACCGCTTAGTACTAACCTAAATACTTAGTACTAGTTCTAGGTACTAACCTAAAAAGCCCTTAGTACCTTAGCGAGTTAAGTTAGACTAACCTAACTTACTAAGGTATTATTAAGAAGCTAAGCTATTAATAAAATAGTAAAGGACTCTAATATAATTTCCTTATAATATAATTTTAAATAGTTTTATATAGTTAATATTTATCTTATACTTAATAGCTTTTACTTATTATTTTATATAATATAATAGTTTATATTACTATTTTATATTACCTTTAATTCTCTTATTATTAGTACCTAGAATATATTAATCTCTTTAAGTTTTTTAAGAGAGTATTAAGTTTTATAAGCCTTAGTAATAAAGCTATTTAATTAGAATTTAATAATCTTAATATAAATAATTTTATATTTAATAGTCTTTATTCTAGTTAATTTATAAGTTAGGTTAAATAGAGTATATTAAATAAATCCTTTTAAGAAAGAAAGTACTTCTTTAAAATACTATTAAAAGTATTAAAGAAGATTTTTTAAACTTAATTCTAATAAAGAATAATAAAGTTAATAGATAAAGTTAATATATTAAAATCTAATTTAAAGTATAATAATAGTAGACTACTATTAATTAAAGTATTAAAATAAAGTCTAGTATTAAAGTTAAGGATCTACTCTAGATTAAAAAGATTATATTAAGTAAATAAGCTAATATTTAAGATAACTTTATTTAAATTACTTTAATAATTAAAGGATTTTTAAAGATTATTTATAAAAAATATAATAAAGTTTTAAACTACTTAATAGCTACTTATAATTTAAGTATATTTAAAAATAGATAAATACTTTCTTTATATATAGCTTAATTTATTATTATAAATAAAACTTTCTTTAAGTTAAGTATATTATTTATAATATTATAAATTAATAATATAAAATTAATTATTTAAAGATAACTTTAAAAAAAGTAATATTAGATTTTCTACTAACTTTTATTAAGAGAAGTAGAATAAATAATTATATAAATACTTTCTTACTTTAAACTAGTCTTTCTAGATTATAAATTAACTAGAGTTTTAATAATTACTATTAATAGCTTATCTAGATTTAACCCTAATCTATTATATTAAATTATAAAGTATAATCTTTTTAGATTTTAAAGGAATATATATAAAAATTAAAGTAAATTTAGAATATCTTTAATATATTTCTCTTATATTAGATACCTAGTTTAGTTTTTAAAAAGTAGCCTACTTTAAAGTACTAGTTTACTAGGTTAATATTAATTTTTAATATTAAGAATATTTTATTACTTTTATACTATTTAATATTTAATATTCTAAGTATTTACTTATAATAAAATTAATAAAGATATTAATTCTTTATAAAATTAAAGATAAGCTTTTTAGAGTTATTATTAATAATACTAATAATTAAAAGATAAACTAGAGAAATTAGCTACTATCCTTCCTTTATAAGCCTTAAACCCCTCTAGTTCCTTAAGACTATCTAGCGCGAATTTCCTAGTACTCTTATAATAAATAAGCCCTTTTACTAATAATATTATATCTAGCCTATAAGTATTAAATTATACTATAATTAATATAGTAATTAATATAATAAATAGGGTTAATTAGTATTAGTAAACTAGGAACTAGTATAGAAAATTCGAAGTTGGAAAATCCGCTGAAAGCTCATTTTCTAGGGTAAATACTAGTAATAAATAGGAAAATTTTACGTTTTTTTATTCTAGCCTAAAAGTCCTATATATAGAAAATCCGGATTTAAGGCCTTAAATCCGTGATTTTCTTTATATATAGGACTAGGAAGAAATAGGAAGCTTACTAGAGTTATAGCGGCTACGTCGTTAACGCTAGTATAATATAGGTTTTAAATACAGTCGATTCACGTAATTTATTACGCGTAGAGTACCCCCCTAGCCTAGCCCCGTTTCTTATACCTATATTACGCCTGCGATTAATTCTCCTACTAAGTATTAGTACTATTAGTTATTAATAAGACTTAGTACCTTATTATAATTACCTAGTTAGTACTAGCCTAATATAGTTATACTACAGCTAATAAGTAGGACTTATCCCCTATTAGTCCTATTACCTTATATTTCTAAAAGTTACTAAATACGTATTTAGTAACTTATAGTATTATTCCTAGCCCTAGAGCTAATATATAAGCGCGCTAGTTATTTACATAAAATACGCATTTTCCTATAGTATACTAGCTTCCTAGTTTACTAATAAGGTACTTATAAATAGAAATAGAGTAGAGGATATACCCTTTATAAACTACCTATTCTTTAATCCCTTAATATTAGATATTACCTTAATAAGGTTATAAATTATAACTTATAACCTTATTAATACTAATAGCTCTTAACTCCTCCTTAAGAGAGTTAAGCTATTAAACTCTAGGATAAAGCTAGTAATTACTTTAAGAGTAGAAATAAATAAATCTTTAATATAATAGCCCCTAAACTTTAATATAATAGGGTATACTATTATAAGCCCTAATAGAGTATATTAAGGCTATTTATATATAGTTAATATTAGAGATAACTATATTACCTATAAATAGTGTAAGAAGGAGGAAAAGATTATATATATCCTTAATAATAATAATACTTTTAATCCTAAGAAATATATTACCTTAATAATTACTTAACCCCTCTTACTTTAAGAAAGAAAAGCTCTTAAAGGGGTTAATATTAAGCTTAGGCGTAAACTATCTACCTCTACCCCTAGACTCTTTTATAAATAAGAAGTTCTTAAAGGCTAGTAAGCTTTCTAACCTAAAAATTATAAGCCTTAAGATTAATAAGCTTGTTCTAAACCTAAAAGCTCTCTTTAAGGTAATAGATAGGAAAATATATATAATAGGTATTATAAGTCTAAAGAAATCTATTAGACCCTTAGACCCTTATAAGATATATTACTAATACTACCTCCTACTATTAAACTTAAGCTAATATAGAGCTACTAGATATTACTAATACCTATTAGTAATCCTTACGCCTTAGAGAGGCTAATATAGCTTTAGCTTAAATTAATAAGGTATTTTAAAAACTTATTACTAAATATATTAAGGTAGTAAACTACGCGGAATAGCTAGATATATATTATATAATCTAATCTAATATATTTATCCTAGTAAAAAGGATAATTAATAAGATACTACTAGTATTTACTATATTAGGGATAAAAGATAAAGAAGTATAAGTAAAGATTAAAGATACTACTACACCTAATTTACTAAAAATAATTTAAGAGGACTAGTTAGTACTTATTCTATAATTTATAATAATAAGAAAGGAATAAGAATATATTAGAGATAACAAAGAACTATAGCTAGATACTACTTAAATATTTAAATATAGCCCCCTACCTACTTATAATACCTTAAAGGCCTTTAAGACTTATATAGAAGGGGTATAGAATATAAAAGATTCTTTAAAGTAGTTTATAAACTTCTATCTAATATAATTAGGCGCTCTTAAGGAGGGTAACTTCTTACTCTAATAGCTAAGATAACTCCTACCCCTTATAAGAGTTATAAGGAATAAGAAGGAGAATTATAAATAGTAAGTAGGTAGATTAGAGCTAGTAGAGTAGAAAGGAGTAATTAGGTATAAGTTACTATTAGGCTTATAGTATTATAACTCTTATATAGCTAAGAATTAAGACTACTATAATAATAATACTATTATAATATACTTTTATTAGTAATTAATATAGCTTAGTGTAATCTACCTAGGGCGCTAAGCCTAATATAGCTTAGTTTAGATAGGTAGACTAAACGTCTTAATATCTAGAGAATAATAGCTCTTATAACCTATAAATTATACTAGTTTATTTATACCTTAATATCTAGTAGTAATACTAGAAGATCTTAAATAAATATATTAAGTTATCTATTTAGATTAGGTCTATTTATTAGTAATTAACTATTCTTAAGGGGATTATAAGGTATAAAAGTCGCTTCTACTCTATTCTATCCTATTACCTTATTAAAAGATTTCTATTTATTAGCCTTAATAATTCTATTCTTCTTTATTTTATTCCCTATCCTTCTTTTAAAAAACTAGAGCTAGAAAGCCCTCTATATTATTTAACCTAGCTTAACCTATTATTATAACTAATTATAATACTCTTATTCTTACCTTCTACTTATATAATTTCCTCTTTATAAAACCTAAATAAGTAAACTTAGTTAATTATCCTAATTAGTACCTTATTAAGTATCTTACTTAAAATAGTCTTAGACTAGCTTAGTATAGCTTAAGAGTAGTAGTAGATCTTAAAAGATTAGCCTAGCTAGAATTCTAATAGTCTAGATTAGAGCTAGAGATATTTCTAGCTTCTTTATAGGATTTAAAGTAAGGTACTAAGACTACCTAGCGCTTATTAAGGGCCCCTCTATCTACTAGAACCCTAGATTCTAGAAAACCCTAGTAAGGATAGCTAACTAAATTAAATTAGGGAGAAATAATTTAGGCCTTAATAATCTAGTTAATCTACCTAAATTTATAAAGGTAGCCTAGGGTAAATCCTTAGTAGTAGCTAGGAAATAAGTTATACCTTATCTAGGTATTATAAAATATATTTCTAGGTAGATTAAGGAAGTTATAAGAATCTAGAAGAATTTAGGTAATATAAGGTATTTAAAAATAGTATATTAATAAGACTATATTATAATACTAATTACTATAAGATAATTAATTAAGAGGACCCTAGGATATAAAGCCCTATTCCTTTAAGAACTAGTTAATAATATTAATATAAGGGCTACTTAAGCTATCTATTAACTCTTATTAAAAGCTAAGAAGAAGTCTTTCTAGTTAGAAGCTAAGTAATAACTTCTTAGCTACCTATACTCTATTATTAAAAATAAAGAAATATTCTAGGAGTAGCTAGATAAACTATATAATAGGCCTAGTAAATAGGATAATCTTAATCTTTCTTAATAAGTAATTAAAGAGGTTACCTCTAGCTATTATCTATTACCTATATAATATAAGCTAGCTTACCCTCTAGGAAGAGGGTTATAAGCTAATAAAATCTAGTATCTAATATTAGATAGAGCCTATTAGGAATAAAAAGACCCTTTTAATTAAAAAATTAAAGAAGATCTAATAAAAATATAATATAATAGGTCCCTACTTACTTCTAGCTTTAAATTAATTATAGCTAGTTTATAGGGTTAAAATACCCTAGTACTACCCTATTAGGATACCTAGCTAGAGACTTTTATTCTTTATTAACCTTTTATAGAGGATTAGTATTACGAGTAGGACTTAGTCTATATACTACGTACTAGCTAGTATAGTTCTTATTATAGTTAGGTGGATTACTAGGTGACCTAGGTGAATTATATTACAGGTAGATTACTAGGTAACCTAGGTAAACCGCGTCTTAGGTAGATCGCAGGGTAATCTATATAAACTATACCTCTTAATAAGCTTTCCTATATCTATATAAAGAGCGTGCTTTTCCCTTAGATAGGAGCTTCGTACTTAACTTATATTATTAACTTAGTAATCTCCTAGATACTAAATATAATATAATATCTATATTAGACTAGTTTAATATAAAGCCTACTTATCTAGTCCTTAATACTCTACTTTATAAGATTAACCT
>JAABUX010003643.1_pt1 | contig 20226 bp, 18 predicted proteins | sample 5561851 | NCBI WGS metagenome assembly JAABUX01 (sample SAMN10711883, study PRJNA513361) | rock metagenome | isolation source: Antarctica rocks | place: Antarctica: Victoria Land, Richard Nunatak red sandstone | collected 2016-01-03 | reverse complement strand
GCGTCCTGGGCATTTTCATCGTCGCGCAACACGCGCAACCATCCCATCGAGGCCGCCCGATCCATCGCCGCCGTCGACTATCTTGCGGGAGAGCTGAACAGCAACCCGCGTTGGATCGGCATCTCTCAGCTGGTCCAGATGGAAATGCTGCAGGCCCGCACGCAGGTTCGCTCCGTGATCGGCATTGCCCCGAACGCCCGCTCGCAGCTCGTCGTCAACAGCCTGTCGCGCTATGCCGCGGCACTGGTGGCAACGGGGAACCAGGCTCAAGCCGCGCAATACTTGGCCAACCCGGCATTCACCCTCGGGCCGCTTCTGACCGAGGCGAAGCTCGTAAACCTTCCCTTCATGTCGCTCACCAACGTCGCCACCCAGCGAGCCGCCGCATCCATCGGCAATGGCACCGGCACGAACGACAACAGCCTCCCTTAGCCCTGAACCCCGGCGAGATTAAGGTTGAGCCAGAGCTCCAACCTTCCCCACGGCCCAGAAGCAGGATGTGCAAAGCGCTCCCGATGCCGTAGCCGGGTCGCGTGAGCATCGAACGAGAGTACCCCGCGCGTCCCCTGGTCGGCATCGGCGCCGTCGTGCTCCGGCCCGGCGCCGTGCTGCTGGTCCGCCGCGGCAAGCCTCCCGCCGCCGGCGCCTGGAGCATCCCGGGCGGCGCGCAGGAACTCGGCGAAACCGCGGAGGACGCCGCGCGGCGGGAGTTGCGGGAGGAAACCGGCCTGCAGGTCGGCGAGCTGACCCTGGCGGCCCACGTCGACAGCATCCATCCGGACGCGCAGGGCCGGGTGCAGTACCACTATACCATCCTGGATTTCGCCGCTCGCTGGCAGGGCGGCGAACCCAGGGCGGGGGGCGACGTCACGGCGGCGCGCTTCGTGGCTTACGCAGACCTGGACGGCCTCGGCCTCTGGAGCGAGGGACACCGGGTGATCGCGATCGCCCGCCGGCTGCTGGGCAGCTAGACCCGCGGCATTGGCGGCCCTGTCGGAGGGTGTTGCGTCCCCGACAGGGCAGCCGCGCATTGGTTCAGTTCGGCGTCCGGATCAGACGAGGACGGTTGACGCCGTTGGGCCTCGCCACCATCAAGTGCATCTGCACATGGATTTATGGGCGTGAGCAACTTCAATACCGAAACCGTGACCCACGTGAAACACTGGACGGATACGCTGTTCAGCTTTCGCGCCACCCGCGATCCGAGCTTCCGATTCATCAACGGCCAGTTCACCATGATTGGCTTGGAGGTGGACGGCCGACCGCTGCTACGCGCCTACAGCATGGCCAGCTCCAGCTATGAGCCGGAGTTGGAGTTCTTTAGCATCAAGGTTCCGAATGGCCCGTTGACCTCGCGCCTGCAACATCTGCAGGAGGGCGACCGCGTCCTGGTGGGCCGCAAGCCGACGGGCACGTTGATCCAGGACAACCTGCATCCCGGCCAGACGCTGTGGCTGCTCGGCACCGGCACCGGCATGGCGCCGTTCATGAGCATCATCAAGGACCCCGACACCTACGACCGCTTCGAGCGAGTGGTGCTGGTCCACGGCACGCGCTGGAAGGCGGAACTGGCCTACAGCGACTTCATCACTGAAGAACTGCCTTGCGACGAGTACTTGGGCGAACTCGTGAAAAAGCAGCTGTTCTACTACCCGACCGTCACGCGGGAGCCGTTTCGCAACACCGGGCGAATCACCGGGTTGCTACGGTCGGGCAAGCTGCCGGCTGATCTCGGTTTTCCGGCACTCAGCCGCGAACGCGACCGGCTGATGCTGTGCGGCAGCCCGGCGATGCTGGCCGAAATGGGCGCTTTCCTGACCGAGGAAGGCTTCGAGGAGGGCAACCACTCCGAGCCGGGTCACTTCGTGATCGAGAAGGCCTTCGTCGAAAAGTAGCTTGCAGCCGCTTGCCTTGACCCCCCTGGCGGTTTCCGCCACACCCCGCGGGCCTCGGCATTCGGCCGGCGCGGCGGCCAGCCGTCTCCACGCAATCGCGACAAGGGGAAAACAATTCCATGCGCGGCAAGGGCGAATACCTGTTTACGTCGGAGTCCGTCTCCGAAGGCCACCCAGATAAGGTGGCCGACCGCATCAGCGACACGGTGCTGGATGCTTTCCTGACAGCGGACCCCTACGCCCGGGTGGCGTGCGAGACGATGGTGACCACCAACCGCATCGTGCTGGCCGGCGAGGTGCGTGGGCCGGAGACGGTGACGCCGGAATACCTCGCCCACCTCGCGCGCTTGGCCGTGCACGACATCGGCTACGACCAGGACGGCTTCTCGTGGAAGCACGCCAAGGTCGAGTGCCACCTGCACGCGCAGAGCAGCGACATCGCGGTCGGCGTGGACAGCCAGGGCAACAAGGACGAGGGCGCCGGCGACCAGGGCATCATGTTCGGTTTCGCCTGCACCGAGACCGAGGCGCTGATGCCGGCGCCGATCTTCTACGCGCACCTCATCCTGCGCCGCATCTCCGAGCTTCGCCGCAACAAGGACGTGGCGGTCGCCGGGCTGCAACCGGATGCGAAAAGCCAGGTGACCCTTCGCTACGTCGATGGCAAGCCGGTCGGCGCCACCAGCGTCGTGGTGTCGACCCAGCATGATGCCGGACTTGACCAGGCGGCGATCAAGCAGATGCTGTGGCCATTGGTCGAGACCAGCCTGCCCCCCGGCTGGATGCCGCCGGAGCACGAGTTCTACGTCAATCCGACGGGAACGTTCATCATCGGCGGCCCCGACGGCGATTGCGGCCTGACGGGGCGCAAGATCATCGTCGACACCTATGGCGGCGCGGCCCCGCACGGCGGCGGCGCGTTCAGCGGCAAGGACCCAACCAAGGTCGACCGATCCGCGGCGTACGTGTGCCGCTATTTGGCCAAGAACGTGGTCGCGGCCGGCCTGGCGGAGCGCTGCACCCTTCAAATCAGCTACGCTATCGGCGTATCGCATCCGCTGTCGGTGTATGTGGACCTGGACGGCACCGGGCGCGACGTGGACGAGGTGAAGCTGGAGCGGGTTCTGCGCGAAATCGTGAACCTGACCCCGCGCGGCATCCGCGAGCATCTGCACCTGAACCGCCCGATCTACGCCGTGACGTCGGCCTACGGCCATTTCGGCCGCACGCCGGACGACAATTTGGGCACATTCACGTGGGAGAAGCCGGACCTGGTATCAACGTTGCAGTCCGCCTTCAATCGTTAAGCTTTCCGGCAATCGTTAAGCCGCCGGCCGACCGGCTGTACGGCCGGGCCCGCAGCAACCAGCTCCGGCCCCGGCAGCGCCTGTTGCTCGACGCGACGCTTCCCCGCCTGCGCTTCGACCCGGCGCGGGCGGGCGACCCGCGCGCGGCATTCCTGGCCGCGCCAGCCGGACTGTGGCTCGAGGTCGGCTTCGGCGGCGGCGAGCACGCGTTGGCGCAGGCAACGTCGCATCCCGAGGCCGGGCTGATCGCCTGCGAGGTGTTCGAGAACGGCCTGTGCTCGCTGCTGTCCCGGATCGTGCCGGAGGGCGGCGAGGCGACGGCGCCCCTGCCAGGTAACCTGCTGGTGTGGGACGATGACGCCCGTATCCTGCTGCGCGCCCTGCCGGAGGGCTGCCTCGACCGGCTGTTCCTGCTGTTCCCCGACCCCTGGCCGAAGGCGCGCCACGTCAAGCGCCGCTTCGTCCATCCGGAGAACGTCGGCCTGGTCGGACGCGCGCTGCGGCCCGGCGGCACGTGGCGGATCGCCTCCGACCACCCGACCTACCAGGCTTGGACGGCGGAGGTTCTGGCCGCCCAATCGGTCTTCGACGTCCCACCGCCTGCCACCGCGCGCCCGGATGGCTGGCCGCCCACCCGGTACGAGATGAAGGCGGAGCGGGCTGGACGGCCGTCATTGTACTGGGAATTGACGCGGCGACCCGCCACTCCGTTTTAACGGCAAAACGACTTGTGGTTCCAGTCGGCTCCCGGCATTGTCACTATATCGCAACGACTGCACGCTCAGGAGTGTCCGATGACCTTCACGATCGAGTTCACGGACACATTCACCACCAAGTCGCCGGATGCGAGCATCCTCTCGGCGCCGAGTGCCACCGTAAAGTATTCCTTCGACGCCGACACCGATATCAAGACGGATGAGGGCAAGCAGCTTCAGGGCATCATCGCCGTTGAATTCCAGAAGAAGATGGCGGGTTGGAAGTCGGATCAGGAGAAGAAGTTCAACGAGGCGATTAAATGGACGGTCGAGAACTACAAGAAAAAGAAAGAGGCCGCGATCAAGGCGAACGAGACCCAGAAGTTTGCCGCCGAGATGGAGAAGTTCGCCGAGACCGCGAGCCAGATGATCAAGCAGGGCATCCTGGTGATGCAGTCCCAGGTTGAGGCCGCCGGCAAGGAGATGTTCAAGAAAGCGATCGAGAGCATCGCCAAGAAAGCCAAGCGCGCGATCACGATCAAGAAAGTCGTCGCCGTGCTCAAGATCGTCGCTTTCGTCGGCATCATCATCGCCGTCGCTGCGCTCTCCATCGCTGCCACCGTTGTGACCGGCGGTGCTGCGGCCCCGCTGATCCTCGGCGCGATCATGACCGGGCTCGGAGCCGCCAAGAAAATCTACGACACCGCCAACAAGGCTTGGCCGACCCGTGCCAAGGCTGCAACCGCGCTCGTCAGCGCGTTCGCGGCCTATCAGACGGCCCTCGCCTACGAGGAAAAAAAGATCGAGGACGAGAAGATCCGCGATCTCGGTCCCAAGGAGCGCCTCAAGCGGGTCATGAATTCGGTCGGCGGCAAGCGCAAAGACGTCATCGGCGCCATCAAGGAGCTCGAGGTCTGGGGCAACGCCATCAAGGCGAGCATCGAGAAATTGGCGCAGGAGACCGACGGCATGTCGGGCGATATCCTAAAGCTCGGAAAATCCGGCGACACGAAGTCGAAGGAGTTCGACCAGATGAGCCAGGCCGAAAAGAAGCTAACGGTCGCGCTCAAGCGGCAGATGATCGAGAACAAGGCGCTCGACGCCCTGATCGGCGATGCAAAAGCCGCCGTCGCCAACCCCGCTCCGGAGCAGGGCGCGTTCACCGGCTTGATGGGCAAGCTGCAGGCGTTCGCGAGCAGCCCGATCGTCGCGGACATCGCGGACGCGCTCAAGATCATCGCGGGCGGGGCGTCGTCAGCCAAGAAGCTGGCGTAGCGGATGGAGGTGGTCACCTTCCTGCGCGCCAACGCCGCTACCGTCATCGCGATCACCGTGCCGCTCTGCCTGCTGTTCTGGGCCTACGTCATCTGGGAGAAGCGGCGTTAGCCTGATGTTCCTGCCCTTGTCAGCGAACCCGGCGCGCGCTACTTAGTCAGAACACAATCATTCTCCGCGATGTTACGGGGGGTGGCCTTCACGGGCCGCCTTTTTTGTTTTGGACAACGACGAACACTCAAGCACCTCTACGGTCGACCCCTCTGTGGCCGATGACGACTCCGCCCCGCTGAACGCGGGCCTGGAGGCGCGAATCGCCGCAGCACTCGGCAAGACGCTGGCCAACATGGGCTACGAGATCGTGCGCGTGATGGTGCTCGGGCGGGAGCGGCCGACCGTGCAGGTGATGGCCGACCGGGCCGATGGCGCGCTGATCGCGGTCGAGGATTGCGAGCGCATCAGCCACGTCGCCGGCGCCCTGCTGGACGTGGAGAACGTGATCAGCAGCGCCTGGACCTTGGAGGTCAGCTCCGCCGGGATCGACCGGCCGCTGACGCGCGCGAAGGATTGGGTGCGGTTCGCCGGGCACCAGGCCCGGGCGGAGGTCCACATGCCGGTCAATGGCCGCAAGCGGTTCCTGGGCATCGTGCTCGGCGCCGACGACCGGCATGCCCGGATGCGCCTGGACGATGGCTCCGAGGTGGCGCTTCCTCTGTCCGACATGAAGCGCGCCAAGCTGGTGCTGACCGACGCGCTGATCGACGCGACTGCCCAACCAACCAAGACCAACTGAGAGAGGCCGCCATGGATACCTCCGTCGCCCGCCCCGAATTGCTGCTGGTCGCCGACGCGGTCGCGCGTGAGAAGTCGATCGACCGCGACGAGGTGCTGCAGGCGATGGAGCAGGCCATCGAGAAGGCCGGACGCGCCAAATACGGCCACGAGAAGGACATCCGGGCCACCATCGATCGGCGCACCGGGGACGTGCGGCTGTCGCGCTGGACCGAGGCGGTCGAGGTGGTGGAGAACGAGGAAACCCAAATCCCCGTCCACATCGCCCGCAAGTTCAAGCCGGACATCGAGCTGGGCGGCCACCTGATCGACCCGCTGCCGCCGATCGACTTCGGCCGGATCGCGGCGCAGACCGCCAAGCAGGTGATCGTGCAGCGGGTACGCGAGTATGAGCGCAAGAAGCAGTACGACGAGTTCAAGGATCGCGTCGGCGAGATCATCAACGGCGTCGTCAAGCGCACCGAGTACGGCAACCTGATGGTGGAGATCGGCCGCGCCGAGGCCCTGCTGCGCCGCGACGAGCTGATCCCGCGCGAGAGCTTCCGCAACGGCGATCGCGTCCGCGCCTACATCTACGACGTGCGGGAGGAGCTGCGCGGCCCGCAAATCTTCCTCTCGCGCACCCACCCGGCGTTCCTGGCCAAGCTGTTCGCGCAGGAAGTCCCAGAAATCTACGACGGCATCATCGAGATCAAGGCGGTGTCGCGCGACCCCGGCAGCCGCGCCAAGATGGCCGTGGTGTCCCGCGACCAGTCCATCGACCCGGTGGGCGCGTGCGTCGGCATGCGCGGCAGCCGGGTGCAGGCCGTCGTGCAGGAGTTGCAGGGCGAGAAGATCGACATCATCCCGTGGTCCGCCCAGGCGCCGACCTTCGTGGTGAACGCCCTGGCGCCCGCCGAGGTCACCAAGGTCGTAATGGACGAGGAGGCCGGGCGCGTCGAGGTGGTGGTCCCGGACGAGCAGCTCAGCCTGGCGATCGGACGGCGCGGCCAGAACGTGCGGCTCGCGAGCCAGTTGACCCGATGGGACATCGACATCCTGACGGAGGCGGAGGAGAGCGCGCGCCGGCAGGAGGAATTCCATCGCCGCACTGGCCTGTTCGTCGAAGCGCTCGATGTCGACGACATGATAGCCGGCCTGCTGGTGACGGAGGGCTTCACCACCATCGAGGAGCTGGCGTTCGTCCCGCCCGACGAATTGGCCGACATCGAGGGCTTCGACGAGACGGTGGCGGCGGAGCTGATCAGCCGCGCCGACGCCTTCCTGCAGCGGCGGGACACGGCGCTGAACGACCAGCGCGTGGCCTTCGGCGTAAGCGACGACATCGCCGGGATCGAGGCGCTCACGCCGACCATGCTGGTGCAGTTGGGTGAGAAGGGGGTCAAGACGCTCGACGACCTCGCCGATTTGGCCTCCGACGAATTGGTGGAAATCGTCGGCAGCGACCATTTGGACGAGACGGCTGCCAACGAGATCATCATGGCCGCGCGTGCCCACTGGTTCGATGAGGGCGTCGCGGAGGCCGTACCGGCGGTGGAGGCTGGCGACGTCTGAACCCGAGCTGGATACCGACATCGAGGAGGACGAGCGGGGGCCGCTGCGCCGCTGCATCGTCACCCGGGAGCAGGGTGAGCGGGCCCGGATGCTGCGATTCGGCATCGCGCCGGACCGGACGCTGGTCCCCGACCTGGCTGCAAGGCTGCCTGGACGGGGAATCTGGTTGAGTGCCCGCGCCGATGTGATAGAAACCGCCCGTGCCCGAGGCGCATTCGCGCGGGCGGCTCGCGGCGCGGTGACCGTGCCCTCCGATCTGTGTTCCGCGCTGCAAGCCGGGCTCACCCGTCGGGTGGTCGATCATCTCGGCTTGGCACGCCGCGCCGGCCAGGCGGTGTGCGGATTCCAGAAGGCGCGCGAGGTCCTGGCAGCAGGCCGCGCGGCCCTGGTGGTGCAGGCGGCGGATGGCAGCGCGGACGAGCGGGAGCGGTTCCTGTCGGGCGCGCGGGGCGTGGTTGTGGTGCGGCCCATTTCGGCCGCGGAACTGGGTGCGGTGTTCGGGCGCGACCATGTGGTCCACGCAGTCATCACACCGGGACGGCTGGCCGCTACTTTGGCGGCGGATGTCGAGCGGCTCGCCGGCGTGTCCGGCCAGCCCGGCATGATAGTGGCGACGCCTAAAGACGACGATGCCCGGAGATGACGGGCGACTGATGAAACGGACAGGTGCATGAGCGAAAGCAACGATCAGGACGCGGTTAAGGGACGGCTCTCGCTACGGCCGGCTGGACGGGCGGAGCTGGGGCGGACGGTCGACGCCGGGTCGGTGCGCCAAAGTTTCAGCCATGGTCGCTCCAAGGAAGTCCAGGTGGAGGTGCGCAAGAAGCGTGTGCCATTCGCCGTGACGCCGCCGCCGCAGCCCAAGGTGGCGCCGGGCGCCCCGGGGCTGACGGGCGCGCGCCCTTCGACCACGACGGGCAAGCCGCCGGCCGGCGCCGGCCGTGCGCTGACTGCGTCCGAGCTGGCCACCCGCCAGCGCGTGCTCGAGGAGCAGAAGCGCGACGCCGCCCGGCGCGAAGTGGAGCGCCGCGAGCAGGAAAAGATCTCGATTCTCTCCGCCGCCGAGGAGGCTCGCCGCCGCGAGGAGGAGGCCGTCAAGGCTGCCGAGGCTGCCGCTCGCGAACAAGCCCAGGCCGAGGCCGCGCGCGTCGCCGAGGAGACTGCGCGCCAGGCTGCCGCGACCGCCTCCGCCGCAGTGCCCGGCGCCAAGGCTGAGGAGCCGCGTCGCGCGGTTCGCCCTGCGCCCGGCGGTGCCCCCGCGTCGCCGACCGAGACCCTGCGGCTGAAGCCAGCGCGCGCCGGCGAGGACGACGAGGCTCCGCGCCGCCGTCCCGGTATGGCGCTGCCGCCCCGCAAGACGCCGGTTCCCGTGGCCAAGAAGGGCCCCGACGGCCGCCGTGCCGGCCGCATCGACGTCGCCGCCGCGATGGAGGGGGAGGACGAGAAGACCCGCAGCCTCGCCTCCGTCCGTCGCCAGCGCGAGCGCGAGCGTCGCCAGCAGGAATTGGAGATGCTGCGCTCCGACCAGGTGAAGGTGGTGCGCGACGTCGTGTTGCCGGACACGATCACTGTCCAGGAGCTGGCCAACCGCATGGCGGCCCGGGCCGGCGATGTGGTCAAGGCGCTGATGAGGCTGGGCGTGATGGCAACCATCACCCAGTCGCTCGATGCCGACACGGCCGAGCTGGTCGTGCAGGAGTTCGGCCATCGCGCCCGCCGGGTCAGCGAGAACGACGTGGAGCTCGGGATCGAGGGCGACACCGACGTTGGCCTCGACGTCGAGAAGCGGCCGCCGGTGGTGACCGTCATGGGCCACGTCGACCACGGCAAGACCAGCTTGCTGGATGCGCTGCGCTCCACCGACGTGGTGCGCGGCGAGGCCGGCGGGATCACCCAGCACATCGGCGCGTATCAGGTGACGATGCCGCAGGGCGAGCGGATCACGTTCATCGACACGCCGGGCCACGAGGCGTTCACTGCCATGCGCTCGCGCGGGGCGTCGGTGACGGACATCGTGGTGCTGGTGGTGGCCGCCGACGACGGCGTGATGCCGCAGACCATCGAGGCGATCCGGCACGCGAAGGCGTCCAACGCGCCGATCATCGTGGCCATCAACAAGATGGACAAGGCCGACGCCAACCCGGCGCGCGTGCGCCAGGAACTGCTGAGCTACGAGGTCGTCGTCGAGGAGATGGGCGGCGACACCCAGGACGTGGAGGTGTCCGCCACCAAGCGCAACGGCCTCGACAAGCTGGAGGAGGCGATCCTGCTCCAGGCCGAAATCCTGGACCTGCGCGCCAACCCGGCGCGGACGGCCGAGGGGTCGGTGATTGAGAGCCGGCTGGACCGCGGGCGTGGCCCGGTCGCGACCGTGCTGGTTCAGAAGGGCACCTTGCGCCAGGGCGACATCGTCGTCGCCGGGGCGGAATGGGGCCGCGTGCGCGCCATGGTCGACGACCGCGGCCGCACGGTGAAGGACGCTGGGCCGGCGTCACCCGTCGAAATCCTGGGGCTGTCGAGCGTGCCGCGGGCGGGCGAGCCGTTCGTGGTGGTCGAGACGGAAATCCGCGCGCGCGAGATCAGCGAGTTCCGCCAGCGCAAGCTCCGCGACAACGCGGCGGCGGGCGCCACTGCGGCGCGTGGCACGATGGACGAGATGCTCGCGCGCATCCAGCTCGGTGTACAGAAAGAAGTGGCCGTGCTGGTGAAAGCCGACGTCCAGGGCAGCGCCGAGGCGATCAACGCGACCGTGCTCAAGCTGGCGCATGAGGAAGTGCGGGTGCGGGTGCTGCTGTCGGCGGTCGGGCAGATCACCGAGAGCGACATCCAACTCGCGAAGGCCAGCAGCGGCGTGATCATCGCCTTCAATGTCCGCGCGACCAGCCAGGCGCGGGAGTTGGCGACCCGGGACGGCGTAGACATCCGCTACTACTCGATCATCTACGACGTGGCCGATGACATCGAGAAGATGGTCCGCGGCAAGGTCGCCCCGAAGGCCCGCGAGAAGTTCCTGGGCTACGCCGAAATCCGCAAGGTGTTCGACATCACCAAGACCGGCAAGGTCGCCGGCTGCATGGTGACAGAGGGACTGGTGAAGCGCGGCGCCGGGGTGCGGCTGCTGCGCGAGGGCGTGGTGATCCACAACGGCGAGCTGAGCCAGCTGAAGCGGTTCAAGGACGACGTGCGCGAGGTGGCCCGCGGCTACGAGTGCGGGTTGTCGTTCGCCGGGTTCAACGATCTGCGCGAGCTGGATCAGGTGGAGTGCTTCGAGGTCGAGTATGTGCCCGGCTGAGATCCGGCCTCACTGATGGCCACCCGGAAGAAAAGCCGGGCCGGGACCGAGGCGACCCAGCGGCAGTTGCGCGTGGCGGAGGAAATCCGCCACGTGCTGTCCGCGGTGTTCCTGCGCGGAGAATTCCGCGACCCGGCGCTCGCCAATGAGCGCGTGACGGTGACGGAGGTTCGGGTCAGCCCCGACTTGAAGAACGCCACCGCCTTTGTCGCCCGGCTCGGCCGCCCCGACGTGGACGAGTTGCTGCCGGCGTTGAAGCGGGCGGCGCCGTATCTGCGCGGCGAGATGGCGAAGGCGATGCGGCTGCGGGTGGTGCCACAAGTGTCGTTCCAGCCCGACACGGCGCTGGAGTACGCGATGCACGTGGATCAACTGCTGCGCGCACCGGACGTGGCTCGTGATTTAGAATAGTTTGCCGATGCGCATGCTCTACGCGCATCGTCATGTTGGGTGGCACGGCTTGACGTCTACGTAGTCTCCGGCAAAGCAGGCCGCGGCTAGGTTTTGGACGACCAGGCCAGGTTGCTGGATCATTTGTCGACGCGGGCCGTCATTCCACGTCCGCCACGCTCGCTCTCTCCGCCGCCCATCAGGGGTTTGCATCCCGTCGTTCAGGTCGACGGCGAATCGCTGATGCTGATGACGCAGCTTATCGCCTTGGTGCCGGTCGATGAACTGAGGCGTCCAGTGCTATCCCTGGACAGCGACCACGACGAGGTCACCCGCGCCCTCGACCTGCTTGCTGATCGGGTTCTGACCGGGGCGCCGCTTCCCTCCCCCGTCCGCGTGTGTCACACGCCCCTTTTCGCGCCTTTGTTCGCGCCTTGGTTCGCGCCCTGGAAAGTACGCTCATGCGCCGCCGCCGCGGCCGCCCGCTCGACGGGTGGCTGATCATCGACAAGCCGCCGGGCATGACCAGCACGGACGTGGTCAACCAGGTTCGCCGCGGGTTCGACGCGCAGAAGGCCGGCCATGGCGGGACGCTGGACCCGTTGGCCACCGGCGTGCTGCCGATCGCGTTCGGGGCGGCGACCAAAACCGTCCCGTACGTGATGGACGGGACGAAGCTGTATCGCTTCACCCTGCGCCTCGGCGAGACCCGCGACACCGACGACGCGGATGGGCAGGTCACCGCCACCTCCTTGGTCCGACCGACGGACGCGCAGTTTGCGGCGGCTCTGCCGATATTCACCGGGGACATCCACCAGGTTCCGCCCGCCTACTCCGCGATCAAGGTCGCCGGCGAACGCGCCTACGACATGGCGCGCGAGGGCCGGGCGCCGGTGCTCCAGCCACGGGCCGCGAGGGTCGACCGGTTCGAACTGGTCGGCCGCCCGGACGCCGATACAGCCGAGTTCGAAGTGCAGTCCGGCAAGGGCGTCTACATGCGCAGCCTCGCCCGCGACCTCGCCGCCGCCTGCGGTGCGCTCGGTCATGTCGCCGCGCTGCGCCGCCTCCGCGTTGGGCCGTTCCTGGAGGCCCAGGCGATTTCGCTGGACAAATGCACGCGCGGGGAGGATACCCCGCCGGCTTCTCCGGACCTTCTGCTTCCGGTCGCGACCGCGCTGGCCGACATCCCGGCGCTGGCCTTGACCGAATCGGAGGCCTTCTTCCTGTCGCGTGGCCAGGCGCTTAGCCTGGTCGACTTGATGGGGCGCATTCCAAGGACGGCCGACCCCGATGGCGGGCTGGCCCGTGCCATGGCGGGGACGCGCGTGATCGGGTTGTGCCGCCTCGCTGACGGCATGCTGAAGCCCGAGCGCCTTCTGTAACCCCTTTTCGGAGTACATCCGATGTCGATAACCGCAGAGCGCCGCACGGCGCTCGTGTCCGACTACGCCCGCGCCACCGCCGATACCGGCAGCCCCGAAGTCCAGGTCGCGCTGATCTCCGAGCGGATCACCAACCTGACTGAGCATCTCAAGACGCACGCGAAGGACTTTCACAGCCGCCGCGGGCTGCTGATGCTGGTTGGCCGCCGCCGCCGCCTGCTGGACTATCTCAAGAACAAGGATCAGGCGCGCTACCAGGCCCTGATTGGGCGTCTCAGCCTGCGTCGCTGACGCCGTGACGACCCGGCGCCATGGGGCGTCGGGCAGCCGCCGCGCCCGCGGTGGACGACAGGCCGATCCGGAACTCCTCCGCGACGGCGCCTTCGGCAACGTGGCCGGGTCGATACCGGCCCCATGTCGCCCGAGACGCCGCACCCGCCGGGAACGGATCATCCTTCGCCGCCCCGGCGCGAGAGTAAGGAACGATCGATGTTCAACCATTTCCGCAAGGAACTCGACTGGGGCGGGCGCAAGCTCGTGCTCGAAACCGGCAAGATCGCGCGCCAGGCCGATGGTGCCGTGCTGGTCAGCTACGGCGACACCATCGTGCTGTGCACGGCGGTGGGCGCCAAATCGGCCAAGCCGGGCCAGGACTTCTTCCCGCTGACGGTCAACTACCAGGAAAAGGCGTTCGCGGCCGGCAAGATCCCCGGCGGCTTCTTCAAGCGCGAGGGCCGTCCCTCCGAAAAGGAGACGCTGGTCAGCCGCCTGATCGACCGCCCGATCCGCCCGCTGTTCCCGCAAGGCTTCCGCAACGAGGTCCAGGTCGTCGCCACGGTGCTCAGCCACGACCTCGAGAACGACCCCGACATCGTCGCCCTGGTCGGCTGCTCGGCGGCCCTGACCTTGTCCGGCATTCCCTTCTTCGGCCCGGTCGCGGCCGCGCGCGTCGGCTTCATCGATGGCGCCTACGTGCTGAACCCGACGGCCGACCAGATGAAGGGCTTCAAGCTCGACCTGGTCGTCGCCGGCACCACCGAAGGCGTGCTGATGGTCGAGAGCGAGGCGCGCGAGCTCAGCGAGGACGTCATGCTCGGCGCCGTCGAGTTCGGCCACCAGCATTTCCAGCCGGTCATCGCCGCCATCGTCGAACTGGCCGAGCACGCGGCGAAGGAGCCTTGGGCGCTATCCGAGACCGCGCCGGAGATGACCGCGCTGGCCAACCGCATCGACGAGCTGGCGCGAGCCCCGCTGGCTGCCGCCTACCAGGAGCGTGTCAAGCAGGTCCGCCAGGACGCCGTGTCCGCCGCCAAGAAGGCCGCGACCGCGACCTTGGCTGGGGAAGGGTTGGAGGCCGACAAGGCCAAGGGCCTGTTCAAGGAACTCGAAGCCGACGTCGTCCGCAACGCCATCCTGGACACCGGGATGCGCATCGACGGCCGCGATACCAAGACGGTGCGCCCGATCATCGCGGAGGTCGGCATCCTCCCGCGCGCCCATGGCAGCGCCCTGTTTACCCGCGGCGAGACGCAGGCGCTGTGCGTGGCGACCCTCGGCACCGGGCAGGACGAGCAGATCGTGGACGCGCTGGAGGGTGAGAGCCGCCAGCACTTCATGCTGCACTACAACTTCCCTCCGTACTCGGTCGGCGAGGCCGGGCGCATGGGCAGCCCGGGCCGGCGCGAGATCGGCCACGGCAAGCTCGCCTGGCGCGCGCTGCACCCGCTGCTCCCCGAGAAGTCGAACTTCCCCTACACCTTGCGAGTGGTGAGCGAGATCACCGAGAGCAACGGATCGTCGTCGATGGCGACGGTCTGCGGCACCAGCCTGGCGCTGATGGACGCGGGCGTGCCGCTGCTGCGCCCGGTGGCCGGCATCGCGATGGGGCTGATCAAGGAGGATCGCGGCTTCGCGGTGCTGAGCGATATCCTGGGCGACGAGGACCACCTCGGCGACATGGACTTCAAGGTCGCCGGCACCTCGGAAGGTGTCACCAGCCTGCAGATGGACATCAAGATCACGTCCATCACGCCGGAGATCATGCGGATCGCGCTCGACCAGGCGCGGGACGGCCGGCTGCACATCCTTAATGAGATGGACAAGGCGCTCACCGGCGCGCGGTCCGACGTGGCCGCGACAGCGCCGCGGATCACGATCATCAACGTTCCCAAGGAGAAGATCCGGGAGGTGATCGGCACCGGCGGCAAGGTGATCCGCGAAATCGTCGAGCTGACGGGCTGCAAGATCGACATCGAGGACGACGGCACCATCAAGATCGCCGCCACGACCGAGGAGGCGTCGCAGGCCGCCATCGACCGCATCCGCGGCATCGTGGCGGAGCCGGAGATCGGCGTGATCTACAACGGCAAGGTGGTCAAGACGGCCGATTTCGGCGCGTTCGTGAATTTCCTCGGCAGCCGGGACGGCCTGGTGCACATCAGCGAGCTGGCGCAGGGCCGGGTGAACAAGACCACCGACATCGTCAACGCCGGCGATTCCGTGAAGGTGAAGTGCCTCGGCTTCGACGACCGCGGCAAGGTGAAGCTGTCCATGCGGGTGGTCGACCAGGCGACGGGCGAGGATATTTCCGACAAGGTCGGCGCCAAGGGCGGCGGGCGTGAAGGCCGTGGCCAGGACGCCGCGGCCGAGTAGCGCGCGATAAAATCCGTCGGGCCTGGTGGTATCGGGCCCGGCGGTGGATATATTACAGTCTGTTTCAGCTTTGGGGATGGGCGGCCATGAAGGCGATCAACTCGATCCGCATGGGAGGTGTGGACGTCTTGCCGCTCGTCGAGGGCGGCAAAGGCATTTCCGTCTCCAACGGGATTTCGTCCGGCCACTGGGCGCACGCGGGGGGCGCGGGCACGTTCAGCGCCGTCAATGCCGACACCTACGAGGAGTCGGGCGAGCGTGCCCTGCAGGTCTATCACGGCCGCACCCGGCGTGAGCGGCACGAGGAACTGATCGCTTTCGCCATCAAGGGCGGCATCGCGCAGGCGCAGCACGCCCATGACGTGTCGGGCGGACGTGGGCGCATCCACGCCAATCTGCTGTGGGAGATGGGCGGCGCCGAAAGCGTGATCTCGGGCGTACTGGAGGGTGCGCGAGGGCTGATTCATGGTCTGACCTGTGGCGCGGGCATGCCGTATCGCCTGTCCGACATCGCGGCGAAGTTCGGCGTCTACTACTACCCGATCGTCTCGTCCTCCCGCGCCTTCAACGCGCTGTGGAAGCGCGCCTACTCCAAGGCGGCGTCGCTGCTGGGCGGGGTCGTGTACGAGGACCCCTGGCTCGCGGGCGGCCATAACGGGCTGTCCAACGGCGAGGATCCCGCTGTGCCGGAGGACCCGTTCCCCCGCGTGGTCGCGCTCCGCAAGCTCATGCGCAGCTTCGGCCTCGGCGACACGCCGATCATCATGGCAGGCGGCGTCTGGTGGCTGGAGGAGTGGGAGCACTGGATCGACAACCCCGAGCTTGGCCCGATCGCGTTCCAGTTCGGCACCCGCCCGTTGCTGACGAAGGAGAGCCCGATCGGCGAGGCCTGGAAGCAGCGCCTGCTGACCTTGAAGGAGGGCGACGTCTTCCTGAACAAGTTCAGCCCGACCGGTTTCTACTCCAGCGCCGTCAACAACGGCTTCATCCAGGAATTGCGCGAACGCAACGACCACCAGGTGGCCTACACCATGGAGCCGGTCGGCGAACACAGCGCGCAACTAGGCGTTGGGCCGCGGCGACGGATCGTGTTCCTGACGCCGACCGACCTGTTCCGTGCCGAGGGCTGGATGCGCGAGGGGTTCAGCGAAGCCCTGCGCACCCCGGACAGCACCTTGGTGTTCGTCACGCCCGAGCGTTCGGTGGAAATCCTGGCCGACCAGACCGCCTGCATGGGCTGCCTCAGCCAGTGCCGCTTCTCCAACTGGTCGCAGCACGACGCCGGGTTCACGACCGGCAAGAAGGCCGACCCGCGAAGCTTCTGCATCCAGAAAACGTTGCAGAGCGTGCGCGATGATCGCGGCGACCCGGCGGCTATCGAGCATAACCTGATGTTCAGCGGCCACAACGCCTATCGTTTCGCCTCCGACCCGTTCTACTCCAACGGGTTCATCCCGACGGTGCCGCAGTTGATGGAGCGCATCCTGAGCGGGCGGTAGCTCGTCCGCTACGACGGATCGCCGTGCAGCTCCCGGTACATGCGGGCGCGCTTTTCCTCGTCTTCCGGAACGGGCTCGGGGTTCAAGGGCGCTACCGGGTCCGGCCGGTCGAACGAGGGGGTCGGCTGCCGTATCTCAGGCTCTGGCGTCTCATAGGGCGGACGCACCCTCGGAGCAGGCTGCTCCGGTGGCGGCCCAGGCTGGTCGGAGGATCGCCCAGGCTGGTCGGATGACCGCATAGATGGCGGCACGAGATTGATGGGCCCGGCAGGCCCGATCCGCTGACCATCCTGGAAGGGAGTCGCATACGGATTTGGTGAGACGTACAAGGGCGGCGACTGGCTGAGCGGGAGCGGAGCGTACGGCGGAGTCGGAAACGGTGCAAACAGCGGCGGGTCGCTCTCGGACTGGCAGCCGGCCAGCAGCAGCACGGATAGAAGGATAGCGACGGGCCGCATCAGCGCCTCCGCTTCGTAGGCTTAGGGTCCGGTGGCGTCGCCACGGTCCGCAGCGATTTGGCGAGGCTATCGGCTAATTGCCCGAGCAACTGCCCCTCCGCCGCGACCAGGGATTGCGTGTCCGATCCAGCAACCGGCAGCGTGAGGCGGATGCTGCGTGTGGCGCCCGGGTCGTGCGCCCGTCCGCGCTGCACGGCGGCCTGGACCAGCAGCACGGCGGTGCTGCCCACGTCCAGGTCGAAGCGCTGAACATCGATTTCCACCGTGGCCGCCGGGTCGGCGGAGATGGCGCCGGCCTCGGTGAACACGCTGGTGCCTGGCAGGCGCTGGGCAAGATTCTCCGCCAGCACCCGGCCGAACATATCGCCCAACGGCTCCCCCCAGCGCTCGCCGCTGTTGAGCCGCAGCCGATAGTTGCTGCTGTCGCGGACGATCTCGGGGCGATCGAGGTAGCCCGCCAAGCCCGGCCGGCGGATTTGCACCGAGGCCGGACCGCCGCCCACTGGCCTGCCTGGCACGGCGCGGAGCGTGTAGTACGCCGTATCCGGCGACGCGCAGCCGGCGAGCGCCAGCAGGGCCGCCAACGCGAAGGCGCGTCGGTTCATCGCTCGGCCGCCTGCCCGGTACGGCCGCGGATCAGCGCCTCCGGATGGCGGTCGAGGAAGTCCGCCAACAGCCTGATGGAGCGCGCGGTATCGTTGAGCTGACCCATCACCCGTTCCAAATCCCGCGAGAATTGTGAGTTCTGCCCATAGCCGGTGTCGACCGAGCCGACCAAGTGGTTCACCCGGTTGACGGCGGATTGCAGGTCGTTCGCGATATCCGGCAGGCGCTTCAGCAATGGGGTCGCCCCGGCGTCGGCCTTCTTCACCAGGTCCTGCACGCTGCTCATGGTCGCCGCAACCGACTCCAGCGCCTGTTTCAGCTCGGGGCTGCCAACGACGGCGTTCAGCGACGTGATCGTCGCGTTCAGGTTGTCGCCGATCTGCTTGACCGGAATCTCGCCGAGTTGCTGCGACACGCCGGACAGCGACGTCAGGATGCCGGCAACGCCCCCCCCGGACAGGCTCGGCAGCACGATGGCGTCGCCTTCCCGCGACACCTGAGCGGGCGAGGCGTTCGGTATGAAGTCCATCGACACCAGCAGTTGTCCCGTCAGGTAGCTTTGGGTCAGGAGGGTCGCGCGCATGCCCTGCTGCACCAAATGTCGCGTGACCTCCATCGGTGGCGCGGTCGGATCGGGGTTGATCGCCTGCAGCCGCTCCGGCTGGATTTCGATCGCGACCCGCACCCGGGCGGTCGCCTTCGCCGGGTCGAGTTCCAATCGGACGTCCGTCACGTTGCCGATTTGAATGCCGTACATCTGCACCTGCGCGCCTGTCGATAGCCCGGCGGCGGAGCTCTGGAAATACGTCACGAACGGCAGCCGCTCCTTGAAGCCCGCGGCATCGGCAGCGTCCTCGTTGGGGAACAGCGGGAACCCGGCGCCGTCGTCGGCGGGCGAGGTGTTTCTCACGTCCTCGGGCGTATTGAAGGACACGCCGCCAGACAGCAGCGCCTGCAGCGACGCGACTTCCACGTGCAGGCCCCCGCTGCCCAGCGTGACGCTCAATCCCGAGGCGTTCCAAAAATGGGTTCCGGTCCGCACCCATTTGTCATAGGGCTCCTTCACGAAGACCGGCACCTGGATCGCCCCATTGCCCTCCGGAAGCTCGTAGCCGAGCACCTCGCCGACCACGATGTCGCGGTAGAGCACGGGCGATCCCGACGCGAGCGGGCCGATCCGGCCGGTTTTGAGGTTGAAGGTGCGCCCGGGCTGGTCGGACCGGACGCCGGGCGGGTCTTCGAGGCCGGTGAAATCCTGCTGCGACGCGCCGTCCTTAGGTCCGGGGTCTAGTTCGATGTATGCGCCGGACACCAGCGTCTCCAGGCCGGAGATGTTGGTCGACGACAGCCGGGGCCGCACCACCCAAAACCGTGCGTAGTCGGTCAGATACGGCGTTGCCTCCCGGGTCATGCGGACACCGACGTTCACGTGCGACATGTCGGGCGCCAGACGGATGCGCTCCACCGTGCCGAGTTCGACGGCCTTGTGCTTCACCTTGGTCTGGCCGGCCGCCAGCCCGTCGGCCGACTTAAAGCTGATGGTGATCATCGGCCCGCGCTGCGACAGCGTCGTGTAGGCGAGGTAGGCGCCGATGACCGCGGCCAGCAGCGGCAGCAGCCAGATGGTCGAGAACGCTCCACGCTGCCGGACGAGCGCGCGCGGCGGAGGCGACGATTGAAGAACCGGCTCGTTCGGCTGATCGTTCATGCACACGTCCAAGGATGCCAACGCCGCACCGTTGCGGCGATGCCGGTCTCAAGCGCTGCTGTCATAGGCCAGAACGTTGCCGGCTGCACCGTGTTCCGTGTCCGCCCCACGCCGTATAGAAAGCTTGAGCCGATCGGCCCCCCCTGTTCAGATGCCTTGACACCGAAGGAAGCGACCCGATGAAAGCCGCGATCCTGCACGCGCCGAACCAGCCCATGACGATCGAGGACGTCCAGCACGCCAAACCGAAAAGCCGCGAGGTGCTGGTGCGGACCCGCTTCGCCGGGCTGTGCCACAGCGACCTGCACTTCATCGAAGCGCTGTATCCCTGGCCGATGCCCAGCGTGCTCGGCCACGAGGCGGCCGGCGTGGTCGAGGTGGTCGGCGGCGACGTGACCTATCTCAAGCCCGGCGACCACGTCATCGCGTGCCTGTCGGTGTTCTGCGGGTCTTGCCCGGAATGCGTGACCGGACACCCCAATCTGTGCAGCGACACGACCGTGAAGCTGCCGCCCGGCGCCGCGCGGCGGCTGTCCTGGCGGGGCGACCTCGTGCACCAGTTCCTCAACCTGTCCGCCTTCGCCGAGACCATGCTGGTGCACGAGCACGCGCTGGTGAAGATCGACCCGGACATCCCGCTCGACATCGCGGCCCTGGTCGGCTGCGGCGTCATCACCAGGGTTGGGGCGGTGATCCACGCGGCGAAGGTCGAGCCCGGCAG
>JAABUX010003642.1_pt1 | contig 20228 bp, 17 predicted proteins | sample 5561851 | NCBI WGS metagenome assembly JAABUX01 (sample SAMN10711883, study PRJNA513361) | rock metagenome | isolation source: Antarctica rocks | place: Antarctica: Victoria Land, Richard Nunatak red sandstone | collected 2016-01-03 | reverse complement strand
GGCCTACCTCGTCTTCCCCGACTGGCAGACCCTCATGCAGACCCTGATCGACTCTAAACCGCCCCCCGACATCGCAGCCCAGATCGCCATGTGAGCCTATCGCGGGAAGGAGCATTTAGAATTGCTGCTCACTTTGGGCCGGTTGAGTTGAAATGAGTGCGCCGATCTCGGCAATCTTCGCCGGTTTACCGTCCAGCCTCTACCTTGCCGCGTGATGGCGATGGCACCGGCGCCGCGGCGGGCGGAGGCGGCTTCGCCTTCCCCGGCGCTGGCTGGGCGGACGGCCCCGGCGGGATGGTCTTGACCGCCATCGCCGCCTCGCACAGCTCCGTGGACGCCTCCGTGGGGCAGGCGTTGGAGAGTCGCGCCATCCGCCGCCACGCATCCGACCCCGCTTCGCGCTTCAGCCTCTCCCCGACACCCCACCGCCCCTCGCCTAGCACCAGCGCCGAGGCCAGCCAGCTGCCCAACTCGCACGGCAGCCCCACGCCAGCGGCTGCCAGAACCTGAACCCCAACACCGCCCCAATCGCCAAGCCACCCCACCTCCGCCGCTACCGCGCGAACCGGCTCAAGACCCGCCGCGCGCCACCTTCAGGCAGACATCCACCGTATCGCGCAACGAACTGGTGAAATAGTCGGCGCCGATCTCCGTCTGCACCATCCGGTCGGTCAGCGCCGCGTCCCCGTTGGGCCAAAGGCCGACCAGGATCGGCGCACCATGCGGCAGCTTCCGCCGCAGCCGCTGCATCAGGTAGCGCAGATGCGCGGGGTTGCCGGCGATGTCCAGGTAGGAGATGCACACCATCGCCACGCCGTCCACGTCGAGCATGTCCATCCGCTCGCGCGACGCCGCCTCGTAGGGCGTGAGCCGGGCGTTCATGCCGTGCTTGCCAAGGAGCTGCGCCAGCATCGCCGACGCCGCCTCGTCCAGCGGGCCGCGCCCGGACAGGCACAGGATCGGCGCGTCGCCCTGCCAGGCCGGCGGCAGGTCCGCCTTCCCGGGCGCGGATCCTTCAGGCGTCGGGTTGTCCGCCAGCTCGCGCCGCTCCGGCGCCGGGGCCAGCACGGTGTCGTCGGGCTGCGACGGCTTGGTCTTCGGGGCCACGTCGTCGTGCCCCTTCAACTCCTCCACCAGGGCCTCGATGGTGTGCTTCACGTGCTCAAGCTGCCCGTGGGTCAGCACGCCGCGCAGGCTGTCCTTGGCCGCAAGCTGCAGGCCCTTCAGCGCCACCTCGTCGTAGTAGGTCGAGAGCGACCGCTGCTTCAGCGTCCGCTCCGCCTCCTCCTGCACCTCGTCGGGGTCGCCGGCGAGCAGGCGCTGGTAGAAGTTCTCCACCGGCGTCAGCGCCGGGGTGTCGCCCAGCAGCACGTCCAGGAACTCCAGCCGGTCGACATGGCGCCCCAGCACCACGAGGCACAGCGTCAAGGGCGTGGACAGGATCAGGCCGACGGGACCCCAGATCCATGACCAGAAGATCGCCGCCACGATCACCGAGAACGGCGACAGCCCGGTGCTGTGGCCATACACCATCGGCTCGATGGCCTGGCTGGTCACGCCCTCCGTGACGAGGAACAGCCCGAGGGTCCAAAGCGGCATCGACCACCCGGGCGCGACCGCGGCGGCCAGCGCCACCGGCAGCAGCGCCGAGATCAACGCGCCGATATAGGGCACGAAGCGCAGCAGCGCCGAAAGGATGGCCCAAAGCACCGGGTTCGGCACGCCGATGAAGAACAGGCCGATGCCGATCAGGCAGCCGAAGCCGGTGTTGATGCAGAGCTGCGTCAGGAAATACCGGCTGAGCCGCCGCCCGCCGTCGTCGATGGCCACCGTCGCCCGGTGCAGGTCGGTGGTGCCGAACAGCCGGATCAGCCGGTCGCGCAGATCCTCCTGCTGCAGCAGCGCGAAGATCGCCACGATGAACACGATGCCGAACGTGGCGAGCGGCGACAGCACGGGGGACAGGTAGCGCCGGGCCAGTTCGAGCGGCGAGGAGGTTGACGGCAGGCCGTTGGGCTCCGGCGCGGCCTGCGGCGCGGCGGGCGCTTGCGGCCCTTCCGGCGCGTTGGCCGCGGGCGCCCCGGCGTGGTTGCCGATCTTCTCCGTGAATGCCGAGAGCCGGCCGATGGTGACCCGGCGGATCGTCGAGAGCTTGGTTTCGACGGTTTCCGCGTACTGCGGCAGATGGGTGGTGAGTTCCGCCAGTTGCGAGCCGATCACTCCGCCCAAGGCGAGGATGAGGCCCACCGCGAGCAGCACGGCCAGCAGCACCGAAGGCACCCGGCCGAGCCGCAAGTGCCGCAACAGCCCGACCAGCGGGGCCAGCACGAAGGCCAGCAGCAGCGCCAGCGTGACCGGGACCAGCACTTCCCGGCCGAAGTACAGCGTGGCCACGGTCATGACGAACAGCGTCATGCCGCGGGACGTGTCGGCCACCAGCGCGGACCCGGCCTCCACGGCCGGGCGCGGCGGCGCCGCGGTGTCGAGCGGGAAGCTGGTGTCAGGCATTGCGGGCGGTGCTCCGGGCGGTTCTCTGGGCCGCCTTGGACGACCCGTATCCGTAGGCAAGGGCCGCGATGCCCAAGACGAGGCCGACGGTTGCGGCCGTGCGCCACGCGCTGCGCCGCCGGGGGGTTGTCAGTGCGGCCTGGGCGGCCCGGGCGGCCGGGACGGCCTCGGCGGACGCGCGCCCGGCCAGCCGCTGCACCAAGCTGACGATGGGCTGTCCATACTCCGCGGCCAGCGTGGCGTAGTCGAGCAGCATCCGCAGGCCGGCGCCCGCCTCCTGCTGCACGGCCTCGGCGGCGGGCTTGGCGCCGTCCGGCAGCAGGCCTTGCAGTTGCTCCCTCAATTGGTTGGCCTGCCGGCTATGGGCCAGGGCGCTGATGGTGCTGCGAGCGGACATGGCGGCGTTCCTCGTTTCGACGATTGAAGGGAAGCGCGCCAGGCGGCTGGACAGTTGCACGGGACGCCGCGGCGGCTTGCCACATCGTTGCACCGATTTGAAGCGGCAGGCCGGGCGAAGAACCACGAACGCGACAAATCTTTCGGCGCGACAAATCTTTCGGCGCAACAAATCTTTGTGCCAAGTCCGAACCCAGGCGAACCAAACGCCGCTTGGCTGGTTAGCAGCATCCGGAAACGGCTCCGGCGTCCAATCGCCCCAACGTCCAATCGCCCCAGCGTCAATCACCCATGCGCTCGACAATAATCCAGGGAGTTCCATTTTGCACAAAGCCATCCTGACAGCCTTCGCCGCCACGATGCTGAGCGCCGGGCTGACCGCCGGCCCGGCGCTGGCCCAATCCGGCGCGACGCAGACCCCGCCCGCGCCCAACTCCAGCCAGAGCGCGCCGGAGCCTTCGAACAGCATCCCGTCCGGCGCTGCCACGGCATCGCCGGGCGCCGCGCCGACCGGCGTCGTGGGCAACACCAATGTGGGAGGCTCGCCGAGCGCCTCGCCGAGCGGGGCCGGGCAGAACGCGCCGGCGGCGCCGAGCGGGTCCTCGGGCGGCCAGCCCTCGGGCGCCTTCGACAAGACCATACCGCAGCCCGCCTCCAAGTAGGCTTCGGCGCGATACGCGGCCCGGGGCGCCCCGCGCACCCCGGGCCGCTTTGCGCTCGGCCCTGTCCAAACCCATCGACGTTGCAGCCGCCCCCCGATCCGCCCGGCGCATTGCGCGACCCGGCCTGCCGGCAGCAGCGCCGCGCCCTTCTGGCCCTGCCGCACATGATGCCCCTCGCCGCCTACGTCGCCCGTCTGCGGCGTCCGGGCATCGAAGTGCTGGGCGTCGAAGTGCTGGGCGTCGAGGTGCCGGACTTCGACCCCCTGGACGGCGGCACGGAGGCGCAGGTGCTGTTCCTCATGGAAAAGCCCGGCCCGCAGGCGGCATCCTCCCGAACGGATCGCGAGGACACCGGCTTCATCAGCCGGGACAACAGCGGCGAGACCCCCAAGGCGCTGCGCCGCTTCATGCTGGAAGCCGGGTTGCCGCGGCGCGACACGGCCGTCTGGAACGTCATCCCATGGTGGAACGGCTCGATTGCCGTCACGGCGGCGGAACGGGCCGCGGGCCTGCTGGAACTGCCGCATGCCCTGGCCCTGCTGCCCCGGCTGCACACCGCCGTGCTCGTCGGCCGCACCGCGGCGCGGGCGCGTTCCGCCCTGGTTGGGCTGCGCGTGCTGGAAAGCGCCCATCCCAGCCCGCAGGTGCGGGCCGGCAACCGCGCCCTGTGGGACGCCATCCCAGGCGTGTGGCGGCAGGCGGCCCAACCTCCATGACGCCCTCAACCCCGGCGCGGCACCTGCGCCAGCAGCGCCGGGACGAACAGCAGCGTGGTCAGCAGCGTGCAGCCCAGGCTGAGCAGCAGCAGCGCCCCCATGCTGGCCGTGCCGGGATGCCGCGACAGCGCGAGCGAGCCGAAGGCCGTGGCCGTGGTCAGGGCCGAGAACAGCACGGCGCGCGCTGTGGCCGAGCCCAAGGGATGCGAACGCCCCGCGCGCCAGTTCATGACGAAGTAGATGTTGAACGACACCCCCACCCCCAACAGCAGCGGCAGCGCGATGATGTTGGCGAAGTTGAGCGGCAGCGGCAGCAGCACCGCCGCCAGCACCGTCAGCATGGACGACAGCAGCAGCGGCGCCATCACCAGCAGCACGTCGGCCACCCGGCGCAGCGCCACGGCCAGGATCACCGTGATCGCCAGCAGCGCCCAGACCGCCGCCGCGCGGAACGCGCTCACGATGGTGGCGGCGCTGGCGGTGATGGAGACGGCGGCCCCGGCCGCGTCCGGCGCGACCTCCTGCACCTGCGCCACGAAGCGCACCAGGCCGTCGGCGACCATGGCGCTCCGCTTCGGCACCGCCTGCAGCCGGGCGCGTCCGTCCGGCAGCACCCAGTCGGCGGCGATGTCGGGCGGCACGTCGGCCTCCGTGACCGGCCTGGCGCCGAGCGCCCGGCGCAAACGGTCGAGCTGCATCGGCAGGAACCGGGTCAGCGCGGCGTCGGCGGCCAGCAGAATCGGGTCGGATGCCTGGCCCAGCGCCTTGAGGTCGCCGGCAATCGCCGAAAGCGTACTGCCCTCCGGCAGCTTGTCCCGCACCCCGTCCAGCTTGGCCGCCGCGGACTGCGCGGCGTCGCGCAGGGCGGCAGCGTCCGGACGCTCCATGCCCGCATCCACGTCCAGCGTCGGACCCAGCAGCGTGGCCGCGTCGGCGATCAGCGGCAGCTTCTCGGCCTGGTCCTCCGGCACGAAGCTGCGCAGCGTCAGCACGCTGTCCACCAGCGGCAGGGCGCTCAACCGCTCGGCCATGCTGGCGGCGTCGGCCACGGACGGTTCCAGGGTCTCGATCGTGTAGGGATTGGCGACCGGGTCGTCCTCCAACGAATGCAGCGTGCGGACCGCCTCCGTCGTGGGGTCCTTGGTGTTCAGCGGGTCGCCGTCGAACACCAGGCGCGGCAGCGACGCGGCGCCGGCAATCGCCAGCATGGCGCAGGTCAGCAGCACCGGCTTGCGGAAGCGCACGATGGGCGCGTCGAGCGGACGCAGCCAGCGGAGGCCGACCTCCACCGCCCCGGCCCGCGGATCGAAGAGCAGCAGCAGCGCCGGCAGCACGGTCACGGTGCAGGCGAACGCGATCAGCATGCCGACGCCGGCGATCAGGCCGAGCTGGGCCACGCCCACGAAGCTCGTCGGCGTGAAGGCGAGGAACCCGGCGGCGCTGGCGCAGGCGGCCACCATGACCTGCCGCCCGGCCCGGCGCGCGGTGCGGTCCAGCGCCGCCGGCAGGGTCACGGCCTGCATCTGCTCCTCGCGGAAGCGTACGGAGACCTGGATGCCGAAATCCACCGCGATCCCCACGAACAGCACCGCGAACGCGACCGAAACAAGATTCAGCGTGCCCACGGCAAGCGTCGCGAACCCCGTGGTCAGCAGCAGGCCCAGCACCAGGGTCAGCAGCACCGGCACGATCAGCCGCCAGCTCCGCAGCGCCAGGAACAGCAGCACTGCCACCAGCACCACGCTGCCGAGCAGGCCGACGGCGGCGCCCTGCGCGACCGTCGCGAACTCCTCGTCCTCCAGCGCCACGGAGCCGGTCAGGCGCACGTGGGCGCGTCCGCGCTGCACGAACTCCAGCCCGGTCACGGCGCGGCGGATCGCTTGGGTCGCGACGGCGCCGGGTTCCAGCGCGCCGAAGTCGAGCTTCGGCTGCGCCAGCACGAAGTGGTACTGCCCGGCCAGCTCCGCGACCGGCCCGGCCAGCAGCCGCTCCCAGGACAACGGCTCCGGCCGGTCCGCCGCCGCGGCGGCCAGGGCGGCGTGGAAGCCCTTGAGCGCCGGCTCGAACGGCGCGAGGTTCGCCTGGCCGGCCTGCACGCCGTCGGCGATCAACGACAGCGCGCCGAGCAGGCCGCGCAGGCTCGGGTCGGCGGCGAGCTGGCCCAGGAAGGGCTGCGCGTCGATGGTCTGGTCCAGCAGCGCCGAAAGCTGCGGGCGGCTCAGGAACATCAGGGCGTTGCGTTCCAGGTACGGGGACACGTCCGGCTGGCGGACGCTCTTGAAATGCGTCTTGTCGGCCTGGAGGGCCGCGGCGAGCGAGGCGGCGGTCGCCTCCGCCTCCTCCGGCGTCGCGCCGTCCACCACGGCCACCAGCAGGTCCTCGTTCCTCGGGAACGCGCGCTGCAGCTCCATCCCGTGCTGCCGCCAGGGCAGGCTTTCGGAGAACAGGCGGGACGTGTCGGTGGAAACCGCGAGCCGGGACCGCGCGAGCCAGACGCAGCCCACGCCCAGCAGCAGCGACGCCAGCAGCACCACCCAGGCATGGCGCACGCACGACCCGATCCAGCGGGCCAAGACCTCCGACATGGCTTAGGCCCGCATCTTGGGCAAGCGCGCCGCGCTGCTGGGCCAGCCGGCCGCCAACTCGTCCAAACACAGTCCGGCCATGCCCGGCCCCTCCTCGGATTCGGCCGCGCTCCGGGCCTGTCGCCGCCAGCCTATAATCCGCATGTCCGCCGCAGGCCAGCCGGCGCCCGCCGGGTGCGCGGCTGAGCGCCTTATTCCCCTCCCCTACTCGCCACGGGGGTCGAAAGCATGGCGCAGCCCATCGCCGAGCAGGTTCACCGCGATCACCGACAGGAAGATCAAGAGGCCCGGCAGCACCGCCAGCGTCGGCGCCGTCGTCACCAGCTCCTGCGCGTTGTTGAGCATGTTACCCCAGGACGGCGTCGGCGGCACGATGCCGAAGCCGAGGAAGCTCAGCACGCTCTCGAACAGGATGACGCGCCCCACGGTGAGGGTGAGCGCCACGATCAACGGGCTGGCCACGTTGGGCAGCACATGCGTGAGGATGGCGTAGCCCGCCCGCGCCCCGCTGACCCGGGCGGCGCGGATGTAGTCGGCCTCCCGCACCGAGAGCGTCGCCGCGCGCACGATGCGGGCGACCCCGGTCCAATCGACGATGGAGATGATGACCACCACCCGCCAGAACCCGGCCGCGCCCGAATGCGCGAACTCCGGCGAGAAGCCCAGCTTGGTCAGGTCGAGCGCCCCCAGCACAATCAAGAGCGGCAGCAGCGGCAGCGCGATCATGCCGTCGGTGAAGCGCATCAGCAGCGCGTCGAGCCGCCCGCCGAAGTACCCTGCCGCCACCCCGATGGCGGTGCCCAGCAGCGCGCCGAACGCGGTGGCGATCAGCCCCACCAGCAGCGAGATCTGCCCCCCCACCATCAGCCGCACCAGCTCGTCCCGCCCGGCGTCGTCGGTGCCGAGCGGATGCGCGGCACTCGGCGGGTCGAAGCGGGACAGCAGGTCCGTCGTGGTGGTGTCCACCCCGAGCCACCACTGGACGGGCCAGGCAGCCAGGCAGAACAGCACGACCAGCAGCAGGAGCGCCAGCGCCGCCATCCCCATCCGGTGCCGCCGGAAGCGGCGCAGCCGGAGGCGCCAGGGACCCTGCGGCGCGTCCACCGCGGGCGGAGGCGGAAGCTGGACGTTCATCCGACCGAGATCCGCGGGTCGAGCCAGCCATAGGCGAGGTCGGCGGCGAGGTTGCTCAGCAAGGTGATAAGCGTGGCGAACAGCAGGCCGCTGAGCGCCAGGTTGTAGTCGTTCCCCAAAATGGCGTCGTAGATCATCTTCCCCATGCCCGGCTGCGCGAACATGGTTTCGGTGATGAGCGCGCCGCCGAACAGGCCGCCGAAGCTCAGGGCCATCACCGTGACCACGGGGATCAGCGCCGGGCGCAGCGCATGGATCAGCACGATCCGGCCCTCCCCCGCCCCTTTGGCCCGGGCGGTGCGGACGTGGTCCATGCGCAGGGCATCCACCATGGCCGCGCGCACGTAACGCACGAACTGGCCGATGATCGACAAGGCGAGCGTCGTCACCGGCAGGACCATGTGCCAGAACGTGTCCTTCCAGGTGCCGTCGCCCACCCCGCTCGCGGGCAGCGCGTGCAGATTGACGGCGAACACCAGGATCAGCACGAGCGCCAGCCAGAACACCGGCACAGACACCCCGGCCAGCGCCACCGTGCTGATCGCCCCGTCGATCCAGCCGCCGGGCCGCAGCGCCGCGAGCACCCCCAGCAGCAAGGACAGCACGACGGCGATGGTGAAGCCGCCCAGCATCAGCTTGCAGGTCTGCCACAGCGCCGGCAGCAGCACCTCCAGCACCGGGCGCGAGTGCACCCGGCTGAACCCCAGGTCGCCGCGCAGCGCGTCCCACAGCCAGCGGGCGTAGCGCAGCATGAGCGGCTGGTCGAGGCCGTAGATGGCGCGCAGCCGGGCTGCGGCCTCCGGCGTCATGCCGGGGTTGCTCGCCATCATCAGGTCGATGGGATCGCCCGGCATCAGGCCGATCAGGCCGTAGATGACGAACGACATCACCAGCAGCACGAGCACGGCCTGGGCGGTCCGGCGGAGGAGGAAGCGGGCCACCGCGCTATTCCGCGAAGTGGCAGGCGCTCAGCACCTTGCGCCGGCCCGGCGCCGGGCCGAGCAAGGGGGGCTGGACGCGGCAAACCGCCTGGACCTTGGGGCAGCGCGGATGGAACACGCAGCCCGGCGGCGGCGCCATCGGGCTGGGCATCTCCCCACGCAGCGCCGAGCCGCGGGCGCGGCGGCGTCCGATGCGCGGGGCGGCGTCCAGCAGGGCGCGGGTATAGGGATGGCTCGGGCGCGCGAACAGGTCGGCACGCGGCGCGAGTTCCACGAGGCGGCCCAAGTAGAGCACGGCGACGCGGTCGGCCAGGTGGTTCACCACGGCCAGGTCGTGGGAGATGAACAGGTAGGCCAGGCCATGCGCGCGCTGCAAATCGCGCAGCAGGTTCAGCACCTGGCTGCCGATGCTCACGTCGAGCGCCGACAGCGGCTCGTCCGCCACCACCAATTCCGGCGCCGGGGCGAGCGCCCGGGCGATGGCGATGCGCTGGCGCTGCCCGCCGGAGAACTCGTGCGGGTAGCGGTTGAGCGCGTCGGGCGGCAGGCCCACCTGGGCCGCGAGTTCCCCCGTGCGCCGCCGCTGCTCCGCCGCCGGGCGGCGGGCGATGCGCAACGGTTCCGCGATGATGGCGGATACCGGCATGCGCGGGTCGAGCGCCCCGAACGGGTCCTGGAACACCACCTGGATCGCCTGGCCCGCGTAGCGCACCGTCCCCTGCGTCGGCGCACGCAGCCCGGCGACGACGTGGCCCAGCGTGGTCTTGCCGCTGCCGCTCTCGCCCACCAGCGCCAGGGTCTCGCCGGGCTGGATGTCGAAGCTCACGTCCTCCACGGCGCGGAGCACGCGCCCTTTCGCGAACAGCCCGCCGCCTTGCGGGAAGTGGACGGACACGCGCTCCACTTCCAGCAGGCTCATTGGCCCACCTTGAAGCACGCGGCCCAGTGGCCCGGCGCGTGCTCTTCCAGCGCCGGCTCCGCGCTCCGGCACCCGGCGTCGCCGCGCGGGCAGCGGGGGGCAAAGCGGCAGCCCGGCTCGGCGCGGCCCATGTCCGGCACGCCGCCGGGGATCACCGGCAGATGCTCCACCCGGTGCGAGGCGTCCGGCAGGGTGGCGATCAGGCCGACCGTGTAGGGATGCAGCGGCTGCGCGAACAGCGCGTCGGCCGGGCCGCGCTCGACGATGCGTCCGGCGTACATCACCACGACCTCGTGCGACACCTCGCTGACCACCGCGAGGTTGTGGGAAATGAACTGGATCGCGGCGCCGGTCTCCTCCTGCAAGGCCAGCATGAGGTCGAGGATCTGCGCCTGGATGGTGACGTCGAGCGCCGTGGTCGGCTCGTCCGCGACCAGCAGCGCCGGGCGGCAGGCGAGCGCCATCGCGATCATCGCCCGCTGCCGCTGCCCGCCGCTGAGCTGGTGCGGGTAGGCGCCGGCCCGCTCCCGCGCCGCGGGGATGCCGACCTGGGACAGCAGCTCCACCGCGCGTTCCCCGGCGGCGGGCCAGCCCATGCTCTCATGCAGCACCAGCGCCTCGGCGATCTGCCGGCCCACCGGCATGACCGGGTTCAGCGCCGTCATCGGCTCCTGGAACACCATCGCCATGCGGTCGCCGCGCATCGCCCGCCAGGCAGCGCGGCCCTGGCCCACCAGCTCGCGCCCCTCGAAGCGGATGCTGCCGGACACGCGGCCGGGCTGCGGCACCAGGCCCATGAGCGCCAGCGCCGTCATGCTCTTGCCGCAGCCGCTTTCCCCCACCACGCCCAAGGTGCGGCCCGGCGGGATGGCGTAGCCGACGCCCGCCACCACCCGGCGCGGCCCGCCCGGCAGGTCGAAGGCGACCTCCAGGCCCTGGACCTCCAGGAGCGGCTCTGACCCAGTGTTTACTGGGGCGTTTACTGGGGCATTTACTGGGATGTCCATTGCTCCGCGAAGATGCCGACGTTGTAGCCGTTGCCGAGCGGCTGGTAGCCGTGCAGCCACTTGGGGGTGATGTGCGAGTCGGCGCGGAAGAACAGCGGCAGCGCCGGCAACTGCTCCGCGTAGATGCGCTGCATCGCCGCCCACCCCGTGCTGGCCTTTTCCGGGTCCAGCTCGCTTTCCACCTCCGCGATGTCCGCATCCATCTTGAAATCGCTGAACCCTGGATAGTTCGCGCCGCCGTAGCTGTTGGCCTGGCTCGGGATCTGGTCGGTGGCGAGCGTGCGGCGCGCCGATTCGGAGACGGTGCTGCTCCAGCCGTACAGGACCGCGCCGTTGTAGGTGCGCCGCTTGAGCGTTTCGCCGAACAGGGTGCGGGCCGGCTCGTTCTTGATCGTTGCCTCGATGCAGGCGGCCTTCCATTGGTTCTGCAAGACCTGCTGCTCCAGCTCGCGGAGCCGATTCCCGGAGGTGGTGCCGAACTCGATGGACAGGCGCTGCCCGTCCTTGCGGCACACGCCATCCGGGCCGGGGGTCCAGCCGGCGTCGGCGAGCAGCTTCTTGGCGCCGGGCAGGTCGAACTTGGCGGCCTGGATCGTCTTGTCGTGCATGGGATGCAGCGGGTTGACCCAGGTGGCGGCGACCGGCTGCAAGCCCTCGAACAGCCGCGTCACCAGCGTCTGGCGGTCGAGCGCCGACAACAGGGCGCGGCGCACCCGCACGTCGGACAGGATGGGGCTGTCGAGCTTAAGGTCGATGTGCTCGTAGGTGAGGCTCGGCTGGAAGGCGTAAACGAAGCGGTCCGGCGCCTGCTTCCGCAGCGCGAGCGCCTGGTCGATGGTCAGGCCCACCCCCTCCCCCGCCACCATGTCGATGTCGCCGGACAGCAGGTTGGCCTGCAGCGCCGCGGTGTTCTCGATGGTGCGGAGGGTAATCTTGCGGAAGGCCGGCTTGGGACCGGGCCAGTGCGGGTTCGGCTCGAACACGACCTGCGCGCCGGACTGGTAGCCCGTCACCATCCAGGGGCCGTTCCACAGGCCGGGCATGGTCGGCGCGCGGTTGTACTGGGTCGCGTTGATGTAGTCGCCGGGCGCGCGGGCGGCGGCGGCCACGGGGCCTTCCAGGTGCTCGGGCAGCACCTGGTCCCACATCATGAAGTCCGACAGCACGCGCGGCAGGTGCAGCACGGCGGTCGCGTCGTCCACCACGTCAACCGATGACGCGCGCTCCCACGGGTAGGTGTTGCTGAACCCGGCATCCGGGTTCTGCGCGAGCTTCAGGGTGAAGGCGATGTCGCGCGCCGTGACCGGCTGGCCGTCGCCCCACTGGAGGCCGGGCTTGAGCTTGATGGTGACGGCCATGCCCTTCTTGCCGCCGCCCAGGTCCTCGATGCGGGCGAGGCCGTTCTCCAAGGACGGCAGCTCGGCGCATAGCAGGCAGACGGGTTTCCAATCCTTGTCGTAGGCGCTGACCTGCCGCTGGGCGAAGGCGAGGGCGTAGAGCTTGATGACCGTCGGGTCGATATTCGGATGGAGGCTGGGGGGGAACTGCGCCGCGCCGATCACCAGCTCGTCGCGGGCCAGCGCCGGGGCCGCGAGCGCCGCAAGGAATGGCAAGGCGAGCAGGAAACGGCGCATGGCTGGGGGACTCGGCTGGTGGCGGCACCACATAGACCGGCGAACGGACCGCGCGTCAATGCAAGAATCGTGCCTGTTTGGCAACGTTACCCCGCCACGCGCCGATACGGCACGTCCTTGACCCGCCCGCCGTTCACCCGCAGCCCGCCGACCGCGCCTCCCGCGTCCCGCAGCGCCTCCACGTCCAGCCAGGACGGGAGCAGGTCAGGCATGGGGATGCGGACCCGGTCGCCCTCCATCGGCTCGACCCGCCATGGGCCGCCGCGCGTGACCGGCCCGCGGGCCGTGACTTGCAAGCCGTCGCCGCCTGCCTCGATTGTCCAGTCCGCGTCCATCTCCTCGCTGCGGTAGCGGCCGGGCAAGCCGTCCGGCAGCGCCGCGCCGGGCGGGACCCGGCGGAAGGTGGCGACGTGCCCGGCGTCCAGCTCCACCTCGACCGTGTCCGTGTCGACGGGGCGCAGCGCAAAGGAGGCCATGCCCCGCACGGCGCCGAGGCGGCCATCGGGCAGCGTCGAAGGCTCGAACGGCTGGCCGAAGGTGGCGAAGCTGGCGGTGCCCTCCGGCGTCACGGCGATGTCCAGGGTGGTGCCGGAAACCGGGTCGAGCCAGCGCCCGGCCAAGAGCCGGACGGCGTTCGGATCGGCGGGCCGGGGCGCCGGGGCCGCGCCGGGGCGGGCGTCCAGCAGCAGGTCCAGCACCCGGTGCGCCAGCAGCAGAGGATCGGCGTCCAGGCGATTGGCGATGGCGATGACCGTGACGCCCTGTTCCGGCACGCGCAGGAACTCGGTGCGGTAGCCCGGCCACAGCCCGCCATGCCCCACGGTGCGGAGGCCGCGGTACTCGCGGACCACCTGGCCGCGGGCGTATAGGTTCGGCGTCCCGTTGGCGAATGGCGCCACCATTGAGAGCGCCCCGGCGAGGTCCGGGTGGGCGTCGAGCCACTGGCTCCAAAGCGCCAGGTCCTCCACGCCGGACACGAGGCCGCCCTCCCCATGCAGCGGAAAGGCGTGCGGCGCGCGCAGCCAGGCGCCGTCGCGACGGACGTAGCCGGTGGCGAGGCCGGGCACGGGCGCGGCGACCTGCTCCACCAGCCGGGTGCGGGCCATGCCGGCGGGTGCGAAGATGCGGCGATCCAGGAAAGCGGGCAGCGCCTCGCCGCCCACCCGCTCGGCGATGCGCCCGAGCAGGAGGAAATTGGAGTTGCTATAGAGGAAGCGGCTGCCGGGCGCGAAGTTCAGCGTGCGCTGGCGGAGGATGCCGGCCATCAGCTCGTCCGCCCGCACCGGCTGGCCGAGGTCGGCCCCGCCCAGGCGCATGATGCCGAGCATGTCGCGGATGCCGCTGGTGTTGTGCAGCAGATGCGCGACCGTCACCGTCGCGCCCATGTCCGGGAACTCCGGCAGGTGGTCCCGCACGTCGTCCTCCAGCCGCAGCCGTCCTTCGTCGGCCAGCATCAGCACCGCGGCGCAGGTGAACTGCTTGGTGACGGAGGCGACGCGGAACGTCGTGTCCGGCCCGACCGGCACGCCCAGTTCTAGGCTCGCCAGCCCGGCGCAGCGGTGCACCACGAGCGCCCCGTCCTGCTGCACCACGCCGACCGCGCCGCCAGGGCTGAGGCCGCCGCCGTGCAGCCCGTCCAGCAGGCGCTGCACCCCGCGGTCGAGCGCCAGCCGTGCGAGGCCGGTCATGGCTCGCCCCGCCACAGCTCGGCCTGTTGGGAGAAGGGCTGCCCGGTGCCGTTCGGCCCGAAGCCGCGCAGCCAGAGCGGCACCGCCTGCGGGATCACGGTGATGAACAGCGGCAGCGCCGGCAGGCGTTCGGCGTAGATGCGCTGCATGGTGGCCCACGCGGCCCGGCGCTTGGCCGGGTCAAGCTCGGTCTCCGCGGTCGCCACCGCCGCGTCGAACGCCGGGTCGCTGAAGCCGGTGAAGTTCGCGCCGCTCCAGTTGTTCGCCTCCGCCGGCACCATGTCGGAGCCGAGGGTGATGCGCGGGCTTTCGCCGACCAAGCTGCTCCAGGAATACATCACGAGGCCCGGGAACGCCCGGTGCTTGGTGGTCTGGCCGAACAGGGTGCGGGACGGCTCGGTGCGAAGCGTCGCCTCCACGCCCACCGCCTTCCAGGCGTTCTGCATGACGGCCTGCAGCAGCTCGATCACCCGGAAGCCGGAGGCGGCCAGGAACTCGATGCTCAGGCGCTGCCCGGCGGCGTTGCGCCGTATCCCGTCCGCGCCGGGGGTCCAACCGGCCTCCTCCAGCAGGCGGCGTGCCGCGGCCGGGTCAAAAGGCACGGGCGGCACGGAGGGGTCGAACTCCGGGTTCTTCGGGCTGACGAAGTTTGTCGCCAACACGTACTTGCCGCCGTACAGCCGGTCGTTGATGGCCCGGCGGTCCACAGCCAGCAGCAGCGCGCGGCGCACGCGCAGGTCCGAGAGGACCGGGTTCGTGCCGCTCGCGTCGATGTGGGAGTAGGTGAGGCTCGGGGCGTAGCTATAGGCGAAGCGGTCGGGGTACTGCTTCTGCAAGGCCAATGCCTGGTCAGTCGTCAGGTTGTTGTCGATGTCGATGTCGCCGGACAGCAGGTTGGCCTGCAGCGCGGCGGTATCGGCGATCAAGCGCATCGACACCTGCTTGAAGCCCGGCGCGGGACCCGGCCAGTGCGGGTTGACGGCCAGGGTGATGGTGCTGCCGGACTGGTAGCCGCTGACGGTGAATGGGCCGTTCCACAGGCCGGGGTTGAGCGGGTTGCGGTTGTACTCCGTCGTGTTGATGTACTCGCCGGGTCCGTGGGCGCGCTCATAAACCGGCCCCTCGATATGCTCGGGCAGCAACTGGTCCCACTGCGCGTAGGAGCCGAGCACGCGGTCCAGATGGAGCACGGCGGTGTGGTCGTCCACCACGTCCACGCTGCTTGCCCGGGTCCAGGCGTTGGGGTTGCTGAACCCGGCGTTCGGGTCGCGCCCGACGCGCCAGGTGAACGCCACGTCCCGCGCCGTGACCGGCACGCCGTCGCCCCAGCGCAGCTCCGACCGCAGCTTGAGGGTCACGGCCATGCCCGCGCCCTCCCTGCGCGCCAGGCCATTCTCCAGGGAGGAGACCTCCGTGCAGAGCAGGCAGATCAGCGTGTTGTCGGCGTCGTAGGTGGTCACGGTGCGGGTGGCGAAGCCCAGCACGTAGTTCTTGATGAGCAACGGGTCGATGGAGGGGTCAGGCTGGACGGGAACTCGGCGATGCCGATCACCAGGGCGTCGCGCGCCTGCGCGGCGGGGTGGAGGAGCAGGGTGGATGCCAGGGCGGCGAGGGTGAGGCGAAGCATGGGGCGTGTCTCCATCGGCCCGCCATCCATGGCACGCGATCCGGCGGACGGCAAAACGGTGGCGGGCCGTCTCGTTTTGTGGGATGAACGGCTCTTGAGGCCGTCAGCATCCTGAACACCACCCGGGAGCTTCGCATGGAACCGTTGTTTGCCGAGACTCCGATCATGATGAGCCGCACGGAGTTCCGCCGCTGGGCGGCGGCACAGCCGCGCGGCCGTTACGAGCGGGTGGCCGGCGAGGTGGTGGCGATGGCGCCGGAGCGCATAGAGCACACACGGGTCAAGGCAGGGGCATGGCTGACGCTCCGCCAAGCCATCCGCGCCGCGGGCCTACCCTGCGAAGCGATGAATGACGGCGCCACTATCGAGGTCGGGAACGACACCGATTATGGACCCGATGTCGTCGTGACGTGCGGTGAACGGGTCGGGGGCAAACTGGTGGTCACACCAAACCCTATTATCGTTGTCGAAGTCCTCTCGCCGTCCACGCAGTCGGTCGATACGGGAACAAAGTTTACCGACTATTTTAAGGTGCCCTCGATCCGGCATTACCTCATCGTCCGCGCCGACCGGCGCGCGGTGATCCACCACCGCCGATGCGACGACGGCGGCATCGAGACCCGGCTTCTTGCCGAAGGAAGGATCGCCCTCGATCCGCCCGGCATCGAAATTGCAATCGAGGACTTCTACGCCGAGTGACGGCACGTCCGTCATACTTTTAGAGAATGGAGTTTGGCATGATCGTCATCAGCAGACGCGGCGTGATCGCCGGCGCCGCCACGCTCAGCCTCGGAACCATGCCCGCCGCCCGCGCCGCCGCGCCGACCCTCGCCATGGTGCAGATCAACCAACAGGCGCTGTTCTTCAACCAGATGCTGCAAGGCGCGCAGGGCGCCGCCAAGAAGGCCGGGGTGGCGCTCGACGTGTTCAACGCGAACGACAGCCCGACCGAGCAGAACAATGCGGTTGAAACGTACATCCAGCAGAAGGTCGCCGGCATCCTGGTGGACGCCATCGACGTGAACGGCCTGCTGCCGTCGATCCAGCAGGCCGCCGCGGTGGGCATCCCGGTCGTTTCGGTCGATTCGGTGCTGCCGGAGGACGGGCCGCAGAAGGCGCAGATCGGCGTCGACAACGCGAAGGCCGGGCAATTGCTGGCCGACGTGTTCCTGCGGGACGTGCAGTCCGCGATGGGCGGCCGCGCCAAGCTCGGCGTCGTCGGCGCGCTGAACTCCTTCATCCAGAACCAGCGGCAGAAGGCGTTCGTGGACGCGGTGTCCGGCAAGCCCGGCGTGACGATGGCCGGCGTGGTGGACGGGCGCAACATCCAGGACAACGCGCTGGCGGTGGCGGAAACGTTGCTGACCGGCAACCCCGACATGACCGCGATCTACGCGACCGGCGAGCCGGCGCTGCTCGGCGCCATCGCCGCAGTCGAGAGCCAGGGCCGGCAAGGCGACGTGAAGGTGTTCGGCTGGGACCTGACGGCGCAAGCCATCCGCGGCATCGACGCGGGCACCGTCGTCGCCGTGGTGCAGCAGGACCCGGCGGGCATGGCCGCCGCGGGCGTCGACGCGCTGGTCACGCTCACCCGCGGCGGCACGGTGGGGCACACCATCGCCGTGCCGGTCACGATCGTGACCAAGGCCAACGTCGATCCCTACCGCGCGGTGTTCAAGTAGGCGCATGGAGGGGCTGGCGGCTGACCGCACCGCGCGCCCGGCCTCGGCCCCGGCGCCCGCGCCGCTGATGTCCCTGCGCGGCATCGGCAAGACGTTCGGCTCGCAAACCGCCCTGCGCGGCGTCGACCTCGACCTGTTCGGCGGTGAGTGCCTGGGCCTCGTGGGCGACAACGGCGCCGGCAAATCGACGCTCAGCAAGATCATGTCCGGCGCCTGCCTGCCGGACGCCGGGCGCATCCTGCTGTCCGGCGCCGAGGTGCGCCTGGCTGGCCCGGCGGACGCGCGGGCGCAGCGCATCGAGATGGTCTACCAGGACCTCAGCCTGTGCGACACGGTGGACGTGGCGGGCAACCTGTTCCTCGGCCGCGAGATCGCCCGGCGCGGCCTGCTCGACAAGGCGGCGATGCGGGCGGAGGGCCGGCGCATGCTCGACGCGCTCGGCATCCGCATCCCCAGCATGCGGGCCAAGGTGGCGCGGCTGTCCGGCGGGCAGCGGCAGTCCATCGCCATCGCCCGCGCCGCCGCCTTCGCGCCCCGGGTCCTGCTGCTGGACGAGCCGACCTCCGCGCTCGCGGTGGCCGAGGTGGAGGCGGTGCTGGCGCTCATCAACCGGATCAAGGCGCGCGGCGTCGCGGTCGTGCTGGTGACGCACCGGCTGCAGGACCTGTTCCGCGTCTGCGACCGCATCGCCTTCATGTATGAGGGCACCAAGGTGGCGGAGCGCCGGGTGGCTGAGACGAACCTGGAGGAGGTCGTGCAGCTCATCGTCGGCGGCGCACGGCCTTGAGCGCCCCGGCCATCGCCGACGCGCCGCGCGGCACAGCCGATTTCCTGCTGGAGCACGCGCAGGTTCTCTCCATCGCGGCGTTCTTCGTCCTGTGCAGCCTGGCGTTCGCGCTGGCGTCGCCGGTGTTCCTGACGCCGGGCAACCTGCTCAACGTGCTTCGGCAGATGGCGCCGATGCTGATCGGCGCGGTGGCAATGACTTTCGTGATCACCACGGGCGGCATCGACCTGTCGGTCGGCTCCACCGTGGCGCTGACCAACGCGCTGGCGGCGATCTCGCTGGGGGCCGGGGTGCCCTGGCCGCTGGTGGTGGTTGCCATGCTGGGGCTGGGCGCAGCGGTCGGCGCGGTGCAGGGGTGGTTCGCCGCCTACCAGAAAATCCCGTCCTTCATCGTGACGCTGGCCGGGCTGTCGATCCTGCGCGGCGTGGCCCTGTTGCTCACCCAGGGTTACTCGGTCCCGATCACCGGGGCGCCGGGCTTCGTCGCCCTCGGGCGGGGCTGGGTGCTGGGCGTGCCGATCCCCGCCGTCATCGCCGCCATGGTGGCCATCGCCGGCACCGTGGCGCTCGGCCAGACCCGCTACGGGCGGCAGGTGGTGGCGGTCGGCGCGAACATGGAGGCGGCGCGGCGGGTCGGGATGCCGGCGCTGCGCGTCGCGGCCTCGGTGTTCGCGCTGACCGGGGCGGCGTCGGCCTGCGCCGGGCTGATCATCGCGGCGCGGCTCGGCTCCGGATCGTCCAACGCGGCGGTGGGGTTCGAGCTGGAGGCGATTGCCGCCGTGGTGCTGGGCGGCACGTCGCTGGTGGGCGGCAGCGGCACGATGGCCGGCACCGTGCTGGGGGCGCTGACCATCGCGGTGATCGGCAACGGGCTGATTCTGGTGCACACCTCGCCATTTCTGGTGCAGATCGTGACCGGGGCGATCATCCTCCTCGCGATCTGGCTCAACACCCGCGTGTTCGCGCGCCTTGCCACGCGCCGCCGGGTCGATTGAAGGAGAAGCGCATGACGACGGACCGTTCGCCCGCGCATATCGGTTCCGGCCAGGTGATGACCGTGCGCGGCCCGGTCCCGGGGGCGGCGCTCGGCGTCACCCTCATGCACGAGCACTTGCTGAACGACTGCCGCTGCTGGTGGAACAAGCCGAAGGAACCTTCGCGCTCCCGCCTCGCCTGCGATCCCGTGCACCCCGGCATCCTGGGCGAGCTGCGCATGGACCCGTTCGTGAACCTCAGCAACTGCACCCTGGACGACGAGCGCCTGGCGGTGGCCGAGCTGGCCGACGTGGCGGCGCTGGGGGGGCAGACCGTGGTCGATCCGACCTGCCAGGGCATCGGCCGCGACCCGCTGGCGCTGCGGCGCATCTCGGAGGGAACGGGGCTGCACGTCGTCATGGGCGGCGGCTTCTACCTGCAAGCCTCGCACCCCGAGCGCGTGCGCGGCATGGGGGCCGCCGACATCGCCGACGAGATCGTGCGGGAGGCGGTCGATGGCGTGGGCGCGTCCGGCGTGCGGATCGGCCTGATCGGCGAGATCGGCGTGTCCGCCGACTTTACGGCGGAGGAGGAGAAGTCGCTGCGTGGGGCGGCGCAGGCGCAGCGCCGCACCGGGCTGCCGCTGATGGTGCACCTGCCCGGCTGGTTCCGCCTCGCGCACCGCGTGCTGGACGTGGTGGCGGAGGAAGGCGGTGCCCCCCATCACACCGTGCTGTGCCACATGAACCCGTCCGGCGCCGACATCGACTACCAGGCGGCGCTGGCGGAGCGCGGCGCGTTCCTCGGCTACGACATGATCGGCATGGATTTCTGGTATGCCGACTAGTACCTCTGCACAGTGGTTTTGACGGTTTGAGCGTATCCGGGATTGAGCGCGGGCAAGTCGGCGCGGTCCACCTGGACGGCGATGCTCCGAGCTGCGCCGGGGTGGCGTGAGACAAGCCCG
>JAABUX010003641.1_pt1 | contig 20233 bp, 21 predicted proteins | sample 5561851 | NCBI WGS metagenome assembly JAABUX01 (sample SAMN10711883, study PRJNA513361) | rock metagenome | isolation source: Antarctica rocks | place: Antarctica: Victoria Land, Richard Nunatak red sandstone | collected 2016-01-03 | reverse complement strand
TACTACAATTTCATCCGGAGACATTCAGCGCTCGGGTACATGACACCCGATGAATACGAGCTGGGATACAGGGAACTCAGTCAACTGGCAGCCTAATCCGGTGTCCAAAAAAGCGGGAACACTCCAGTGCAGGACCGACTCGCGGGCCACGTACCCGTGGCTCTCGTGCGGCAGCAGGACGAGCCGGGCAGTGCCGCCGTTGGCCTGGACAGCCTGGAACAGGCGCTGCGACTGGATCGGGAATGTCCCGGAGTTACCGTCTTGCTCGCCATGGACCAGCAGGATCGGCGCCGTGATCTGGTCCGCGTAGCGGCACGGCGAAACCTGATGTATATCTGCGGCGCCTCCCAGAAGCTGCGCCGCTCGGCCTGGAAGCCGAACGGGGTAAGCGTGCGGTTGTAGGCGCCGCTGCGCGCGATGCCGGCGGCGAACAGGCCGGTGTGGGCGAGCAGGTTAGCGGTCATGAAGGCGCCGTAGCTGTGGCCGCCGACAGCCACCCGACCCGGATCCGCGATCCCGGCCGCGTCCAGTGCGCTGATATGGGCTGCGGCGGTGACCTGCTCGATGAACGTGTCGTTCATCGTCTCGGGGTCGCCGATCACCGGCATGGTCGCCTGGGTGAGCACCGCGTAGCCACGCAGCACGAACTAGACCGGCTCAGCCGCGGTGAGCCAGGTAAAAGTCGCGCTGCTGCCGCGCACCTGGCCCGCCGTCGCCGCGTTCCCGTAGTCGAGCGGGTAGGCCCAGATCACCAGCGGCAGCCTGCCGCTGCGCGCCGGGTCATAGCCAGGCGGCAGGTGCAGCATTCCGGACAGCTGGACGCCGTCGCCCCGGTCGTGGGTCACCAGCCGCTTGCTCATCGCGGTCAGCTGCGGATGCGGGTCGGGCCAGGACGTTAGCTGCCGCCGGGCCGGGCCGGCCAGTGCCGCGATGACCAGATTCGGCGGCTCGGCGCGGCTCTCGTGCCAGAGCAGGACCTCGGCGCGGCCCGGTCCTGCGAAGCCGATCACCTGCTCGAAGGCATCCGGGGGGCTCTCGAAGAGCCGCACGGATGCCGCGTCCGTCAGGTCGAGCCGGTCCAGGAAAGGACGGTCACCCGAAGCCGACGCGCCATCACCGCGCAGGTAGATGGCGGTACCGTCCTGCAGGGTCGTCCGTGTTCCGTCCGGGTGGCGGGCCATCAGCGGCGAGCCGGGGTCGCCGTAGGCGTCATCCGCGGCACGGTCGAAAATTATCCGGTTCCGCTCCGGCGCCCGCAGGTCCGCCAGCCACGTGGTCAGCCACCGGCGGTCCCGGTCGTGCTCCACCAGCAGCAGCTGGTCCGGCTCCGCGGTATCCAGCCAGCCCAGGCACCGCTGCCCGACCAGGAAGCACTGCGCGACCCCCCGGCTGGTCGGCGCCGCGAGATCCAGGCGCATGACCGCATCCCGGTGCTCGGCGGCGGCCAGCGGGTCGCCGCCGTCCAGGGCTTCGGTCCACAGCAGGCTGGCCGGCTGCCGCTCGGCCCAGGTCACGCCGCGCGGGCCGGTCGGCACGCCGTGCCGCGGCACCTCGTCGCTGACGGGCAGGTCGGCGATGACCCGCTGCAGGCCGCCGGCGGCCCCCCATACTTCCGTGCGGCGGGCAAAGTAGGGATAGGGCACCCGGTAGGAGAACGGCCGCTGCAGCCGCCGCACCAGCAGATGCTCGCCGTCGGGGGACTCGTGGATCAGCTGGTAGAGCCCCGCTGGTCCCAGCTCCGCCGCCGCTCCGGTAACCGGGTCAACGCGCAGCGGCACCGTCGTGGCAAGCGCCTGGAAGATGTCCTCGTCAGCCGGGCTGCGGAGCAGATCCTGGAAGGTGGGCATCTGCGAGTGCTTTCCGGCTGACTCCTCGATCTGCGGCTCGATGACGGGCGCCGGCAGCGGCGCAGGCCGCGGCGGCGCGGCCAGCGCGAGCAGCGAGCGGCTGTCACGGGACCATCGCAGGGTGCCGCCGCCTGACATCGGGTCGCCGCCGAGGATATCGCGCACTCGCAGCCCCGGCACCAGGGCCGCGGTCGCCGTTGCGGCGTCGGCAGCCCAGACGCTGATCCCGTCGCTCGCGTCGAGCGTGAAGGCGAAATGCCGGCCGTCCGGCGCCCATACCGGCACGCTGACCGCGGCCCCGGCCGGCAGCCCGATCTGCTGCTGGCCGCCACCGGGAAGGCTGAGGACGGAAATCGCGGTGAGCCGGCGGGTCCGCTGCCGTCCGGCGATCGCCGGATCGACCCGCACCCCGGCGAGTGCCAGGTACGGCCGGGCCAGCTGGCTCACCGGCGGGTGCGCCTCGTAGTGCACCAGTGCGACGAAGTTCCCGCCCGGCGCTAGCAGCGCGGCGGGGGTAGGCGGCGCGTCGATGATCGCGACGATGTCGTCGCCCGGAGTTTGATACGGCACGCAGGCTCCCAGGCCGGCAGCTGGTCTCACCGCCCGTGCACCGGCGACACGGGCGGCCAGCGACTCCGGCCGCCCTAATCTTCCGCGCGCCGCCTCCGTCCGCAAATCGGCATTGCCCGGATGGGCTCAGGCAGCATGATCGAGCGCGGGCGCGGGCCTGCCGGGCACAGCGGCTAAAGCGGAGCAGGTCCAGTCACGGCTTCCGTCGCAGGTCGCGGTAAGCCTCGGCCCGGCGGTCAATGCCGCAGCCTGCTTTATTCACACTAAACGAGACTAGGCTGGCTCGTCAGCAGCATTTCGAGCGGAGCCCGCATGCGGCTAAGTGAAGCCGCCGACGCACTTGGCGTGCACTATCAGACGGCCTACGGATGGGTGCGCCGGCGCGAGCTGCCCGCCCGGAAAGTCGGCCGCGGTTATGCGATCAGCGCGGCTGATGTGCGGGAATTCGCCGTCCGCCGCGACGCCGGACGGCCGCCGGACAGCCGGGTGCAGGTGCGGGACTGGCCGGCGCTTGCGGCCCGGCTGCACGCCGCCCTGGTAGCGGGTGACGAGGTAAGGGCCCGCGCGACCCTCGGCCGGCTGGCGGGCGCGGTACCGCTCGCCGACCTGTGCGACCGGATAGTCGCCCCGGCCCTGGTGCGGATTGGCGCGCAGTGGCTCGACGGCGATGTCTCCATCGCCGTCGAGCACCGCGCTACCGCCATCTGCGAGCGGTTCGTCGCGGCCTGCGCCGTCCAGCGCCCAGGGCGGTCGCGCGGCATTGCGGTCGTGGCGACCCCGGCGGCGAACGGCATGCCCTGCCTGCACTGATGGCCGCCGCCTGCTTGCGCGAGGACTGCTGGACCGTCCATCATCTGGCTGCCGACATGCCGGCTGAGGAACTCGCCAGATTCACGGCCGAGGTGGGCGCGACACTGGTGGTGCTGTCCACGGTAACGTCGGCGGCTCGGGTAGCCGCCCGGCAGGCGGCCAGCCGGATTGCCGTGGCGCGTCCCGCCGTTACGGTACTCGTCGGCGAGCCCGGCGACTGCCTGCGCGATCTCAGCCGCCGGGCCGCCGCGGCGGGAGCTCCGGCCGGGTCCACGGGTTAGGCAGGCTCCCGGCTGAACTGCAGGCCGCCGGGTGCGGCCGGCGTCGCCCGCGCTGGTTGCGGGCTAAGCCGGCGGCAGCCGATTCGCGGCTAGCGCCGGACGTACCAGCCCACGGTGATCTCGTGGTCCCACGCGCCCTGCGGCGAGCCGTACTGGCTCTGGATGTAGCGCAGGCCCCACCGGATCTGCACCCTGGCGCTGGTCCGCCAGCGCGGCCCCGCGGTAGCTAGCTTCGATGCGGGCACGGCCTGCGGGATGCCGTAGGCACCGGAGAAAGGATTCCAGGCGAAGACGTTCCAGCCGCTTTCCTGGTCCCACAGCCAGTTGAGGTACGGGAACTGGCTGGGTCCCCAGCCGAAGGCGCGCAGCATCGACCGCGCGATCGCGCGCGGAGTGCGGTAAACGTAGTGTCGGCGCCAATGGCGGTGGCGGTGGCGGTGGCGGTGGCGAGTCACGGCCCCGGCTTTCCCGCCGCCGCCCTGCCGGGCTGACGCGGCTAGCGGCCGGGCGTGCCCGTCGAGCGAGACGGCGCCGGCTGCAGCGGGAACGCCGGCGGTGCCGGCTGCGGTACCGTCGGCAGCGGCCGGGCGGGCCAGGTAAGACACCGCGGCCGGGCGGCCGCCGGGGGGCGTGGACCACGTGCTGACGGCGAGGACGGCAGCCGCGAGGACTGCGGTAACTGCGGGAAGACGGCTGGCGGTCCGGCGCGACTGATTCGCAGGCTGCGCAGCGGTGCGAGGAAATACAGCGGTGCGGGGAAATATCCTGGTGGGGAACAAGACGAGCCTTCGGTCGGGCGCGCTAACGCGCTCGGGTGTCACCCCGGCGACTGCCCGGCCGCCGGCAACGGCGGTCCGGGCACCGGCGTGCGGACTTGCCGCGGGGCAAGGCGGCTGGCAGCGAACGGCCGTCACGCACGCAGAGTGCTGTCTAGCTGGACAGACTGCCTGATGAGGCGCCCGGTGCGGCAGGAATCCGGCCAGCCGGCGCGCCGAGCACGGGCCGGCCGCCAGACCGTCGTGGCCCCTCGTGTGCTAAATCTCTGCGGTGCCTGCGGGTTTGCCGCCAGCAGCGGCGCGGCGGCAAACAGCGTGATATTCGTCACAGCGGGCTAGCCAGCGAGCCGCGGCCGGCTATCAAGACGGCGGTCCCGCCTGCGCCCCCGTGTTACATATGCCTGCACACCGCCCGCTGTGCAGCGCGGTCCGCGCTGTCCTGCCGGTACCGGTGCCTGCTCGCGGCCGCCCGGGGCACCGGGGCGCTGCTGGCGGCAACTGCCAAGATGAGCCATGACCACCTCGCTGATGGTGTTCACCCGCGACCTGCGGGTGACGGATAATCCCGCACTGAACGCGGCGGTGCGGCGCGGCGGCTCCGTCATCCCGCTGTTCGTGCTGGACCGGGACCTGCTGGACCGGTGCCGCGGGTCAGCCAGCCGGCTGGGCTTTCTGCTGGACTCGCTGCGCGACCTCGACGGGCAGCTGCGTGCCCGCGGCGGCGCGCTGATCATCCGGCGCGGCGACTGGATCGCGACCGTGCTGGAGACGGCCCGGGCCACCGGGTCGGGCACGATCCAGGTGGCTGACGACGTCTCCGCCTACGCCCGGCGCAGGCTGGCGGGGCTGGAGCAGGCCGCCGCCGCGTACCGGCTGGGCGTCGTCCGGCATCCGGGCGTCACCGCCGTCGCGCCGGGCGTCATCGCGCCGGGCGCCGGCGTACCGCCTGGCGGCCCGGCTTACCAGGTGTTCACGCCTTACTACAACCGCTGGCGCGGCGCGCCGCGGCGGCTGGTGACTCCGGCTCCGGTCCGGGTCTCGCTGCCCGCAGGCGTGGAAACGGGCCGGATTCCCGGCCTGAGCGAGCTGACCGGCACGCCCCGGTCCGCCGGGGCCATGGCCGGCGGCGAGTCGGCCGGCCTGACCCGGCTGGCGGAGTGGGCGGCGGACGGCCTGGGCAGCTATGACAGCGGACGCGACGACCTTGCCGCCGATCGCAGCTCACGGCTGTCGGCATACCTGCACCTGGGCTGCCTGTCCGCGCGCACGGTTGAGACTGAGCTGGCGGGCCTGCCCGGCGCCGAGCTGTTCGTCCGTCAGATCGCCTGGCGCGACTTTTTTCACCAGGTGCTCGCGGGCCGCCCCGACGCGGCCTGGCGCGATTACCGGGACCGCGGTGACCGTTGGAACGACGACCCGGCAGCCCTGGCGGAATGGAAAGCCGGGCAGACCGGCTACCCGGTCGTGGACGCCGGGATGCGGCAGCTGGCAGCCGAGGGCTATATGCACAACCGGGCCCGGATGGTCGTCGCGTCCTTCCTGACCAAGGATCTGTACATCGACTGGCGCAGCGGCGCGGCGCACTTCATGGCGCTGCTGGTCGACGGGGACGTGGCCTGCAATCAGCTCAACTGGCAGTGGGTAGCGGGAACCGGGACGGACACGAACCCGCACCGGATCTTTAACCCGACCCTGCAGGGCAGGCGCTTCGATCCCGGCGGCGGCTATGTCCGGCGGTACGTGCCCGAGCTGGCAGCGCTTCCTGCCCCCGTCATTCACGATCCCGCGGCTGCTGACCGGCGGGCCTGCGGCTATCCGGCGCCGCTGGTCGACCATAAGACGGCCATCGCCGATTACCGGGCCCGGCGGCGCGGCGGCGCGGCCGGACTGTAACGCGGCGCTCCCTCGGGGGACATTAGCACCGATACCCACACCAACCCCTGGGAGCAACGTGCAGGGCCTTACCAAATTCGCTTCCGCGACGGCGATCGCCACGGCAGTACTCGGCGCCGCAGCAGGGCCGGCCGGAGCGTCAGTGGCGCACCCGGCAGCGCCGAGCCATTTCTGGAACCAGCAGCACAGCGCGGTCTTCGTACAGACCGACAACACGGCCGGTAACCAGGTGGTTGCCTATCACCGGTCGGCTGACGGCACCCTCAGCCTGGCGAAGACCTACAACACCGGCGGCCTCGGCGGCGTGCTGACCGGCGCCGTCGTGGACAGCACCGCCTCGCAGGGCGCGCTGACCTTCGATCCGAGGCACTCGCTGCTGTACGCCGTGAACGCGGGCAGCAACACCGTCTCGGTTTTCCAGGTGCACGGCGACAACCTGCGGCTGCGCCAGATCATCGGCTCCGGCGGCGCGTTCCCGGCGAGCGTCACCGTACACGGCGACCTGGTCTACGTACTCAACTCCGAGGCCGGCGGCTCGGTACAGGGGTTCCGGGTATCAGACGGCTACCTGCAGCCGACCCGGGGCGCCGCGCGCCAGCTCGGCCTGGACCCGACCCAGACCCCGCAGTTCACCCATACCCCCGGCCAGGTGGCGTTCACGCCCGACGGAAGCCAGCTGCTGGTCACCACCAAGGCCAACGGCAACGAGATCTACGTGTACGGCGTCCGTGCGAACGGCACCCTGTCCGGCCCGTACATCAACTCCGAGCCGGGCGCCGTACCGTTCGCTGTCACCTTTGACAAGGCAGGCAATGTGGCCGTCGCGGAAGCGGGCATCAACGCGCTGGCTACCTTTAAGCTGAGCTGGACCGGGAAGCTCACCCAGCTCAGCTCGGCTGGCTCCGGGGGGGCAGCCACCTGCTGGGTGGTCAGCGCCGGCAGCACGCTCTTCACCTCTAACACGGGCAGCGCCACGCTCAGCGGCTTCAAGTCCGCCGCGGCCCAGCTCTCCCTCGTCGGTCAGACCCCCACCGACCCTGGCACCGTGGACGCGAGCGCCACCCCGCACGGCCACTTCCTGTACGTGCAGACCGGGAAGAACGGCATCGTGGACGAGTTCGCCGTGCACGCGGACGGATCTCTCACCCAGATCGGCTCGGTGACGGTGGCGAATTCCGCTGGCGGCGAGGGCATCGCCGTCGGCTAGTACACGCGGGCCGAATGAGCTGGCCCGCGGGGCATGCGCGCCGCGGTAGCTCGTCTCGGCAGGACGGTGGCTGCGGGAAGCCGGGAACTCCGGGCAACTCAGCGACCCAGTGAAAGAGCACAAGTAGGCTGGCGGGCGTGAATCAGGACGCGGACAGCGAGCTGCTAAGCCGCCTGCGCGCAGGCGACGAGCAGGCTTTCGTGACCCTGGTGCAGCGTCACCAGGACGCGATGCTGCGGCTGGCGTGCTCGCTCGTGCCGAGCCGGGCCGTAGCCGAAGAGGTTGTCCAGGACACCTGGATCGGCGCCCTGCGCGGGATCGGGCGCTTCGAGGGCCGGTCCTCGATCCGTACCTGGCTGTTCACCATCCTGGTTAACCGGGCGCGGACGACGGGCATAAGGGAGCGGCGCACCGTGGCCATCGGCGAGGCCGGCCCGGCAGTAGCGGAGTCACGATTCGGCCCGGACGGGATGTGGCTGACGCCGCCGGAGCCCTGGTTCGAGGATCACGCCGATCAGCTCCGCGCAGCCAAGATGGCCGGCCGGATCCGCTCGGCCATCAAGACGCTGCCAGCCCGGCAGCGCGAGGTAGTGACCCTGCGGGACGTCGAGGGCATGAGTAGTGCGGAGGTGTGCAGCGTGCTCGAGCTTACCGAAAGCAACCAGCGGGTGCTGCTGCACCGCGGCCGCAGCCGGATCCGCCAGCTTCTCGAGAACGAGTTCGGGGGGCGGTGAACATGCGGCTGAAATTCGCGCTGCGCCGCGACATCGTCTGCCAGCAGGCTGTCGAGCTGGTCACGGACTACCTGGAGGGTGCCCTGTCCCGGTCGGGCCGGCGCCGTTTCGAAGCTCACCTGGCCGGCTGCGATCACTGCACCGAGTACCTCGCGCAGATACGCATGACCATCCGGCTCACCGGCACCGTAACCCCGGACGACCTGACCCCGCGGATGCAGGAGGAGTTCATTGCGCTGTACCGCCAGTGGCGGGATGAGGACCAGGGCCAGGACCCTGGCTAGCAGTTCGGCGCCGCGGCCTGAGTCAAGCGACCGCCAGGGACAGCGGCGGCTTCGGGCTGAAGTCACCAGACGGGGAACAGCGGGTCGGCAGATGGTGTTTGATAGACCTGGTTGCCCGGGAACCATTCCGTGCGTGACCGTAGCTGCCGATCTGGTAACGGGAGCCCGGTCAACACCGGAGCCCGCGCTCCAGGTGAGCGTGCGGTCGCAAGCAGCCCGTGATTCTCGTCCGGGAATCGCGCAGATCATTACAGTAGGAGAAAGTACATGCCCGAGGGCACCGTGAAGTGGTTCAACGCCGAGAAGGGCTACGGGTTCATCGCGCCCGATGACGGCACCGCCGACGTCTTCGTCCACCACTCCGCGATTCAGGTTGACGGCTTCCGCAGTCTGCAGGAAAACCAGCGGGTCGAGTTCACCGCCGGCCAGGGCGCCAAGGGCCCCCAGGCTGAGCAGGTCCGCCCGGTCTGATCCTGGCCGGCCGTAGGCCGCAAGATGCCCGCTTGCCGGAAATTGCGGAAGTAATGGGACGACTCCCGGCGAGTCGTCCCATTACTTTTCGGCTGCCCTCACCCGACACTGGAGGAGCCGTGACCCGACCGCTCATGAATCGCCGGCTGGCCGGGATGGGCACGACTATTTTTGCCGAGATGTCCGCACTCGCTCTCGCGACCGGCTCGATCAACCTCGGTCAGGGCTTCCCCGACACTGACGGTCCTGCGCAGGTCAGCCGGGCGGCGGCCGACGCCGTCCTGGCCGGACGCGGCAACCAGTACCCGCCGGGCGCGGGAATCCCGGAACTGCGGCTGGCCGTCGCCGGGCACCAGCAGCGGTTTTACGGGGCGGCCCTCGACCCCGAAACTGAGGTGCTGGTTACCACCGGGGCGACCGAGGCAGTCGCCGCGGCCATGCTGGCGCTGCTGGAGCCCGGCGACGAGGTGATCGCCTTCGAGCCCTACTACGACTCCTACGTCGCATGCATAGCGATGGCGGGAGCGACGCGGGTGCCGGTCACCCTGCGGCCGCCCGGTTTCCGGCCGGACCTGGACGCTCTCCGGGACGCGGTTATCAGCCGGACAGGCTGCTGCTGCTCAACTCGCCGCATAACCCGACCGGCATGGTGCTGGCGCCCGGCGAGCTCGCGGCCATCGCGGCGCTGGCAGTCGAGCGCGACCTGCTGGTCGTCACCGACGAGGTGTACGAGCACATCGTGTTCGACGGCCAGCACATCCCCATCTCCGGGCTCCCCGGCATGCGGGAGCGGACCGTCTCGATCAGCTCGGCGGGAAAGACGTTCTCCTTCACCGGCTGGAAGATCGGCTGGGTTACCGGGCCGCCCCCGCTCGTCGCCGCCGTCCGCACCGCCAAGCAGTTCCTTACCTATGTCAGCGGCGGCCCGTTCCAGTACGCGATCGCGGCCGCGCTCGACCTGCCGGACGCCTTTTACGCCGGACTGGCAGCCGGGCTGGAGCGCAAGCGCGACCTGCTCGCCGCGGGCCTGCGCCGCGCGGGCCTGGACGTCTTCGTCCCAGCGGGGACCTATTTCATTACCGCCGACATCTCCCCGCTGGGCGAGCGCGACGGAATCCGGTTCTGCCGCGAGCTGCCGGCCCGATGCGGCGTCGTCGCGATACCGAACGCCGTCTTCTACGACGATGCCGCCGCCGGGCGCAGCCAGGTGCGGTTCGCGTTCTGCAAGAAAGACGAGGTTCTCGCCGACGCCGCCGCCCGGCTGCTGCGCATCCGCGCGAGCGCCCCCGGCTGACCCCGGCGGCGCCATAGAATTACTCGCCGGCGGCCCTGGCACCGGGCCGTACTGCCGCACTCGCACCACGGGAGGTCACGTGACCAGCACGCAGGACGCCGGGCAGGCCGCAGCGCCCGGCAGCCAAGCGCGGCGTTATCGCGCTGGCCGCCAGGACAAGCCCTGGGGCCATGAGGTAATTTTCGCGGCCGTCGACGGCAAGTACGCCGGGAAGATCATCAGCGTGACGGCGGGACACTCGCTCAGCCTGCAGTACCACCAGGACAAGGAGGAGACAATCAGCGTCCTGTCAGGCCAGGCACTGATCGAGTACGGGCGGTCCGCGGCGGACCTGGCCGCGGCGCACTTCGGGCCGGGCGACACGATCCACCTGCCGCCCGGTGAGGTGCACCGGGTAACGGCCGTGTCCAACCTGACGTTCGCTGAGGCGTCCACGGCCGGACCCGGCTGGCGCGAGGACATCGTCCGGCTGGATGACAAATACGGGCGGTCCGGGACAACCGCGCCCTGACCGTCACTCCCCGACTGCCGCGCACCAGGTCCGGACGGCTACCGCAAAGCGGGAACACCGGGAGCGGCTGATAGGTTAGTACCTGACAGCGGCACACATGATGCCGCCACTCCCGCGGGCGAGCAGCCCGCGTGGTCGCTTGTGTGAGCAGTTCGCTTCTCGGTGAGCACGATTCGCTGTGGTCGACGACGCCTCTCCCGCGACGCGGCCCCCGAACCACCGTGGAGTTAATTCGTGCCCTTCAACGCTGCCCGTCGGCGTAGCCCTGCCCGCAATCCCCGCAGTACCCCTAGCCGGCACCGGCCGGCCGCGGTACGCCCGGCGCGGGAGTCGGAACTCGATCGCGCTCTTACCGCCGCGATGGAAGTCCCGGCGCCGCCGGAGACGACGTTCCGGGAACTCGGCCTCCCCGCCCCGGTCGTCAACGCGCTTGCCGCTCGCGACATAGCCGCGCCGTTCGCCATCCAGGCCCGTGCCCTGCCGGACGCACTGGCCGGCCGGGACGTACTCGGCCGCGCCCAGACCGGATCGGGCAAGACGCTCGCTTTCGGCCTGGCGCTGCTGACCCGGCTCGCCGCCTCGGCCGGCCCCCGGCGGGAGAAAGCACCGCGCGGTCTGGTGCTGGTACCGACCCGTGAGCTTGCGGTCCAGGTCGCCGAGGTGCTGGAGCCCCTCGGCCGCGGCATCGGCGTCAGCGTCACCACGGTCTACGGCGGCGTGTCAATCGGCCGCCAGATCGACCGCGTCCGCCGCGGCGTGGATATCGTCGTCGCCACCCCCGGACGGCTGATCGACCTGCTGGACCGGCACGCCTGCACGCTGGCCGAAATCGAGATAACCGTTATCGACGAGGCGGACCACATGGCCGACCTCGGCTTCCTGCCCGCAGTGACCCGGATCCTCGGCGAGACTCCGGCGGGGGGCCAGCGGATGCTGTTCTCCGCTACCCTCGACCGCGGCGTCGGCCAGCTGGTGACGGCGTATCTCACCGACCCGGCGCTGCACGCCGTTCCCGCCCAGACGCCGGCCGCCGGCGCTGCCGAGCACAGCGTGCTGGTGCTGTCTGCCGAGGACAAGGTGGCGGTCGCCGCCGAGATCGCCAGCAGACCCGCCCGGACGCTGTTCTTCGTGCGGACCAAGCACGGCGCGGACCGGCTGGCGAAGCAGTTCAGCCGGGCCGGCGTGGAAGCCGCGGCGATTCACGGCAACCTGAACCAGAATCAGCGGCAGCGCGCCCTGACGGCTTTCGCGGCCGGCTACCCGCGGGTGCTGGTCGCCACCGACGTGGCAGCGCGCGGCATTCACGTCGATGACATCGAGCTGGTGGTGCACTTCGACCCGCCGAACGACCACAAGGATTACCTGCACCGCTCCGGCCGCACCGCCCGTGCTGGCGCTACCGGCCGGGTCGTTGCGCTGGTCGAGAACGGCCAGATCCGGGAAGTCGAGCGGATGCACGACGCGGCCGGGGTTACCTCCACCCGGCACCACGTCGGCACCGGGCATCACGTGGTGCGCGAAATCGCCACGTCCGGGACCCCGGTCCCGCCGCCGCCTGCCGCCGCGCCGCACCGGATCCCGCCGGACCAGGGCCGCCCGGCTGCGCCCCGGCTGCGCCGTGGCGCAGCTGACCGGCAGGCCCCTGCGGGCAAGCCGGCCGGGAGCTGGCCGGGCAGCTCCCGGCACCAGAGCCGGGCAGCCGGCTCAGGCGCGCCCCGCCGGCCACGCTCGCCGGCCGGCCGCTAGTCAGCACTGCACAAAGCACGTCAGCACGAACTGCGGAGCCGCTCAGCAGAACGCAGGACGGCCGCGCCGGGAATCTCTCGATTCCCGGCGCGGCCGCTTGCTGTCAGCCCGCGGCTGCTACTTGATCGTGTAGGTGTACGGGATGGCGGCCAGCTCGTCGCCGGACTCCTGCCCGTACGGCGGGATGTTGCCGAGGAAATCGTCAACGTAGAGGTTCCCGCTGACGACAGTCCCGGACGGTCCGGCAGGCTTGATCGTGACGTTGATCGTCTTGGTCTCGCCCGGCTGGATGGTCAGCAGCGCGAACGGCGCTGCCGGGTTGACGGACGCCTGCCACAGGTCGCCCACCGCGGAGGCCACGGCCGGGTCGAACTGCTTGGTCGTCGCGGTCATCGCGACGCTGACGGTGCCCGCGGGCGCCGGCCCGGCATACGGCCCGCACTCTGACGGAGTCGCGAACCATACGCCGGCGGTGACGGTGCCCCTGGCCGGCGTGTACGCGCCGGACTCGGTCTTGGCGCACGTGGCCGCCGCACTGCCGTTACCGCCGGAGCTCACCAGGTCCGGGTCACCGGTGTTGGGACCGTAGTCGAACATGATCGGCAGGCTGCCGGTAGCAGTTACCGCGACGCTGGACGTCTGAGTCGGCACCAGCCACAGCGGCGAGAGCACGGTCAGCGGCAGCGCCAGCCCGGTGGTCTTGTCCAGCGGAGCCAGCGGCAGGGTCGCCGTGGTGTTCAGCCGCGGGTCGACGAAGAAGTCCTCCGGCGCCGCGCCCTTGTTGGTAATCGTGACCGGCACCGTGTAGCTCTGGCCGGCCGTCAGCACCGTCTTGGCGCTGTTCGGCAGTCCGGTGGCGCTGGCGCTGACGGCGTCGAAGGCGATGCTGCCGGTGAACGGCTCGGAGATCTCGTTGCCGGCGACAGGCTCGCTGAAGTCGACGACGAGCGTCCAGTTCCCGGCGACCGGGTGCAGCGCGTAAGCCGAGAGCGACAGCCCCGGCGTATAGCTGATAGCACCTGTCTTCGGGTCGACGCTGCTGGCCAGGTAGTTCTGCCCGTAACCCAGGACGCTGCCATCGGGGCCGACTAGGTAGGCGGCGACGGCGTTGGTCGGGTCGTTAGCCAGTGACACGTTCGCGGTGATGCTCGCGTGCCCCGGGCCGACGTGGAAGGCGTAGTAGTCGACCTGGCCCTGACCGGGCGGCCGGCCATTGCCGCCGGTGAGTACGCCGCTGAAGGTACCGCCGCCATTCGCGAGCTGGACGGTGCTGCGCAGGGTAACCGGGATCGACGTCTGGGCACTGGAACCGCTGCCGTCGACAACGATGGACCCGGCCGCGTCCCCCGGCTGCGCCGGGGTAACCGCATGGACGGTCACGGTCCTGCTGGCCCCGACAGCCAGCCGGAAGCTGGCAGGCGTGACATTGCCGAACCGGACGAACTGCTGGGTGGAAACCTGCCACGGGACCGGGCCGTTAGTGCCGCCAACAGCGGCGACGTCACCGAAGATGACGCCGGTCCACAAGCCGGCCGTCGGGTAGCGGACTTCCGCGTTGCCGTAGTTGCCGACGCCCTGCGGCAGGGTGTGCGCGGCCAGGCGGCCGCGCGGGTCGATCAGGATGAACCGGACCCGCGCGTTGTTGTTGCTGCCGGGTTTTGCCGGGTAGGCGACGGACGCGCTCAGCCGGTCCTGGTCCCGCCCGACGCGGAAGTGGATCACGCTGTAGTTGTTCTGCGTGCCCGCAAAGTTCGCGAACTCCGGGCTGACGCCGTCCTTCAGCGTCACCGTGCCGAACTGCAGTTCACGGGCCGGCCCGAAGGTCCGGCCGTGCAGCCGTACCCGCTGGGCGCTCGCGCCGGTGTTGGTGATCGTGACCGGCCAGCTCGCGTGCGTGCCGGGCGCGCCGGTCGCGTGCAGCTGGCTCCGGGAGATCAGCAGCGTGCTGCCGACGTGCTTGGGCGCATGAATCGACTCGGCAAGCTGGACGGCCTTGTAGCTGTTCAGCAGCCCTGCACCCTGCTCGGCGGCGGGGGCGCCGATGTCGGTCGCCGTGCTCACCAGGATCTGCTTGACCAGCGCCGGCGTCGGGGTCGCGCCGCCGTGGGCCTGCCGGTAAGCCTGGATGACCAGTGCGGAGGCGCCTGCCACGAACGGCGAGGACTCACTGGTTCCGCCGCTCTCCTCAACATTGGAGGGCTGGCCCTTGAAGTTGGTGCATTCGGTGTAGACGGCAGTGTTCGGCGTGCAGGAGGCGAAGCTCAGGTCACCGGGAGCGACCAGGTTGACCGTGGCGCCGGTCTCGCTGAAGCCACCGGAACTCAGCGAGCTGATGTTGTTGTTCAGCCAGCCCTTCGTCGCGAAGTACCGCGCGGCGGCGTAGTTGGTCTGCGCGTAGAAGCGGAAGTCGGTGGAGCCGCCGACGTCCAGTACCTTGGGGTCGGTCGCGGGCGAGCCGATCGTGTTGGTCGAGCCGGCGTCGCCGCTGGAGGCGCTGACCACCACGCCGGCCGCGACGGCCGCGTCGTTGAACAGCTTGGTCGCGTCCAGCGCGGTGACGTCCGGGAACGGGTTGGACCCGAAGGACTCGTTGATCACGTTGACGTGATCCGTCACCACCGCGTAGTTGATCGCCTGCAGGAAGTTGGACTCGGTGGTGACCAGCGGCTGGGTGGTGGACTCGCTGAAGACATCAAGTCCGACCAGGCTGGCACCGGGAGCCACGCCCTCGATCCGGATGTTGCACGCGGACGGGGTCGGCTGGGCCGAGAAGTTCTGGACGTTGTAAACGTGAATGCCCTGGCCGGCGATCGTGTTCGCGTCGAGGAACGCCTCGGCGCCCCCGGTCTGGGCACCGAGGCCGTTGCCGCTGAAGTCCTGAACGTCGACAAACGCGGATTTTCCGTTTCGCCGTATGAAGTTAATGTTGTTGGGGTCAACGCCGTCCGCGATGTACGCGACCTTGACGCCGGCGCCGGTGATGCCCAGCGACCGCGCCGTCTTGGCGTGCGGATTATCCGACGCGGTGTTCGTCAGGGCCAGCCCTTCGGGGTCCAGCAGGACCTTGCCGTTCTTGCCGCACGCGCCGGGAATGACGTGCGGGGTCAGCGACGTCGCCGCAGCGGCGGCGGGACGCGCTGCCGTCTGCGCGGGAGCCGCGCCGCGGATCGTCACGTCGGGGACAACCTCGGCGACTGCCGGGTTGGCCTTGAGCCGCGCGACCTCACCCGACGAGACAGTCGCGGCGAACGCGTTGATGAGGGAGTAGCTCTTGACGCCGCTGGCGTGCACCGCGTGCAGCTCGCCCAGCACGGGCGCCTGCGCGGCGGAGACGCTGGCCGACCGGGTGGCCTGGGCCGGGCTGCCGACGCTGGCGGCAGGCAGCTGGCTCTTCATGATGACGATCACGGGCCGGCTGGCGTTCCGGGACAGCTGCGCCGCGAGCGCGGTAGTCAGGGGTTGCGTCGCCAGGTTCGGCGCGACTGCGGCCGCCCGGGCGGCTGGAGCGGCCAGGGCAACTGCCGACTGTCCTAGTACGAGCGCGGGCACAGCCGCTGTGGCTGCTATCAGCCACAGTGCCCGGCCCGTGCCGACGGCCGCGCGAGCGCGGCCTGTCGTGCGTTCTTGCATACTCGCCTCTATCTTCCCGAGCGGCACTCGCCGCGGTAGACCAGCCCCAGGCAGATATCGTCCATGCGAACCTGCCGGGATCTGTCGATGACATCCCAAAGGGGACGCTAGCAGGGGGCGACCGGTTCGAAATGGAACATAAATAACTATCGAGTAACAAAGATTGCTACTAGTCCGGCGACGTAAAACTGGCTGAGCAGCTTAAACGGAACATCTTCGGGCCTGATTGCCGCCAGCAGGCGCGGCGGCGGCGCCGGCTTCCGCTCCCGGCTGCTGATTTAATCCTCGGTGGACCGGCGCAGCCGCTTGGTCACAGACCGCCGCTGCTTCTGCGCCGCCCGCCGGTTCATCGCGCTGCGGCTCGGCTTGGTCGGCCGCCGGGTCCGGCCCGGCGGCGCCATCGCCGCCGTCAGCAGCGCGGCCAGCCGCGCCGCGGCCGCCTCCCGGTTGCGCAGCTGCGACCGGAACTCCGAAGCCGTCACGGTCACCGCGCCCCCGGCCAGCCTGCCCGCCAGAGCCGCCAGGGCGCGCTGCTTGAGCAGCGGCGGAAAGGCGCCCGACGCGGCGAGGTCGTAAGACAGCTCGACGCGGCTGTCGGTTGTGTTGACCGACTGGCCGCCAGGTCCCGGCGAGCGCGAGAACCGCCAGGACAGCTCCTGTGCCGGGATCGTAATGCCGCGCACCGTGACGTCAGTACCCACCCGTCCTGCCTACCACGACTGTGCGTCGCCGCGCAGTGCCCGCGGGCACCGCGCGGCAGCCGGGTGCAGCCTTAAATGCGCGGCGGCAGGGGCCGGCTGTCGAACCAGGGTGACTGCCGCAGCAGGCGGCGCAGCAGCGGCCGGAAGTACTCGAAGTCGGGCACCGGCGCTCCGCCTTCCTTGGCCGCGTCGTCCCAGCGGCGCACCCGGCAAGCGGCGGCAGCGTAGGGGTTGGCCTCGAACGCCGGCAGCTCGTCGTCGCGCATCGGGCCGCCCTGGGAGTCGAGCGAGTAAGCCGAGGCCCCGGACAGCGCCGCCGCGTAACCGGGAACGCAGGCGCACAGGTAGCGCTTCGCGTCCACGTGCAGCCGGACCGGCTCGGTCACATCCGGGCCGAACCACTGTGCCAGCCAGTCCGCTCCGGCCTGCCCGTGCCGGTTGTCAGTTCTCGCCATCAGGTCGGCTGCGGGCCGAGCGCTGGCGAAATGGCCGACGTCGTGCAGCAGCGCGGCCGCGACAAGCGCGTCGTCCGCGGCCGCCTGCTCGGCCAGCGTCCCGGTTTGCAGCATGTGGGCGGCCTGGGTTACCGGCTCGCCGAGGTAGCCGGCCGCGCCTTCGCTGGCAAACAGCCCGGCGATCACCTCGACCGGGTCGTAAGCTGCCATCTCGCCTGTCCCTTTCGCGCGCCGTCCGGTCCCCGCCGTCAGCAGCAACATCCGGTCTCGCTGGCCGGGCTCCGGTCGGCTTCTACCAGCGTCAACTGGGTATTGGCGGCAGCGCAACAGGAGCTGCCCAGCGTTCTCCAGCCCGACGACCACCTGGCCGTCCGCGTTCACCGGCTGGCCGTTTACGCGGCGGTGATCTGCCGCGCGCACCTTACTCACCCCCGGCGCACGGCGACGCAATGGGCACGCAATGGGCACGCAATGGGCGCGGCGCCTCAAGGCGGCAGCTTCACGATGACAAAGCCATCTCGAAGCTGACCTCCAGCCGGTCCTCAACCGGCTGGTACCCGAGGCGCTGGTACAGCGCATTGCTCGTCGCGTTAGCCCGGTCGGTGAACAGCACCACCTGGCGGGCGCCTCGCTCCAGCGCCAGCATGCTGACCGCGGCAGTTGCTGCCCCGGCGTAACCGCGGCGGCGCTGATCCGGCGGCGCGTAGACCGGGGCGACCCGGGGCGACCCCGCTAACCGTCCTGGAAATCCCCGCCATGGCGACTGCCGAGCCGGCCGCCTCCCAGAGGATCATTCGCTTGTCATCGATCCAGTCCTGAACCACGCCGGGGGCAAACCCGGCCAGGTTGCGGACCTCCGCGGCAAAGGCCGCACCCCATTCCCGCAGGATTACGGCGTCATCGCGCCCGGCGATCCGCGCTGCGCCCCCCGGTCCGGGCCGGGGCGGCTGGAGCTGCGCGAGCAGGTGCAGCCGCGTCTCGCGGTGCACCTGCCATCGCGTCCCGGTGACGGCGCACCAGGCAGCGGCGAATGCCTTCGCGTCAGGTTCCGCCGCGTTCACGCCGGGCAGCTTCCGCCCGCGCGCGGCGACGGCATCGGCGAGGGCGCGGGCGCCCGCCCGGGCGCCCGGGCCGGGCAGCGCTGTCAGCAGCACCGGATACGGCGGCGTATGCATCAGTGCCGCGACGACGCGGCCGGCCTCTGGCCACCAGCCGTAGAGCGGCGCCGCGGCGCCGACCGCCGCGCTGCCCAGGGCCGCCACCGTGGCAGCGGCGGTCAGCTGAACCGTGTTATGAACCGGGCGCATAGCCAGGAAAGCGGCAGCGGCGTCCCAGTACTCATCGAAGTCCTCGGTCAGGATCCAGCTCATGCCCATATGATGCCGGCGCCGGCCGCAGCAGCGCACCCGGTTTTTCCGGCACCCGCCAGCCGTCCCGTCTCTACGCCCGGCCGCGGTATGGCAGGCGACGGACGCATCCCGCTGGTACGGTCTCGGGTGAAATATCCTGAGTCGGGCTCACCCAGCGGAGGGGATCGTGCATGAAAGGCTTCAGGAGTTTCCTGTTCCGCGGTAACCTCATCGACCTCGCGGTCGCGGTAGTCATCGGCGTCGCGTTCAACGCGGTCGTCCAGGCCCTTATCAAGGACCTCATCACGCCGATCATCAGTGCCTTCGGCGGCCGCCGCAATTTCAGCAACCTCACCTTTACCGTTAACAAGAGCGTCTTCGCCTACGGCGACTTCTTCAACGCACTGCTTTCCTTCGTGATCATCGCCGCGGTCATTTACTTCCTCGTTGTGCGGCCAGCGACGAAAATGCTGGAGCTCACTGGCGGCAAGAAGGGCATCGCGAACCGGGAGTGCCCCGAGTGCCTGAGCCAGATCCCCCTGGCCGCCCGGCGCTGCATGTACTGCACGGCGCCCGTCTTGCCGGCCCAGCCAGTCGGTAACGGGTGACCGAGCCGCGCCTAGTGATCGGCGGGCGTGGGCCGGGGTTTATGGGTGACCGGTCGCTGTGGCGCGGTAGTTCCGGCGGCCCTCGGCAGCTTCATCGGCGTCGGCGCACAGCGCGCGGGTCAGCGCGTCGGGGGGTAGCGCCCTGAACGGTCCGCGACCGACCGGCCGCCTTGTCATTAACCCGGGTGGCGTACCAATGGCCCTCATCGCTGGTCCAGACGCGGTACACAGCCTCCCCAGCGTCCGCCGCCTCGACGACCAGCTCTACGACTGGAGCACCACCGTCAGCTCCCTGACCGGTTAGCCTCCGCCACCAGCCCGGGCAACTCCGCCAGCGACGTCATGCGCCAGTCCGCGGCCTTCGCCATGTCAGGGTGGTTCTCCCGGATGTACCCCCACGGCCCGCGACGGATGAACGCCGTCCGCATCCCCGCTGCCTTCGCCGGCAACAGGTCATTGTCGACGCGATCGCCCAGGTAGACGATCCGCTCGGCTGTGCACGGTGCGGCGTCGAGCAGCGCACGGAAGAAGCCAGGATCGGGCTTCTAAACTCCCCAGTCATCAGAAGTAGCGATCAGATCCGTCGGCAACTCAAGCCGCGCAGGAGGCCGCCCGCCCTCGACGTCTGGTTCCCGGCGACGCCAACCCACAGCCTCATCGCACGAAGGTCTCTCATGCATGCTCGCGCATCCGGATGGACGTCATCTGCGCCGAACGTCTCCGGTTGGCCCGCATCTGCGCGGCGCACCCGCTCAGCAGCCAGGTCGAAGCCGGGCCGGAAGTAGTCGAAGGTCTCCCGGTAGTCACGTCCCGAGGCGATCACCCCACCGAACACCGCCGAGAAGGTGTGACGCGGCACCCCCAGCCAGTCGGCCCACGTCCCGCGGGTCTCATCAATCAATGTCTCGCCTACGTCGAAAGCAACAGCGCTGATCATGCGTAAGCATTCAGGTCTCAGCTACGCCTGATGGTTACCTGGGGTGATGTGACTCAAGGCCTGGTGCATCGGGCTGGTGGTGGTTACGGGGGGTCAGGGATCGGCGGCATCCAGGGGTTGCCGGCGAGG
>JAABUX010003638.1_pt1 | contig 20251 bp, 37 predicted proteins | sample 5561851 | NCBI WGS metagenome assembly JAABUX01 (sample SAMN10711883, study PRJNA513361) | rock metagenome | isolation source: Antarctica rocks | place: Antarctica: Victoria Land, Richard Nunatak red sandstone | collected 2016-01-03 | reverse complement strand
CTGTTGTGCTCGGCGCTGCAGTCAGTTATGCCTGGCTGACAGCGGCTTGACCTGCACTGAATCTAGGACTGAATGTTGCCCGATCATGGAGCGTCGAAAATGAGCCGGCAGCCCGGCCACACCTTGCGCCGGTGGCCGCCATAGGCGAGGGCGATCTGGGCGGCGCGGGCGCGGACCAGGACGCGGCGCGGGGGATGCCGCCGCGGACCTTGCCCTCGTGGCTGCCGCGGGAGCCGTTGCGCAGGTGCGTGCCGGCATCCTGTACACGCACGCAGGGTTAGGGTTAGGGTTAGATGCAGAGTTAGGGTTATGGTTGCGGAGGTGCATGCCGAGATCCTGCAGCAGGGGCCGGAAGGGAGTCCGTCTCGCTTTTTTGCGTGGCACGGGAGGCGGCGTTGCGGGCCGAAGGGCACAGTCACAGTGCCATGAACATCAGCAGCCTCTGCGAGAGTGCAGGTCGAGATAGGTAGCAGTTATCGCAGTGCCGATACGTGTTGGGGCAAGGGTAGGTAATGGTCGAGACCAATCTTGGCTTCAATACAATTTCCGGCTTGGCAGTAGGCTCGGCAGGATGTAATGAGGTGTGGAGTCAGGACAGAGCATGCGCTTGAGCCAGTGAGCTTCCGCACCTGGCTCTCGCTCCGCTTGGCAGCAACCAAAGAGCCCAGGCCGGCGTCCCTGAACGGATCTCGTCTCTCAGCGAAACTGATCGCCGTCAGCGCATTCGAGTCTGGGAACCCGCTGTCACTTGCTTGCGTCGGTGGATCAGCGCCGTCGTCGAGCCACGCAGTGTCTATCAGGTAGCTGCCTCTCGGGTTCGAGGATGTCCCGCCAGACGGGTACGCCTGCAAAATGCGAAACACCTCAAGGAAACACTTTGAACTCTGCAATGAAGTCTACAGTGACGACACTGCGGCGGGTTCGTGTAAGACTCGGAGATACGCGGGTTTGCGGATGCCCATCTGGAAAGCTTTGGGCCGCGTAGAGTGTGCCTACATTGCGGATCGGCCTCAGCAACTCCGTGAACGAGCGCGAGCGCTCCACGGGTTTGGCGGGCCCACGCGCCGGTGCACTCCCGACCTGTTGTGCGCGAAGGACGGCTGTAGAGTGAGCGCATGGAAGCAGCTGTTCGTAGTGTTTGCATGACTCAGCTGCGTCTTGTTGGCTGCTGAGACACATGACAGAGACGGCAGGAGTATTAGCATGCTCAGACTCTGCACAGGAGACGGGCAAGAAGGCAAAGAGATCGCCTCGTAATGTGTGAGGGTCATATATTCTTGTGTGCGATTTCTCGAGCTACGCTAGCCCTCTCTCTTACATCGGTGAAGTCTGGCAACAAAAAGCTCGAAGACATTCCCGACACCAACGTGTCAACAGCTCTGAAACAGCGATCAAACGATCAGGACGAGGGAGCCGCAATAAACGCACCGGCGGCCGTGCGCTGGAGCCCAGGGGTGCCATGAGCGCCGCCTCCGGGATGGCAGCCAGCTGTTCGAGCAGCAGGGCCGACGGCGCGGATGCCGTGCGCTCCATGATCCGCGCCGCCCTGCGCCTGTCGGGGTGGAGCCTAGAAGTCAGTACCCTCACAAGCAGCTTTTCGACGACACGTACATTCCTGTACTTGACCGGTCACCCGAACCCTGTGCCACTCTTGATACAGAGGCAACAGAAGGGGAAAGCAGGTGCCAACAGCTGCGACCATGATTGACACGGCTCACCCAGTGCCAGGCTCAGAGAGCGTTGTGGGCTCAGGTTGCGCTGCGGCGAAGTCAGAAGGCCGGCTTGAAGCAGCAGCGCCGTGCCGAGACGGGGTCGAGGCTCGGTCGGGCGTTTGCGGCCTGCTTGACAGCCGGCTAATGTTTATGGTTACAGCTCCGTCGACAGATTGGGCACGAGCAAAGACGGTGCGGGCCTCATGCTGGCGTCAGCATGCACCTCGGCATGCCGAGTGCGTTCCATGACAGACCCTCGTCTTGGGCACCAGCCATGAGGTTGCTCATCGAGGTACGCAACGGCATCGACTAGCAGCTGATCGCACCTCAAGTCATGCGTATATGCCGAGTCCGTGCGGAAGTCTGTCACGACAGCAGGTCCGGGACCGAGAGGGGCCGGCAGGACGGACGACTCCGCGGACGCGCCGCCTCCGGACGCACAACGCGCCGTGACGACCTTTAGATATTGGCTCCCCGACGCTCCTCCCGCAGGGTCTTGCAGAGCCGTGGCTGGCAGCGACCCCGAGAGTCCTGCTGCGCTCGCAGGACGTCAGCCTCCGCCGCAGGCGCAGCTCTCTGGACGCTCGCTGCAAGCGCAAGCGCAGGCACAGCCCCTGCAGTCGAAGGTCGATGAGCTTGCGCAGCGGCCGCAGCGCGGGAGGCTGCCAGGTAGCAGGGATCATTGGCGGCGGCGGACGTGGCAGCGGCGGGCGGGATGCGGGCGGGGCGCCCAGGATGCGCCGGCAGCGGCGGTTTGACGAGGTGCAATACCACCACTGCCACATCGTCGGCCGTCACCTGTCGAACACGGATTGCTGGGATACAATACTGTACACATGAAGCACAGCTAGCAGGCAGCATTTGTCATGGCCCTTTACGAGTTGCCTGTGCGCAGCAACTGACAATCTATCATGCAACTGCGTTGGACGAGGCAATGAAAGCGATGGGGATGAGTACAAGTGGCTATTCTAGACCACAAACTAAACTTCACATGCACCGTCATGTCGTACCGAGGGGCTCGATGCCAATCATCAAATGGTATGGCTGGCAGACGGTCTTATACACACCGTTTGGCAAGTAGCGCTCAGCACGCGTCTCACCTGCTCGCCGCCCGCTTTCCAGCGCTGCTGCGTCTCCCATGACAGGGCGTCGGCAGCGGACATGGCCTCGTGCGATGCCAGGCGGTAGGCCTCCACGAAGCTAACAACATCCGCGTTGCTCATGACCTCCCACAGGCCGTCCGTCGCAAGCACCTGAATACCACAGTGGCAATTTTTGGAATGAATGCAAGTGCAGAAGCAGAAGCAGACTGCAAGGACACTCAGGCTCGCAGCGAAACAAAAGTATCGACTTGAAGGGACGCTTGCTCGCCTCGTGATCAAGCACGTGTGCTGCTCCAAGTTGCCGAGGTTATGTTTGCCCTTTCATGCCTCCATATGCACAATGTGAGAGTAGATAGAATACGTATCCAAATATTGTGATAGGCAACACGACAGAAGCGTCAGAGCATGCCGCGCACCACGAAGGCATCCTGTGCCGTGAGCTCGAACGCCTGCATGGCGGGCGCCGATGACAGGCCCAGCTGCTGGGCGGCCACGTCCCCAAACGCCCGCGACGTGTTCAGCCCCGGGAACTGTGGGGCGGTGCTAATGCTCAGATGTTGTGTTGTACATGCCACAACAAGTCACGCTGTATAGAACGTGACATCTGCATGGCGGAGTTCAATCACGGAAGACAGCAGAACAGCTCAAGTCAGGAACGTTGCTCCGCTCCAGATGCAGAGAGCCGCAGGGAGGGGGGTTGGAATGCAGACCTGCGAGCTGACGCGCTCAATCAGGCGGTACACGGCGCCACGACCGCTGCTGCTGCCGCTGGAGTCCAGGACCTGGGACGACACGATGCCGCCCGCCGCCTGCCGTGATGTGGCCTCAGTTCAGGCAAGGTCCAGCATTGGGTGGTAATCCGCTGTACATCCAGGCGGTGAATCCAGGCAGTGTGGCACTCACGCTGGCAGAGCCGCTGGCTGAAGCTGCCAACCGAAGAAGGGGCAAAGATGCAGAGGACACGGCTGCTCACATCACGAACAGCACCGCGACTCATGGCGTGTTCTCCGGCGGCAAACCGGCAAAGCATCAAGCCGGTGGGTGAGGCTAAATCTGACACCTGGATGCGCGCCATCTCCTCGGGGTGCTCCGGCTTGGCGTCGAATGTGAGCTGCACCGCGACCGGGCCGGCGCCGCTGTCCCGTGCAACCACCACCCGTGAGTGCCCTGCGTGCACGGTCTGACAGTGATAACGTGCGATGTTCCTTTGGAGGCAATCTGACGGGGTTTATCACACGTGGACAGCCTTGCATTGCAGACAGACAATTGAGATCACTTGCCCGCAACTTTGATGTGCATCTTGAGGACTCGTAGCCACGCTGTATGTATGAAGCTGTACTGCATGTGTGACACGCCGCGCCGGCAAGTGTGCGACACTTTTTCTGAAGGCGCACTGCAGCCCAAAGATTGACTTTCGCCCACTCCACTATGGTTAAGGAGACGGCAAGTGTGCACGTTGAAGTCATCGGCAACCGCTGATGAGCTGAGTGCGTAAAAACTCGGCCGACGACATCATTGTGCACCACTCACCCTACTCGCCCACCGTCCGCAGAATGCGAAGGTCAAGCTTGAGGCCACGTTGTGAGGTTGAGACGCCGCAAAAGACAACCGCAATCACATGTGTGAGGCACTGCTGATTAATGTGCGTGTTAGCCGATCACGTCTTGGCCGATCGCTTGCCCCAAGGAGGCAATGAAGACAGCATCCCTTGAGTTGCACGCTGACACCATCTCTCACCCGTGTTGGCCACCAGCAGCTGACCGCCGGCGAAGAGCGCCACGCAGGCAGTGGTCCCGCTGTGGGAGGAGTCGAAGCCGCAGCTCCGCGGGTCCCGCATGTCGGCGTCCAGTGCCGCGCACGCATCCTTGAGAGCCTGTGAGAGGACGATTGCACAGTGAGGCTGGCACCAAATGCTGCGCAGTGCCGTGCTTTCCCTTTGTGCGAGACGGACCTGGGCAGATGCAGATCGACAAGAATCAGACCTAGCCGCATGCGGGGCACATCGTGCGGAGCCCGCCACCAAAGCGAACCGAGACGATTTTGCAGCTTGTCAATGTCTGGCATGGAGGAAGCCCCGCATCGCAGCCTCAGCACGCGCGAAACCCTTGCCTTGAGCTGCTTCGAGACGCTGCATCCTGTCAGGCGCCGGTCCCGCATCAGCTGCCGCGGAAGCTGCTCGGCAGCGAACTCCGCGGCCGCAAGGCCGTGCTTGCCGTGCCCGTCGAACACACCTGCCAGCAGGAAGTCCCGGCGCACATGCTTGTATGACCGTCTTCAATATACTGTACCTAGACAGCTCAAACAGCAATTGAGGGGCGCAAGCGAAGAAGCACGCCTGTCTATCCCAACGTCGCCCACTTCGTGATGACAGCGCTGTCAGAGACAGAGCTAAGCATTGTGGCGCACCAGCAAAGGTGGAGCCAGGAGCACCGCCAAAGTGGCCGATCACGCAGGCGACATCCTGGCAGTCCGCAGTCAGGCCGGTGGCGGCTGCATCTCCGCGTTCCTGCTGCTCAGCGTTCGCTGCCCGCGTCGACGCAGGGGCCGAAGATCCGCCGGCCCCCCTCAGCAAGTCGCCGTTGGCTGCAGCGATCGCATGCGGCTGCAATGGGTCTGCCTGTGCGGCGGAAGTGGGCGAGGCAGTATTGGATCGCCACAAGAAGCCGGGCCGGATGGCGACGTCCGATGCCGCCACCGAGACCGCCGGGTGTCTGGCCAGCTGCGGGCCTGGTTGAGACGCAAGAGGAATACCGTCACCTTGTCTGACCAAACAGTCTGACACGGGACGGCGGACATGCGGGGCATAGAAGTATCTTCGCCTCCACAATTGGCAATGTGAAACCGCGCAGTATGCCTTCGCAGCAGTGTGGCGCATCGGCCGAGGTTACGCATCCACGCTCGCTCGGTACGAGCATGCTTGTAGCTTCGGAGATCCCGTTGGGCCAACAGGTGGCGCAGGGTACTGTGCATGGGAACAGGGCATGCAGGAGCGTTGCCGCACCTGTGGGACCCAAGCAGCCGCACATGAGGACCGTGGGATCGTCATCCGAGCCACTGTGCTGAAAGCTACTGCGGCGTGATCTGCCGGCGGGCCCGGCTTTTCTCTCATGCGCTGCAAGACCGCCGCCGTCGCCGCCATCACCAGCGGTGCTGTCGCTGCTTCTGCTGCTGTCCGCGCGCATGGCGCCGCTGCTTTTTACGGCGGCCTTCAAAACGCCGTCGCCGGCGCTGTCAGCGCTCAGCAGCCGTCGCCGGTAAAATGCGGGCATCAGGTGTCAGCTGAACGCCCGCAGACGCTGCTGAGGGCATGTCCGCTGCCAATGGGACCGGTGGGGGGCAGCGCAGCCGCCGCATGCCCCGCGACAGACTGTAGGATGGTGCATGCCCAGCCAGCGAGTGCGCGCCGAGTTCGATGCTGCTGCGCTGTTTCGTACTGGTCGACGCCACGGGGTCCAATCTGAAGGGCCAGCAGCGGCGCTACGTCAGCGCTCGCTCGGAAAACGCGCAATGACGCGCTCGTCGCAGCTCCAGTGTCTCAGGGCTGCGGCTGGGAAGGAGCCCGACGGGGGCAGCGCCGCGCCGGCCCTGTTCGCACGATGTCAGCTGCAGTGCCGTCCCACGCCGACTGATGACGATGGGGTCCGTTACTATGCATGTCATTCTTCTGGTGTGGCAAAACGGCAGACATTGTCGTGCGCTACCACGGCCGACTTTCCGCTCTCACAGCAGACCCCGGTCACAACGGGTGGTGCAGCGCCGAACGCAGGCCGTGACAAAACGAGTTGCGCAGAAGGGGAGCACAGACCCACGCAGCCAGCATGCTGTCTGTACGTCACAGCCTATCAGCGCCCCACATCGGCGCTCAAGACGATCACCGGCAGAAAGTGCAGCTCGAGAGTAACGGTGGCTTCCAGGGGGTGGTTGCGTTTGCTGCGACCTATGGGCCTTACATCGAGTCACGGGTTGATCACCTGTCAGCTAGACGTGTAGGGAAGAGTAGATTGCAAGAGGCGCCGTGCGCCAGCAGCTGCTGTGACGCGCGACGACTTCGGCTGTGCGCCTGCTGAACGGCGAGACTTCTGCAACTCTTCAACGTGAACCATGGGCTGCAATCACGTGCTGGCTCAACGACGACAGTTTCGCCCGGGCAGGAATAACTACTCTGGTCGGCATCAAACCGTGCTAAGCAATGGCGTTAGACAGGGTGGCAGCGCGCTGCAAGACACTGACTGCCCGGGGCACTGTCAGCACGCACCCAGCGCTGCTCCGACATCTGATCCTCGAATTGTCTCCGCTATCGACATCAGGACGCCTCTTGTCGCTCTGCGCCCACACCTGCACCCGAGAGCGATTTACGCTGGCTGCCGGCGATCAGTGCATGATCAGCCGCCTGCTTGCCTTGCACTGGAAGCAGGACATCTCCGCCTCCTGCTCAGCACGCAGCCCCCCCCCCCCTGACGTACAGCATACCCCGCAGCTGATCCAGCGAGGCACGAAGTGCGCAGCAGTGATCTATTCACACAGCGTCACAGCTGACCCAGATCATCCTAGTGCTCATGCAGACGCTGCAGATGCAGCGGGCCGGCCGTTGCAACCACATAAAGCTACAGTGTTGTGGTACCGCAGCGCGCATGTGACGGTCGAAACTGCGCTGCTGCAGGGACCCGTTCCCAGACCTCAGCTTGCCGTCAACTGGCTTGAGGTGGTATCAATACGCTGATCAACGCACCGACAGCAGGCAACAGCTCGGCGGGGACACAGCTGGACATCATTGGACATGGTCTATGAAGGCCACTACTGGCATTTGCGGCGGCATTGGATGTTAGCAGCGCTGCCTTCGCGTACCCCCTGGTTCCGGCGTTTAAGCTGACTCGGATCTAGTAGTTTTGCAATACACAGTGCAATAAGAGCAGCAGCCCTCGTGTTGCACCGCTCCGAAAGCTCATCAAGGCTCCGGCGTGGATATGGTGTTGATCCTGCGGGCTTCGGCTCGACCGACAGCCAGCGCCACGCACGATCGAGCAAACAGAGCTGCACGTCCCGCTGCCGGCTTGCTCGGCACCCGGCTCACCCGTCAGTGCGCCCCATTCCGAGAATCTGCGGTGCTGTATGCGTCACGCGCAGCACGCTGAGCGCAGCGGTGATGCCGATGGGCTGACTCGCTGAGTGTCTGTGCAGGGTTACGCTCGCGGCGACCCCTCTCGCATCTGGCTGGCACAGTGCGCGCGGCGGGCTGCGCTTCAAGATGTCAACTGGTGCGGGCAGCAAGAGATCACGCTGACGCGTCGTGTCGGAGCATTCGCAAATCGAGTCGGCGTTGTGAGATGAAGTTTATGAGCTTCACGATGATCCTTGGGGCCGGGCTATTCGGAAAGTGTGGCAAAGATGGCATGCGGCACGTCACGCCCACCGTTCAATGATGTGCGAAGCCGTCCGCCAAGCCCGGCACCTGCAACGCCGTCCCCTCACGCAGCGTCTCATTGCCGCGCAGCGGCCGCATCAGACGTCGGCGGCGGTGGCGGGCTCGGAGGCGGCCGTACCGGGGGAGGCGGCGGAGGGTCAGGCGGCGGCGGCGGTCTGGGCGGTTCCGGAGGCGGGTTTCCCTTGCAAAAGTCGACGGTGCTGTTCGCGCTGGCCGTGGCTGGTGCGCCTCATCTTGGAGCACCCTGCACATGCCGGGAGATTCATGTTGGGAGCCGCTCTCGGCAGTGCGAGCTGCCATCGATGCACTCATGCTGCAACCTGATTTGCAGCATGGGTCGTCTTGGCAATCGGGCGCGCATCAAGCAGTAGCACATTACAGCAGCGCCGCGCATGGCTTTAGCTTCAGCACAGACTGCACCATGCCAAAGAGGCTCTGAGCCCTGCTGTGCCCCGTGCACAGCTGGCGGTGGGTACGCATATTACAAGAAGGGCAGCACCGCGAGCCTGCAGTCCAGCCTGAGCGTGGCCGCCGCTCTGTTCGCTTCGTCATGGCTGCTGGGCGTGAACCCGGCCCTCGGCACCGCCCTCGGCCTCAGTGCGTGTTCCGGCATGCCACTGTCTGTGACACGGCGGTTGCCCCTGCTTCTGGACATGATGTACATTGCAAAGGCATCACTCCGTACGTTTGCCTCCACGCACACCGTCTGGAGGCAACACAGTGCGCTGTTGCTGTTCTCTCACGCAATTCCCGCACAGATGGCAACTGAGCACCGAAGCAGGGTGTTTGCGTTGCGGATAGCAGAAGCCGGGTTAGAAGTGGTTAAACATATGTGTGCCACCTGCGCCGCAGCCACGACCATGGGGCTGGCGTCTTTCATGGGCCGGCGCTACCTGGATAGCGGGAAGGTGATGCCGTCCGGGATGCTGGCGCTCGTGAGCATCGGGTTCGCCCTGTCCTACGCCAAGAAGCTGTTGAACTTCACGGGTCTCTGAGCCCGAGCGGTCAGCCGCGTCTGCCTGATGGCAGCTACGGCTTCGATGGAAGCAGTGCCGGCACGAGTGTGGACAGCAGTTCTGTGGTCGAGGCACATCGGAGCGGCTGCCAGTCAGTGCTCAGCTTCCCGCCCGCAGCAAGTGAAACCACGCTTGGTGAAGCTTGTTGCTGGCCGTCATTTTTGTCTCACTGGCGCACTGTTTCATGTCATGTTGTGTGCTGTGTTCACCTGCGCTGCGTTGGCCCGTTTTGTGTATTGTCATGGCACGCTGCCCTACGCATTTGCCACGGAATGTGATGGCGAGCGTCCTCTCTGAAGAAGGACGTTCCTGGTAGAAGTGTGCTTTTGTGTTGCGTGCTATGTGTGCTCAGCATGAGCCCGCTGCTCGACGAACGCCTGGCAGCGATGAAGACTGTTATGCGTTGAGCTCTGCTAACTGCCTAAAATTGAATCTGAACAACCCGTTGACCTGCTGACAAAGGCTGGCAGTACGACCATCTCAGTGAGCATGCCAGCAAGGCCACCAGCGTCCACACAAAGCACACAAACGTAACAAAATCCGTTTGCGAGGCGATGCAAGCGCCTCGCAATGGCAGTCACGCCCGTGGCAGCGAGGCAGAAGTCTATACCGACTGGAGTCAGGGCACGCATCAGAAAGTCAAAATGGTCATGAGTCTGTCAATCCCATATCAGTGCAGGCTAGCGGAAGCTGGCCGCCTGAGAAAAGGCCTGCTGTCACGGCTGGTGACTCTGGGGCAGCTACCCGCTCAGATCAGCACAGCCGCCATGCTGGCAACGGCGATCATGACAGCCGCGACGACGGCAGCTGGCGACAGCCGCGCAGCGCTGCTGGGGGCCGGCGCGGGCGTCGGGGCTGAGGCCGAAGCCGGGCTGGAGCCAGGGCTGCTGCTGGACGCGGCAGGTGCCGTGGTGGGGCATGCCGCATACGTGCAGGATACCTGGTCCTGCAGTCAGCGAAGCAAGCGGGGTTCAACTCAGTCCTATGTGCGCAGTGCTAGCTGCCCAGCACAGTCAGTGTCTACAACAGCATGCCCCACATCGGTGATTTTGATTCCCTGTCACCTCATGAACCCAGGCTTCAGGTCAGCCACTGTTGCGATGATCGACCAGTGAGCAGAGATAGTTTAAAGACAAGTCTGGCGGCGGATGTCAACATAAGGCAGTAGCTGGGCACAAATTTCGGTACTATTCTGGGCTGTCCTCGCGCTTGCTGTAACGTAGGACTTTGTCAATGGAGCCAGTAGCTATTATACAGACGGCACTGCTGTGCGATCAGTCTCGAGGGCAGACACGGGCCCACACACAGCAGCGCACCGTGACGGGGACGGTGGTGTTGTCGGGGCACAGCTTGACGAGGGGGCAGATGGTGGCGGCCGGCTGGGAGCAGCTGGTGACGGCGGTGCAGTTGGCGGCGGTCACGATGACTGGGTCCTGGGTGATGTGCCGGATCCACGTGAAGTTCCGCTGGGAGAGCTACGCGCAGCATGACAATTCCAGTCAGGGCCTGCTGTTAGCTGAGATCAACGATGTCCAGGGGGTCGCAGCACTGATTGGTTGCGGCGAGGTTTCGATTCCGGCTCAGCAGGATGTTGGGCGGTTGTTACTTGATGGTATTTTATTGGGACTGTGATCTGACGTCATCAGTGCTCTGATCAAATGGGACCTACAACGCAGCTGCGCCGGCATCCAGCCTTAGACCGGGATGCTCACACGCGCTGTGCCAGGCTGCAAAGAGGTGCCCGCCGCGCAGATGCGCACCGTGCTGGTCGGGTGGTAGGCGGTGTAAAAGTCCAGCAGCACTTGGTCCGGCTTGGGGATGGCGCCCTCGAACCAGTCCAGCCCGAAGTTGGGGCTCGGCGATATCAGGCCGTCCTCCCGGAACACCTGCGGATCAAAATATTGAGGCTCAGGTTTCTGGTTTGCACGGGATCCAAGACACCCCCATGTAGATAACACCCACGAGGGGACTCACGGGCATAATGGACGGATGCCCACAAAAGTGCTCTTGACAGGAGGGGCTCGGAGCTCGACATGCAACTGATTTGGCATGCAACAGCTCCTGCAGGACTACGCGGCGCTCCCACATCAGTGAGGACGTCCTGACTGGGAACAGGGTGGCACAGTCAGGCCATGTGGATGATACAGGCTGATGCTACAATATTGGCTGTGTCGCTGATTTCTGCGTTTCTTGATGTGGACACCAGATCGGCAGGCTAGTGGGGTCGCTGTCATGCTAGCGGGGTCCGCACCTTGGGGTTGGAGCCCAGCCACTTGTACTGCGCGACCTCCGCCGTCGTTAGGTTGTAGGTCTGCAGGAACGCGGTCAGGTGGTAGACCGTCGGGTCCGGCGAATATGTCTCGTCGATGACGACGTCGACCTGCAAGGCGAAGCAGGCTCTTGTCACTCGGCATAACACGGAATTTGAAGCCGTTAGCAGCAAGCTGCGCTTACATGACAACAGCGCAATAGCCGGCATGAAAGTCACAATCCCTCTTGGCGGTACCATAAACAGCAGAACAGAAGGCATCATCAGGGTTGACTCGTGAGCGGTAGCAGATAGCATGTAGCAGCATGGTGTCGGGCAAACGACAGCTCAGTAGTTAGAGCATGTCCAACAATGGTCTGCAGCCTGGGGAGAACGAGGACAGGCTCGCATTTTCACTCCCTTGCATGTAGCCACAGAGCCACTGCACCAAGGCCGGAAACCAGCGCTCACATCGCTGAGAGCGTCGAGGAAGGCCGTCCGCGCCGCCTCCTGATCCGGGAAGCTCGTGTTGGTGCCCCACGCGAAGCTGGCCACGGGGTTCAGCGCGGTGCTGTACGCGCTCATCTGGACGCCCGGCACCGCCAGCACCTCGCTCATGTTTAGGCTCTCGCCTCCGGCGTCCTGCCGAAGGGGCACGCGTCTGATAACCAGCTGTTCATGCAAAATTGCTGTCGCAGTTTGCAACTGACGCCACGGCAAGGCAGTGCTGCGGTCAACTGTGAGCAGGGCACGCCCCGGCCAATTTGTCTAGGGTTATCAGTCCGTACCCAGGTCATGTCGATGTGCTGAAGCCATCTCAGCGGGCACTATGATGCAGGCATGTTGAGAAGCCACTGGGATTGAAAACCTGCATCCTCAAGAGCGTCGGAGACGACATGGCTAAACGCTAAAATTCTTCTGACACTGCACGCTTTGTCACATTGATCGTTGAGTGCAAGTCCAGCCTCGTACCTGGATGAAGTCGACCTTGTACGGCGCAAAGCTGATTTCAAAGTCGTAGTCGTAGTCGCTGTACTCCACGAATGCGACCACCGGCTTCGTCGTCACCGTTGCTGCCTGAGCCTGCAGATGCAAAGCAGCCTTCCGTGCAGTGTCCTGTGACTCAAGTTGCGGTCCCAAGAGAACCACTCATGTTGCTGCTTTTCGCACACCATGGGGTCAAATGCGGGCCCTGCAGACATGTGGACCACGCAGCAACAAGCTCGGCCTGCGCCATGCAGTTGCTCTCCGTATTGATGCGAAGGAGAGTCCGGGCCGGGATCATGTCTTCCATAGGACTGGTAAGGCTTGGCTTTGGGCTGTTGTCGGGCTGAGGTCACAGGGTTTACCTTCGTGGCGTTGTAAGCCTGGACGACACCGTTGAAGTAGGCGGTCGCCTCGGCGTCGAGGTTGAAGAAGGTGCCCAGGAACTTAATCCACTCCGCCCGGTTCAGGGCGCCTGCGCTCAAGCACACGGTCGGCTTGGAACACCCGCTCATACGACAATCAGAGCTGGGGATCCTGTCAGGTCGACCGGGCGCGGCTCGGTGATGCCGCAGGCTCGCCTAGCATGCAGCAGGTCGACTGGCTTGCGTGGGCTGTCTCTCAATTTGGGAGAGGTGCCGCTGTGAACGGCTGTGTCCAGACGCCGGCATGATGGTCTGCCATGGCATCATTCCTCGTTGTTGTAAAGCGCACCTGGGTCCATCGAAGCGCTGAACGTGACGATCTTGTCGGTGGCATTGTACTGCAGGGTCTGGATGATGGCGTCCACGCCCGGCAGCACGGCACCCAGCACCGTCGCGTTGCCCAGCATGCTCTCGTCGGGCGCCACCCTGCAGGCACAGCCGGACCCGCGGTCAGCTCTGCTGGCGTCACGAGGCTCTGACGCCGTTTCTGCGTCCCCACCAAGGCGATGATGGCGTCTGTACAGTCTGTGGGCTGCTACCCCACGAGGAGGGCTGCAGGAATAACAATTACCTGAGGCTCAGCATGACGCTTCCGAGCGCAAGTCTAGACGACACGACGGGAGAGGACAAGCAGGCCCGCTGACGCACACAGCGCATGCTGACGAGTTGTGTGCCGCCAGCGAGAAGCACGATGACCAGGGCTGTGCGCAGCCAGTGTTGTTCCGAGCATGGGGCGCACGCACTTGCCGCAGTTGAGCGCCTGCTGGCCGCACGGCGACACTACGTATGAGTTCACTGACACAATGCGGTCCGCCACGCCCAGGATCTCCTGCGCGCAGCTGAGCTGTTCAACGAGAATATGACCCTCTCTGAGGACACGAGCTGAACACTGGCTCGCCGCAATATGCCGTGCCCGTGTGTTGTCATGGTGTGTCGGCACGGCATGTGCTGCCAACACATGGGTCCGACCTGCGTACATCAAGATCAGGCCCGACTGCCCCGGCGCAACGGGGGTATCTGAGCAGGTCAGCACTGACCTACGACAGATTGACACCTCTCCCTCTGCCTGTAGGCAGCTCACAGCTGGTCTGATGACGGGACGAGCAGGGGTGAGAGGCAGCGCTGGCAACAGGCCCATCCGGAGCGTTGACACCATAACTCTCAGGCAGTTTCTGTGCGCTACCCTCTGCACTCGCGTCGGTGGGCAAGTCGATGCCACAGCGGCGCCCTCGGTCTGATATTGTCCGACCAGAAACATCGAAGCTTTTCAGGGTCTGGTCACTTCAGCACCCGACTCTGCATGCGTCGTCGACCTGCTTCTGCACTCTCTGCGCAGGGGTACTCACCAGGAAGGCATACGGAACCGTGTCCGGCACCGACACGCTGGTCAGTGGGATCTGGAACGCGTTCGGCGCGCCGTTGAGCCCCGCGGGCGGCAGCGTCCCGCACTGGTACAGCAGGTACGTGTTGTTCACCAGCGAGTTGGTGACCGTCTGTCGTCGCAGTCAAAGCCAGGGCGTCAGTCCGCTGGTGATCGACCATCAATGCGACGCAGCCGGGGGTGGCCAGGTGGCTGCAGCCGTGACCCTGGCGCAGATCGGCGTATCCATCGTGCCGGCTGACAGAGCAGGAACGCGGCTTGCGATCGCGGGGAGCGGCTGTGGCGCTGGGTGCAATGCTGGAGCGTGTATGCGACGCGCTGAGAGGTCACACAGCACAGCGGATCCTGCCTGGCCCTCATGTCCGGCTATGAAGAGGAAATGGGACATACAAGAGTGGGCTTTTTGTCCGCGCCTGCATGCGCGTGTGCGTGGGACAGCGCGGTATAATGCTGTCTGGTGCCGCGCGACACAGGTGAATGCCTGACAGGACGGCAGAGCTTCAGGACGGGGCAGGCAATGAAAAGGCGCGCTCACCTTGTATTCTGGGTAGTACTGCACGTTGTAGTCCTGCGCCACCGTCACCTGCGACAAGGCCGGACCGTGGAAATGCTGCGTCAGCCGTGCCGCAAGCGACAAAGCAACTTGCACTGAAACACACGAGCTGTAGCAAGGCGCAGCGACGCAGGCATGACGCAGCAGGCAGCAACACAGGATCCTTCATAGTGGTAGGCCTCGCGCACAGCCTCGGGCGCTGGCGGACCAGGTGAGTCAGGGTAAGGTCAGGCCGGTACAACTGTGTGTCTGGCGGCCAGCGAGTCAGGGGGTGATCCGGCAGGCGTCCGATGGCATCGACAAGTCTCGGCATCAGACGCAGCCTTTCAAGCAGCGGCAGAGACGGCGACTCGCCTGAGTGTAGGTCTGCTGCGTCTGCACGGCGGTGCCGGAGATGTAATACGGCTCGGGAGTGATGTAGGCGACCTGAACGTTTGATCCGTTGACCGCCACGCAATCCGCATTGATGGGGCGGACGTATGATGGCGAGAGGGGGGTGGCGGCACGGGCCAGCCCGGCGAGGCCCAGGATGAGCAGAGCAGCCAGCTGCATCGGATCAGGGCGCTGAAATATCTCTCGGTTCATCCTGGACACAACAAAGAAGGCCAGGTTCTAGCCGACCTCAGGTGCTGCCCTGACGGCGCCCCGCAGCCTCAGTCAAATATGCAAAGCTTTGCGCAAACGTCAGCACCCAACAACATGCTGGTTCTGCGCCGCATCCCTGCCATGCTTGGATCGGGCTCCTCGCTGATGCGGGGCCCGGCGGTGCGTTTCCCGATGCCGGTGGCGCCGGCCGCAAGGCCGCGCGGGGTGCTCTTTTGCAGCGCGGTGGCCGACAAGAAGACAGGTGCTGCGGCCACGCCGGCTTGTGGACCAAACATGTCTGCACAGGGTTGCGCGACAGGCCGCACCGACAGCGGATACGATGCAGGACCAGCCATGCCGCGAGCGCTGCTGACGTGCCGCCTGTGTGACGCTGCAGGCACGGTCAAGTGGTTCGACGTGACCAAGGGCTACGGTGCGCTTCCTGCTCCGTCCCCGTTTGCCCGCCTCGGATCCCTCGGCCGTGCGGTCCGAAGGTAGCTCACGCATGCTGTGCGCCGCAGGCTTCATCGCACCAGAGGACGGCAGCTCCGACCTGTTCGTGCACCAGGTACCCCCCCTTCCCCCTCCAGCCGCCGGATTTGCTGCCGCACCGTGCTCATGTTCCGGCCTTGTGAGTTCATGGTTTCTATGGCGCGCAGCGAAACGATTTGCCGTCCATCACGCAACAGCGTGCATTTGCGATCCCTTTGGAATGTCTTCATGCCGCGCACCACTGTAGTGCGGGCCGGCATCATAGCAGCAGCCTCACATCCAGTCTGCGCATTCCCACCCGCAGACCAGCATCCTCACGGACGGCTTCCGGAGCCTGCGCGAGGGCGAGCCGGTGGAGTTCATCGCGGAGCAGGGCAACGACGGGCGCCTGCGCGCCGTGGACGTCACCGGCCCAGACGGCGCAAACCCCCAGGTGTGTGGCTTGGCAACCTCCGAATCTTGCCATCAACGGTTGTGGCGGGTGGCTTGTCTTGCGCCACCCTGCCGGAGTGTGTGGCGCTGCCTTGCGTTGCCCGCACGTTCATGCTAAGCTCCATATCTAGTTTACGGCACCCGGCCGAGATGGACAACCACCGTGTTCTATGCCTTGCTCTCCACTTGTGTGTGCAATTGGCTGAACGCTGAACGGCAGCACAGCATCGATTTTGATAGCAACACGCAGCACATTCCGGCACATGTTATGTTGCCAGCTTTGTTGCTTCTGAGGTTTGCCTGCGTCCTGTGCCAGGGCGCGCCACCGAGGGAGCAGTTCGGTGGCGGCATGCGGCGGGGCGGCGGCAATGGCGGCGGTGGTGGCCGCCGCGGCGGCGGCTTCGGTGGCGGCCGTGACGACTACGACGATGGCTCGTACCGCTACTAGATTGCGGCCGAGCCTCGGGAGCCTATGCCGTGCTGGCATCCCGGTGGCGTAGTCCCCACGACAGGTTCAGAGTGCGAGGGACGGGCGGCATGGCATGCCGAGCCTCTCTCCGGCCTCATCATGCAGCACAGCCGCTCTGTGCGGTGTTCGATGTAGGCAGCGTGCCCCGACAGCAATGTTGCCACAGATGCGTGCCAGGCGGAGTCAGTGCCTCAGGCCTCACTCCGGGTCATGCAGTCAAATGCGTGCACAGAAGCAGAAACGATGTGATTGTTGGCTTCGAGGCACTGCCACACGCTCCGGTCTAGCATCGATACCATGGACTGTGTTTTGAGCCGGTGACGGTTGTATGGTGGTATTCGTAGGATGCTTCTGCTCCCGTAGATTCATGGGGCAGGTTGCGCTGCTTGTGACACACCTGAAACTGCAATCGAGCATCCCCGGCGGGCTGACGCCGTCAACAAACGCGCACAGGACGTTTGTATTTAGCAGTGCGCGCAGCAGAACCCGGGCATTGATCTGCTCAAATGCACTGCTCGCAGCGTTTTGCGCCCCACCTCATACTGGCAGGGTTACACGCTATTACAAACCCTATATTATACGCTGCTCACACTCTACACGCAGCACACAGTGGGGCGTTGAGTGTGCGGACCGACGTCTGACTGTTCTGGTGCTAGCATCCGTGTACTGGACACGGAAACCGAGTCACAGCCCCGGAGCAGCGCCCTCACCACTGGCGGAGCAAATCAATGTAGACTCTGGAGGGCGCTGCGTCACGGCAAAATGCTCTTCCCAATCCTGGGCCGCGAAGCCAAGGGTGATGACAGGCTAGTTCTGCGCAAAATCGCCCGCTCAGCTTCAGCCCCGTCGCAGCATCCGGGGGCGCGATTGCGCACACGACGCACGCGCCAATGAAAGTCTAGTGCATCACATCACAGGCGCGGCGCTGACCCAGGGTCACCGTGCTCGTCATGCGTGCATCAGCTCCACAGCCTCATCGGAGGTATCTCCCTCCGCATTGGTCGCCTCCGCACCGATCCTGGACGCCTCGTCTCCCGCCTTAAAAGCAGCACGTCACGCATGTCATTTGTGGTACCATGCACGTCAAACGCCAAGCCTAGAGACGGGCACGCCGAGTCCCCGTGTCAAGCGGCGGGACGAGGGAATCCATTGCAGAGGGCTCACCGGCTGCTGCTCGTGCGTCCGGGGGGTCAGGAACATGTGCAGGCCGGCGGACGTGTGGATGGTGGCGCCGGTCGTCATGCCCACCGGCGGCGCCGCGGGGTCCAGGCGGAAGTCGTAGCGCCGGACCAGCATCGCCAGCGCCACGATCGCCTCGAACAGCGCGAACTGGTCGCCTGCGGGGTGAACAGCGCGTGTGCCGCGTCAGCGAAGGGTTTCTTGGGTCGTTTTTACTTAGTTCAGCCTGAAAACGCCAAGTGTTAATGCTGAAGTTTCAACAACTCTTATTGAGAATCAGCCTGCCTCATTGTATCAGCATACAAGCTCTCCAACTGGCATGGATCGCACATCAAGCGCTGATGGCATGCGGCATATCTCGCCGCAGCGCTGCATTGCATAATGTTGCTGGGCGATGCCACTGGTCATTCGTCGTCTTCTGAGCGAGTGCAAAGCACCAGCGAAGGATGTAGTGCCGTGCTCGAGACGCTCGCAACTGCGCTCCTGCAAGCCCGTGAATGGATGCTGGGTAAGGCTGCCGATGGGCAACAAGGTCCACCAAGCACGCATGTGTCAGCACGCACCGATGCACTTGCGGCGGCCGCCGCCGAAGGGCAGGTACGCGAAGTTGTGGGTGACCTCCGTGGGCGTCGGGCCGTCGACGGGGAAGCGGTCGGGCAGGAACTCGTTGGGGCGCTCCCATATCGCTGGCGACCGGTGCAGGTTCCAGACCGAGATGAACAGGTCGCTGCCGGCCGCCACCTGCCGCAAGCCGAGTACATTGAGATATTGGGATTGCTGGCAACAAGGGTATGTGGTCGGTTCATTCATGATGCAAGCCAGCTGGATGGCCCGGTAGCGACAAGCATACGCCAGCAGTGCACGCTTACAGTGCAATTGATATTTAGTGACAGCATTCGCAGCAACAGCAGCGCAAAGTCCTACAGCCGAGACACAAAGCTCTGCTCGAGGAGTGCAGTGTGCGCTGCCTGAGCTTAAGCATGGCTATGACAAGGCAAGCAGCGTGCTGTCGGTTTGGCCTTGCATGTTGGTACACCTCGGCAAGCACCCTCTGTCGTGAGCCCTGATCATCATTTGACGCAAACGAAATATAGCGGACAAGTGGCTTCGCGAAAGCGCGCGCACCTTGTACCCGTAAAGCACGTCGTCGGCCAGCGCCCGGCGGATGAGCACCGGCGGCTGCGGGTATAGGCGCATCGACTCGTTGAGCACCCGCGTTGTGAAGCGCAGAGCCTGGACGTCCTCCATCGTCGGGCGCCGGTCGCCCAGCACGCTGTCCACCTGCGCGCCGACGCGTCACGTGGTGCATCAGTCGCCTGCAAAGCGTGACACGCTGGTGCATATCTGACAATCGGTGTCGTGTCATGGCTCACGTGTTGGGTCATGCAACATGGTGTTCCGAAGAAGCTGTGCACGGAACACTATAACCATGGCAGGCGTCAAGTCGCAAACTGCAAGTTGCAGCGTGAGTTACGGGTATGGCGGCATGGGGTTGTCATTAGAGTGGCATACGGCAATAGGGGATTGCGTGAGGGACGGGACAGGTGCTGTGGAGCTGAATAGTCCATCGGCACCTCCTGCTGCAGGCGGCGGAGGTGCTGCGGGTGCTGGCTGAGGCAGTACACCGTCCACGTCAGCACCGCCGCCGTCGTCTCGTGCCCCGCGATCAGCATAGTCATCAGGTCGTCGCGCAGCTGCGCGCAGCAACGGCGAGTCAGGTGTCAAGCTCTGTAAGCCAATAGATGCAGCGCCTTCGAGACGGCTGCCTCACGCTGCGTCACAATGATACGAACTCAGGTCACACCAACAGGTATGATGCCTGCTACAAGCTGGATGACAATCAAGCCTGATAACGCAGCATGTCAGCCCGTGGAAAGCGGCGACAAACCTACACATGTGCTGCTGAGCGAGCCCTCAGCGGTCAGCGTCGCGGTCAGGATCAGGGTATCCCCGCCGCGCCTGTTTGCTGGAGATGCGGTCGCCGCTGGCGAGCAGGAAGTGCAGGATGGAGGGGTCCACGGATCCCACGAACTCCTCCTCGAACTCCTCGTCCTCCTCCTCCACCTGCCGGGCAGGATCAGGATTTGGGGCTGGCTTCAAGATTGAGGTTGGGAAAGATACTATCATGGGGACCACACAGGCACAGGTTCACATTGCCCGCCCGTGTTGTAGAGCGCATCCGAGGGCTAAGCCTCCGCAGGGGACGCTTGAGCTGGGGCAAGGGCATGGATATGTGTAGGGCTGCGAAGA
>JAABUX010003637.1_pt1 | contig 20254 bp, 20 predicted proteins | sample 5561851 | NCBI WGS metagenome assembly JAABUX01 (sample SAMN10711883, study PRJNA513361) | rock metagenome | isolation source: Antarctica rocks | place: Antarctica: Victoria Land, Richard Nunatak red sandstone | collected 2016-01-03 | reverse complement strand
AGGCTCACGATGCGGCTACCGTTCTGCAAGGTCAACGTGAGCGCCGTTTCGCTCTCGGGCGAGACCGGCCGGCCCAGGTCCTTGTACGTGGCGATGCACTTCTTGAAGAGCTCGCCCGACTGTCGTAGGGACGGCGACAGGAGCAGCACGAGGCTATCGGAGGCGTAGAGGGCGGTGTGCAACGCCAAGACACTCGTGATAGTCGACTTCCCCGATTGGCGGCTACAGTTGAGCAGCAGCCGGCTCGCCGTCGAGCGCAGCACGTCAGCTTGCCAGGGATCTGGCACGAGGCCCACGTGCGTGGCGAGCAACACGGGGTCCAGCGCGCGGGCCAGGTCCGACACCAATGCTGCCATCGGTCACGCCCCCGCTTCCAGGGCCACCAGGCGCGCGGCCACGGCTTGACGCGCCTCCGGGTACGGACGCAGGGCGACGAGGATCTCACCCCGGATGGACACCCATTCCGGTGACACGATGACGTTCACCTGCGGCCGGTCGTCGAGGTCCCCCAGCAGCTTGGCCTGCAACTCGATCTGTCGCTGGATGCGATCGACCGCCTTTAGCGCGGTCTGCGGGTCCTGGCCCTGTTGCGCCTCGTGCAGGATGCGCAGGCTCGCCCCGTTGATGGCGCGCAGTTGCTTGATGACGTCGAGGGCGCGCTCATCGTCAGCCGCGTGCCGCGTTTCAATGAGCGTGGGGCGCAGATGCTCCGCCTTGTGGCGCTGCACTGCGTCGGGGGAAACGCGGAATAACGCGGAGATTTTCTGCGCGGACGTACCGACGGCGATTTCCTGCTCGATGACGCTGCGCTCCCCGTGCGCGCAGACGGTGCAGACACGAGGCATAACCCCCTCCTTTTACCTCGTGCCTACGTCGTAGGCATCAGGCCCTGGACCGTTGGGCGACAGCAGACGTGAGCCGTCGGGCCCGCGTGTCTCGCGGCCCCGCTGCGCGCTCTCATCGGGGGGCGGGGCGCCGTCCTGCTCGGCGTACGGCCGGGGCGCGATGGATGGCCAGTGCTGGAGCGCCAGATCGCGCGGCGTCAGGGCCGCCTTCTCCTTTGTCGCCCGCAGGCGGGCCGTCGCCTCGTCGCTCTCGACCGCGGACGTCTGGTCGGCCGGTGGTGTTGTGGCGCGTGTGTTACGGGGCATGGTCGCCCTCCTTGTCGGCCGTGGCCGCCGCTGTGATGGCGCTATCGGCCGCCTCCACAACCTCACCTGACAGCGCCATCATGTCCCTGACGATGGTCATGCATCGAATTAACGCCCGAGAAATATCGAGCCTGGTCGCAAGCGGGTCGGTCGATTCGAGGGCGACCAAACCACGGGCGATCCGCTGCGCGGCCAAGCCTTTTGCCTGTAGCTGCGCGTTGGCCTCACGGGCGCGGGCTAGGCGCGCGCGCGGCGTGTCCGCTGTAGGCGCGGGGGCAGTGGTGTCTGTGTCGCTCATGCTCAGGACCCCCGGTAGCCAGGCCGGCGACGGGGCAACACATCGTCAACCTCAATGTCAGCGGCGCGCTCAATGCGATAGGTGTCGTGGGCCAGCAGGTAGGCCACGTCGTCTTCGTGGACCAACACGGTCTTGCCCATCTCGAAGGTGTAGTTCGGCCCGGACAGCACTAGGCGGTCGGCCAGGCGCACGTACGGGCGGGTTACGCCCCTCCGCATATCCTCTGCGGCCCACGCCTGACGCTGGCTCTCCTCGTCGAGGCCGGGTATCACGTCCTGCTTGTCAGCAACGGCTGCGTCGTTGTCCTCATCCGGCACGGTGACGGTGATGAACTGGTCAACGAGAAGGGCGCGCGATCGCTTGCCACGGTACACGAGACCGACCTCCTCCGGCGCGCGTCGTCGGGATTGAACGCGCCTGGCGGGGGACGTGTCGGCGAGATGCGCCAGGTCACGGTCTAGCCGTGCGTCGGGCGCCATCGCCTCGCCGCGCTCTAGTGCCTGCCGCTCACGCACCATCGTGCGCTCGGCCTGGGACGACGCGTCGGTTGTCGGAGCGGCCCTGCGGGTCTTGGTGGTGGTGGTTGTACGTCGTGTGGCCATTATCTTGTCCTTATGTGGTCTCGATGAATGATCCGCCGGCAAAATCAGGCCGGCTCGTCGAAGTTGGCTTCTAATCTTGGCGACTGCCCTCCAGTCGCTCGCGCTCCCGCTGACGAGGATGAGGGGGCCTGCGCGCGTGGGAGGCCGGAGCAGAAAGTGGCCTGATCCGCGTCGCTCGACTGTAAAGCCTTGCAGGCGGGCTTGGGCGATCAGGAATTGAATGTCGTTCATGGTTTGTACCTCGACAGGTCAAGGGCGCGGTTGATCGGCGTTTTCGGTTGACCCGGCCAATCACTATGGTAGCCAGCGATGGGGGACACGCAAATCCCCATGTTCGGGTTGTTCGCCCCGAAGTTCAGGCCGGGGTCCCACTGGAAACAGATGTGCGCGAAGCCCTGCTGGTCGGCCAGCGTCGCGATCCAAATAAAGAGCAGGTCGCCCTTCTGCGCGTCCGCGACGGCAATCTCACGGGCGCCTTGCGTTAGGAAGTAGTTGAACGCGCCCTCCGGGCCGGTGTCTGCGTTGCGACCGGGCCCGCGATAATTGGGGATGAAGAGGGCGGGCACGCCGACGGCGTTATAGGCCCACGCGACAAGGCCAATACAGTCCCAATAATCATTCCCTGCGCATCCGCCGAGGTATGGCTGGCCCGCGAGCGACCGCGCGGCGGCCAAGGCGCGCATAGGGAGCGTTCCAGGGTTGAGCACCGCTGCCGGAGCTGCCCCCCCGGCTGGGTGCGTCCCCGTGCCCGCTGCATGCGTGGACGGCCCGCCCATCGCTCCTGTGCCAGCCGTTGTGCCCGTGCTCCCGCTAGTGGTATCGGTCCCAGATCCAGCACTGCCCGCGCCATTGCCCGTACTGTCCGTCCCGTAGGACGTGATCGTGGCGTAGGCTGTTCCGCTCCCCGACGCGAGGGTGATGATGGTCGGATCTTGTGTCGAGGATGTGGCGGCGACGACCGTGTACTGATGCGATGGCCCCACCCATTGCCCGCCTGACGCCGTTGTGCGTAACTCAATGACGCTGCCGACCGGGAAGGCCGATGAGGCGGCCTGATTGGCCGCGAGGGACCGTTGGGCCACGACGCGCAGGGGTGATATCACACGGCTGGGGTTGTCAGGGTCGAACGCCAGCAGGGGGACATAGCCCGGCAGGTCACCCGCCGACGCGCGTAGCTGTGGGTAGGCCACGGCGCCAACGTACGGAAAGCGGTTGCCCGGCGCGCGTCCGTACGTCAAGCCGAGTGTCTGTGTCCACGTCGACCCCCACTGGCACAAATAGGCCACCGAGGTCACGTAGTATCGTGTGTGTCCGCCCCCTGTACGCGGGTCGGGTATCTCCACGACCGTTCCTACCCGAATGTCCGGGTTGGCAATGATCGTGACGGAGCCGGTGGCCGCGCCCGACGCGTACTGGTCGAGCAGCGTGGAGGCGAGGTACTGCGCCCCTGCCTGCGACAAGAGCCAGGGAGCGGAAATGACCTGGGCGCGTGTGCCCAATTGGTCAGACATCCCGGAGGGCGCGGTCACCACGACAGCGGTTTGCAGCGACGGAAATGGACCCCAGCGCACCTCAATGCGCGTCAGCACGCCACGGTCGCCCGTCGCCAGATCGGCGTGCAGCATGTCCTCGCGGCCGATGCGCGGGATGTGCGTCTGCCCCGTGCCCAGGAACCCGACGCGTCGGTAGTGACCGCGCCCGTCCTCATCAAAGAAGAACTCCAGACCGCTTGACGCCAGCATTTGCTGAACGGGCGCGCTCCACGTCTGCTGGTCAGGATTCATCATCGTCGAGGCGGCAATGGACCCGTACAGACCCGTGCCACTGTCGGCCACCGGGTCAAACGCGATATTGGCGGGGTCATAGCCGACCGCACGGGCGCTGTAGCGCACGACCTCCGCGCCCGCAATGTTCTGCATCGAAGCGGTTGCCAGCGCGAGCACATCACCTGCTGACTGGCGTGTGACCTCCCACTTTTTGTAGGGACCAGAGCAGACGAGCTCGACCGTGCGCGTCGTGGCCTCAGCATCGTGAATCTCGTGCGCGCTGTCCACGAAGCCCGTCCACGCCGCGCCCCACGTGCCCCACCTGTTCGGTAGGCGTACCTGCACGACGTTCATCGGCTGTGGGGCGACCTGATCCAGCAGGGAGCCGTCAGCGTCGTGGAACGAGAGGGTCGCCTGGTTAGACCCATTCGCCGTGACCAACAAGCCCTGAAACGTGGCAAGTGTGCGCAGTTGCCAGGTGATGAAGTCAGGCTGGTCGCGCACGCCACGCTTTGGATTGGGCTGAGTCAGGGTGATGTCATACTGGGGATGAAACTCAAAAGTCGCCATGTACCGTTCTCTCCACTGCCACAGTATGCTGATTGCGTTATGCCTTCCACGGCAACAGAAGCGGCGTGCCCGGCGCAAGGGCGAAAAAGTCAATGATCGCAGGGTTGGCGGCGTAGATATCGTCCATGTAGGCGTAGATGTCCGCATACCCCGCGTCAAGGAGGAAGCGGGACGCGACGTGGACGAGCGTATCCCCCTGCTGCCACAGATAGCGATGATCGTCCATAACCGCTCTCCTTAGCCTAGGGGGGCGTAATAGCCAACAGAGGGGGCGTGAGTGTACGCAGGGCTGGCGCGTGCGTGCTTGCGCCATATTCGACGAACAGCAGATCGTACTGCGCGTAGAGGTGTTTGTCGGCCGTAATACGGTCGGTCATGCGCCGCAGGTAGCCGTGCTTCACACCGTTGAAGTGCGCGGGATACCCGAACATAATCTTCTTGTTAGGCCGTCCCACGATCGGGCGAAAGTATTCAAGCGCCCACAGGCCACCAGGACCGTCCAGCCCGTCGATGCCGGTAAACCCTTGCATCGTGATGGGGTTGGGCTTCACGCCAAAGTCGAGCAGGCCATAGCCGTCCATCGTCTGCACGTCTACCTGGAGCGCTTCGCTCTCATTGCTGTACGTCTGCGGGTTAATGCGGAACGTGTAGACGCGGCGTCCGTCGCTGAAATACGCCTTCTTGGTAATGCGTTTGGCGCGCTCGACAAAATGGAACAGGCGCTGCGCGTCGGTCATCTCTGCCATGCCACGATCCTCTCTTGTGCCGATACACCCCGTCTACCCCTCTGAATGTTGAGGCTAGCCTGCGGCCCGCGCCCTATCCAAAGGGGTGAAAACGGGGTGGTGACGCAGGGGGCGTGCGATCCTCGGGGCCGTACGATGCAGCGGCCACGGCCTTCCGCGCGTGCTTCACAGGGTGCGAGACCGTGTGCCTCGTCTGCGTCTGCCCAACCTGACGCCCCCCCTGATCTTTGACGGTGACGGTGATGCCGAGTTGGTGCTGTACCTGCTCCGCCCCCGCCACGACGCTCTGACCGTAGTCGCGCCCGTGGCCCGGATGCCCCGTGTCATTCCACCCGTTTGGTCCGCCTTGCACTTGGGCTAAAGCCTTTGACCAGTCATGTTCAGCAGCCTTAGATCCGTAAGCCGCCGCGTCGTAGTAGGCTGTGCCGAGGGCGGCCACACGCGGATTGAGCGCGGCCTGTCGCCAGTTCGATGCCGTGACGGGGCCGAGCCCAAGCGTCTGAGACGCCATGCCCAAATACTTCTCGATCGTCGGCAGGTTTTCGTTATGCTTGCCGGGTGTCCACTGTCCCAACCCTGTCCCGCCGTCAGCCGCGACGGCCTGGCTGTCGATGCGCCCATTGACGGTATTCTCCTGGCGCATTTGGCTCATCAAGACGGGCAGCGGGACGCCGGTCCTCCGGGTCGCATCCTCAAGCGCGATGAACGTGGCCGGGTCGAGGCGTGAGCCCGTGCCGCGCCCGCCTCCGACCCATGTGCCATGCTGGCGGACCTGGCCTAGCCTGGCTTCCGAGAGCGGGCCAAACTCTTTCGAGCCGGACGCGTCGGCGGGGTTAGAGATGTTGGGGTCGTTGGCGTACGCCTGCGCATTTGTGACCGCCTCGTACCTCAGGAGGGCATTGGGGTCATTCGGGTGGGCCTGCACCATCGCCAGCAGATCTTTGGGTTTATGCGTGCGCGCCTCGTCAACGAGTTGCTGTTCGTGCAGGCGTTGGGCTGCGCCATTATCATGGGCCTGACGGCGCAGGGGAGCGTGGGAGTCCGCGACTGAATCGGTCGAGCGCAACATCGCCGCCGTCCATTGCTCAACGGCAATCGTCGCCTTATCGGTCGCCGCCGTCTGTCGGTTTGCGGCATCAGCGCCCTTCTGGTCGAACGTCGTCCCTGTTTCAGGATGCGCTTTCTCTTTCGCCTGGAGCGATGCGTAGTAGTCCTCGGCCGCCTTTGGGCCTTGCGACACGAGGCGTTGCACGACGGCCGCCGCGTCTGGCCCTTTGAGGCTGGAGAGGTCGAGGCCGGCCGTCTTGAGCGCCTGCTCGGCCCCGTCCGTTCCATACGTGCCCCGGTCATAGCGTTTGGCGACACCTGCGTAGGCATCCCACAGCTGGTCTGGCCGCCGCTGGGCCTGCAAGAACGCCTGGGGGCTTAACCCGAGCATCGCCTGCATCTGAATCGCCTCGGCGCCCTGCGCGCCGATGGCGGGCGCGAGCGCCTGACCCACGTTCACCTCAGGGCCGGCGAGGGCCTGCGTCGCCGCCAGGGACGTGACGCCGATAGCGCCGAGGCCGGCCGTCTGGTTCAACTCCTTCAGCGCGGACGTAACGCGCGAAATGCTGACGCCCGTGAGCCTAGAGGCTTGATCCAGTTCGGCATAGGTGTCGCTAATCTGGCTGCCGCTGAACCCAGCGCGGGCGTACTGCCCCGAGAGTTGCGTGGTTGACCCGAGGTCCATGCCGCCCACGCGGGCCAGGGCCATGGACGCCGAGAGCGTCCCGCCCAGTTGGCTGCTATCCACCCCCGCGTCACCTAACTGGCGCGCCGCGGCGACGCTCTCCTTCTCGTGGTACAGGTAGCCCCAACCGGTTTGCTGCGCGGTCGTCAACTCAGACGATGGTGTGGCGCCCCCTCGGCTACCGACGCCGCCCGCTAAGGTTTGCTCCTCAGCGAAATAATGACTCGATTGGGCATTGATGCCCAGGCCGACGCCGACCGCGGCCAACACCCCCGCGACCGGCGCGAACAGTTCACCCAGCGCCCCCGCGACGGGACGTGCCAGGCCAGACACGACATCGCCGGCCGCACCCATGCCGGCGGCGTCAAAGGCCCCGCGCGCGAGACCCGAGGCCACACTGCCGCCCGAATGCGTGAGCGCGGACGATATCTTGTCGGCGAACGTGGTGGCCGTGCGGTCTGTATCCTGGGGCGTCGTGCCGCCACCCAGACCAAGGCCGAGCGGAAGCGGCGCGGCCGTGGTCCCGAACGCGCTCGGAATCACGGGCACGCTCGACGACGAGGGGCGCGCCGGCTGCGCGTCGACCCAGGAACTGAACGCGTGGAAGACAGCCGCCGGAGCTGGTGCGGGCGTGGCCGCAGGCGGGGGCGTGGCCGTTGTGGCCGCAGGCGGGGGCGTGGCCGTTGTGGCCGCAGGCGGGGGCGTGGCCGTTGTGGCCGCAGGCGGGGGCGTGGCCGTTGTAGGCGTTAAGGGCGTTGCTCCAGCGGGCGTAGCGACCGCCTCAAACGCGGGCGTTGTGGCGAACTGCTCCACGCGTGCGCCAATGGTCGCGCGCCGGTCTTCCGCGCCCACGACGGCCTGATGCAGCGCGGGAGAAAGATCCCAGGTCTGCTCGGGCGTGGAGGTCGATAGGTGCTGTCGCACGTCGGCGTACCGCGTGGCCTTGACCGGCTGCCCATCGCCGCTCGTGATGGCTAACTGGTTAAACAGGCGCGTCGCGTGGGTCTCACGCGTCTGCAACTGAGGGTCAAGCGCCTCGGCGTCAGCGCGCAACCGCGCAAGCGGATCGACCGCCGCGGGGGGCGTGGACGTGGACGACGACACCAACGGGGAGGCCGACGCCGAGGCCGGGAGCGGCGCACCCGAGCCGATAGGGGGTAGCGTGGCAGCGGCTGCGGCGCCCCCTACGGTCGTTCCGGTTCCCTGTGGCGCCTGTAGCGTCGCAGGCGGCGCGGGCGGCGGTGTGGACCCCTGGAACGCGTTGTAGAGAGCCGGGCCGGTGAGCGTAGAGACGGCGGTTTGATTGGCGTCGGCGAAGCGACCGACGCGCGCCGCGACCTGGTCACGGTAGACATCAACCTCGCCCATCGCCCGCCCGAGGCGTGGCGATTGCGCCCACAGGTCCTCGGCCCCCACGGCTTTGGCGAAGGTCTCGACTTGCCCGTAACTCTCTGCACGGTAAGGCTGTCCGCTCAGGGACAGGCCAATTGAATTAAACGCCTGGAGCGCCCGCTGCTGGAGGCGTTCGAGCGTGGAATCGAGGGTCTCGGCGACCGACTGTAGTTTCTCGATGTTGGCGGTGGCTGACTCGGTGTCAACGGTGAGAGGGATAGAGACTTCCTCGTCGGCGTCGCTCATGTCGTGGGGTTCCTACGGTACGAGGTAAGGAGGGGACGTGACCGCCCTCTCGTGGATCAGATGATGGCCTAGCCATCTGTCGCGTGGACATAGGCCGCATTCTGTGCAGCGACCAGCGCCTGGGCGCGGGCCTCGACCTCACGGTCGCCGATATCCAGGAGCTCGCCGACCGCCACGAGCTGTAAGCGCGTGACATTAAGCGCCGTAAGGGCAACCTCTTCGAACTTCGCTAGATAGTTAACGGTTGCGACCGCCAGGGCCTCCACCTCGGCCAGCGACGGGACCGCACCCGCACCGGCACCCGCGCTACCTAGGGCACCGAGTTGGCTGCGCAGCACATTCTCGGCCGGCCCCAGTCGCTCTCGGCCACGCTGCGCCAGCTCCTGTAGCTGGCCCTCTAGAGCCGTGACCTGGGACATGACGCGCGCTCGATCGGCGCGGAGGGTAGCAGCATCACGCAGCGCCTGCTGCTGCGTGATGCTGAAGCCGCTTGCGGACGTGGCGGCCGTCGATGTGGTCATGATGTAGGCTCCTGTTAGGCCGCGGGCAGCGGCTGGCCCAACGCGCGATCGCGCACATACGACGCGACCGTTTCATAGCCGTGCTGCCGTGCCAACTCTGTGACACGCGCCTTCTCGGTATCGCTTATCCGCACCTGAAGCAGGGCTTTTCGCTCGGGGCGCAGCGGCCGATAGGCCGACCCGCCAGGCAGCATCAGCAGCGCCCTATCCACATCGGTTTCCATCAGCATCCCCCTCCTCCTTACGGCATGACATGAAGGGCGGTCTGCTTAGGCAGACCGCCCTTCATGCCATTATGGACTCATACGTAGTATATCACATTAGCATGCGTGTATCATGCCGCTAGCTCACAGACCTGGCGCGCCACAATTGCAACGTCCTGGGCCGTCCACACGGCGAGCGCAGCCAAGCCTTCCCCCTTGCGCCGTGATACCGTAGCCGAGGAGCAGTTAAGGACGGGGGCTGCGTCCCGCACGGTCAACTTGTGGATGACGGTGGTCACGACGGCCGCCGCGCGATGCGGCTCCTCGGCGCGCAGCCTGGCCCACGCCTCGGCGAAGGACAACGGCGGCAGGGTCGGAGGCCCGCCGAGGGCATCGCCCGCTTGCACAGGCGCTACCCTCCGCCCGTCGATGAACTGCTCGAACCGAGGGGTCATGGCCGGCGTACCATCGTCGGCGAGGTGGTGGCGACTATGCAAGCGGGCGATGCCCGGGTCAGGGCGGCTCATGATGCCCCCCACTGCGTCGTGGGCGTCGCCGGCGGTGTCACGATCGCGCAGCCCTGACCCTCGTAGACGATCCGGCGGTTGCGCCAGGTTGACCAGAGCATCCTGTTGTCGTCGCAGTAGTCGGTCACGATCGCGCTGCGCTTGCCCGGCGCCGTCCGCGACACGCGGCCGAGGTACTGCACGACCCGGCCGTGGTAACTGACGGGCGTCGCTAGGAACAGGGCATCGGTGCGTGGGCTGTCGAAGCCCTCACCGACGAGAGAGCCCGTCGCCACGGCCACGTCGATCACACCGGCGCCGATGTCCGCGACGACCTGCCCCCGCGCCTTCTTGCCGAGACTCCCATACAGCGCCGCGGCGGCAATCCCGCGCTCCTGTAGCAACCGCGTCAGCTCCTGCACGTGGCCGACGCGCTCGGAGAGCACGAGGCAGCGCCGGCCGTCGGCCACCGCCCCGGCCACATCAGCGGCGATCAGCGCGTTCCGCGCCGGCCAGACGACCAGTTCGGACACGATCTCGGTGAAGCTATCCCCCGTTGGACGCAGGGATGTGTCGCGCTTGATGATGCCCGGTGTGATGAGGCGGTCGGCCAGATCCTCTTTAGCGATCGTCGCCACGATCGGCCCGAGGTAGAACCCGAGCACGGCATCGAGGCCATCACGACGGTAGGGCGTCGCGGATAGCCCGAGCAGGTAGCGCGCGGGGAACTGTGCAATGACGGCCGCTACTTGCTCCGCAGGCGCGTGGTGCGCTTCATCGAGGACAACATGCGCGACGTTCAAGAGTGCTGGCGGGATACCTCTCGCCAGGCTTTGCACGAGGGCGACCGTCAACCGCTGGCCCACGCGACACTCACCATCACCGATGAAGCCAACCTCATCGGGCGCCAGCCCCAGCACCATACCGGCACGCTCGACGGCCTGGCGCGCGAGTTCCTTGGTGTGCGTCAACCAGAGCGCCGGCTGCTGGCGACGCGCCACGGCGACGAGGCCCATGCAGGTCTTGCCGCTGCCGGCCGGCGCTTCAAGCAAGCCCATGCGCCGACGCAGGACCTCACCAACGGCGCGCTCCTGCGCAGCCGATAGCGTGATCCGCTCCTCGAAGGCCACCGGCGCGGCCATGTGCGTCCCATCGGTCCACCGTGGCTCCAGGCCCAGGGCGAGGCAGTCGCGGTAAACAAGCTCCAATGCGCCCCTCGGCATGATCAGCGCGCCGTCAGGGCGCACGTCGTAGTACAGCAGGTACTCGGGGAGGTCGCGCGTGTCGCGGTCGAACTTCAGGGCCTCCTGGTAGGCCGGGTTGGGGAGCGTGAAGCGATTGCGCACGGCGGCGCGCAGCTCCTCGGGGTAGCCCGGCTCGATCACGAGCCGACTCCCGATCGAGAAGGTGACGGCGGCCCCTCCCGTCGTCGGGGTGCGCGCCGACTCACGCGCCGGTGTCGTTAGGGCTGTGCTCACGAGCGCACCCCCTGGCCCTGGCCCTGGCCCTGCCCCTGGCCCTGGCCTGGCGCGGCGCCATCCGGTATGTGTAGCGCCCGTGGTGGCGGCTGGGGGTGGCATATACCGCACACGAGCCCCCGCCCATCGGATCGTGCCCACTCGTGACCGCGGTGGGCCTCGTAACGACAGGGAGGGGCAGGGGGAGATGATGGAAGTGAAGGTGGCGATGATGGGCGAGGCGACTCTCCCATCCGGGTAGGAGCAGCTACCCCGGAGCGGTCTGTGTCGTCCACCGGCGCCGGCCTCGCGCCCTCAGTGTCTGAATCAACCCGTGGCAGGTCGTCGCTCGACATGCGATGACCCCGCGCCGCCGCACGATCTCCTATCCGGTTTTGGCGCCGTGAGCTAAATGGCCGGATCGACCCGGACCCACTGGCTGACGGCGCGGGCGCGTCCACCCCCCCGTTGCAAATTGCAACACTTAGGTTGGTAACGGTAGACGATTCCGTTCCCCCACTTTTCTCAGCCGTTGCCGTCATCTCGGTGTTGCAATTTGCAACGGGGGGGGTATCCATGCTGGACAGGGCCGCGTCGGCGGCCGTGTCGTCGTCGTGGTCGCACAGGGTGAGGGTGTGCGTCTTGTCGGTCACGATGTCGCCGCATCCCTTGCAGACGACGCGTGTCCGCGTGGTGCGCTCGAACTCAGTTCCACCACAGGACCCACACGGGCGGTGTCGCTCGACGTGCCGGCGGGGGGAATCGAAGGTGAGGATCTTGTCGCGCGGTATGTCGTGCGGGATGATGGCCGGGAGCGCATAGAGACGACGGCCCGTGTCGTCGTCTTTCTCAGGAGGCAGTTGCTCAAACATGCCGACGCGGGCGAGTTGAGCCATGGAACTCGACACCGTGCTGTCGCTTGTTCCATTCGCGGCGATGGCCGCGCGATACAGCGGTACCGGCTTGGTCGAGAGCGCGCCATGGGACGCGGCGCGTATGTCGAGGAGCGCGTTGACGCCGCACATACGGTCCGTGGGCGTCAACACGGGCCGTCGGCGCTTGGCCGTGGGGTCATCCTCGGGGGTAATGACGGCCGGGTGTTTGCTGATGCGCCTGATGTGATCGAGATACGTATTGGCGGCGTTGAGTTGCTGCGCGACTTCGATGTGGCGGCGGGCCAGCGTCGGATGCGGCAGCGCCAGCGCCTCCTTGAACGTGGGGACCCCATAGCGGGGCTGTTCCTCTGGTGTCTCTTCACCAGTGTCCGGGTCTCTGTCTCTCGTGGTGTCGGCCCCGTCCGCGCCCATGCTCTCCTCGGCGACGATGGGGCGAAAACGCTCAACCGTGAAGGCGTGGCCAGCGATAAGCAGGTCGTCAATCCCTTTGGCGTCGGCAGGGTCCCACTGCATGTTGCGCACCGCAAAGCCTCGGCGGACGGCCGCCGCGGCGAGGCGCAGGCGCGCTGCATTGACTGCGGCGGCCGTCCGCCCCTCTTTGGCCGTGGGGTCGTCACGGTCGAGCATGATGTCCACCGTCGTCACCTCGGGGCGTTCGTCCGCGATCAGTGTCAGGACAGCGATCCCGTCGGACGTGCAGCCGGCTCCAGCGAGCCCGATCACGGGGTAGCCCAGCGCATCAGCGGCTACGTCAGCCTTTTTGACCCCCTCGGTGATACCGATTATGTGGGCGTGGCGCACGCCCCCGGCTGGCAGGGCGATGTGCGCCGGGGTGCCAGGGGAGGGCGCGTCGGGGTGCGTTGCATCGACGCTGGTGGCCGGGAGATATTTCGACCCGCCTGCGATGCGCGCGGTGTCGCGCAGGTGCATGGCGACAATGCGCCCCTGTAGATCGTGAACAAAGAGAGCGAGGCGCGCGCCTCGCCGCTCGGGGCTGGTGTAATCGTGAAAATAGGGCTCGCCGTCTTTCTCTCGAAAACCTGGCACGGTCAGTAGCGTGTCGCGTGAAAAGCGTGTGAGCAGATCGGCCAGCATAGTGGCTTGGTCGGTTGGTGGCGTTCCGTAGCGCCGCGCCTGGGCATCGCTGAGACCATGCAGGGGGCCTATCAGCAGGGCGTGGTGCTCGTCGGAGAGGACGGACTGGGAACGGACGACGCGATACACGGCATCCAGGGTCGTTGCGTCGGCGCGGGGCCGGTGTGGAGGTGAGGGTGCGGCCGTGCGCGGACTCCATGACTGCGGACGAGTCGCGCTCTGCTCAAAGCGGTGCCACCATGACTGGCCGAGGAAACGATCTTCCGGTTCGTCGGATGTGACGTGTGCGCAGAGTACGTCGCCATTGCCGAAGATGAGGCAGGTCGAGTCGTGATCGTCACAGATGGGGCAGTGTTCGCGCCGGCTGACCCGGCGCCAGGGGCGATTGTTGGCCTGGGTCGGCGCGTCATTGTCGCAGGGCTGGGCGCTCATTGAGCACCCCCTCGCGCTACGACAAGGGCCGGCTGTGGTATCCTTGGGGCGGACATACGTTACCTCGGGTCAATCTAAGGGCCGGCTCACTTCCAACTTGGCGGGAGGGTGTGAGACCGGCCTTTGGCACGCCTACAAGAAAACGGGGTAGGCTCCCCGACTCTTTGCGCCGCACAAGACCATTTACGTCTTGCAGGGCTATGTTGTACCCTGGAAAGCGAACGCATTGACATAGCTCGCGTGTTATGCCTGCGTCCGTTTGCCAGCGCGCCCTCTGATTCTGTCGCCAAACTGTGGTCAGAGGCGCGCTATTTCTTTTCACGATGCTTTTACCACTGCTGCTACTTTCCTCTTCTCTGTCTCGCCGCGCGTTATCTCATCAAGGGTGTCCAGGCGGATCAGCCACTGCTTCCCGATTTTCCGGGCCGGCAACCGACCGTCGGCGCACCAGCCCCTAACGGACGATGTCGGCTGACTGAGGAGGCGCGCGGCCTCCGGCACTGTGACCGCGATCCGCGGCCCCCTCTGTGTGGCCGTTTGTGCCATCGTGCTCCGTCTCCTTTGGCGCTGTGCCACTGCCTATATTTTCTGCCCTACGCCCATTATAAAGGGAAAAAAGCTCGATAAATTGGTGAAATATATCCCCCCGGTATATTTGGCAACATTACTGCTTGCGGGGCCGTCCACGCTCGGCGGGCGGTAAGCCCTGGGACGCTCGGTAGTCATTGCGCACCGCGCGCAGGTTATCCTCGGTATCGGTGATCCCCAGCTTTGACACGTTCCACGCGCCCATCTGGGCGAGGCGTTTCTTGACCTGTCCCCAGATGTCGGGCGTCCCCCGCAACTCGTCGTAGAGGTGATCCACCACGCGGCCGGTGTCCAGTCGCGTCCGCGTCATCCTCTCTTGGCGCGCGTCCGACGCGGCGCTCACGCCATAGACGCGCACTTGTTTCGCATCCTTAAATAGGCGGCGCTCGATCCGCTCCGCGATCGCCCACTGACTATCCCCAATGTCCTCTTGCCGCTCTAGCCGGAGTATGCCCACCTCGTCCTGCTTAAGGACGAGGGGCCAGGGATAGAGCGGGGCCATCAACTGCGCGGCGTCATCAATGTGGTCAGGGCACCAGATGAGGTGGGCGAGCAACAGGCCGTAGTGCTTGTTAGCGCGCAGGTTGTCGAGGCTGAACACGCTCGCGACCAGGCGCTGTCCATTGAGGATATCTCTAAAGCTTGTGTGGCCCCCTTGGTCGAGGGGGACAGGGGGCGGGACGAATGGCCAGAAGTCAACGGGCGCGAAGTAGCCGGTGGCCGCCCACGTCATGCCAAGGACCAACTCGACGTAATCGGCCCATGCCTGTGTCCCCTCTACCCTGTATGACTGCGCCAATCGTTGATGCCTCTCTTTGACCTCGGGCACACGTCGCCACCACGTGGGGCCGCCCTCCTGCTCCCAGGCGGCGGCGATCACCGGCTGCAGCCGCCTATCTTGCTCACGACGCTGGGCGTGCGTAAAGGGGAAAAACGATAGATCGCTTGTTCCCGTCACGCCGCCCTCCCCGCCAGGATGCACATAGCGACCTCCGCGTACCCCTGCCTCGCGCATCATGCGCTATCCTCGAACAACCCGCCATAACGGGCGCTTATTTAGCCACAATATTGAGCGTTGTGCGCTCAAGGCTGACGACCGATACAGGGGAGTTATCGGATGCTAGACACTGCTCTGCGGGCTCTTGCTCCTGCTTAACCGACGATCCATTCGGTCAAAGGACCCTATCCGACCGCTGTCTCCACGGCCGCCTGCAGCATGTCACGGTCGCGCGTGTCGCGGACGACAAAGCGGCGTGGCCCGTCCCCCTCGACGGCGCGCATCGTCGTGGCCGCGGCCCTGGCGTCCTTCTCGACGCGGAAGGGGCCAGCAGCTATCTCTTCGATACGCTCGACCCACTCCGGCGCGCGGTCAGGTCCGTCGGGATCGATCCCGAGGTCGACGGGTTCGTAGCGGTAGGCGATCACGTCGAACGCCTGGTCGCCTGTCGCGACGAGGCCCACGCTCGTCAGTTCCGTGACACTGAAGCCCATGTACGGCGGGTCAAACTCAAAACCTCCGTCCTCGTCGGTGTATTCCGATGCCACGCGCTCGACGGCATCGACCACGGCCACCGCCTCGGCAAACGTCAGCGTTCGCAGCCGGGCGACGAGGGTGTCAACATCGACTTCGGCATGAGGGAACGGCGTCTGGATCGTGGGCGCGCGCGGGCCCAAGCGAGCGGCGAGTTGGGAGAGTTCTACAGCCCGCGCGCGCCCGTCGTCTACCACGTCCCTCATGCGCGCGACGTAGGCCCACAGCAGCGCGGGATCAACACCGTATCCGTCGTCTTCGTCGCGCCCTGACCGGCCCGGCCGGTTGGCGCCCTCATTGACCGCATGCACGATGACGCGCGCCTCTCCGATCGTGAACATTGGCAGGGAACGCCGCAACACGTTGTAGTATCTCGCCAGGTCACGCTTCGCCACGATTGACTCACGTCCTTGCGTCGCGCGTTCACCAATCTCGCTTTCGAGATCCGCCGCACTAAACTGAACTTTCAGCGCCACTCCTTTACCCCCCCCGCGTATACCTAAGCATTTTTTTGGATACCATTCTTAGATGCCAACATATATCAGTGTATCCGTTGTGAGATAAGGTGTCAAGGGAAGCGTGCGCGGACGTGCGTTCGTTTTACTCAGGCTCGGAGTTCCCATACGGCGCCGGCTCTTCAGCGGCGCGCGTGACGGGCGTGCTTGCCACAGAGGCGGGCGTGTCGTGGCTGTGGTGCGTACGTTCCCATGCGGCCAGGCCATCCTCTAAAAGCACCCGCGCCATTTCGCCAACCTTGCGGCGATCTGCCTGAGCAGCGGCCACTAGCCTGGTGTAAGCCTCCTGGTACATACGAACGCTAATAACGGCATCCACTTTGTTTTCTCCTTTACGCGGTCTGGGCACGCGCCGTACCTCCTTACTAGTCTACAGTATTAGGTGTTGTAAACTTCTATACGATGTTATTAGATGCGAATATGCTACAATAGACGTAGGTCGCCCTAAATGTAGCATCTTCGCTATGAGTATCGGCGCGGCTAAATGGGAGAAGAGGAGCATACAGAGATGGGACACGTAGACATCAGCGCGGCTATCGTCATCGCATCGGCTTTTGGGGACGCCTCGGCCAAGGTCATCGCCATGCTGATCGAGGTGCGCCCGGCGCTCCTGGCCATGATTGTCTTCGGCGCCGCGCTCGGCGTCGTGTTCGACCGCGGCCACAAGGGCGCGATCCTGGCGAGCGCCGCCCTGGCGATCGTCCTCTTGATGGCGTTCACGACCATTGGGGGGTCGCTCTAACATGGCGCACAAGACGCCGCGCAGCCTCAATGACTCGCTCCGGCTCGGTCGCCTGACCGGGCCGCAGTGGGCCGCCGTGGTGGTGGGCGTCGCGTCGCTGTGGGTGTGCTCGGGGTTCGCGGCGCGCGTCGCGGACCCCAACGCCCACATCGTCGCCGTGGCGCTCCCGACCATGCTCCTCGTGACGCCGATCCTCGCGCTGTGGCGGGGCGGCGTCGAACGCTACCCCGCGCAGCTCACCCGCTACGCCGCGCGTCAGGCCGTGGTCTACGCGAATCGATCCGCGCGCCGCGGTGCGGTCTACCTAGCCCGCGGCGCGCGGATCGCCGGCGCTCAGGCCGAGAAAGGAGCCTACCATGTCCACGCCCGCCTACAAGCGGCGGCGCGGCGTCGTCAGCGTTGACGACACCGACGGCGCGATCATCGGGGCCGATGGCGTGCGCCACCGGCTTCTGTCTATCCCTGGCTACGCGCTCGACGCGGACACGCTGCCCGACCAGGAGCGGCACGCCGCGCTATTCGGCCAGCTTGCGGCTTCGCTCCCCCACAAGGCCGCGCTATCCATCTACGTGGAGAACCGCCCCGCCGACGCCGCTGCGCTCGTGGACGGGCTGCGCGCGCAGTTCGCCGCGACGCCGCACACGCCCCAACTGGCTGAGGTGGGCGAGCGCCTGCTGTCGCGGTGGGAGCGCCGGCTGACCGATCAGGCGGCGCGCCACGTCGCACGGCTGGACTACTGGCTGTTGGTGAGTCCCTACCCCGCGCGCGACGGCCATCCCGACCAGTCCGAGGCCGCGCGCCTGGCGCAGGCCGTGGCCTCGCTCACGCGCCAACTCGTCGCCATGGGCGTCCCCCCGGTCGCGGTCGACGCCGCCACGGCGCGCGCCTTCGTGGCCCGGCACCTCATCCCGCGCCCCGAGGGCTATAGCGCGCCGGCCGGCGACGAGATTGACGAGGGTTTCCACACCCTGACCATCACGGACCCGCAGACCGGCCGCGAGCGATGGACGCGCACGCTGTTTGTGGTGCGTCCCCCCGACGAGACCCGGCCGGCCTGGCTGCGTCCGCTCGTGGCGCCCGACTGTCCCGCGACCCTCGTGCTGCACCTGCGCGGCCTGCGGCGTGGCTGGGAGCGACACCGGCAAGAGTGGCGCTTGAGGCTCATGGAGGGGACGGCTGGGCGCGGTAAGAACATCGGGACCACGCTGGCGGCCGAGGATGCCGAGGCGCAGGCGACGGCGCTGCACGGCGCGGGCTATAGCGTCGTGCGCGTGGGCTGCTACCTCCGGCTCGAAGGCGACACCCGCGCACAACTCGATGGCCGCGTGAGCCATGCGCTACAGGCCATGGGCGATACGATGGTCGCCGGCGCCGGCTACGGGCACGCCCATCAGCGCCCGCTCTACCGCTCCACGCTGCCCGGCTACGGCGACGCGGCGCGCAGTACCTACCGCTGGGATACACCGACCTGGGGGAATAGCTGGCCGTTCGTGGCCGGCAATCCGGGCACGCGCACGCTGGGCGTCCCGCTCGGCACCACGGACGCCGCCGGCGACCTCGTGACGCTCGCCCTGGGCGATCCCGACCTGTACAACCGCATCGGTGTCATTCTGGGCCGTGTGGGGACCGGCAAGACCTCCCTTTTGCAACGGGTCGTGTTGTGGTTCTTGCTGACCGGCAACTACGCGACCGTCGTCAGTTCGGTCGACTCGTTCACCGCCCTGTGCGAGATATCGGGCGGTCCGAATTGGCGGGAGGCGCGCGCCACCCTCGGCGGCGCGCGCTCGGCCTGCATCAACGTATGGGACGGGCCACGCGCGGACGACGATGACCGCCGCGAGCGCGTGCGCTTCGTGACCGCCGCGATAGACCTGCTCCTTGGTGGCCTGACCGGGCTGGAGCCCGCTTTCCTCGACGAATCGGTACGCGCGGTCTATGCCGCGCATCCCGACGCCACGCCGGTCATGTCGGACCTGCACGCCACGCTCCAGGAGAAGGGCAAGGCGACGACCGATAACGAGGACCGCAAGGTGTACCGGGGCCTAGCCTGGCGCCTCTCACCCTACGTGGGCGACGGCCAGCACGCCCGCCTGGTGGACGGCCAGACGAATGTGCGCCTCGACGCGCCCTTGCTGTGCTTCAACACCGAGCCGCTGGAAGGCAACGCCACCCTGCGGAACTACAGTTACTTTGCCGTCTTTGCCGTGGTCGATCAACGTCGGGCGCTTGCGCGGCGCCTGAGCCGCGGGCGCGACGCGTCCTCCGTCGATTTCCTCTTAGGCTTAGACGAAGCCTGGGGCCTGCTGACCTCGGAGCAGGCCCGCGAGTACATCAATAGGGACGCCAGGAAGGCACGCCACGGGGGAAACTGCATCCTCTTCGCGTCGCAGCAGGTCAAGGATCTCGTCGGCAACTCCGACGCCGAAACGTTCTTCACGCAGGCCAGCTTTAAGGCCCTCTACTCGATAGAGGACACGGGGAGCCAAACCCAGGGCAACCCGAAACTATGGCTGCAACGCATGTTGAGCCTGACCGAGGATGAGGTGGAGCGGGCGCAGGCGATGTCGGGCCAAAAAGGCGTGTACATGCCCATGCTCATGACCCGGCGCGACCGGCGCCACCCCCGCGACCTGCACGGCATCGTGCGCGTGGAACTGACGCCCGAGGAAGCACTGTTGTTTGCGAGTGACGTAGATGACATCGCGGCGCGGGACTGGTGGGCTGCGCAGCACGGCGGCACCTGGGAGGGCATCAAGGCGTCTATAGATGGCGATCCATTAATGGAGGCAACCGCATGACCACGACACGATATCACCTCGCCCTGTGCGCTGTGCTGCTGTGCGTCCTTTGCGCGCTCACACAGGCTGCCCCGGCCCTGGCCAGCGCGGCGAGCGCGCCCACGCCCACCCACACGCCCACAACCGCGCCGACGGCGACGCCGTACCCGACGTACACGCCCTATCCCTCGCCGACGTGTGTCCCGCCGAGCCCCAGCCCCACGCCGAGCCCCTCGCCGACACCGGCGGCGACCATCGGCGGGGCTGTCACCTCAGACACGACCTGCGGCGCGACGGGGCTCCATATCCCGTTGCCACTCGGGCAAGGCATCTGTATCGACGTGTGGGGCGTGATCCAGCGGGGCTTTTCGTCGGTGTGGAACGGCCTGGTCACGATCCTGGCGACACAGATCCATAACCTGACGGACGCGATCCTGGCCCCATTGACGCGCACGGACAACCCCACGGCGAATCACGGACTGGCGGCG
>JAABUX010003636.1_pt1 | contig 20256 bp, 19 predicted proteins | sample 5561851 | NCBI WGS metagenome assembly JAABUX01 (sample SAMN10711883, study PRJNA513361) | rock metagenome | isolation source: Antarctica rocks | place: Antarctica: Victoria Land, Richard Nunatak red sandstone | collected 2016-01-03 | reverse complement strand
TTGATCAAGATCTGGTCGTGCCAGAGCCGCAGCGGGACGCCGGCCAGACGCTCGGCGATGGCGCCCACGTTGGGGTGCAGCGTGAGGCGCTTCATCGTCTCGTCCTCCCGCCACACGTTGACGAGTTGTAGGAAGACACGCTCCGCTTTGCCCCCCACGGTGTTGCTCTTGTCCTTCAACCGCTGGGCCGCGTCGAGCGCCGCCGCGCGGAACGCGGCGACCTCAGCGGGTGAGATGACCCCCGGAATGTGTGCGAAGCCTTGCCGTTGGTAGGTCTGGATCGTGTCATCCGAGAGTGTTTCGGGCGTCGTGCGATAGACAGCGCGATAGGATGTGGTTGTCATGGCGTTCCCTCCTCATCGTCAAGAGCCCTTCCGCTCTTACAGCCAGTATGAGGGCCAATAGACGGCTGGTGTTAGCCCCTCATGCGCGGCTCACTAGCACAAAATTGACAATCGCGCGACAAGGGCTATGCTTAACGGTATGGATGATCAGACGACGCCTGTTCTCTACGCCCGGCGGCGGATCTTCGCGGCCACGCACGCGCCGATCTTCGCCAATCGCGTCATGCTCGACGGCGACTTCGAGCTACACAGCCACGATTTCATCGAGGTCATGGTGATCGGCGCGGGGCACGGCGTCCACCAGACGATCCACGGCCAGCAGCCCCTCCAGGCGGGCGATATCTACATCCTGCGGCCGGGGGTCTGGCACGCCTATCGCGCCTGCCGGCGCCTGGAGGTGTCCAACTGCTGCGTCGGGCTCGAACTGCTGCAACGCGAGCTTGTCTGGATACGCGACGACCCGCTGCTGAACTATCTGCTCTACAGCGGGCCGTTGGGCCTGGATCGACGCGGCATCCTGGCAGCGCGCCTGTCGCCCGCGGCGCTCGCGGACTGTCTCCACCACATCGACGCGCTGCATCGCCTCGGCATGGCCGACAGCCCGGACACGAAGGTCGATCTCATCGGCCATCTCCTGCTGGCGCTCGCCCAACTCGCCCACCATGTCAACCCGGCCGGCGAGACGGGGACGCGCCGCCAAAAACCCGTGCATGACGCCGTCGTGCGTGGCATGCGCCTGCTGGAAGCGGACCTCGCGTACCCATGGTCACTCGCGGACCTGGCGGGGCGCCTGCACATCGACGGCTCCTACCTCGTGCGCTTGTTCAAAACCCACACGGGCTTGTCGCCCATGGCCTACCTCGCCCATCAACGGGCCGAGCGCGCGGCGACGCTGGCGCTACAGACCGATTATCCGATAGCGCGGATCGGTCAGGAGACGGGCTGGCCCGACCCGAACTACTTCGCGCGCCGTTTCAAAGCCTATTTCGGGGTCAGCGCCACGGCCTATCGCGCGCGGTACGCCGGTGAGGTCGGGATCCCGGACGACCACACACACCACTACGCGGAGGTTTCAACCGGAGAATGGGCGGCGCCGGGATCGCTTAACCAGCATGTCCACCGCCAACAATACAGCACGGACCCGGATCTGTCAGTTCCGGGTCTGGCTGCACGCGATCAGCCCCATGATCTGGCCTCGGCTGCTCGTGCGCGACAACAGCCTCCTGGCTGACCTCCACTATGCGGTGCAGATCGCGTTCGGCTGGAGCGATGGGCACTTACACCGGTTTGCGCTGCGGTGTAGAGAGTAGGGGATTCACCGCAGCGGTGACCCCTGACAGGAGGCGATACTGGGGCCAAAAGGGGAGGGGGCAACGATGGACGCGGGCGCAACGTGTACGATCATGACGCATGTTGAGGCGCTGGACGACCTGCGGGTCGAGCGCGCCAAGCGCCACGACTTGTTGGACATCGTGACGATCGCGTTGTGCGCGGTGATTTGCGGGGCCGATGGGTGGGTGGAGGTCGAGGAGTTCGGGACAGCCAAGCAGGCCTGGCTCACCACGTTCCTGGCGTTACCGAACGGCATCCCGTCACACGACACGTTCGGGCGGGTCTTCGCGGCGCTCGACGGGGCACAGTGCGCGGCATGCTTGGGGGGTGGGCGGCGGAGATCGCGGCGCGGACGGCGGGGCAGGTGATCGCGGTGGACGGCAAGGCGCTGCGGCGGTCGCACGACCGGGGCGCAGGCAAGGGGCACTGCACATGGTCAGCGCCTGGGCCTGCACGAACCGACTGGTCCTGGCTCAACTCCCGGTCACGGAGAAATCGAACGAGATCACGGCGCTGCCCGCGCTCCTGCGGATGCTGGCGCTGGAGGGCTGCATCGTCACGATCGACGCGATGGGCTGCCAGACCGAGATGGTCTAATCACAAATGACAAGTTCTGCTTCACGCGGCAGACGGGCCTGAGACAACCGCGTGGGCGGCGCGCCCCCACTCGCGCGCCGTCTACTCTCCTGGGAGGGACAGATACCCGAAGAGGCGACGATGGGAACAGAGTGGACGGTCTGCCGCCGGAGCGTCGTGCGGAGCGAGGGGCAGCGGCACTGGGATCGGGCGTATCAGCACCTCCTGCGCTGGGCGAGCCAGGTAGACCAGCAGGAGGTGGATGATGAAAGCGGCCCTGTATGTGCGGGTCTCGACGCCAAACCAGACGCAGGCGCAGACCATCGAGCAGCAAGTGACGCGCCTGTGCGCCGCGGTGCGGGAGCGAGGGTGGACGGTGGAGGAGGGGCATATCTACCGCGATGGCGGCTACAGCGGCGCGAGCCTGAACCGGCCGGGCTTGGATGCGCTACGCGATCTGGCGGCCCTGGCGGCCTGCGACATCGTGCTGCTGATCGCCCCCGATCGCCTGGCACGCAAGTACGTGCATCAGATGCTGGTCATCGAGGAGCTGCAGCAGCACGGCTGCCGCGTCGAGTTCCTCGATCGGCCCATGAGCGAGGACCCCCATGACCAGCTGCTGTTGCAGATCCGGGGTGCAGTCGCCGAGTATGAGCGGGCCTTGATCACCGAGCGCACCCGCCGTGGGCGGCTGGCGAAGGTACGCGCGGGGCAACTCTTGCCCTGGAGCACGCCGCCCTTCGGCTACCGCAGCGACCCGGAGCATCCCCGCACCCCAGCCTCGCTCCGCGTGGACCCGTATGAGGCCACCGTCGTCGCGCGGATCTTCGCCTGGTACCTGGAGGACGGGGGGACGATCCGACATGTGGCGGCACGCTTGACGGGGGAAGGGATCGCGACGCCGACGGGGCGGGCCTGCTGGAACGGCGCTAGTGTCCGGGGCATCCTGCAGAATCCCACCTACACGGGCACGGCCTACGGCAACCGCACGCAGACCGTGCCCTCCCGCCGGCGCCAATCGGCCCTCTGGCCGGTCGGGCCGGGCCAGACCTAGCGCCAGCGACCACGGGACGAATGGATCCCGCTGGCCGTCCCTGGCATCATCACGCAGGAGGTCTTCGACGAGGTGCAGGAGAAGATCGCGCGGAACCCGCGCCTAGCGGCGCGCCACAACACGCAGCATACCTACCTGCTCCGCTCGCTGGTCAGCTGTGGCCAGTGCCACTGGAATGCCCCCGGGCGCTTCGCCGCCCGCGGCTATCCCTACGACACCTGCCGGGGGCGCAAAGAGGAGCGCTGCACGGCACCCTACATCCCAGCGGGCGACCTCGTCGAGGTGGCCTGGCAGGATCTCTGCCGGGTCCTGAGCGATCCCACCCAGATCAAGGCAGCGCTGACGCGCGCCAGAGGGGGCACCTGGCTCCCGCAGGACGTCCAAGCCCAGCAACTGAGCACGCAACGTGCGCTCACCCAGGTGCAGCGGCAGCAGCAACGGCTCCTCGATGCCTATCTAGCGGGGGTCGTGCAGCTCGCCGAGCTCGACCGCAAGCGACAGGAGCTGCAGCGACGCGAGGAGAATCTCATGGCGGAGCAGCGGCAGATCGAGGCGATCGCGCGGCAGCACCTCGATCTGCAGGCGCTCGCCACCTCGATCGAGGCGTTCTGCGCCCAAGTCCGCGTGGGGTTGGATCACCCGACGTTCCCGCAACGGCGGGCGTTGGTGGAGATCTTGATCGACCGCGTCATCGTGACCGGGCATGACGTGGAGATCCGCTACGTCATGCCCACCGACCCCGACGGCCCGCACCAGCCCTTTTGTCATGTGCGGAAAGACTATCGACAATAAGGTGCATTGGGTCCTTGACCTCGCTCCACGAGGACAAGAGCCGCGCGCGCCGGCGAGAGCGCCCGCAACCTGGCCGTCCTACGCCACCTCGCGCTCAACCTCCTCCAAAAGGAAACGACCGCGCGCTATGGCATCAAGGCCCGTCGCCTCAAAGCCGGCTGGGACCAGCGTTATCTGCTCAAAGTCCTCGCCGCTTAATATGCGATTGCCCTACCATCTGCCCCAGGGCTCGTGAATTATCGGCGACCGGCGTTTCTACTGGGACCGCCGCGGCTCGCTGCGCTACCCAGTGGATGACCGGCGCCCCCGGCCGATAATTCACGAGCCCTGCCATCTGCCCCAGCGCGCTTGACACCGTGCAAGGCTGCCGCGCATAATATGAGCCATGGACAATGTCCATCGAATGACTGGCGTTTTAATTGGCGCGTCGTGATGGAAAAGGAACCTTCATGCACCGATCATCACTTATGGGCTTCCGCCGTCTGACCGTTCTCGCCACGGTACTGGCGGCTGCCGCGGTTGCGCCCTGGTCCGCACAGCACACGGCGCGCGCCGCTTCCACGACGTTGACCATCGCCATCAGCGCGGAGCCGGATACCCTCGACCCGCAAGTAACGGGTGCCGCTGTGGCCGGCCAAATCGACGCCTACATCGGCGATGGGCTGGTTGCGTTGTCTCCCAAGAACAAGATCGTGCCTGACCTGGCCAAGAGCTATACCGTTTCGACCGATGGCCTGCTCTATACGTTCACGCTGCGGCAGGGTGTGACGTTCCAGGATGGCACAGCACTTGATGCCGCCGCATATGTGGCTACCTTCAAGCGTCTGCTCAACCCCGCCACCAAGGCTGCGGTCGAAGCCGGGCGTTTGGGGCCGATCACCGCGGTCACGGCGACCGGCAAGTACACTTTCACCATCCGGCTCGCCAAGCCCTACGTGTTTCTGCTGTACAACCTCACCGATAGCAACTATATTCCGTTAAGCCCCACGGCGCTCAAAGCCGAGGGCGTCGGCTTCGGCCGCAAGCCGGTGAGCACCGGTCCCTGGCAAGTACAGCAATGGCAAACGGGCAGTCAGATCGTGCTGGTGCGGAATCCCACCTATCATTGGGGTCCCTCGTTCGTGCAGTCCGGTCCGCCCAGGATAGACAGGCTCGTGTTCCGCATCCTGCCCAACAGCGCGGCATCCACCGATGCGCTGCAATCGGGCGAGGTGGACGTGCTACAGCTGCCGTCGGCCTCGGTGCCGCGTATCCGGGCCACCGGCCAGTACACGACCCTGAAGGCGCTGCAGGACGGCGTGGGTTTCCTGGAGTTCAACGTGACCAAGGCGCCGTTCACCGATATACGGGTGCGCCAAGCGTTCAACGACGCCATCAATAAGCAAGCGGTGGCGCAGGTGGCCTTGAACGGTTTAGGCGTGCCGGTCTACGGTGTGCTCTCGCCCACCATGATCGGCTACTGGCCTGGCATCAAGGCGTATGGCTACGCCTATAACCCTCAGAAGGCGCTGGCGCTGCTGGCCCAGGCGGGCTACGTCATGAAGAACGGCGTCGAACAGAAGAACGGCACGCCGCTCACCTTCACCGCGGTGACCTTCGCCTTTGAGCCGTTCCAGAAGACGGCGTTGGTGGTGCAGGCCCAGCTCAAGCAGATCGGCGTGACCATGAATATCCAGGCCCAGGACCTGGCATCCGCGATCGCCACGGAGCAGCAGGGGAAATCGGCCGCCGACTTCGAGGAGTACATCTACCCGCTGCCGGATATCTTCTACATCTGGTTCCACTCGTCCCAGATCGGCGATGGCTTTGCCGATAGCTACTATCGCGATCCGTCGCTCGACGCGCTGATCGTCAAGATGCGCACGACCTCTGATAGCGCGGCGCGCGCCGCGCTGTTAGTGCGTCTGGAGAAGTACGTCAGCGCTAAGGCCCTGTGGGTTCCGCTGTGGGATCCGTACGTGTACACGGCCTTGCAGCCGCGCGTCAAGGGCGCGTTTCTCGACGCACGCGGCCGCGTGATCCTGAACAACGTGGCCCTGAGCTAGCACATGGAGCGCTTGCCAGGGGCTAGTCAGTGTACAACGGCCCCTGGCACAAGGTGATGACCGAAAGCCTATTTGCATGTTGACCTTCGTGCTGCGGCGGGTACTGTGGTTGGCGCCGATGCTGTTAGCTGTCTCGCTGGTGAGCTTCGTGATGATCCATCTGGTGCCGGGCGATCCGGTCGAAATCTACATGGGACAGAATGCAACCGGCCACAGCCTGCAACTCGCGCGGCAAGAGCTAGGGCTGGACCAGTCGCTGCCCGTGCAATACCTGCGCTACCTGGGCAACGCGCTGCACGGCAACCTCGGCACGTCGATCCGCAGCCAGCGTCCGGTGTTGAGCGAGATCAGTGATCGTTTCCCGGCCACGCTGCAGCTCACGCTGGCCGCCATGGCCGTAGCGATCGTGTTGGGTGTGGGCTTGGGCACGCTGGCAGCGGCCGCGCGCGCGCGCTGGTTGAGCGGGTTGCTGCTGCTGCTCTCGACGCTGGGGCTGTCACTGCCCACGTTCTGGCTGGGGCTGCTGCTGATCGACCTCTTCGCCCTCAACCTGCGCTGGTTCCCGGTGTTGGGCAACACCACGTTGCGCGGAACGGTGTTGCCCACCATCACGCTGGCTCTGCCTGCGGCGGCCGTGCTGGCACGCGTCACGTACGCCGGCCTGATCGAGGTCTTGCAGCAGGACTATATCCGCACCGCCCGCGCCAAAGGCGCCCCTCGCTGGCGGGTGGTACTCGTGCATGCCCTGCGCAACGCCATCATCGTGGTCCTGACTATCGCCGGCTTGCAATTCGGCGCTCTGTTAGCCGGCGCGGTGATCGTGGAGAACGTCTTCTCGCGGCCCGGACTGGGCACCTTTGTCGTGGGCGCCATCCTGGGCCGCGACTACCCCGATATTCAGGGGACGGTTCTGGTGTTCGCGGTCCTGTATGTGGCGATCAACCTCGTGCTCGATGTCCTCTACGGTATCATCAACCCGCGCATCAGAATTTCTTGAGCGATTAGGGGATGAACCAAGCAGGCGTATGGAACAAGCTTTTACAGGGTTAGCCCGTAAAGCCCAGGTGCTGTAGCCGTAGGATAACAGGGCTTCACACGCTATAGCGGCTTCAGCGTTGTTCGGGGGGCGCGTGGTACACTGTCGCTGATAAGGGGCGTTCGTTGGACTGAAAACAAACCGTATCCGCCACCGTGTTGCACTGGGGCATCTAAGTACAAGTTGGTAAGTTCTTGCATGAGGCGCACGCTGGATTGCGCGTCTACTGGAGCCTGTTTGGCTTGCACGAACATACCGACACCTACTTAGCCTGGATTATTCATGAAAACATTCATCGAATTGGATTGCCTGCTGATGGTGTCCTTGTCGGCTCCCAAAGTCCACTTTGGACACCAAAACCGGCTCTGTGGCCGCTTCAGCCGGTCTACAGAGGCGGGTGTTCAGCCAAATGCGGTCAATTTGGTTAGACCGCAATGCTCATGAATAATCCAGGCTAAGTAGGTGTCGGTATGTTCGTGCAAGCCAAACAGGCTCCAGTAGACGCGCAATCCAGCGTGCGCCTCATGCAAGAACTTACCAACTTGTACTTAGTGGGTTCGGCGTGCTACTGGCAGGCTCCAATCGACACAGAGCGCACATCCGTCAACAATAGTGGCCTGTGGATGAGCAGACCGGGGTGCGAGACCCTAGAAGCCCACACCCTGTAGGTGTGGGAGTCATCACAAAGCTCGGAGAGCTAATGGCTAACGGCTAATCGCTAACAGCTTCGAGGGCCCATGCTCGAACAGATTCAGCTCGCGACAACACTCCCGGCCGCGATGGAGATCGCCCGGCCGACCCGCGCACGCGCCCTGCGTGCACTCGCGCGGCGGCCACTCGCTCTGGTCGGAGCCGTTATCGTGCTGTTCTTCGTGCTGATGGCTATCGTCGGACCGTTGCTGGCGCCGCATGATCCCAACGCCCTCGACTACTCGGCCGTGCTGGCGCCGCCATCGCGTAGCTTCCCGTTCGGGACCGATGACACCGGGCGGGACATCTTCAGCCGGGTGCTGGCTGGGGCGCGTATCTCGCTCACCGTGAGCCTGGTCGCGGTCAGTATCGCCACGTTCTGTGGCGCTGTCCTGGGCGTGCTGGCTGGGTACCTCGGCGGCTGGTTCGGCGGGCTGATCATGCGCATGATGGATGTGATGCTGGCCTTTCCTGATATCCTGCTGGCCATTGTGATCATTACCATCCTGGGACCGGGCCTGACGACGGTCATGATCGCCGTCGGCATCTCCGCCATCCCCGCGTACACACGCACAGTGCGCGCCGCCGTGCTCACGGTGCGTGAGCAGGAGTACGTGGAGGCGGCGCGCGCCCTGGGCGCGTCTCCCGTGCGCATCATGCGCGTCCATGTGTTGCGCAACGTGCTGACGCCGATCATCGTGCTGGTCACGGTGAGCATCGGCCTGGCGATCCTCACGGCCGCTGGGTTGAGCTTCATCGGGCTTGGCGCCCAGCCGCCGACGCCGGAATGGGGCGACATGCTGAACGGCGCGCAGAACTATTTGCAGCAGGCCTGGTGGATGGCCGTCTTTCCCGGGGCTGCCATCATGCTGGTCGTGGTGGGGTTGAACCTGCTCGGCGACGGCCTGCGCGAGGCGCTGGACCCGACAAGTCGTTAGGCGGTGGACAGGACCCTGCGACTGTAGTCGCGAGGAACGAGGACTGCGGAGCAACACGGCACACCATGTGTACTGCGGTGCCGAAACGCATTCCCGACCGCCGTCGGCGTTCTTTGCACTGCGACCACAGTCGCGGGTCCCCGGGATCATCGAATGGTAAGGCCGAAAGGAGCATAGGATGGCCGTTGAGTCTCGGGATGTCGCGCGTCCGGCGGATGATCCTACTATCCGCGCACGCGTGCGTGCGGGTGTGGCGGCGGTTGAGGAGGAGATGGTCGCCTTCCTGCAAGGGCTGGTCGGCATCCCCACCGAAAACCCGCCCGGCCGCGACTATCCGGTCTGCGCGGCATACCTGGGGCAGTGGCTGGAGCGCCTCGGCTACGCGGTCGAGTATCCCACGGTACCCCACGAACGGCTTGACCTGCTCGCGCCGCACGGCGAGGGGTTGCCGCGTGTGAACGTGGTGGCCCGGCTACCCGGCGTGACACCGCGTCCGGTGCTGCATTTCAACGGGCACTTCGACGTGGTGCCGGCGGGCGACGGGTGGTCGCTGGACCCCTTCGGCGGCGTCATGAGCGATGGCCGTATCTTTGGCCGCGGCGTTTCTGATATGAAGGGTGGCATCGCCGCGCAGGTCTATGCGGTCGAAGTCGTGCGGCGGGCCGGCTTTTCGCTACGCGGCACGGTGGAGCATAGTCTGGCGCCCGATGAGGAGAGCACCGGAAACCGCAACGCCGGGACAGGATTCCTGGTCGAGCGCGGCTATATCCATCCGGACCGCACCGACTACGTGGTGATCACTGAGCCGCTGGAGGTCGATAACATCTGCCTGGGCCACCGCGGCGCCATCCAGGGCGCCTTCGAGACCATCGGGCGTCAGGCGCACGGGGCCATGCCCGAACGCGGGATCAACGCTATCGAAAAAATGGCGCTGGCGCTGGCCGCCATTGAGCGTGAGCTGAAGCCGCAACTGCGCCAGCGCCGTAGCGCGCTGCATGTGATCCCCGAGAGCGCTGCGGGGTCCAGCATCACCATTGGCGTCATCAGCGGCGGCACCAGCACCAACACCGTCGCGGCCCACTGTCGGGCCACCTTCGATCGCCGTCTGGTGGAGAGCGAGACGGTCGCCGGGGCGCGGGCCGAACTGGTCGCCATCTTCGAGCGATTGGCCGCTGAGGACCCGTCGTTCAAGTACCACTACCATGAGCAGTACGCCACCGATCCGGTGTGGGTGGGTACGGAGACACGCGTTGGCGCGGCCTTTACCGCCGCCGTGCATGCGGTGCTGGGGCACGAGCCGGGGCTGGTGTGCAGCCCCGGCACCGACGACCAGCGTTTCGTGGTGCGCGACGCCGGCCTGAACGAGTGCATCGTCTATGGACCCGGCGAGATCCGCCAGACGCATGTGGTCGACGAGTCGCTGGCGCTGGCCGACCTGCGCGCGGCGACGGAGATCATGGCCCTGGCGGCGCTAGACCTGCTGGGATTTGAGCAGTAATCAGAGAGGAAAGCTTATGGCGCCCGAAAAATCGCGCGTTGGCCCCGTCCTGACCCAGGAAGACGGCCTGCGTGTGCGCGACACATACCTGCGGCTGGAGCCACGCGTCGATATTTTCGTGCGCGAGAAGTGGGCCGCGGGCGACGAACGCAAGCTGCCCGTGGTGCTGCTGCACGGCGCGGGGATGGACGGTTCCGGTTGGGATGTCCCGGTCGAGGACGTCTCGTTGGTCGACGTGCTGGCGCGCAACGGATCGCGCACCTTCGCCTTCGACTTTCGCGGCCACGGACGCTCCAGCCGCGCGGCCGATGGACGAGAGGTGACGGTCGAGACGTCGATTCAGGATACCGGCGCGGTGATGGACTGGGCCAGAGCGGTGACGGGGGCCCAGACGGTGGTGTTGGTCGGCGAGAGCTACGGCAGCATGGTTGCGCCGGCTGTGGCCGCGCGCCAGCCCGAGCGCGTGGCCGGGCTGGCGCTGCTGGGTCTGATTTATGAGCGTATTGACGCATCGCTCGACGAGACGCTGGAGGCGGCGGCACGAGAGCCATGCGGCTATGCCTTTACCACCGAGGAGGAATGGCCCGCGTTGTTCATTCCGTCGGCCTCTCCCGCGGTGACGGCCTGGCACCAGGCGCAGTTCGGCGCCGCCTATGCGTACCCGGTTGGCCCCTACCTTGAGGTCGCGCGGCTGCCCCACTGCATGACACCGGAGCGGATCGGCGGCTGCGTCCTGGCTATCACCGGCGACCTCGATCCGTTCGCGGCCGTGGCCGACACGGAGGCATTTCTACAGGCGGTAGGCACGAGCCACACACACCATCTGCGGCAGCAGGGCGTCGGCCACCTGCCCTATGTCGAGCGCCGTGCACGGGAGGCGCAACAGGCCATCCGTGACTTGATTGACGCGTGTACCTACGATATCAGATAAGCATGGCGTGATTGTCGACGTTCAAGTACGTGCGATCCATCATGCTTGTGGGCGACATTGCCGCCCACAAGCATGATGGATCGCATCTCTGTAAGGAGCAGATATCTATGAGTACCGATGAGGCGCCGGCACAGTCGGTCGGTGGGGAGGAGCAGCAGGTGAGTCCTGAGGAGCAGCGCCAGCGCGAGGAGCAGGCGATGCAAGACCTGCTCTCGTTCCCGTTCGTCGATGCCCTGTTTGGTCGGCGGTCGCGTCGCTTCTTTCGCGGCGCGACGATCCCCGATGGCACGCTAGCTTTCACCTCGCGCCACGAGCCGTTGCCGCTGACCGAGCTGGAACGCCTGCTGATCCTCACCGCTGCGGCGGGCAACACGGGCTGGCACCATTCCATCACCCGCCACGACCGCTATGCGCCGCACCTCTCCAACTATCCCGGCGCGGCGGGCGGGCGTACCTTCCCCTCCGCCGCCGGTTTCCATACCGCCGAGCTGTTCTTCACCGACGACAGCGGTACCTACATCTTCGAGACGCGCGACGCGCCCGCGATGGGCCAGCGCGACGCCGAGGGCAACCACTCCGTCGTGGACCTGGTGAAGGTCCACGCCTCGCGCATCCGCAAGATTTCGGACAAGCGGGTCTGGCTGCCGCCAACGGAGCCGTACATGGAGGGCCACAACACATGGGTCGCCAACCGGCCCGGCTCGCTGCTGCTGATCCCGGTTGGCGACGTGGCGCAGCACGCCATCGCCAATCTGTGCTTCTTCGCGCAGAACGGCTACTGCATCTATGACGACGTCAATCGGCGTCAGATTCCCGGCTTGGAGACGTTCGCCGATCTGGTCGACGTGGCGAACCCGCTGCCGCTGACCTTCCTCGACCAGTACTCGCTGACCGAAGATACGGCCGAGTTGGCGACCTGCGCCTACGCCGGGATGCTGATGCAGCAGGCTATGGGCATGGGCGGCTGGATGTTCAATGGCATCGACCGCCTGACCATGCTGGGCGCCAGCGGCGATCCTGCGGCGCCCGGCCTGGGCTTCCGCTACGATACCGACGAGCGCTGGGCGCTGGCGAACCCGACGGGGCTGGAGGGCGTCTTCGAGGGCCATTGCCCGCCCCACTATCCCACCATGCGCGCGGCGGTCGACCATGTCTGTGAGCGTAAGTTCGGTCCCGGCGGCCCCTTCAACGCGGGGACGCCCGGTCCCTGGAAGGACAGCGCGCGGGTGCGCGGCTCGGCCTTGGTCCACGACGAGCATTTCCGCCAATGCGTGGCGCTGCAGGCGCAATACTGCTTCGACACCTTCGGCAAGTTCCCGGCCACCGTCCCGTCGATCTTCATCTCCATGTACCTGCAGAGTCACCACCTCGATCTAGAGTATTACGACACGCTGTTCGAGCCTGGCGCGTACTTGCGCACGCACGCCGAGCATCTCGAACGTTGGCACGGCATCAAGGAGTAGATGGTACATACTATGCTACACGCCCTTCCCGGTATCCATATCGGCCACTGGCAGGACGCCGCCGCGCTGACCGGCTGCACCGTGCTGCTGCCCGCGGCGGGGGCGATGCGCGCCGGCGTCCACGTCGGCGGTGGCGCGCCCGGCACGCGCGAAACCGATCTGCTAGCCCCAACCGCGACGGTTGGCGAAATCCATGCGCTGTTGCTGACCGGTGGTAGCGCCTTCGGCCTGGACGCGGCGGGCGGCGTGATGCGCTATCTGCGCGAGCGCCACATCGGCTTCGACGTCGGCGTGGCGCGCGTGCCAATCGTGCCGGCGGCGGTGCTCTTTGACCTCGACCTGGGATCAGCCGACATATACCCCGACGGCGCGGCCGGGTACGCGGCCTGCCAGGCTGCGACAGAGGGTGAGGCCAGGGAGGGCAACGTTGGCGCGGGCTGTGGCGCCTGCGTCGGGCGCTTGCTAGGCCACGCGGGCCGCACCATGGGCGGACTTGGCCTGGCCGGCAGCGATCCGACCGGCAGCGTGGCGATGGGCGCGCTGGCGGTGGTCAACGCCGTGGGTGATGTGCTCGACCAGGACGGCGCGATCATCGCCGGCACGCGCCAGAACGATGCGTTCGTCGATTCCGCGGCCCTGCTGCGCGCGAGCATCGCCAACCCGACGGCACCGGCACGGCCGCTGAGCAATACCACGCTGGTGGCGATTGCCACCAACGCGCGCCTGGATAAACTGGGCCTGACCCGGCTGGCTCAGCAGGCGCATGATGGCCTGGCGCGGGCGATCAGCCCGGTACATACCGGCTATGATGGCGATACCGTCTTCGCGCTGTCCACGGGAGACGAAGCCGCTGACCCAAACGCCCTGGCCGCGCTGGCCGTGGAGTTGGTGGCGCGGGCGATCCGGCGTGCCGTGCGGGTGGCGGTCGGCGCCGGCGGTGTGCCTGCCGCATGTGATGTACAAAGCCGTCCATGATCACCTCCGGACCGATGTCGTCGCCGGGCGGGACAGCTATTCTACGCCATGCGATGCCCGTCGGCGCCCATTCATACGTCCCGCCCACCGTCCACGTCGAGACAGACGCCGGTGAGCAATGACGCTTCATTGGAACACAGGTAGAGCGCCGCGTAGGCAATGTCCTCAGGGGTCGAGAGGCGGCCCAGTGGCACCGTGTCCTGGAAGCGCTGCTTGCCCTGGGTCATCGCGTCCGGATCCTCTGATCCGATAAATCCCTTGAGCATCGGCGTGTCACCCGCGACCGGGTTGATCGCGTTGACGCGTATTTTATGCGGGGCGAGCTCTAGGGCGAGTGAGCGGGTTAGGGTGACAACGGCGCCCTTGGACGCGTTGTAGGGCGCTAAACCCGGCCGTGGACGGACGGCGGCGGTAGAAGCCGTGTTGAGAATCACGCCGTCGCCTTGCTCCTTCATAAGCGGGACGACAGCGCGGCAGCCCAGGAACACGCTCTTCGCATTGACCGCCATCAGCTGGTCCCACAGGGCTTCGTCGACGTCTTCGATCGGCGTAAATGACATCGGGATGCCGGCGTTGTTGCATAGAATGTCGATGCGTCCATACGCCGCCTGCGTTCCCTCTATAACGGCGCGGATCAGGTCGGAACGGGTGACGTCGCAGGTCATGGCGCGGGCCACGCCCCCTGCCGCGCAGATCCCGTCCGCCGTCGCGCGCGCTGCCCCTTCATTGATGTCTACGACGACGACGGCCGCCCCTTCTCGCGCGAACAGCGCGGCCGTTCCTTGCCCGAACCCCGACCCGCCTCCCGTGATGACCGCTACCTTGCCTGCCAGCCGTCCGGTCATGATGCGCCTCCTTCGTCGTTACTCCGCGCCCAGGTACACGCAAATATTCTTTATCTGAGTGTAGTGCTGCAACGCGTCCAATCCTTTTTCGCGCCCAAAGCCGCTCTTACCATAGCCGCCGAAGGGCATCTCAACGCCGCCGCCGGCGCCGTAGCTGTTCACGTAGACCTGTCCAGCCTGGATGCGGCGTCCCAGACGATGGGCCTGGGCCACGTCGCGCGTCCACACTGCGGCGACGAGGCCATACGCGGTGCTATTGGCAAGCGCGATCGCCTCCTGCTCGTCGCGAAACGTCGTGACAGCCACGACGGGACCGAAGATCTCTTCCTGAAAGATCCGACTCTGCGGCGTGACGCCGTCCAGCAGTGTTGCCGGGACGTAGTACCCATCCGGCATGCCGTCTTCTGGGATAGCCTGGCGGGCCGCGACGCCTTCCTCTCGCGCCAGGTTCAGGTACCCCTGCACCCGCTCATACTGGCGCGCGGAGATGACCGGTCCCAGGTCGGGATCCGCGATGCCCGGTCCCATGCGCAACACGGAGAATAACGCGAGCATGCGGCCCACCACGTCCTCGTGGATCGCTTCTTCCACCAGCAGCCGCGCGCCAGCCGAGCATGTCTGACCCGCGTTCTGGATAATAGAGTTGACGATGATCGGGATAGCGCGGTCGAGATCGGCCGATGCGAAGACGACGTTCGGCGATTTGCCGCCCAGTTCCAGAGTCACGGGGACGATGTTGGCCGCCGCTGCCTTCATCACGGCCGCGCCAACCTCGACCGATCCGGTAAAGGTGACATGGTTGATGTCTGGGTGTGCCGCAAGCGCAGCGCCAGCCTCATCCCCGTATCCCGAGACCACGTTGAGCGCGCCGGGCGGAAGCCCAACCTCCGATCCGATGCGGGCCAACTCCAACAGGGTCAACGGGGTTTCCTCCGCTGGCTTCATCACGACGGTGTTCCCCACGGCCAGCGGCGCGGCCATGGCCCGTGAGCCGATTTGTAGCGGGTAATTCCAGGGCACGATTTGGGCGCAGACACCGAGGGGTTCGCGCATCGTGTAGTCAAAGAACGCACCCGGCACCGGTATCGTGCGGCCACCGATCTTGTCAGCAGCGCCGGCATAGAATTCAAAGTACCGCGCCGCTACCTCAACGTCAATGCGCGACTGGCGCAGCGGCTTGCCATTGTCCAGGGTCTCCAGCCGCGCTAACTCGTCCGCCTCCACACGGATCCGCGCCGCCATCGCATAGAGGAGCCGTCCGCGCTCGATCCCGTCGCTGAACCCCCACCTCTCGAAAGCGCTCCGGGCCGCGCTCACCGCATGGTCGATATCGTCGGCATCACCCCTGGCGACCACAGCAAGCACCTCGCCCGTGGCCGGATCCGCCGTGTCAAACCACCGTCCGTTTACAGGGTCACACCACTCACCGCCGATGAAATGCTGCCGTTTGCCCTCGATCATGGTCGATGCCCTTTCCGGTATGACAACCTTTACCTTCTCACAGACCCGTAGCTCCTCTACTATGTACTCATGATAGAGCATTCGGTTAGGCCGCGTCGAGCATACGCTACCGGAGTAAATGGGTGTCGAGTATTATTTGGAACGGAAAATCGGTCGAAGCTTCGCGACGGCCACAGGTTGCGTCAGAATTCAGAATCACTGGTGGTGGGGAGCCAAGCTGTCAAGTATCCTTCTCCTTTTATAGGGGTGCATGAAGGAGGGGATGATGGGCTGCCCGTACTGCCAGGGGGACGCGACACAGGAGATGGAGCGGACGACGGCGTTGGGCTATCGGCTGTTCCGCTGCCGCCCCTGCCGGCGCACCTTCAATGAGCGCACGAGCACGCCCTTCAACCACCTGCAGGTGCCCACCGACACTGCGTTGCTCGTCGTGCTCTGGCGGTTGCGGTACAAACTCAGCCTGCGCGACCTGGCCGAGATGTTCCTGACGCGGGGCTTCACCTTTACCCACGAGACCGTCCGGGAATGGGAGGAGCGCTTCGCCCCGCTCCTGGCGGAGCGCTTGCGCGCCAAGCGACGGGGCAAAGCGGGGGTGAAGTGGCACTGCGACGAGACCTATATGAAGGTGGACGGACGGTGGTGCTATTATCTGTATCGCGCCATCGACGCCGATGGTGCCCTCGTCGACTCGATGCTGAACAAGACGCGGGACATGGCGGCCGCCAAGCGTTTGTTCCAGCGGGCGCGCACCGTCGTCGGCCACGCGCCGGAGAAGGTGACCACCGACGGGCACGACGCTTATCCGCGTGCCATCCGCGAGACACTCGGCCCGGACGTGCCGCATCGCACCAGCCGCTACATGAACAATCGCATCGAGCAGGATCACCGGGGCATCAAGCAGCGCTACTATCCGATGCGCGGCTTCGGCTCCTTTGACGCAGCGGCCCGCTTCTGCACGGCCCACGATGAACTGCGCGACCACTTCCGCGTCAGTCGGCACATGAAGGAGATGGTCTCCCTGGAGGACCAGCGACGCCTCTTCCGGGAGCAGTGGGGCGCGGTGTGCGCGGCGCTGCAGGTGCCGTAGGCACGATCCGGCGAGCAACACCGCAGGCTGACGCGCGCAACAACTCAATTGCGTTCCGAGTCCTGACGCATCCCACGAAAAGGGAATCCCATGGTCATCTCGATACAGGTGAAGGCCACAGGCTCGGGGAACTCGCTTGTGTAGCAATCCGGCTCCGCTGCCTCATTCCACCCATCGAACGTGTCGTAGGTTCATTTGCGGTCAAAGGCGGAGAGGGGATAGCCATGCAAGCGGTGCGCGGTGTCATTCAGCAAGACGTGGAGATTGCTAGCCCCGCCACCGCTGGGCAAGGGGACAGATGTCACGACCCGCACACCCGCGCAGAACCAGATACTCACCATTTATGTGTGAAACACCGAGGCTATCAGACATAGGTTCAGTATATGACGATGGCCGGATAGGCCAGCGCCATCCCATCCCATGGCTGAAGATCGTGGATGCAGTAGTGGCCGAGACCGTACGTCTGGGTGATATAACGCAGCCGTCCCTTGAGGTGATAGTGGTCACCAACGAGCGGTATGACGGACGACCGCGCTACCGGCACTATCCATCCTGTCAGGAAATCGACACTAGCCGGTGCACTATTCCCTGGGACAAGCGCCATGCAAGATATCGGCACATCGCTGGCTCATTAACCGTCGTATGTTGGGGCAGATAAAGCGCACGGCGCCCGAGAGCGGTACGCGAGCGTTGATGGACGACGCGTGCTCCTTCTTGGGCGAGGCCGACGCTGCCGCCACGAGCACAACACGCCGACCAGCACAGAGAACTCTACCCTATCCCGTCTATTCTTCCGGTATGACCTCGTCGAACAGGGCTGGCTGGCTCTGGAGCCGCGCGCGCGCCGTGCGATCGCGATCGAGTTGCTGGATGCTTTTCTCGGGCGTCGGCAGGTCCTCGGGCATGGCGCCGCCAAACTCCTCGATCGTGCGCCATACCCCGCGGCCGACCTCGAAATGCGTCCTGTTCGCGGCCGCCTTCCCCTGTACGCCCTCGCGGCGAATTTTCGCCTCGGCCTGGGCGGATCGAAAGAGGTTCGCGGCGAGATCCTCGGACCCTGCATGGTCGAGAATAGCCGCCGTCTTCGCGAGCCCCTTGCGCACGCGGATCTCGCGCTGCCCCAGGCCGTTATAGAGACCATGATAGCCCGCGTCCGTGAACACGGCAAAATCACGCGGCGTGACGACCCTGGCCCCACGCGCCGTGGTCGCCAGTTGCTTGTTGTGGTCGGCGAGTTGGTACCGCAGGTAGATGCGCTTCTGATTTTCGGTGAGGCCAGCGAGTTCGTCGGCCTGCTCCTGGCGACGCACCTGCACGACAAAATAGGTCTGCCCCAGGGCCACGATTTCTTTAGAGCCTGTCTGCAATCGCACTTTTGACCCTATGAGCTGGACAAACAAGGGTGGGATGTCGCCGTTAGCTATCTCCCGAACCACATAACGCGCTGATCGGGAGGCTCATAGCGGACTTTTCGTCGATTGCAGACAGGCTCTTATTTGGATCGGCGTTTTGGATGATCAAATAGCAGGCGTAGCGGCTGAGCTTAGGGACGCCGAAATACTTATGCATCCCAAGAGCATCCGGGGATGTAGGGGATGTCGACGAACCACTTGTCCAGGTGGGGTAACCGCATGAGCCGCGCTTCCACGGCGGCCATGGCACCCTTGGCAAGTTTGACGCCGGTGGCGTAGGTAGTGGTCACCACCGCGACCACAGGATGCGCACCCTTCCAGGTCATGGACGCGGTGAAGCCACACACCGCGTCCAGGGAGTCGAGCAGCGCACCGTTCCAATGGGTCTCCAAGATGCCCCAGCAGCGTTCGACCGGGTTGTACTTGCTGTGGTACGGTGGATAGTAGGCTAGGCGCACGCTGACCCGCTGGCGCTGGACGAAGGCGACCAGGCGCGCCATGAACTGCGTGCGATGGCTATGGTTCTCGGGGCCGTTGTCCAGGTTGAGCACCAGCGTGGTGACGTGGGCGAAGCGGTCCCGCGCCGTTTCCCACCACCGCTCCAGGCAATCGACGAGGCAGTCGCTGGTTACCTTGGAGGTGACGTGGTAGATGAACAACTCGTCGGTCTGAGGCAAGAAAAGGCCCACCGGCGTCACCGTCGCCTCCGGCCGAAAGTCGTGGTCCGCCGCCGTGACGGCCACGCGCCCCTTACGGCCACGCGCGAAGGGGCCGATCTTAACCGTCGCTTTGGCGTCCATCGACACCCGCAGCACATGCGGTGCCGCATCGGCCTCCGCGTTCACCCGCGTCACCGCGTCGAAGATGGCGTCGGTCTCAGGGACTTTTTTTGGGGTTGGCTCTTCGCTACTTTCGTGAGGGTGTAGCCCACCCTGTTTAGCTTGGTCGCGATCGTGCGTTCGCACGGCAACTCCTCGGAGGTGTACCCGTGCTGGGCGATTAACTGGCGACGCACCTCCCCCGCTGTTAGACGCGTGTACAGCCGGCGCGTGCGGAACTGCGGGTCAGCTTGGCTCTGGCCGTCCACGAGCGCTGTGATGTCCGTGAGCAGGCGCGGCAGGTGGTCTTCGGCCTTCTTGCGCGCGCGCAAGGCGAAGCCATCGACGCAGGTGATCCCGCTGTCCAACTCGTGCCGCCCTTTGCGCACCAGCACCCGACTCCAGCCCAACTCTCGCTCGGCCAGCCGTTGCCCGCCCGCGCCCAGGTCGCGTACCGCCCGCGCCATGAACACCCGGCGCGCGCTCCCCTTGAGCGTGCGCGCCGTCTCGCCCAAGAATGCCTTGAGCTCGTCTGTCAGTTCCATCACCCGTCCTCCCACGTCACGCGCCATCATCTCTCTTCCCGTAGGCCGTATACTCTATGGGATAGCTTAGTATTTCGGCGTCCCTTATAGGAGGGGAGGGAGCGCCGGGCGCCCTTCCCGGTGGGGATCATCTCATGTGCCGGAATGAAATGATCCTCTGGCTGTTGCTTGCTGTTGATGCAGGACACCCGCGCTCGCTCAATGACAACCTTGAAGGCCTGCCACTGAGAATAGTCCAGGAGTCGTCCCATGTCGCGCGCGAACCAGTACTCACGGCCATCGTCATCAAGGCGCCGGATCGCCTCGAACGGCGAGCGATGACCGTCCGTCTCGCCCGTCTGATCGGCGTCGATTGATACGCTGGCTAATGGGTTGTCGCCTGTCCCTTTGGTGTTCTTCGCCATCTTTATCCCA
>JAABUX010003634.1_pt1 | contig 20263 bp, 18 predicted proteins | sample 5561851 | NCBI WGS metagenome assembly JAABUX01 (sample SAMN10711883, study PRJNA513361) | rock metagenome | isolation source: Antarctica rocks | place: Antarctica: Victoria Land, Richard Nunatak red sandstone | collected 2016-01-03 | reverse complement strand
GTGCGCCTGCATGCTCCCCAGACCTGTGCACGCGCACGCCATGTCTTGCGGGCTTGCAGAGAAACTGCGTCCGGGCAGCACCCAGGACGGCGCCGTCGCCCGCGCCGGCGCCCAGCAGCCGCAGGGCGATCGACTCCCGCACGCCATCAGCGCCCACCTCGACGCCCCGCGACTCGACCGCCACTTCCTCGTCCGGGTCCAGAACCTGACATGTGCTGCACACTCAAGCCCGCCGCACTGCGCTGTCAGCGCCGTCACAAGCATCCAACACATACATGCAAAGTTCAGGCAGCTAGAAAACCCCATCGGCGGCCTACCCATGCATGTCTGGTCAAGACATGGTGGCATTGTGCTCGGCCACCAGGCTCGTACCAGATGATGGGGGCCTTGTGCTCCGGCGCTGCGGCACAGCCAGGCAGCTTGTCATGGCACAATGCTCCTCCTGCCTCGGTCACAATGCTCCCCATGCCTCGGTGCTTCAAAAATGTATATCCTTGAGATGCTGGGGTCGGAGGCTGCCCTGCGCACGCCGCCCCACGCACCATGCACCCGAGCGCGGCAGCAGCCGCGCGCAGCGCCGCGGCGGCCTCCGCTTCCGGCTGCCGCGCCAAGACGAGCGGGCAGCCCGCCTTCAGGATGCCGGCCTTGGCCGCCGCGATCTCGCGCAGGCCGCCGCCCAGCGCGGCCTGCCCGCGGGGGCGCCATGTCGGCAGCGGGCCTCGTCGCAGCATGACGCAAACCATGCAGCGGGTGCTTCCAACAGGGCGTGAGTGATACGGCAAGCACTTGTCAACTACGTGCCAAAGAAAATGGTTCACAGTTTGCAGCAGACTTGTTTTTTCTGCTGCGCACAGCCTGTGAACATAGAGCACATCTGCCGAGGAGTCTGGCAGCACTGCACCAGCGCGGCAGCATGATGACGCAGGACAGGCTGCCTGACTTTAAGCTCTGCAGGTGAGCATGTGGGGTTGCACAGGCAGACCGGTTCGTACACATTGTAAGAACCAGCAATACCTTTGAACAGACGCCGGGGCGTGCCTGGTGCTCCAGGCCAATCGCTGTGATCACGGCCAGCCGAAGCCCGCTCAAGGGACGCGCAGGGTCAGGGTCGCCGTCCGGGGCAGGGAACACGTTGGTCGCGTCACGAGCGCCGCCCAGGCCCGCCTCCACCACCGCAATGTCGACCTGACCCCACGCTGTGCACCACGCGGTTTGCACAGCTTCTGTAGAGCAGCGTGTAGGCAATCGCAGGTCACATGCCGGCTGAATCGGGGCCTTGGAAGACCGCTTGGGCTCGCCCTCAGCACTGACCGGGGTCCAGGTGCTGTTGTGGGCCTCAGCAGTTCCGGGCCTCCCATGAAAGCATGTGAGTACGGCAACACCAAGCACACACCGTGCTCTGCGCCACAGTGCATAGCGCCAGGTGCATAGCGCTGCTCCAGCATGCACCACATGCGCACACCTTCGAAATAACTCATTGCAGCTACCCAAGCGTCACACAGATGTGGCAGGGTGACGTGGTGGCAGGCATGTTGAACACCAGCACTCCATGGTCACGGTGGGGACCGTGTGCTGCCATTGAAGCGCGCCTGCTGCTGCTGGAAGTGGCGCAGCGCCAGCGCGGTCAGCGCCTCAAAGTGCGACAGCCTGGCGTCCTCGCGCTGCGCGGCCGCCACATCCTCCGCGGCGCCCTGCACGAGCGCGGCGAACGCGGCCGGCGCGATCGGCTGCCCATTGACCGCCAGGCGCTCTCGCAGCGTCGTGACGTGCGGGCTGCGCCGCAATGCACACCAGCTACTAAATCGTAATCTCAGCAGCGTTCAAACACCCCACAGCAGATTCACCTCAGGGGGAACGTCCATGCCATGATATTCTGCACAAGCAACATCGAGTGGGTATGGTGCCAGCGGTCGAGCGCTGTACCGCACTAAAGAAAACACTGGCTGCATGGCATGCATCAGCTTCGTACTTCTATTAAGCACGACATTAGAGGCTGCGCAGACTAACTCACCTTGACACCAAATACGTTTGCAAGCCAAGCCACCTGGAGCTGCGCTACAGGGCCCCGGCGTAACTGTTTGACACAGGAGCAGCTGACCTGCCAACAAGGGTGGTGGCTCGCGCGCCTGGTGTATGTGGCCACCCTGTAGCCGGCTGCCTGAAGGACTGCTGCCAGCATGGCTGTGACGGAGCCCTTGCCCTTGCTGCCGGCCACGTGCACGACCGGCAGCGCATTCTGCGGGTTGCCGAGGCGGCCCAGCAGCCGGTGCATCCGTCCCTGCGGCACCCGAGTGTGCTAGACAGGCAACACATGTGTGGTGAGAGCCCACTGCAGCACAGGTGCCCTGCTCCAGCCGTTTCAGGATGGTCGTGCGCGGCAGCCGGGGGACTCTCGCAGCTGGACGCAGAGGTAGGCCTGCTGACAGTAACGGCAGTGTGTCGGCAGGGCTTTCACCGGGAGTTATTGCTGTAAGCTGTGCTTGGAGTGCTGAAAGAGGTAGCCCACTAAGTGGCGAGCGAATACTGCAGCGCACGGAGTCGCACCAGGTCGAAGCCTGCTTTCGTGTCTGAGCCTGCGCCGGCAGGGACGCCTGTGCGCTCATGGTTGACGAGTGTGTCCAGCAAGTCCTCGCCGGACTGCGGTGCGCTGGAAGACGCCCTGAGCGAAGCCTGCTGTCAATGCAGCGACGTATTGAGCACCCTGTTATCAGCCAGTTGGCAAGTACAAGTCGCATCAGCCACAGCGTATCGTGTTCACGCACCTAAGCTGTGACATGCACCAGACGTCCTTTCGTGCAGCCACCAGTCGCGTGAGGGCGGACGCACGCATCCAGAACAGCAGTACTGCTACCAGGATGCTGACCACACCTCACTATGAACATAGACTTGCATTGCATGTCGGGAGCGCATGCACTTGATGGTGTGTGATGGTGCACCGGGAATCCACCCATGGGGCCCTGGCCAGCTATTGCAATTCATTTTTATGTGCCTGATGCTGCAAGAGCAGAGCAGCGGAATGGATGAAGCAAACAGCAACAAGGAGTCAGCCACAGGGCAGTTGCAGGGCTCACGCCAAGCCCGTGGCTATGGGTGTCACGGCTTAAATGAGCAGGCCATCAAGGGCGAAATGGACAGTACTCTGCATGACACGCCGCTCTGCACATAGCAGACGGTCAGATGGAGCACTTGTTGACTCCAGTGGTCACAAGGTGCGGCAGCACCCCCCGATGAGGGCGCCTCGGTGCAGTAGACAAAAGCAGTGCGCTCTTCTGTGAGCCGTTCCCAACCTGCGCTGTCGACAGAGTCTTTCCGTGAGTTTGTTTTGCTTTTGTCCTCTTCTATGGCTGGCCTGTTGTAAGCATCTTGTTCACTACCTGTGAAGGTGTTTTGCTCTGTGAGTTTAGCAGGCATCTCGCAGTCAGGCCAGCCACCAGCACGTGGTCCTATCCAGCGCCAGCACTTTGCTGCTGCCTCAAGTGCAGTATTTCACCCTGCTACCTCACCATTATCAGCCAACACCAAGCACTTTGATGTGAGAGGTGGGCCAGCAGGCGAGCGATATGCGCCAGTCGTTATCGCGGTGCCCCGCAGCCGAAGCTCCCTCGAGCCCAGCTCAAGGGGGGTGTCCCTCGCCCAGGCTCCTGCAGCGCTTCATCAAGAGCGCGGCGGGCGAGCGCGCGAGCGACCTGCGCGTGTCGCTGTCCGGCGGCAGCCTGCTGCTGACCAACCTGGAGCTCAACCTGGACGCGCTGGTCGGCCGCCTGCCGCTGCGCGTGGAGCGCGCCTATGCGCGCCAGCTGCGCGTCACTGTCCCCTGGACGGCGCTGGCGACACAGCCGATACAGGCGCGGGGCTCTGCCTGAACCCAAAGCGAGCCCGGCACTGCTTCCTTTCATCCATGTGCCAGCCTGTTTTCACTTCTGTTTAAGCTGCTCCGGGTAACGCATGGGCCTGATGCATGCTTAGCGACAATCAGGGGAGGCGACATGCAGGCCGCTGCATGCTGAAGCAGCCTTTTGCCATTGGAGGCTCGAGCGTCAGGGTGCAATGCGGTCAAGGCCCAAGAGTGCGCGCATGCAGGTCATGTTGGACACGGTGGAGGTGGTGCTGGCGCTGCATAGCGAGCCGGCAGGCGACCCAGCCAGCGAGGACCGCCGGGAGGCTGTCAGCCAGGCGGCGGCCGACCCCAGTGGCGCGCATGCCTCCCCACGTCCTCATCTCCCGGAAAACCACCCTGCGGCGATGGACAAACACCCCACAGCGATGCACAAGTGCCTTCAGCCTCGGTCCAGGTGCATGCATGCCAAACCTGTCCTTCAACGATGTCTGCATGCATGGCCCACGGCCCGTCTTATAGTGCACTACTGCCCTCCGAGCGCCCAACAGGAGTTCGTTGCTGTCTCCTGCATGCAGCCCCCGCCAGTGCTTGCTGCTGTGCTGCCACGCGCTGCACTGGCAGCCCTGCGGCGGGGCCGGGATGACGGCGGGCTCCCTGGCGCCGCCGCCGCCGCGCCGAAGCGGCACCCCGGCGACGCCCATTGCCGGCCGCAGGCGGCCCGCTGGACGAGCTGGGCCTGGCGCCGGGCGGCTGGATGGGCTCGCTGACGGCGCTGCTGCTGCGCGCGCTGTTCGATACGGCGCTGACGGTGAACAACGTGGTCGTCAAGCTGCTGGCGCCGGCCGCGGCCGCGACGCTGACGTGCAAGTCCATGCGCGTCGCGACCTCGCCTGACGCCTGGCGCGACGCGCTCGGGGTGCCCCCCGCCATCACCAGCCCCTTGGGGCCCCATGCGCAGCTGGGCGCGTTGCGCGGGTCGTCTTGGGACGCACCTTGGGTTTCCGCGCGCAACGCGACCTGCTGCGGTGTGCACACAGGTCTGCGCGCTTGCAGTGTGTTGCTTGATCGTAACTGGCCGGGCCATCATGCTAGACTGGCGGCATGCACAAGCGCATCATGCGGACCAGCTGCGCTTTCACAGTCGTGAGGCATCCATGCATGCGCATCGGCATGCAGCGGCGCGCCGCTCCCGGGCCCGGAGCGAGCCCGGCTGTGCGCGCAGCACCCGGAGTGCTGGCTCAAGAAGGCGCTCGCGGTCAAGCACATGTCCGTGTCGCTGGACGCCGCTGCCGAGCGCCCGCCGGTGGAGCAGCGAGGTGGCCGGCTGCCGCTGCTGCGTGCGCCGGACATCGAGGCGCGTGTGGGCGTAGGGCTAGGCTGGGAACTTGAGGAGGACCCGTGCGTGTCCCTCACAATTAGTACCACTGTCGCTTAAGTGCATCCGGTGCTTGCAGCGTTCAGGCCCACCACTGGCTGACTATGCAGCCCTGGCTGCCAGCAATATATAAATCACAGTGCGTGATCACAAGCAGTACGACTGGCGCGGCTGCAGCATTGGCAACCCTGGCGGGCGAGGCGATAACGACCCGCCATGCATGTGCCCGGCAAGTCAGATCACTGCGGCGCTGCTCGCAGGGCCCTACACACTTGAACGCGCCGTACGCACCTGCACTACAGCTCCCCAGGGACAGGGACAAGCAGTGGTACAGGCAGGTGACCTAGCACAAACCCTGTCCTTGTGGCCTTGCAGGTGACGGCGCTGGTGCCCCTGTTCGCCGTGCTCGACCCGGAGCTCGGCGGCCGCAGCGCGCGGCGGGGCGATGCGCTGCAGAGCGTCGTCGCGCTGGCGGTGCCGCGCGTGTACGCGGCGCTGAGCGGGCGCCAGCTGGCGCGGCTGCGCGCCGCTGCCGGCGAGGTCGCCGGCGCGCTCGCCGCGCATGCCGGCGCGCCTGCCGCACGGCCTAGAAGCTGCTGTCACTGCATCAGATGTGCATCGTGCTGGAGTTATACTGGTCAGCGAGTGAGGCCGTCAGCATGCTTTCTGCGGCTAAACACGCTCCTGGCTGTTGCTCTGGCCCAGGCTGTTGCCTGCTACACAGTACCACTGACGTCAGGCTGCCGGGGCTGCAGAGGCCAAGGCGCCACCAGGGCCCGCGCTCGGCCCGCAGAACGCTGGCGCCGCTGCTGACCGCAGCCATCGTGATCCGCCAGACGCGGCTGCCAGCACAGCGGAGGCCCCTGCGAGCGCCATCCCCCAAGTGCCAGGCCCCGCCGCCAGCCCGCCAGGCGGCGGCGGAGGCAAAGGCGGCGGCGGCAGCGGCGGCAGCGACGACGGCGGCGGCGGCGGCGGCGGCGGCGACGGCAGCGGCGGCACCGCCGCCGCTGGCGGCATTGCCGCCCTGGCGGCTGGCGCAATGGGCATCGTTGGTCGCGTGTGGGGCTTCATAACGGATGAGGCGGGAGCGGAGGCAGGCGCTGCGGCCGCGGCGGCGGCCGCGGCGGCCGCCGCCGAGGCGCCGCCGCCCGTGTCGCGGGCCGACATGCAGGTCGCTGTCAGTGTGCTGTTTGCAGGTGGGAGGCCTGTGCGGGCCACCCTGTTGCGTGGGTCAGTGCTCACCTCTGCAGCCTTGCACCCGTGGAAGGTGGCGCGCACGCCATGCGCTCACTCCGTGCTGTTGACATGTGAACCTGTCTGTGACCTGGTGCAACTGGCAGGCCTCTCGCGCAGCGGGGTATGTGGACATGCAGCCTGTGGCGCAGCACGTCTGTTGTGGCCACGATGCTGCCCGTTACCTTTCTGTTCACGGCTCTGGCCTGACAAGACCAGTCATGTGTGCGTGCGGTTGTGCGAACAGGGCCCCCGCTCTGTCTGCACGCCTGTCGGCCTGCGCTGACGCTGCCGTCCGGCCGCAGGCGGCACGCTCAAGTGCTTCGACGACCGCGACCCGCCGGCGGCCCAGCCTTACGCTGGCCAGCCTGGCGCCCGGACCCCCTCGGACGCCCAGGCCGCGGCAGCCGCCCCTCCGCATGCGCCCAGCCGCGGCGCGCCCGAGCAGCCGCACAGCGAGCGCGGCGCGGCGCACCTCAGCCCGCGCGGGTCGCGCAGCCACCCCGGCGCCCACCCGAACGCCTGGGACCCTGTGCGGCGGGCGTCGCTGGAGCGCCAGGCGTTCGCGCCCGCAGGGTCTCTCGGGGCCCTGGGTTTGGACCGCGCCGCGCCCGGGCGCGCCCGTGTCATGCCGACAGCGTCGTCGGAGCCGCACGGGTCCCTGGCTGCCCCCGCGCTGCCGGCAATGCGCTCTACCTACCTGGAGGAGCTGGAGGATGCCTGCTCGCCCAGGCCGCCGCCGTCGCGGCAGCTGTCGCCCGCGGCGGCCGCGCTGGCGGCGGCGGCGGCGGTGGCGCGGGCGCCAGGGTCGGCAGGGATGGAGGCCAAGACAGGCCCCGGCACGCCGAGCGCGCCGGCCAGGAGTCCGGCGGAGCCCTTCGCAGCGCTGGAGTGGGCGGGCCTTGAGCTCGGCCTGGACATCAGTGGCGAGCAGCTGCGCGCCGTGGACGCCAGCTTGGGCTCCTGCCGCCTGTCCCGGCGCTGGGGCGGCGCGGCGGGCGCCGGCGCGCCCGGCGGCGGGGGCGCCGCCAGCCCCGCCCACGCTGCGCTGGCCAGCGGACCCGACGGTCGTAACGCCCCGGGTCGGCAGCACGGGCCCAGGGCGGGTGCAGGGCTGGGGGAGCCCGGGCACGCAGAGGTGCTGGCGCTGCAGCCGGCCGCGGGCGTGGAGAGCGCTGCGCTGACGGGCGCGGCGGGGGAGCCGCTCGCGCTGCGCGTGCGCTGGCAGCCGGGGCCGCTCAGGGATAGCGGCGAGCCGGCCGGCGCGGCGGAGGGGCCGCCTGTCAGGGCCGGCGGCGAGCCACCGCCAGCGCATGTCGTGTCGACGCATGTCGGGCTGCTGAGCGCGGCATACGCGCCGGGGTTTGCCACGCAGGCGGCCGCGTTTGCGGGCTGGGCGGGCCGGGACGCGGTGGGTGCTGCCAGCGCGCCGGGCGACGCCCCTGCGCGCGGACCTGTGGAGGCGGGCTCGCCAGGGGATGCGCCTGCGTGGCTGCGCGGGCGCGCCAGCCTGGCCCTGTCGGTGCTCGGCGTGCGCCTGGCGGCGCTGGCAGACGATGGCGCGCGCGCGGAGGCGCTGGTGGTGGCCGCCGAGTGCGTGAGCGCGCACCTGGGCGCGCCGCGCGCGCCTGCGCGCCCGCGCAGCCTGGCCGCCGCGCTGTGGGCGCTGCCGCGGCGGCGCGCGGCGCGCGCGCTGCGGCTGACGGTGCGCGCGTGGCGCCTTGCCCACCGCGTCTGCCTGGGAGTGAGAGGCGTGGCAGTGTCCCTGCTGGACAGCCGCCCGTCTGGCCACGCGGGGCGCGCCGGCGTCCGCCCAGCGCTGCCGGCATGGGCGTCCTGGTTGTGCGTATGCCGCTGCGGCCTCCTTAGCTTGGCGCTGCCCCGGAGTAGGGCATGTACCCTGTCCAGGGCATGGCAACGCCCTGGAGCATGACCCTAGCCGCAACCGACCTGCAGGTCCTCGGCGTGCGCCTGGGCGTCGCGCTGCGCTGGCGCGAGCACGCGCCGGACGCTGCCAGCGCGGCCACCCGCGACGGCGCGTCCGCGGAGGCGCTGGCGGACGTGGGCGCGCGCGAGGTCGCGGGGCCCCTGGAGGCGCAGGCCATGCTGTGCGCCGAGGGCGCGTGCGGCGACCCCCCTCCCGCGCTCTCCCCGCACCCGCCGGCGGCATGCGCCGGGCCTGTTCCCGGCGCGCGCACGAGCGCGCCTCCTGAGGCGGCTGCGCCCGGGGGCGGCGAGGCGGATCCGCCCGCGCCGGGCGCGGGCGCAGACGCAGCGGCGGCCGGGCAGGCGGCACAGGAGGCGACAGGGCCTCCATGGGCGCTCTACGCAGTGCTGGGCCCAGCGCGCGCGCACCTCAGCGGCGCAGAGGTGGCCGCCGCGGCGGCCGTCGCCGGCGGGGCATCGGCGGAGGCCTCGCGGCGGCTGGTGGCGACGCTGCCGCCGCGCGCCTGGCCGGCGGAATCGCCCGGCGTGCGCCGCGCTCTGAAGGAGCGCGGGGACGCCGGCGGCGCGGGCGCGTGCGAGCAGGCCTGGCTGGCAGAGGTGGCTATCGAGACAAGCACGCTAACGCTCGCATTTGCGCCGGGTGGCGCAGCAGCTGCGGCGGCGAGCATGCCGCCGCCGCCCGGGCTCTCGTGCTCGCCGACCGCCGCCGCATGCTTGGGCTGCCGCGGCAGCGCTTTTCTGCTGGTGGCGTGCGAGGCGCTCACGGTGGCGGCGGCCGCAGCGCGTACGCCGGGGCGCCCCGACGATGGCGCGGCGGCGCTCGCGGCGAGCCTGGCGCAGCCTGGCCTGTGGGCCGGCCCTGGGCGCACCGGCGCGGCGGCCGCCGCCGCCGACCTGGGCATGTGCAGCCTGCCGCCGCTGGACGTCGGGGGCACGCCCGACCAGCGCGCGTCGCAGGGTGCTGCGTGTGCTGCGCCGGCGCCCGAGCCGCGCGCTGCATCGCCCAGCGAGCAGGCGCAGCCGAGCGCGTGGGCTGAGGACCAGGCGAGCGGCGGCGGCGCGCGGTCAGAGGGGCTCGCGCCCATCAGGACAGCATCTGGCCGTGGCAACGCGCACGCCCCGCCGCCCTGCGAAAGCCCCGGCTGGGGTTCGCCCGCCGCGCCGGGGCGGCTGGCCGGGGGCGCGCGGGCCCTGGCGCAGGGACCGTGCGCGCCGGCGCTGCTCGGCAGCCCCGCCTGCCTGCTCTTGGAGGCCGCAGGCAGCGAGGGCGAGGGTAACGGCGGCGCTGGCGCCAGTGCCGCCCGCCTGTCCCTGAGCGTGGGGAGCGTGTCTGGGCTGCTGAATGCGGCGCATCTGCGCGCCCTGGTGCGCGCCCTGCCGCGCCTCTGCCCGATGCGCACCGGCGCGCGTGCGAGTATTTTTCGCGGGGCGCTCACGTAGCACAAGGACGGCTCGGGCTTGCCGAGCGCTTAACTACGGAGCGCGGCTGCTCTGGCTGCCGCCTGCATCGTCCTCAGCGCACCCGTCTGCTCAAGGCTCAGGCTGTGTCTGGCATGGTGCGTGAGCGCAGTAAGCTGTGCTTTGCAGTGACAGAGTTCGGCACGTCCAGTGCAGCGCACACGCTGCGCCGCAGTGCTCCATACGGTTGGCCGGTCTCAGGAGCATGGCGCCTGGCGCCGCAGGCCACGCTGGCGACAGCCGCGGGCGCGGGCCCCGCGCTGCCGCCGCTGCCGGCCTTCCCGCCGGCCGCGCTGCCGCAGCCGGCGGCGCTGCGCATCGCGGTCAGCGTCGCCAGCCTGTCGGGCCAGGTGGCGCCGGGGGGGCGGCCAGGCCCGGGGCCGGCGCCGGGGGCCGCGGCGCCGCCCGCCACGGAGCGCGAGGCGGGTCATCAGGCGCCGGGCCCGTGCCTGGAGCCGGGCGGCGTGGCCGCCTGGGCGCTGGGGGCGGTGCTGGAGTGCGAGCTGCGCTCGGCATGGGCGCGCCCCAGGCGCTCATGCGCTCGGCCACGGCCATGCGCGCAGACGCGCCGCCGCGGCACCCGCGCCCCTGCACGAGTGCTGGCGTGAGCTGTCGACTGTGGGGAGCCCTGCCGCCTGGGCGCACTGCCGCTGCTTGTCGTGCTGTGATGCTTGCGGTGTGCTGCCGGCGCGCTCGGGCGGCGGCGCGCTGCCGCGTGCCAGAGGCGGGAGCCAGGACGCAGGTGCTGCGCAGGCCGCCGACACGCGGCGGGACGCGCGCGGCTTCCTGCTGGGCCAGCCGCGCTCGTCGGCGCGCCTGCAGCTGGCCCTGGAGTCTGCCACGCTGTGCACGCTGGCGCCGGCGGGCGCCCCGGCCGCGCCGGAGATGCACTGGCTCGCGCGGTGCGTGATGCTGGGGCGGTGCAGGCAGACTGCATGCGGGCAAAAGTGAGAGGTGGGTGCGTGGCATGGGCGCACAGCACGCATGCCCATGGTCTGATGCGACCCGGGACTGTGTCAGGGTGTGCCGCGAGCGGAGCGTACCAGCCGAGGCGGCGCCCGCGGCCGGGGCGCTGGCCTGCACAGCGCGGGTGCAGAGCGGCGACGGCGGCTCCACTACGGATGCAGCCCTCGAGGCGCGCTGCCCGCACCATGATATATCGCGCTGGTCACTGCCCATCAGCTGCGCAGCGCCTGCCTGACACTGACACAGCGCCGGCATGCTCGCCTTGAATGAGAGCCATGTCGCTCGCCCGCTGGCATCCCACCACTGGGGAGCCGCGCACTTCATATATGCGCGCGCGTGCCAGGTGGGCCTGCTGGCAGTGCGGGTGACGCCGCAGGGCCTGGCCGCGGCGGGCGCGCTCGCGGCGGCTACAGGGGGCGGTAGCGCGCCTGGTGCGCCGCAAGAGCTGCTGCTCGCCCTCATGCGCGCTCGCTGCACGGTCGCGGAGCACGCCATGATTGCCTGGCAGCATGGCGGGTCTTGGTTCGCGGGGTGCGGGGTGTGGAGCTCTGTCCGATGGTGCCGTCACAGGAGTCTGGGTTCTGCACACAGCCTGCATGGGCAGCAACTCGAGGACAGCGATGTTCATGCTGGCACCTTGCCAACTTATCCTTACCAGCACGACAAGCGAGCCGCGCCGGCACCGCAGACTGGCGCAGGCGGCAACTCAGCGCGCGCCCCGCTGCAGGGCCACGCCCGCCGGCCGCGCCGCGGCCGCGGGGCAGCGCGGCGCCGCGCGTACGGGCGGTGCTGCGGCGCTTGCAGGCCACGCTGCTGCCTGCGGCGCCCGCGGCTGCGGACGAGAGCGGCGAGGGCTGCGAGCCCGCCTCGTGCAGTGCGAGCGGCGCGCCTGCCGCGCGCGCAGTGGCGGAAGCGAGTGATGTCGCGCTCCTGGTGTGTCGGGGCGCCGGCAGCATGCGCACTTGCGCTGAGGGGCGAGGCGCCCGGCGCCCTTCATGTAAAGTCAGGTTTGGCAACGCAGTTGCCCTCACTGTGTCAAAGATCAGTCTGGGGTGATGTCCAACCAGCGGCCGCGTCAGACCTGGGCAACACTGCAGAGCGCAAGCAGGCGCTGCCCGCCAAGCGGAGACGACATAAAAGCTGCGGGTGCAGGTGGGCGCGGCGGTGGAGGCGGACGCGGCGCCGTGGCTGCGCGAGGGCGCGCCAATGGCGCTGCAGGCCGACGCGTCTGCGGTCTCCGCGACCCTCCGCCTGCATGGCACAGGCGCGGAGGGCGCTCGGCATCGGGCCGTTCTGCTTATAGACAGCATACGAGGCTCTGCTTGTGCCTGTGGCACTCCGGGCATGTGCCCATGCAGTGCTGCTGTAGGCAAGCGCATGGCTGGTGCCAGACATTCACCGCTAGCTCATGACGGACCATGCCCATGTCCTGTGTCGCGAGCGTGCTTTGTCCCATGCTGCCTGCGATCAACAGCTGGACCCCTCAGACCTCCCTGAGAGACGGCATTGGAACGCTGTGCTGTGCTCGCATGCCTGCGCAGAAGCACCCCCAGCTGGCTGATACAGCTTGTGACACTCGTCAGCATGTCGCAGGGTTGCCGTCTCATGGTCTGGCGGTCCTCCGGCCCTGCGACGCCAGCATCGCTGTGCTGGCGACGAGCCTGCCCGGCAGCAAGCACCCCGTCCTGGCCGTGAGCGTCCGCGCGCCGCTGCTGGCGCTGCAGGCGTCACTGGCAGCGCTCGCAGCCGCGCATGCGCTCGCCACTGCCTATGGCGCCCCGCCCGGGCCCGGCACAGCAGGAGGCAGGCCCACCATGAAGGTCGGGGGCGCACACGGCGGCAGCGGTGCTGGCGAGGCCTTGGGTGGCGGGGCGGGCGACGCCCTACCTCGCGGCGGGAGTGCTGCACGGCAGGTGCCGGGGCGCGGGGAGGCAGCCGGCAGCGGAGGCAGCAGCGGCGGCGCAGATGACGGTCTGACGCTCGAGCAGTTGCTTGCTGGGGACGATCTGCGCTGTGGGCGCTTCCGACTCTCCGAGGCCGCGGGCTCGCCGCCAGGCACGCGGCTTCTGCCAAGTGCCAAAGCTGCGTTTGCCATGGCATGGGAGGTCCGCATGGCAGTGCTGCCAGAGTCACCGCTCACAGTGTCCTGGAGATGTGCTCTCTGCCTACCTTTGCACCTCCCAGAAAGAAGTTACGTTGTGAAAACAGTGCGTACCACTTGTTTTGTGCTGCTCTGTTTCAGTCATGCCCAGCGTTGCAAGCCCCAGCACCCATTTGTCACCGCCCAAGTCTCTTGCAAGGTGCACTGGTATGTAAAGGCACCACGCTTGTATGGCGAGCAAGCTTATCGTTTTGCTTCAGTGTGAGAGGTGTGCAGGCGCGCAGGGCCGCTGCGCGTCAGCTGGGCCGACGCCGCGCCCGAGCCGCCGGTCTGGCCCGGCCCGCGTGGCAGCTGGGTCGCCTGGCGCTTCCCGGAACCGCGCGCAGTCGCCGCGCTGCTCGTCGCCGGGCCGCTCGCGCCGCTGCGGGCTTGCGGCTTCCAGCTGGCGGCCTGGGACGCAGCCATGGGCGGCTTTGTGGACGTCCCGACTTGCCTGCAGGGCTGGCAGGACGCCCGCCCCAGCGCGGGCGAGGCCGCCCAAAGCGGCTGCTTGGCTGTGCTCCCAGCGGCGCAGCGGGCGGCCGAGGTATGGCAACTCGCGTGGGAAGCGCCCAGCGGCGGCGGCCCCGCGGCGCCGGGCCGCCTGGGCGCGGCGCACGTGCTATCGCACCTGGCAGTGAACCCCGTGCCCCGCCGCGCCGGCCCGCCGCTGCCGCCGCCGCCGCCGCCGCTGGCGGCGCCGCTCACGGTGGGCGTGTCCACCAGCGAACTGCGTGCGACGCTGCTGCTGGACGCCGGCGGCCCCAGCCCTGCTGGTAGCGGGGACGCATGTGGTGCGGCAGCCCATGCAGCGCCGCTGGAGGCGGCTGTCCTGCAGCTGCAGGACCTGGAGGCGGCCGCGCACGTGTGGCCGGCGGCCGCCGCCCTGCGCGCGCGCGGCACGCTGAGCCTGCACGTTGGCGACGCCAGCTGCCTGGCCACCCAGCCGCTGCTGGAGCCCTGCGGCATGGCGCTGGACGTGCAGCACTGCTATGCGCCGCAGCCGCCGGGCGCAGGCGATCTGGGGCAGGGCGATCCTGCCCTGCCTGCACAGCAGGCTTTGGTGCGCCCTCGGTCGGGGCCGCTGACGGCTGGGGCCTCCGATTGCTCCTAAGTTGGCGAGCGAGCGTGAGGGATGCAGGGCGCCCATGTGCTGTGCGGACACGCTGTGTCTCTCCTGCCCATGCGTCACCATGACTCGAAACCCTGTCTGACGCCGCTGTGGCGCGCCCAGGGCCTGGGCTGCGCGGCGGACCCCGACGACGCGCCTGTGGCGCGCGCTGCGGCCGCGCTGCCGCTGGCCGCCGGGGCCGGGGCTGAGGCAGGCGCAGGCCGCGGCACGGAGCCCGGAGCCCGTGCGGACGAGGAGGGCTCGCTGCTGCTGCCGCGCGCGCCGCCCGAGCGCCGGGGCACGCGCGTGTCGGCCAGGGCGGGCGCGGGGCCGCTCACGCTGCGCCTGAGCGAGCTGGGCCTGGCGGAGCTGCCGCGCCTGACCGCCCTGGCCGGCGCGCAGCTCGCGCCCGCTCCGCCCGCCGCCCCGCGCGCAGCCGCCAGCACTGAGGCAGCTGCCGCGGAGCCCGCCGCGCTCGCTGGCGCGCCGTTTGTGGTCGAGAACCTGTGCCCCGTGGCGCTGGAGTTTGGGCAGGAGGGCACCGACGAGGCGGTCGCGCTGGCGCCCGGCGCGCGCGCGGCCTACCGCTGGCGCGCGCACCCCGCGCTGCTCCCGCGCGCGGCGCGCCTGCTGCGACTGCGCGGCTGCGCGGGCCAGCGCGCGGCAGCCGCAGGCGCGCGCGCGGGCGGGCCAGCTGCAGCAGCGCCGCCCGGGCCGGAGGAGGCGCCGGCCGGGCCGGAGGGCGCTCCCGCACATGCGGGCTGGAGCGCCGGCTTCGACGCAGCCACGCGGGGTGCGTGCAGCGTGGCCGCCGCATGGCTGGGCGGCCTGTCGGCGCCCGTCGCTGTGACTGTTGCCAAGGTCGGTCAGCAGTGGCGCGTGACGCTGCAGCCGGGCGTGCGGGTCACCAATGCGACGGGCGCCCCGGTGACGCTCCTCCTCTCCGCGCCGCTGGGCGCACCCGCCTCTGCCCAACCGGCGCACGCGCGTAAAATTGCCACGGCTGCACAGAGCGCTGCTGCTGGCAGCAGCGCCGGCGCGCCGGCCGCTGCCGCAGAGGCGCTGCTGGAGCTCGGCTCAGCGCAGGGCGCGGCGGGCGCGGCCTCCTACGACCTGATGGCGTACGAGCGCCGAGCGCCCGGCGCGGCGGCGGCCGCTCCCAGCACGCTCCGGCTGTGGCTGGGCGGCGGCGGCGGCTGGTCGCTGCCGGTCGCGCTGCGCCGCGGCGCCGCCCCGCAAGCGCTGCGCGCGGGCGGGCTGGGCTCTGACGTGCCAGTGCTCCGCCCCGCCGAGCGGCGGGCGCGCCGCGGGGCGGTCGTCTGCGTCCCAGGGGAGGCCCCGCCGGCGGCGGGGCGCGCCGGCGGCGCCGGCGCGCTGGAGCCCGCGGCCGGCAGCGGCCAGCTGGAGCTGCGCCTCATGCCGCCGCTGCTGCTGGCCAACGCGCTGCCCTGCCGGCTGGCCTGGCGCCTGGGCGCGCCGGACGACGGCGCGCGCGTCGCCTGCAGCCCCGCCCCCAGTTTCCCGGCAGACCGGGCTTGTCACCGTGTGGGAGCCTGCATCTGCCGTTGCATGGCCAAGTAGCACCCGAGCGGGTAACTTACATGCTCCCGACATGGGAGGCTTTCGTGCCTGAGCACTGCGCACGGCCTGGCGTGGCTGAGACGCACACCTGCCGTGGCGAAGACGAACCTCCTGTGACACCAGGCGTCACATGCTCACCTGCGCGTCCGCAGGCGCCGAGCAGCTGGAGGGAGTGCTGGGGCCTGGCGACGAGGCTTGCCTCGCAGCGGGCAGCCTGGGCGGCGAGGGGCTCGCGCTGCGGCTGGCCGGCGAGCGCGGCGACCCCGCTTGCTCTCCCGGGCACCCGCCTGCAGAGCCGGCGCCGCTCGCGGGAGCGGCGTGCGCGTCTCACGCGCCTGGCGATGCGCCCGCAGACCCGGCAGCGCGCCCCCAGCGCGACTCCGTGGCGAGGCCCGCCGGCGCATGGGGCGACCCATCCCGCGCGGCCATGACCCAAAGCCCTGAGGGCTGGTCGCAGCCACTTGCGTGGGCAGGGCTGGGCGGCCAGGGCGCGGACGGGCCTGCGCCCGCCGGGGGCGTCTGGTGGGGCGCCGCGAGCGGGGGCGGGCGCGCCCGGCTGCTGCCCACGGCGGGGGAGGCGCGCGCGCTCGAGCTGGTGGGCGCGGGCGGCGCTGCGCTGCGCTGCGTGCTCGTAGCAGAGCCTGCTGCCCCGGCGCGCCTCCGCGCGCGTCCTCCTCCTGCTGTCCATCCCCATCAGTGAGATGGGTTGCTGGATTGGGATCGGGGGGCTCATGCACCACTGCAGAAGATCTGTTTGTTTAGATGCCTGATCCAGGGCCCTCGTGAAGCCCTGTCAGTGTGGCTGAGCATGCTTGGAGATCCACGAGCGGCTCGCGCACCATGACTCGAGCCTGCCAGGTAATCTGATGAAGGGTGTGAGGCTGTTGGCCGGAAGCTCGCAAGCGTGTGAACCCTGGGTGTAGAGGGCACACTCGGTTGAGCGTGCTGCTGACGCGCGGCCGCGTGCGGCGGACAGGGCGCCCTGGTGGCGCGCCTGCGCGTGCTGCCGCTGGCGGTGCTGCACAACCAGACGCCGCTGCCCCTGGCCGTGCGCGCGCACCCGGCGCCGGACGGCCAGACCGCGCAGGGGGCGGTCCGCAGGGTGCCGCCCCGCAGCTCAGCGCCCCTGGACTGGGGCGCCGGCGACCGGCGGCCCCGCCGCGCCGTGCTCGTGGCCTGGGCGGATGCAGCCTTAGAAGCGGCCTCCGGGGGCCCTGCCGACCCTGGCCACGAGGAGGGACGTGGCGGCGGCCTGGAGGAGCTGCGTTCAGAGCCGTTTGCGCTGGAGCGCAATGCGCCGCCGCTGCTGCTCACGCTCCGAGGCCCCGCGATTGCTGGTATGCTCAGAGCCGCTCGTTTGGGGCGGCGAGCAGCATGAGGGCACCGTGAGTGAGTAGGCTTGAAGGCATGCTTGCTCAAGCACACAAAGGGCGAGCTGCAGCCCGGCAGAGTGTGCACGTGCTGCTGTCTCTATATGCGAGCGCGAGACGAGCGCAAGCCGAGCGCGAGCCAAGCGAGCATGCACGCTGCGTGTATCACAACGAGCGGCGCATGCAGCGGCGCACATCATCTGCTCACACCTGCTTTGGAATCAACGCGTGTAATGCGGGGTCTGTGCCCCCCGCCGCAGGCGTGCGCGGTGTCGTGGCATACATCTCGCTGCGCGTCGACCTGGCCTCCAGCGGCGGCGCCACGGGCGCCCCGCAGCACAGCTCCGTCATCCTCACCGCCGCGCCCGCGCTGCATGTCTCCAACCTGTCGCCCTGGCCGCTGCGCCTGCACGCCATCAGCACGCCTCCGCCCGGAAGCCGCCCTGAGCCCAGCCCGGACCCGGCCGCGGAGCGCGTCGCGGCGCCGCGCGCCACGCTCGCGCTGCCCGTGCTGTGGGCCGGTGGGGCGGGCGCGGCCCCTGCTGTGCTGGTCAGCCTGGCTGCGCCCGGGGTGGCCGGCGGCGCAGAGCACGCGAGCGCGGCCGCGGCAGTGACGGCGCAGGCAGATGGTGCGGCAGCGGACGGGGGCGGGCCCGCGGGGGACCGCGCGCCTGCGACATGCGTGCCCCTGCTGGGCGCCTGCGCATGGGCCGGCCGCCGCCGCCGGCTGCACCTGGCCGCGGGCCCCGGCCCGTGTCCTGCTGCCGCTGGCGGCGCCGCGGGTGCGGCGCCGGGCGCGCCGGCGGAGGCTGAGCGGGCGTGCGGAGCCGTGATGGTCACGTACCGGCTCCTGATACCGCCGGGGCGCGCGCACCTGGTGCTCTTCCGCGACGCGCAGCCGCCGCTGGTGCTGCGCAACCTGTGCGCCGGCGCCCTGGAGGCGCGCGGGCCCCCCGCACGGGCCGGCGGCAGCGCAGGAGTATCTTCTGGCCATCTCGCCGCGTCGAGCCCACTGGCCGTCTCAGCTCATGAGTGCCATAGTGCAGACTGGGGCCGCAGGGCTGCCGCCGTTGCAGCGCACAGGAGCGATGACAAGGCAGCAAGGCCGACAGCACGTCATGCTGTCTGTGCAGGTGGGCGTGGTTTTGCCATCCGCCTCGGAAGCAGCTGGGCTTCGCTATGCGGCCGCGCCCGCGCAGCTCTTCACGGTCGAGCCGGCTGGCGCCCTGGAGTGCGAGCTGCCGCGCGGCCGCGCCGGTGGCCATGGCGCACCGGGCGGCGGCGGCGCGGCCGCGGACGCTACGGCCAGCGAGGGCTTGGACGAGGGTTTGGATGAGGAGGAGGAGGAGGCGCTGGTGGAGCAGCTGACCGCGCGCGAGCCCGACCCGGCCCCGCCGCCACCTGTGCTGCGGCTGCGCGCTGCCTCGCGCCGCCCATTTCCTGGGGGCGCAAAGGCCCCGATCCCCGGGGCACGCCAGATGGTGCCGCGGCCGCACGCGATCGGCGAGGCAGGGGACGCTGGCAGCCCTCGCGATGGCACGGCGGAGGGCGCGGGCGGCGGCGGGTGGTCGGACCCTTTTGCCCTGCAGCCAGGGTCTGCGACCCTGGACGGCGGGCGGCTGCGCGTGCGCGTGTCGCAGCGCTGCGCCACGGTGCATGTCGAGGTGGCCCCGAGCGGCGACAGCCCGCCTGACCCAGGGACACAGGCGTCCGGTGGCAGCGCGCGAGCGCTGGACCACGGGGCGGCGACCGCCGCGTGCGCCGCCAGCGGAGCAGGTGGCATGGCGGGCCCGGGCGGCAGCGCCGCCGCAGGCATGCCGCTCGAGGTCCAGCTGGCTGTGGACTGCCTGCAGGCGCGCGCGGCTGCTCAGCTTGCACGCCCGACGACCTGCACGTTCCTGCCTTCAGAGCATCTTACAGTCTCCCAGAGCTGGGGAGATGGCAGCACTTGCTGTATCGCGCCGCGCCGTCGCCCCAGCTGCCGTGGGCTGGATGGACGGCCCACGTGCCGCGCCAAATCAGCGTTGTCGGTGCTGAGAGGCAGCGCCCACGCCCCTGATCCCTCTGCCGCAGTGCTGCGCAGTGCATGCTCGACTTGCTGGATGGGCTGCATGTGTACCTAGGAGGGTTTGATTGGCTACTGCTTGTCTGGCCCATGCGCCCGTGACATGTCTCCATCCGCAAGGCTCCAACCAAGCAGCATGGGCCGCAGGTGAGCCTCTGGGACGACGAGCGGCGGCGGCTGGTCGGGCCCGCGCGCGCGGCTGACGAGCGCGCCGGGCCCGCGTCCGCGCCTGAGCCCCAGGAGGTCTGCCTGGTTACGCTGGACGGCCTGCGCGTGGGTGCGGCGCTGCGCGACGAGCCGGTCGGTGCGTGCCCCGCCGGGAGCGGGCCCGCTCCAGCCAGGACCTACCCGTGATACCCTCAGCAGAAGATGTCCTTGGAGCATCGCATGCGCTCCCTGCGCAGTGCTTCACACTCAGGACTCAACCTGCGCGCCGTCCTGTAACGGCCTGGGACAAGCTTGCGCTGCTGCCCGGAGCTGTATCTGTCGGCCGTCGCGGCTGCGGCTCTCGGCGCCCTGCCGTCAACCGCGCGGCTCTGTTGTGCGAATCTCTTCTTGGCCTCTGTCATGGTGAGTGCACTGTGCACTCACACCAGACCCGGCGGGCAGGCGGCAGCGGGCAGGCGGCGCGCGCGTTGGCGCTGCGCTGCGGCGCGGCGGGCCTGCAGGCAGATGTGTTCCTGCCAGGCGGCGCCGCCGTGGTGCCCTGCGCGGTAGAGGCGCCCGGGCGCCTTGCGCGCGCGCGCGGCCGCGCGCCAGAGTGCCCCCTGCTGGTCGACCTGGAGGTGCGGGGAGACAAGCGTCGCGCCGCCCACAGCGTGAACGCAGCCTGGCAGTTGCTGCGGCACTCGGCAGCTATGCAGCCTGCAAGATGTAGACGTTGCCCAGCACTACAAAGCCGAGCCTGTGAACTGTCAAACTTTGTTGCATGTCGATGAGTGCGCCTGTGAAGTTAATGTGTTTGTTGAATATTGGCGGTGTGCAAGCGGTGTTGGACAGGCTTGCCGCCCTCTCAGCAGGCACGCATCAACGCGGACAATGTGGCTCCGCCTTGCTGGAGCTGCGCCTTGGGGCGCAGGTGGTGTCCGCACGGGCGCCGGGCGAGGCGGCCAACCTGGCCAACACGTGGCTGCGGCGCCTGCGCGCGCGCGCGCCGCCGCTCGCGCTCGCGCTCGATGA
>JAABUX010003633.1_pt1 | contig 20265 bp, 13 predicted proteins | sample 5561851 | NCBI WGS metagenome assembly JAABUX01 (sample SAMN10711883, study PRJNA513361) | rock metagenome | isolation source: Antarctica rocks | place: Antarctica: Victoria Land, Richard Nunatak red sandstone | collected 2016-01-03 | reverse complement strand
CTCGATGAGGAGGGGGATCGTCTCGGGGGAGGGCCGCATCTCCGTCGCTCCTGAGGTTCCTGGTGCGAAGCTCACAAGATACAGGACGGTTTTCTCCGTTCAAGTCCCTTAGGAACGTCCTGAGCGGTGCGGTGCTCCGCATCGATTTGGCACGGAGGACGGCCCCCTGCCAGGAGTTGAGCCAGAATTCGGCCAGCTCGCGGGCGTCGAGATCGGGATCGATCTCGCCGGCCAGACGGGCCTGACCAAGGCACTCGGCATACCGATCGACCCAACTTTCGAAGATTTCTTCAAGCCGGGCCCGGAAGACCTCGTTCTGATCGGCCATCTCCTGGCTCAGGTTGCCGACGAGGCACCCCTTGCGGCAGTGGTCCGACTCCAGCTTCGCGAGGACCGACTCGAAGCAGCGCCGGAGTCGTTCCAGGGGCGGCACCGAGGCGTCGCCCAAGGTCTGGTCCAGGTGCGCTTCGTGGCATTCGGCGAACCGATTGAGCACCTTCAGGCCGAAGTCTTCCTTGCTCTCGAAGTAGTAATAGAACGAGCCCTTGGGCACCTTCGCCGCCTGGAGGATCGACTCGATCCCGGCGTTGTTGTAGCCCTTCTCCAGGAACGTCCGCTTGTCGGCTTCGAGGAGCAGGTCCCTCGTCTTTTCCTTGCTCATGATCCGTCCGCCCCCGGGGCAAGGATCGACCCGACACCGCAGATCGCGTCCCGTCCCACCCCTGCATATTAGACCGGTCGTCTAGTAATTTCAAGGCCCCCCTATCGATAATTGATACTCGGCATCATTTTTCCCAATTCGCGGACGACGGGATCTGGACAGCGGCGCCGGGCGGCGGGTTCGGAGCCGGGCGACGACCACGCCTCGACCTCGGGCCTTCACCCCTCCGTCGCCCGTTTGAGGGCGTCGAGTCGTCGACCGGTCTCGCGGGCGAGGATCAAGCCCAGGGGCCGGGAGAAGAAGCCGGGCCGGGCGGTCAGGTTGTCAGTCAAGGTCACTCGCGTCCGGCCCGGGCCCGGGCGGTCGAACCTCCACGATCCGGCGAACGACCGGAAGAACCAGGGTCCCCGAGTCATCTCGACGGCGCAAACCTCGGGCGGATTGAAGCTGACGTAGCGGGTCTCCATGCCGACCCCGTTGCGGGCCACGCACCAGGCCCGGGCCCCGAGCCCCGCCCTCTCGGCCCCGCCGACCAATCTCGCCTCCTTGAGGAAGGGGTCCCAGTCGAGCCGTCGCGCGTAGTCCTGGCTCAGGTTGAAGAGGGCCTCGGGCTCGGCGGCGACCTCCACCGACCGGCGGAACATCATCGACTTCCCCTTTCCGGTACGGACCCGGCCGGGCTCAGCCCTCCGATTCGCGGGGGACGATGTCCAGGGCAAGCTTCCCGTCCCGGCGGAGGACGTCGAGCCCGGCGCGGACGCCGACGCGGTCTTCGGTGAGGAGCCGGTGGAGGTCGTCGAGGCCGGCGACGGGCCGGCCGTCGAAGCCGACGACGACGTCGCCTTCTTCGAGGCCCGCGACCTCGGCGGGCCCGCCCGGCTCGACGGCCATGATCAGGACGCCGGAGTTGACGTCGAGGTCATGGCGGTCGACGACCCGCCGGGGCAAGGGGGCGGTCTGCACCGCCACGCCGATCCGGCTCCGGCGGACCCGGCCGTCGCGGATCAGGCGGCCGGCGACGAACTTGGCCGTGTTGATCGCGATCGCGAAGCAGATCCCCTGCGCCGAGGGGATGATCGCCGTGTTGACGCCGACGACCTCGCCCCGCGACGTGACCAGCGGGCCGCCGGAGTTGCCCGGGTTGAGCGCGGCGTCGGTCTGGAGGACGTCGTCGATCAGCCGGCCCGACTGCGACCGGAGCGACCGGCCCAGGGCGCCGACGACCCCGGCGGTGACCGTGACCTGGAACCCGTAGGGGTGGCCGATCGCGATGGCGAGCTGGCCGACCCGGACCGACTTGGAGTCGCCCAGGGTCGCCGGGACGAGCCCCCCGGCCCGGACCCGGACGACGGCGATGTCGGTCTCGGGATCGTCGCCGATCAGGTCGGCGGGGTGTCGGCCGCCGTCGGCGAGGGTGACCTCGACCCGGTCGGCGTCGTGGACGACGTGGCTGTTGGTCAGGATGTAGCCGTTCGAGGTGAAGACGAACCCCGAGCCGGTCCCGCGCCCCTCGCGGCCCCGGCGGCCGTCGCCGGCCTTGGCCCGGTGGAAGCTCTCGATGTGGACGACGGACGGGCTGACCTTCTCGGCGGCCCGGATGACCGCGTTCGAGTAGGCGTCCAGCAGCTCGCCGTCGTCCAGGGCGACCGGCGGCGGGACGACCCCGGCCTCGCCGACCTCGTCGCCCCGGGCCGCGGCCCATTCCAACGTCTCGATGCTCATGGCGATCTCTCCAATTCGGCCCGGAGGGAACTCTAGGGCCGATGCCCCGCCCCGACAAGTGGCCATGCCACGAGGGTGGCCGGCCCTCGCCGGTGCCCCGATCCACGTTTCGGCATTTGGATTGCGTCCGAATCGGTCTGACAGGACGCGCCCCCCGGGGCGACGCCCGGGCCCGACCGGCCTCGCCGGCGCCCCACCACGACGAACGAGGATCGCACCATGCCCTTCATGCCCTTCCAGATCCTAGGGATCTGGCTCCGCGGCCTGCTCTCGATCGCGATCCTGGCCGGCGGGATCTACCTCCTGACGCGGTGGTACGACGACGCCCACGTCACCGAGCCCGCCGCCCCGGCCGCCCCGGCCGCCCCGGCGGCGACCGACGCCCCGCCCCGCGCGGCCGCGCCGGACCTCGATCGGCAGCCACCCGCGGCCGTCCCGACTCGCCGGGTCTTCCGGTTCGCGCCGGCCTGGGACCGGACCACGGCCCTGCTGGCGGGCGGCCTGGCCCTGCTGACCTGGGCGTTCGCGGGGAGCCTGATCGGGCGGGGCCTCACCATGCTGACGCTGCGGTCGGGCTCGGCCTCGCCGGCGAATCCGGCCTCGCCGGCGAATCCGGCCGCCGCCCGGGGACGTGATGGGGCGGGGGCGGCGACGGAGCCCGACGAGGACCCGGAGGCGCTCCGGACCGGCGAGGTCCACACGATCAACCGGCCCGACGGGAGCGTGCTCCGGGTCGAGTGCTACGGCCCGGCCGACGCCCCGCCGATCGTCCTGACGCACGGCTGGGGGTCCGACAGCACGGAATGGTTCTACCTCAAGAGGCACCTCGCCGGCCGGTTCCGCCTGATCGCCTGGGACGAGCCGGGACTGGGGCTCTCGAAGAAGCCGGACAACAACGATTATCGCCTGGAGAAGATGGCGGCCGACCTGGAGGCCGTGCTCGCCTTCGCCGGCGACCGGCCGGCCGTGCTCCTGGGGCACAGCATCGGCGGGATGATCATCCTCACCTTCTGCAAACTCTTCCCCGAGGCCCTGGGCCGGCGGGTCTCGGGGCTGATCCTGGTGCACACGAGCTACACCAACCCGGTCCGGACCACCGAGATGGCCTGGCTCTACAACCCGCTCGAGAAGCCGGTGCTCGTCCCCCTGCTCCACCTGACGATCGCCCTCTGGCCGCTCGTCTGGCTGATGAACGGGATGAGCTACCTCAACGGCTCGGCGCAGCGGTCGACGCACAAGTCGTCGTTCGGCGGGACCGAGACCCGGGGCCAGCTCGACTTCGTCGCCCGGGCCATCCCCAAGGCCCGGCCGGACGTCCTGGCCCGGGGGATGTTCGGGATGCTGGCCTACGACGCCACGGCCGTCCTGCCGGCGATCGGCGTCCCCACGCTTGTCGTCATCGGCGACCAAGACAGCACGACCGTGCCCGAGGCCGGCCGGTTCATCGCCCGGGAAATCCCCGGGGGCGAGCTGGCCACGCTCGCCCCGGCCAAGCACATGGGGCTGATCGAGCACCACGGCCGGTTCAACCAGCTTGTCGCCGGGTTCGTCGACGCCCGCCGGGCCTCCGCCGGCACGGCGACCCGCTGAGGGACCGTCAGCGCGGGGGCGTCCCGAACGACCCGGTCCCGGGCCGGGGCTGGCCCGGGACCTGGATCACGCCCTCGTAGCCGCGGATATAGCGGTAGTCCGGCGTGGTCCGGCCCAGGACCGCCCGCTCGGTGATCGCGTTCTGGACGCCGAGCGGCGACAGGCCGAGGCTGAAGTAAGGGTTGGGGCCGCCGATCCCCGGATAGCCCAGCCCGGACAGCCCCGTCCCGATGAAGTCGGGCACGACCTGCCGGTAGATGTTGCCCGGATAGGCGGAACCCAGGCCGAGGCCGCCGTAGCCGACGCCGCCGAAGCCGATCCCACCATAACCCCCGCCGTACCCGAGGCCGCCGAGACCCAGGCCGCCGTAACCGAGGCCACCGAAGCCTCCGCCATAACCGAGGCCGCCGCCGTAGCCGCCGAAGCCCCCGCCGTAGCCACCAAATCCGCCGTAGCCCATGCCTCCATAGCCGCCGAATCCGCCGTATCCCATGCCGCCGTAGCCGAACTGGGCCGGGGCCGGGCTGGCCTGGGCGACGAGGGCCGCCAGGGCCAGGGCGAGGGTCCTGGCCGCCCACCGGATGCTCTCGCGAAGCGGATTGTCCATGACGATGCTCCCTCCCGGGGTCCGGCCGGTCCCGGAGGTCGGCGACGCGGCTTGGCCGCCCGGCCCCGGCCCTTCTTCCTCGGGCCCTCCGCGATCATTATAGGCGGGCGTGGGCGGGCGGTCGGCGGATCAGGCCCCCGCCGCGTCGGCGCGGCCCGGATCGCGGCGGGCGAGCAGGCCGAGGAGGTTGTCGTAGTCGACGGGCTTGACCAGGTGATGGTCGAAGCCCGCCTCGCGGGAGCGGCGGCGGGAGTGCTCCTCGCCGTAGCCGGTGATGGCGATGATGGTGGCGCCGGCCAGCCCTTCCTCGCGGCGGAGCCGCTCGGCGACCTGGTAGCCGTCCATCCCGGGCAGGCCGATGTCGAGCAGGATGACCTCGGGGCGGTGGAGCCGGGCCGCGGAGATCGCCTCGCGGCCGTCGTGGGCCGAGCGGACCTCGTAGCCCGACATCCGGAGCAGGTCGGCCAGCGCCAGCGCCGAGGCGAGGTTGTCGTCGACGATGAGGACGCGCGAGCCGGGCCGGGCGAGCTCGGGGACCTCGGGGCGGGCGGACGGCCGGTCGTCGACGGGCGGGGCGTCGCCGGGGGGAATCCGGACGGTGAACTCGCTGCCGCGGCCGGGCCCCGCGCTGGTCGCGTCGATCGAGCCGCCGTGCAGCTCGACGAGCCGGCGGGCGATCGTCAGGCCGATCCCCAGCCCGCCCTCCGAGCGGTCGAGCGAGCGGTCGACCTGGGCGAAGAGGTCGAAGACCCGGGGGAGCATCTCCGGCCCGATCCCGACCCCGTCGTCTCGGACCCGGACGGCCAGCTCGTCCCCCTCGCGGGCGGCGGTCAGGCTGATCCGGCCCCCGGCCCCGGTGTACTTCGCGGCGTTGGCCAGGAGGTTGACGAAGACCTGCTCGAGCCGGGTGCCGTCGGCCAGGATCGGCAGCGGGCCCGGCCCGAGGTCGACGGTCAGCGCGTGCCCCTTCTCCTCGATCGCCGGCCGGGAGGTCTCCACGGCGCGGGCGATGACCCCGGCCAGGTCGAGCGGCTCGGGCTGCAAGCGGATTTTGCCCCGGGTGATCCGCGAGACGTCGAGGAGGTCGTCGACGAGCCGGGCGAGGTGGCGGACCTGGTTGGCGATGACGTCGCGGGTCCATTCCAGCCGGTCCTGGGGCACGTCGGGCCGGCGGGCCAGCTGCGCCGCGTTGTGGATCGCCGAGAGCGGGTTGCGGAGCTCGTGGGCGAGCATGGCGAGGAACTCGTCCTTGCGGCGGTCGGCCTCGCGGAGCGCCTCCTCGGCCCGCTTCCGCTCGGTCATGTCGCGGAGGACCTTGGTGAAGCCGCGGAGCCGGTCCCCCTCGTCGAGCAGGGGCGTGACCAGGCCGCTGCCCCAGAACCGCGACCCGTCCTTGCGGACGTGCCAGCGCTCGTCGTCGGCAACGCCCCGGCGGCCGGCCCGCTCCAGCTCGCGGCGGGGGACGCCGTCGCGGACGTCCTCGGGGGTGTAGATCATGGCGGCGGGCCGGCCGAGGAGCTCCTCCTCGCGGTAGCCGAGGACCCGGAGGGCGCCGGCGTTGGAGCTGGTGACCAGGCCGTCGACGTCCATCGTCAGGATCGCGTAGTCGCGGACGCTGTCGAGGGTCAGCCGGTGCATCCGCGCCCCCTCGCGGAGCGCGGCCTCGGCCTTGCGGCGGTCGACCCGCTCGCGGGCCTCGGTCAGGGCCCGGCGGACGGCCGGGACGAGCCGGTCGAGCCGGTGCTTGAGCACGTAGTCGGTCGCCCCCTGCTTGAGGGTCTCGATCGCGACCTCCGCGCCGAGGGCCCCCGAGACGAACAGGAACGGCGTGTCCGGCGCCGTCGACCGGGCCATCTCCAGGGCGGACAGGCCGTCGAAGCCGGGCAGCGAGTAGTCGGCCAGGATCAGGTCGAACCGGCGGGCCCCGAGGGCCTCGCGGTAGTCGGCCGAGCCGACGGCGCGGTGGACGGCGAGCCGGAGCCCGTCCCTGGTCAGCCGTGCCTGGATCAGCTCGGCGTCGAGGGCGTCGTCTTCGAGGTGCAGGAGTTGGATCCGGGTCACGTTCGAGGGCCCTCGCCCGATCGGCCTGGCGGGGTTCCGGTCCGCCCGATTTGCCCCCCCTCGTCCCGTGCCGCGGTGATCGTACTGTCGATTTCCGTGCCGTTCCGTCAGCGGCGCGGCTTGAAGCTGCCCGGCGGCGGCTCGTTGAGCAGGGCCCAGAAGACGCCCAGCTCCTGGATCGCCTCCATGAATTCGCGGAAGCTGACCGGCTTGACGACGTAGGCGTTGACGCCGAGCTTGTAGCCCCGGAGCAGGTCCTTCTCCTCGCGGGAGGAGGTGAGGATGACCACCGGGACCGCCTGGAGCCGCTCGTCGCCCTTGATCTGCTCGAGGACTTGCAGGCCGTCGACCTTGGGCAGCTTCAGGTCGAGCAGGACGACCGCGGGGTTGCCCCGGGGGCGGTCGCGATACTCCCCCTCGCACCGGAGGTAGTCCAGCGCCTCGCCCCCGTCGCGGGCGATGACCACGTCGTTGGCGAGCTGGCTCTTGCCCAGGGCCACCAGCGAGAGTTCGATGTCCTTCGGGTTGTCCTCGACCAGCAAGATCGGGACGACGGCGTTGCGCAGCTCGGCGGCGGCCTCGACCTCGCTTGGGCCTCCAGGGGGCCGAGGTGAGCCGGACGGTCTCCTCCCAGGCCTCGAACGACTTGCGGGGGTGGATCCGGCCGTCGTGCTCGGCCTCGGCCGGCTTGCTCGGGTCGCCGCCCCAGGCGACCGTCCGGACCACCTCGGGGCGGAACCAGAGGATGTAGCCGCGGTGGAGCTTGGAGATGGCGATGGCCAGCAGGCCGCTGGCCTCGTCCCTGCAATCGCCGGCGGCCGGGCAGGCGGCCGGCAGCGACTCGGTGGCGAAGACGTCGTCGCGGGCCTCGCGGCCCAGCCAGTCGGCGATCCGGCCGACCTGCTCCTCGGCGGGCGTGGAGCCGACCAGCGTGCATCGGCCGTCGTGGACGATCGCGGCGCCGCCGGCCTCGACGAGGTCGAGCAGGACGTCGGACTGGCGGACGAGCCCCTCGACGAAGTCGTCCCGCTCCGTCATCCCCGCCAGGAGCCGGGCCTGCGCGGCCTTGCGGCCGATCCGGTGCTCGAACTCGGCCCGCCGGGCCTTCGCGGCGACCTGGAGCGAGAGCATCTGGCCCACCAGGTCGCACGCCGTCCGGACGTCGAAGGGGACGAGGTGGGGCGCCCGGTTGTGGCAGGAGATCAGCCCCCAGAGCCGCCCCTCCTCCAGGATCGAGGCCGACATCGACGACCCCGTCCCCATGTTGACCATGGACTCGACGTGGGCCGGCGAGACGCCCCGGAGCGCGGCGAAGCCCAGGTCGAGCGGCCGGCCGGTCGCCGGGTTGAGCGCCGGGACGAGCGGGACCGGGGCGTATCCCGAGTCGGGGATCAGCCGCAGGCGGTTGGCCCGATACAGGGCGCGGGCCTGCGCGGGGATGTCGGACTCGGGGAACCGCAGGCCGAGGTAGGAGGGGAGGACGTCGTTGCGGTCCTCCGCGATCACCGTGCCGTCCCACCCCTCGTCGAAGCGGTAGACCAGGACGCGGTCGACCCCGGTGATCCGCCGGACCTCGACGGCGGCGAGCCGGCAGGCCGCGACGACGTCGGCCGCCTCGTCGAGCCGGGCCAGGAAGTTGCGGACCATCGGGTAGAGGTCGCGGAACAGGGTGCCCCCGCCCGGCCTGGCCGGCTCCAGCTCCAGGACCGGCACGCCCCCGGAGCGATGCACGATCGCGTCGAACGCCCGCCCGCCGCCGTCATCGACCCGCGACGTGCCGAGGTAGAGCGGGTGATCCTCCAGCGACGGGTTGCCCATCGCCCGCCGCAGGTCCCGATCCAGGTCGTCGCCCAGGATCTGCGGCGACGGTCCGGCCGAGCACATCCTCGACGGCGACGCCGAGCATCTCGCGGGCGTTCCGGCTGGCCTGGTCCACCCGGAGGTCGGGCTCGCATAGCGCCAGGAGCATCCCGTGGGGCTGGATGTTGCCGGGGGTCCGGATCGGCTCCCGGTCGCAGGCCGAGAGGTCGATCGCGCCCGGTCCACCCCCCGCGTCCGAAGCCATTGGCGAGCACCCCTCCCCCGGATGGGCCGGCGGCGATCGGCGGGCGGGGCCGGTCGTCCCCGGGGTTGACTTCGGCCGCCCCGCCGCGGAGAGGGCCCCGCCGAGAAGGACTATATACTTACGAGGGGCCGGCCCGACCTGTCAAGCCGGCACCCGTCTCCCGGGGCCGCCGGCGCCGCGCCCGTTGGCCGGGGATTTGCACGCCCGGGTCGATCCCGGGTAATCTGAGTCGACCGCCCGGAGGGCTTCGCGACGCGATGAGCAACCCCGCACCGTCCGAGTCCGGCCTCGCCGGCCTCCGCGTGGCCAGCTTCGAGGCCCGGATGGCCGGGCCGATGGCCGACCTGATCCGCAAGCATGGCGGCGAGCCCGTCGAGGCCCCCGCGCTCCGCGAGATCCCGATCGGCGACAATCCCCAAGCCATCGCCTTCGCCGATCGCCTGGTCGCCGACGGGTTCGACCTCGTCGTCTTCCTGACCGGGGTCGGGACCCGCTACCTGGCCCAGGAGATCGAGACCAAGTACCCCCGCGAGCAGTGGGTCGCCGCGCTGAGGCGGGCCAAGGTCGCCATCCGCGGGCCCAAGCCGCTGGCACCGCTGCGCGAGCTGGGGGCACGGGTCGACCTCCAGGCCCCCGAGCCCAACACCTGGCGCGACCTCCTGGCCGCGCTCGACGCCAAGCTGCCCGTCGCCGGGCTCCGGGTCGCGGTCCAGGAGTACGGCAAGCCCAGCCCCGAGCTGACCGAGGGGCTGGAGCAACGCGGCGCGACCGTCAGCCGGGTGCCGGTCTACCGATGGGCCCTGCCCGACGACGTCGGGCCGCTCCGCCGCGCGATCGGCGAGGTCGCCGGGGGCCGGATCGGCGCCGTGGTCTTCACCTCGGCCCAGCAGGTCGTCCACCTCCTCGAAGTGGCCGCGACCGAGGGCCGAGAGGCCGACCTCCGCGCCGCCCTGGCCCGCTCGGTCGTCGTCGGCTCCGTCGGCCCGACCACCACCGAAGCCCTCCGGGCCCACGGCCTGCCCGTCGACATCGAGCCCGACCACCCCAAGATGGGCCACCTGATCCTGGCCCTGGCCGCCCGCTGGCGGGCCGTCGCCAAGGGGTGATTGCCGGTCCCGATCCGGACGGAGGCGGGGCGTGGGGGAAACTTTGCTCCGATGTCCACTTATGTGACCCAAGCTTCCGGTCGGGATCTTGAAACGATTCCTCAACCCCTGTCCACATCAATGTTTGAAGTCAGGGCGAAGCGGGAATGACATCAACTCCTCCTCAAAATCGCTTCCAGGTCGAATGCCGGCGAGAATTGCCAGTACCGGCCCGATCGACGCTTCGTCAGGAGTTTCCTCCGGACCAAGGCCATGAGATCTTGGCGGGCGGTCTCATAGGAAATGACATGACTTCCCTTGTGGGACTCGACGGTATAGACGAACCCCGGATGACGGAGGGCATGGTTCACGAGATCTCTTTGCCTGTGGTTGAGATAGGTGAGCCCCCTGAGTTCCGCGACCGCTTCGGCCACCTCCCGGGTCTGACGTTCCAGATAGAGGTGAAGGTCCGAGATCGCGCGACGTATGACGTCCGCATGATATAAGAGAAAATATGTCAAATCATTGTCGTCCGTCTCCGTGTGGAGGTAGGCCGCGGCGTACTTCGACGGGGCCTGGAGGATGATCCTCGAGATCGGGATGAACTCGAACAGCCAATAGCCCCGCCTCAGCATCGACCAGTAGAAGAGCGACCGCGCCGTCCTCCCATTGCCGTCGATAAACGGGTGATCGTAAGCGATCCAGAAATGCAAGATAATGGACCTGATAACCGGGTGGATGAAGCCGCCTGGGCTGTCGCCGTTGGCGAACGCGCACATGGCCTCCATTCTCGCGGGGAGTTCCTCGGCAATCGGCGGCTCGTGCAACACCTCCCCGAATTGATCGTCCACGACCACCGTCTCTTCCGGGCTGCGGAACCGCCCGGCCGCGGAGGGATCATCCAGGGTGCCTTCGGTGACCATCCGGTGGATCTCGAGCACCAGGTCACGACTCAAGTCCTGATCCTTCACTTCGAGGATGTGCTGCATTACCATGTAGTTATTGAAGATCATCTGCTCGCTTTTGTCTCTGGGTTTCCTCCCCTGCCGGATCATCTCCTTCGCGACTCTGTGCGACGTGTTGGCCCCTTCCAACTGGCTTGAGGTGATCGATTCCTCGATCAGCGACCTCACCAGATAGTTCTTCTTGGTCTCCGGGTTGGTGATCGGCTCCACGGCCTGCAAGACGCCTCGCGCGTCGGAATCGGCGAGGTGGAGGAATTCGGGCAGCGGATCAACAAGGCTATAGGTGAATGGCGACCCGGCTTTGTCCAGGAGCCCGATTGCCCTGGCCTGGGAACGCCTTTTCATCTTGATGCCGAACCACCATTGCTTGAGCGTCAAGCCTTCCGGCGGGGTGTAAAACCGCAACTTGTGCCAGTGGAGGTACTTGCCCGAGATCGTGGCTTCCGTCACTTCCGAGATCGCTCGGAGCATCCACCGGGTGTCCTCGATCGCATCGAACAAGTCGGAAAAATTGGGAGGACGCTGAGGCACTCTCACTTTCAAACCTGCCTTCCGACCCACAAACCAACTTCATCCCAGCCCGTACAGAAATAGTATATCATCCGGAACGTTCGGTTTGATACAGACTTGTGGCGGTCTTCGGTCCCGGGTCTGGACGCCCTCGGCGTCGCCGACTGACGTCAAAGGGGCGTGCACCCGGTAGTCCACCACCGTTACTTTGGCTTTTACGTCAAACACAAGCGGCCCACCCTCCGGAGGATGGGCCGCTCGACTCGAATCCGGATCGGAGGACCGCGTCGTCGCCCCGAGGCAAGGCCCTCGCGGGCCGGACCTGCCGCGGTCATCGCCCCAGGGCGGCGAGCTTCCACCTGCCGCTCTGGTCGCCGAGGTCCTTGCCGGTCAGCTCGCGGAGGGCGAAGAGGACCGACTCGCGCTGGGGGTAGCTGCCGTGCCCTCGGGTGTTGAAGGTGAGGGCCGGCCGCTCGGCGACGAGGTAGTCGTAGCGCTGGTGGGCGGGCCAGGGGCCGGGGTCCTCGACGGGCTGGGTGACGGAGAAGTCCTGGCGGAGGTAGGTGATCTCGGCGCGGACGAAGAGGCCCGGCGACGCATTGGCGTAGTACTCGATGGCCGGGGGGAGCGGCTGCGAGTCGTCGGGCACGCGACCGCGGACGAGGTCGGCGGTCGGCCTGGCCGAGGGGGCGTGGCAGAGCACGCAGTTCTTGAGGTGGTTGACCTGGACCAGCGTCCGGACGATCGGCACGGCCCGGCCGTCGCGGACCTCGATCCTCGGCCGCTCCGGGTCCGGCCGGTCGAGCAGCTCGACCAGCGCCGGGACCGCCTCGCGATCCCCGAGCGCGACGAGGGCCTCGGCGGCGTGGTCGGCCACGGGCGCCCAGGGGTAGCGGAACCCTTCGAGGAGCGTCGGCCGCGACTCCTCGGCGGCCCGGGCACGGAGGGCCAGCAGCGCCCGCTCGCGGACCTCGGGGGCGAGGTCGAAGCAGGCCAGCCGGGCCAGGGCCCGCGCCGCCTCGGGGCCGGGGATCACCGCCAGGACGTCGGCCAGGACCAGCCGCGCCGGGGTCCGCTCGGCCATCAGGAGTTGCCCGAGGGCGGGGATCGCCGCGGGCGTGAGCAGGCGGGCCCGGGACGAGGGCGTCGGGGCGGGGCCTCCCTGGGCCTGAGGCTCCAGCCCCGAGCGTTCGCCGAGCAGCTCGTCGCGGAGGCGGACGGCGTCGGGCCAGGACTCGCTCGGGGGCGTGGACTTCACCAGGAGGGCGCGGAGCGTCCGCGAGTTCTCCTGCAAGCCCTCGGCGGCCTCGCGGTCGAGGTGGCAATCGTCCCCCATCCGCCAGGGCAAGGCGGTCAGGTCGGGCTGGACCTCGCCGAGCATCGCGAGCAGGTCGCTCGGGGCCGACGCGGCCCGCGAGACACGCATCCCGCGCCGGGGCGGGGTGGCGTCCCCGGCCTGGGCGACCGGGGCGGGCCCACCGCCCCGCGGCTGCCGCGAGCCCCGGGCGCGGTTCGCGCCGGCCTTGGCCGGCGGGGCCACCCGGTGCAGCGACAGCAGGGTGACTTCGGTCCGCTCCTCGACCGTCAGCTCGGGGAGCCCGGCCAGTTGCCGGCGGAGCGCGTCCTGGCCGAGCGTCTGCCGGCGGCGGATCACCAGCGGCCGGTCGGGGCCGGTCGGGGGTGATGGCGGCGAGGCAGCTTCGACCCGCGGAGCCTCGACCTTCGCCGCGGGGGCGGGCAGTCTCGCAGGCTCGGGGATGGCCGCGAAGACCGGCATCGGGGCGGGCTCGGGCGTGAGCGTCTCGAAGGGCGCCGGTGCCGTGGGGGCGAGGGCGAGGTCCGGGGATTGGGCCCTCGGGGGCGGCGGGACCCGGTCGGCCCGGGTCGCGACGATCGCGATCCCGGCGGCGGCGACGATCGCCCCGACGGCGGCGGCCCGCGTCCGGGCCCGGGCCCGCGACGACGGCCTGGCGGCGGCCTCCGGGACGACGATCGGCCCGAAACAGGCCGGGCAGACGAACGCCTGGCCGGCCCTGGCGGCGACGGCCGGGTGGAGCGCCCGACACTTCGGGCAGCGGAAGCGGATGGCCTTCATCGAAAACCCTCCTGCCTTCTCCGGCCCCGGAGCCCGCGAGGCCGGCGAACTGCCGACCCGGGGCGGGGCCTCGATCCGAGGGGCGGAGCCCGGCCTCCGCCGGGTCGCGCCCTCCCCGTCAAACGGCGACGGTCGTAACGAGGGATGCGTGTCGAGCCCAAATCATTCGATGCGACCTCCCATTTCCCGCGCGGGCGGTCGCCGGGGCTGGCTCGTTGCCCGCGGGGCCCGGTGCCGCGAGAATCGGTCCGTGCCCGCCCGAAGGCGCCGCATCACGCCACGACCCGCACCCGAGGAGCCCGCCGGATGACCAGCCTCGCCCTCCTCGCCCTCGTCGCGATCGCGGCGCCGGGCGAGGCCCACACGGTGGCCGCGACCACCTATTACCGGACCTTCTCGCGGGCCCACCCGGTCCTGGAGCGGGTCAAGCCCGGCGACTCGATCGTCACCAAGACGCTCGACTCCGGCGGCGTCGACGAGAAGGACGTCACCCGGAGCGAGCCGTTCAACCCGCTCACCGGCCCCTTCTTCGTCGAGGGGGCCGAGCCCGGCGACGCCCTGGTCGTCCGGATCAAGACGCTGCGGATGAACCGGAACTGGGGCTGGAGCGCGTACCGCCTGGGCCTCTTCGCGATCACGCCCGAGGACGTCGAGCACGTCTACTCCAACGTGTACAAGCCCGACCTCGTCCGCAAGGGGCGGTCGACCCTCGTCCCCTGGGACATCGACCTCGCTCGGAAGACCGTCCGGCTCCGCGAGCCCAAGAGCGCCAGGTTGCCGATGGAGTTCGCCGCGCAGCCGATGCTCGGCTGCATCGGCGTGGCCCCGGCGGGCGACTTCGCGCCGACCTCGGGCCCCTCGGGCGCCTACGGCGGCAATCTCGATTACAACCGGATCGGCGAGGGGGCCACCGTCATCCTCCCCGTCTACCACCCCGGCGCCCTCCTCTTCGTCGGCGACGGCCACGCCCTCCAGGGCGACGGCGAATCGACCGGCACCGGGATCGAGACCTCGATGGACCTGGAGCTGATCGTCGAGGTCCGCAAGGGCGCCGCCCCCGCCGGCCCCCGGGTCGAGACGGCCGACGAGATCATCGCGATCGGATCGCAGCCCGAGTTCGCCAGCGCCCTCGACAACGGCCTCAAGATGGCCACCTCCGACATGGTCCGCTGGCTCACCGGCGACTACGGCCTGGAGCCCTGGGCCGCCCACCTCCTGATCGGCTACCAGGGCAAGTACGACGTCGTCACCGTCGCCGGCTCGATGGCCCTCCGCATCCCCAAAGGCCCGATCGGCGCCCCCAAGCCCCCCGCCCAGGTCGAGGCGAAGCCGCAAGACCCCAAGCCTGCGGCGACCGCCCCCGCCCCCGCCCCGGCGGCGGCCGGGCCCCGGCCCGAGCGGCCGATCGCCGACAAGGTCGGGAAGCTCTCCAAGGTCGACGGCTTCCTGCCGCTCTACTGGGACGAGGCGACCGGCAAGGTCTTGATGGAGATCCCCCGATTCGACCGCGAGTTCCTCTATCAGGTCACGCTGGCCACGGGCGTCGGGTCGAACCCGATCGGGCTCGACCGGGGTCAGCTCGGCGGGACCCGGGTCGTCGCCTTCCGGCGGGTCGGCCCCAAGGTCTTGATGGAGGAGCCGAATTACCGCTTCCGCGCCTTGAGCGACAACCCGGACGAGCGGAGGTCGGTGGCCGAGTCGTTCGCGCGGTCGGTGCTCTGGGGGTTCAAGGTCGAGGCCGAGGAGGGCGGGCGCGTCCTGGTCGACGCCACCGCCTTCTTCGCCCGCGACGCCCACGGCGTGGCCGACCGCCTGGCGCGGGCCAAGCAGGGCCGGTACAAGGTCGACGACTCGCGCGGCGGCCTCGCCCGCGACGGCCTCAAGGGGTTCCCGAAGAACACCGAGGTCGAGGCCACCCTCACCTTCGCCACCGACGAGGAGCCCGGCCCGCTCCTCGCCGCGACGGCCCCCGCCCCCCGGTCGATCACCGTCCGCGAGCGGCACTCGCTGGTCGAGCTGCCCGAGCTGGGGCCGGGCTACACCCCCCGCAAGCTCGACCCCCGCGTCGGGGTCTTCGGGATCGAGTTCGCCGACTTCGCCACGCCGACCGGCACGCCGATCGAGACCCGGTGGATCTCCCGCCACCGCCTGGCCCCGAAGGACCCCGACGGGCCCGACTCGGGGCCGGTCGCGCCGATCGTCTACCACGTCGACCGGGGCGCCCCCGAGCCGATCCGCTCGGCGCTGGTCGAGGGGGCGTCGTGGTGGGCCCGGGCGTTCGAGTCGGCCGGCTTCCCGGGCGCCTTCCGGGTCGAGGTCCTGCCCGAGGGGGCCGACCCGATGGACCTCCGCTACAACGTGATCCACTGGGTCCACCGCTCGACCCGGGGCTGGTCCTACGGCAACACCGTGACCGACCCCCGGACCGGCGAGATCCTCAAGGGGTCCGTCGCGCTCGACTCGCAGCGGGCCAGGCAGGACGCCCTGATCGGCGCGGGCCTGGTCCCCCCCGCCGCCGGCCAGGGCTGCGCGATGGCCTCGCTCCCGGCGCCGGAGTACCTCGGGGCGGCGGCGGTCGACCCGTCGACGGACCTGCCGGCGATGATCCTGGCGCGGATTCGCCAGCTCTCGGCGCACGAGGTCGGCCACACGCTCGGCTTCGCCCACAACTTCGCCGCCAGCACCTACGGCCGGGGGTCGGTCATGGACTACCCCGCGCCGCTGGTGAAGATCCGCGACGGCAAGCTCGACCTCTCCGACGCCTACGCCCGGGGGATCGGCCCCTACGACGAGTTCGCCGCCCGCTTCGCCTACGCCCGGTTCGCCCCGGGGGCGGACGAGGCGAAGGAGCTGGGCGCGATCGTCGACGCCGGGCTCAAGGACGGCCTCCTCTTCCTCTCCGACGACGACGCCCGGCCCGCCGGCGCGGCCCACCCCCTGGCCAGCCTCTGGGACAACGGCGACGACCCCGTCGCCATGCTCCGCCACGAGCTGGAGGTCCGCCGGATCGCGCTGGCGGCCTTCGGCCTGGGCAACATCCCGGCCGGCGCGGCCCTCTCCGAGCTCGAAGCCAAGCTCCTGCCGCTCTACCTCCACCACCGCTACCAGCTCCTCGCCGCCGTCAAGACGCTGGGCGGGGTCCACTACACCAACGCCGTCAAGGGGCCGTCGGGCCCGACCCCGCCGAGGGTCGCCGAGGTCGTGCCGGCCCCCCGCCAGCGCGAGGCGCTGGAGGCCGTGCTCGCGACCCTCGACCCCAAGGAGCTGGCCATCCCCGCGCGGGTCCTCGACCTGATCCCTCCCGTCGCCTTCGGCCACGACGGCGGGACCGCCGAGCGGTTCTCCGGGCGGACCGGCCCGGCCTTCGACCCCATCGCCGCCGCCACCGTCGCCGCCGACCTGGCGATCTCCGCCCTCCTCCAACCCCGGCGCGCCGCCCGCCTGATCGAGTTCCAGGCCCGAGACAAGGCCAACCCCGGCTTCGACGACGTCCTCGCCGCCCTCCTCGATCGGGTCTGGGCCGAGAGCCCCGCGGACCCCAGGGCCGCCGCGGTCCAGGTCGCCGTCAGGCACCTGCACGCCGACCGCCTGATCGACCTCGCCGCCGCCGACGCCGCATCGCCCCAGGTCCGGGCCCAGGCCGCCGCGGGGCTGACTGCCATCAGGGCTCGGCTCTTCCGGCTGAGTAACGGACACAGGGCGACCACCGATGACCTCGCCGTCATCGACGAGATCAACCGCTTCTTCAGCCGCCCCGCGACCCCCCACCGCCCGACCGAACCCCTCGCCACGCCCCCCGGCGACCCCATCGGCTCGGGCACGGCCGGCCGCTGAAGCCCCGGATTCCGGCTCTCGCGGGGTGGATGAAATCCACCAATGCCTCGGCGTGGCCCCCGTCCAGGGCATGGGCCCCGGTGAGATCCGGCTACCCTTCGGGCGGGCCCGGACCGTGGTGGATTTCATCCACCCCGCGAGAGCCGGGCTTCACGACGGCCTCGGCCCTCCGGTCCGCTCGTTTGGGGAGGGTGAACCCGTAGGGGAAGCCGATCCGCTCGCAGGCGATCGCCAGGCCGAGGGGGACGAGGAGGCCGGCGACGGTCCCGAGGACGAGGTGGGTCGCGGGGTCGCCGATCCTCGCGAACTTCACGAGCGCGATCCGGGTGCCGGCCGAGGCGATGGTGTGCGCCACGAAGATCGGCAGCGAGTAGACGCCCAGGAGCCGGATCGCGCGGTCGAGCCTCGTCCGCCCCGTCAGGATGGCCAACGCGACGACGGCGGCGGTCCCGGCGAGGGCCAATGCGGGCCGGAGCCAGGTCCGGCCCTCCAGGCCGGCGGCGACGGCCAGGGCCGGGATGGCCAGCCCGACGCAGGCCGTCGCCGCGAGCCAGGGCCGTCGGGCCCCCGCGACCTCCCGGGGCCACCGCCCGGCGCCGAAGACGGCGCCCGCGGCGAGGTAGATCGCGAACAGCCGCGCCTCGATCAGCGGGACCCAGCCCCCCGACGACGGCAAGACCCCGGGGTAGGCCAGCACCGCCGCCGCGAGCAGCCCGAGCGGGCCGGCGCGGAGCTTGAGCAGGACCCCCGCCGCCATCGCCAGGAAGAACAAGACGTAAAGGAACCAGAACTGGTCGATCGGGTCGTGGAAGATCAGCGGGAGGTCCGCGATCGTCCGCGGGTCGTTCGCCGATCGCCCCAGGCTCGACTTGATGAGCAGGGTCAGGGTCGACCAGACGAGGTACGGGTAGGCGATCGTCCGCAGCTTGTCGCCGGCGAACGTCCCGATCGGCCTGGCGGCCAAGCGGGGGAGGAACATCCCGGAGAGGACGAAGAACAGCGGCATGTGGAACGCATAGACCCACGCGTCGACGCCCCGGGTCGCGGGGGTCCAGGCCATCAGGCCGCCACCGACCAGCCCCCGGAGCGTGTGCCCGAACACGACCAGGATGATCCCGTACCCCCGGGCCGCGTCCGCCCAGGTGACGCGCCGCGAGCCCGGCGCGGCGGCCGGGCGGGTCCCGAGCGGGGGCGGATCGGTGGCGATCTCCATGGGCGTCGTCGTCCTGGATCGTGGCCGCGATCGGCCGTCGCGTCGGGATCGGGGGCGGGACAAAATCCCCGAAGTCCCCCCATGATAACGGCTCCCCCCTGCCGAGACAATCGCCGCCGCCGCCCGGTAGTGTCCTAAACCGAACTCTTATGCGTTCGCCGATAGTGTACATTTGGCACGAAATCTGACTCCGAATAAAATTGTAGCTCGAACGCCCGCGACCCGACCATCAGGCCGGTTTGCGGGCGTTTTCGTCCGTCCTTCCGGGTTTTTGGCGAATAATTTCGGCGAACGTATTCGAACCTTTGGCCCGCCGCCCACTGTAAAAGCTGAGAAGCTATTGTCACTCGGTGCCGGGGAAGGTAGTATGTAGGCAGGGAACCCGATGGGCGGCCATGGACATCATCCAAAAAGTTCGCGACAAGAGAGACGCCTTGCGGATCAAGGCTGAGCGGGCCGGCGCACGTTCCAAGCAACTGAAGGAAGTTGCCGAGCGACGTTCCGACGACGCGAACGAACTGGATTCGATCTTGGATGTGCTCTGCGGTAAGCGGCCACCGTCGACTTTCCAGGCATACATCGAGGTTATTCAGCGGGCCGAGAAGATCGTCTCTGGTGAGCCCCGGGAGGCCACCCAAACTCTATCCCAGGTGGCGGGTCCGGAGACCGATCATACCGATTCACACAGTGGCATGCCCACGGACGATCCAAGCGGAAGCGGATCGGTTGCCCGGATGTCGATCATCGACGCCGCCCAATTTGTGCTCACCGACCTCGGAGAAGACGAATACCGTCATTACACGGCTATCGCGCGATCAGCGATCGCCAATGGGTATAGCAGCCCGAAGGCCGATGCCGATGTCGACGCGATTGCCCGATCCTTTCTGGACGTGATACGCCGGGCACCCCACTTGTTTTCCCGACGCAAGCGATGGTTCTTCCGACTTGTCCCCGAAACGGGTGCCCGAATCGCGGACAATTCAGGAGAGTTAGACCCCAAGTCGCGGCTAGGAGTCGCGGGACGGGTGATCCGCAAAGCTGGGCATCCCCTCAAGACCCGGGCCATCGCACAGAAGTTGATCGAGGAAGGCGTTGCCGATCAACATAACTTCAAATACTTGCTGAATTCGCTCCACAACATGCTGGGACGATCACCCAAATTCGCCAAGGCTGGACCGGGACTGTGGACAATGGCCGACATGCCTACCCTGCTTGACCCCAAACAAGGCGAGGAGGTTGATAATCCCGATGATGTGCCTGACAACTTCATTCCATTTCACAAGAAGCCTAGCCGCGTGGCCTTGATCGCCAAAGCGTTATCGAAACCCTCCAATTTTGCCGCAACCGGCGTGAAGGGCGTGACGATTGCTGATCTCAGGAATCCTCTCAGAGAAATGGGATATGGCATCGACATGCGAGATAGTGTTTTGTATTCTTCTATACAAATGGCTCTACGAAGCCGACCGCAGTACTTCGTCCGCGAATCGCCGTGCAACTCTTGGCGATTGACCGAAGAGGGCGTACGTTTCGCCCGCGGGTTGTCGTTCGACGGTGCCGAGAACAACCGGGACGACGATACGCCAGGGATGCGCGATTCATCGAACCACTAGCAGGACGGGCCGCAAGGGAGCGTTTCCCTCACGGCCCGTCTCACCCCTTCCCGGAAGCAACTGATCGGGGTGACACCCGATCAATCGCCATCCGGTACAACCCACCCGCCTTCCATTCGTGTCGGTCAATGGCTTAGGCATCTGAAAGAAGCTATGTCTTCCGTGGCCTGCCTCGCTTGCGGGGGATCTTCACGAACCACTTCTCAAGCGACGGCAGGCGGATCACCTCGGCCTCCAGTGCCACCAT